>Ga0182016_10005878_pt1 | contig 13039 bp, 10 predicted proteins | sample 712S2MmetaG_FD_120491 | JGI IMG/M metagenome (GOLD analysis project Ga0182016, IMG submission 120491) | Permafrost microbial communities from Stordalen Mire, Sweden - 712S2M metaG | ecosystem: Environmental > Terrestrial > Soil > Wetlands > Permafrost | place: Sweden: Stordalen | collected...
CCTTTTTCACCACCAAGGAGCTGGGCAAAGGCACGGGATTAGGCCTGTCCATGGTGTACGGAATCGTGAAAAAGAGTGGTGGGTTCATCGTGGTGCGCAGCGAGGCCGGCACAGGCACCTGTTTTAAGATCTTTCTGCCCAGGGCAACTCAACAGATTGACGCCCTCCCCGGCCTGCCTGCATCGGTTAAAGCTGCACCATCGCGAATGGCTACGATTCTTCTGGTAGAGGACGAGGAAAACCTGCGGAGCGTCATTCATGAGTATCTGACGGAGGCGGGTCACAAAGTGCTGGTCGCGGAAGGCGTTGAGGAGGCGGTTCACGCTGCTGCCGATTATCACGGTCAGATCGAACTCCTGTTGACCGATGTCATCCTGAGAAATGGAAACGGAAAGCAGTTGGCGGATGACCTCTCTGGTCTTGGCTATGTCTTCCCAGTTGTTTATATGTCTGGATACACTCGGAATGAGATAGGGCAGCATGGAGTGCTCACCCCGGAAACGCGCTTCTTACAGAAGCCCTTTTCACGTACGGCCATTCTCTCCAAGATTCAAGAGGCACTCACGGTCAATTCCTGAGCAGGATCAACCATGTCCCACGACTCAGAGCTCTTGAGCAGGGGGCGCACCACTGCCCGGCTCCGTCATTCATCCGCACAGCTTTGTGCAACTCTCTCGCGCTGATTCCCCGCCCCGCCACAGTTTCTTCAGGCGCGCAGATGAATGCCCTTTCGATCCATCCCCCACACCACCAGGTAACAGACGGCGACAAAAGCCAGCGAGTAGGCCAGGCTGGCTAGCGGCAACGGATGGATCCAGCCAAACAGCGCACCATAGACCCACTGTTGCATGCTGATTTCGCCCGCACCATAATTGCCCACTCCAAAGTTCCCAAGGACGCTGGCCGCGGCCTCTGAGAAGAAGTAAGCGGCGATGGCATTGCCGCCGAAGACGACAAAGATGCGGCTCCAGCGCGCCCGCAGGCGCCGTACGTCGAACACCCAGTAGCACAGCGTGAGCAGCAATAGCGCCACTCCCACGCTCACCAGCACGTAAGAGCTCGTCCACAGCTTTTTGTTGATGGGAAAACTCAATCCCCATAGTTCACCGGCCACAAGGCACAACACGCCGCAGGCGGCCAACCGGCCCAGCAACCGCCCGGGAGTCTGCCGCAAGGCCACAATCCATTCGCCCACAAAGACGCCGCACAGCGCATTCACCAGCGCCGGAAAAGTGCTGAGGACGCCTTCCGGATCGCGCGTGCCCTCGTAAAGATGGCCCATCATCAGGCGGCGGTCCAGCCACGCGGCCAGGTTCAGGTCAGGATGAAGCAGCGGCACGTACAAACCCGGCAAGCCAGCTCCCGGAACCGGCACATAGCACATTGCCAGCCAGTAGCCCACAAGCAGTGATGGCGCCAGAAGCCAGCGCGCCCAGCGCGGCAGATACAGGTAACAGATCTCCGCACCCAGGTAGCAAAGCGCGATGCGTTGCAGAACTCCCGGAAAGCGCCAGGTGTGCAACACAAAGTGCGGAAAGGCATTGAGGAACAGGCCAAGCGCAATCAGGATGGCCGTGCGTCGCAGAGCGTGCAGTAACAGGTGCCCGCGGCTCTCACCTCTGGCCAGCCGCGCCCGCGTGGAGAAGACCAGTGAGACGCCGAGGATGAACACAAACGACGGGAAGACCATGTCGGTGGCCGTCCATCCGTTCCACTCCGCGTGGCAAAGCTGCGCATAGGCGTGCTCGTTGCCCGGCGTGTTCACCAGGATCATGAATGCCACGGTCGCTCCGCGGAAGACGTCAAGCGAGCGCAGCCGCGTCTTTTGGGGCGCGGAGGTTATTTCGGGGCTCGTCGCGGAAGTCATCATCGTCGGCGTCGTGTTCCATGGCTGATTTTTGAAGGCCCTGCCAGAATACACCGGCCACTGGAGTTTGCGGATAGCTGGTGTATGCTCATGCTCACGGGGACGGAGCGCGACTCCAAGCCCTTTTTGGGAGCACCTGAGACTTTTATGATTCCCCGCATGGTCAGCAGCATCGGCGTCACCGTGTGGAACGATGGCGAGCGCAGCGCGCAGGAGGATTTCCTGGTCGGCGAAGAGCCGCTCGAAATCCGCCTGGGCACGGCCGCTCTGACGGTGACCATGCGCACGCCCGGGCACGACCTCGAGCTGGCCGCCGGCTTCCTCTACACCGAGGGCATCCTCACCGCGCGCGAGCAGTTGGCCAGCGTCAGCCATGAGGCGGACGAGCGCCAGAATGGCGCGAACCGCGTGCGCGTCGAGTTGGCCGAGGGCGTGCAGGTGGATCCCGAGCTGACGCGGCGCAACTTCTACACCACCTCAAGCTGTGGAGTCTGCGGAAAGAGCAGTATTGACGCCGTTCGCGTGCGCGGCCTCGCACGGCCCAACCCTGCGCTGCGCATCTCACCCGATACTCTCTGCCAACTGCCCCAGAAACTGCGCGAGGAACAAAAGGTTTTTGGCCGCACCGGAGGCCTGCACGCCGCCGGACTCTTCACCACTGCCGGCGAGTTGCTGGTGCTGCGCGAGGACGTGGGCCGTCACAATGCTCTGGATAAGATCGTCGGCTGGGCCCTGGCCCAGGGCCGCGTGCCCTTGGGCGATTGTGTGCTGATGGTGAGCGGACGCTGCGGCTTTGAGATCGCGCAGAAAGCACTGGTGGCGGGCATTCCGCTGGTGGCCTCGGTCTCGGCGCCATCCGACCTGGCGGTCAGCCTGGCGCGCGAGTTCGGCATGACCCTGGTGGGCTTCTTGCGCGGCCGCCGATTCGTCATCTACAGCGGCGCGGAGCGGCTGAGCGAAGAGTAATTTTCGTCACGACGCCGCCCCAGCTCGCAGCGCTCATGCTGTTACTCATCCGCGCGATTGAATTCATCCGTAGTCCGAAAAAACGGCAGAGCCGCCCATGAGGGTAAGCGGCTCCGCCATACGGCTGCGTTCCTAGTTCACACGCAGCAACATCGCCGTACCGCCGCGCAGCTTCAGCTCGCGCAATTGTCCGGTCAGTACGACGCTCCCCTTGGGATCCCGTCGTCCGGCGCTGGCAATGGTCATCTCATAGCCGTAAACGCCACAGGCATCGTGCGAAAACACCCATAGCGCCTGGGGACGGTCATTGCCGGCCACTGCGGCGCGGCACGGCGTTCCCGGCTGAGATGACACGCGGCTCATCACGCCCCAGTTTCCGGCATACACCGAACGGCCGACCTCATCCTCTCCGTCTATCACCGTGCCGTTTTCGCGATAGACCACATCCGTGAACCCCACCAGCATCACCGTCTGCGACCACGGCGGATCAGAGCCGCGATCGAACCCCGAGGTCTGCGTCTGCGCCGCCTCCACTTCCAGTGGAGAGGCAACCGCCCGCAGGCTAAGGTGCAAAGGGATGCTCTGCCCGCCGCTGATGACTCGCTCAAAGCGCATGGTCATGCTGGCGTGCGCCCGCGGTTCCAATGTTACGGATTCCACGTGGCCTGACACGCGAGCACCGGCCTTGATGCGCTCTCCCGATGGCAGAAGCACATCCTGCGCCACGCGGGCTGTCACCGGATCGCCGGCCTTCACCTTGGCCGCTTCAATCGTCTTGTTTAACTGCACGGGAATCACGGTTCCCGCCGGAATGGCCGTCTGCGCCGTCAGCGCACAGGCCAAAAGCAACAACGTGCCCACAATCGCCAGGGATTTCATCTTCATTCCTCCATACCTCTTTCCAGCCCGGCATTACAGCGCCAACAGATATCCGTCGCGTTCAATAGCCGGGCCGCGCTCCATGCAACAGGAGGCGCGCGTCCATTTAAGTTGGAAGCAAGTTTCGCGAGGAAACCGCTTCGCCGATCATTTGCAGGATCAGGCGAAGTTCGGCGGAGGAAGATCGGAACAGCGTGGGAAGAAGCACAGGAAGACGCCAGGGGTGGGCGTGGAGATCGCCATGTGGGCGCACTCCTGCGCCACCGGCCCAAACACCACCACACGCGGCGGGATGAAGCCCACATCGCAGCAGAGGAACTGTCTTTGCTTGGTATGAGTTGTACTGAGAGAGGAACCAGGCTCAAGGCCGGAGTACAACGGAGTGGTACGCACACAGGTGAAGGCCATCAGCGCCAATACCACCAGCGCCACTGCCAGCCGGGTAGGCCTGTTGAGCAAGCCTCTGCGCTCCGCGGTATTCACCTTGCGCCTCCGCGTACAGCTACGGTGTAGCACTTGCGTGCCGGCGGGGCAATTGCACAAAGGTGCCTGTGCTACAACTGGTCGTGGTAGCGCTCCAGGGCAATGCGCACCAGTTGGCTGCGCGTGCGCACGCCCGTCTTGTGGAAGAGCTGTTGCAGAGTGGCCTTCACCGAGCTCTCGCTCACCTGCAACTGGTCGGCAATCTGCTTGTTGGCCAGCCCCTCAAATACTCCGGCCAGCACCTGCCGCTCGCGGTCGGTCAGTTTTCGGGCCGTAACCGTCTCCTCCTGCGGCTGTTCCACCATGCTTTTCAACGAGTGCTGATCGAGCCATACGCGCCCGGCCAGCACCTCCCGAATGGCGTCCACCAGCGCCGATGGGGGATCGTGCTTCCGCACCACGCCGCTGATTCCGCGCCGCACCAGGGCCGCCGTGCGAGCCTGATCCAGCCCGGCCGTCACCATCAGCACGCGGCCGGTGTAGCCCACGCCGGCGGACATCCGCAAAAAGTCCTCGCCATCGCGCTCGCCCAGATCAAAATCCAGCAGCACCAGGTCCACCGCCTGGGATTGCAAAATGGCCTTGGCCTCTTCGATGGTCGCGCAGCCTCCCACCACCTTCAGTCCCGCCTCCTGGCCGAGAAAGCGCGCCAGGCTCTCGCGGAAGAGCGCGTGGTCATCTACCAGCAGGATGCGTGCACCCTCCGCTTCGATTCGAGTCTCCTGCTTTGGCGCCTCACTCATCGGCCAACTCCTCGCCATCGGCGCGTGGCAGCACCACGGTAAAACAGGCGCCGCCCGCGATGGGCTCGTACAGAAGGTCTCCGCCAAAACTCTTCACCAGCGCGCGGGAGACGTACAGTCCCAGCCCCGTGCTGCGCGCCTCGCTGTGGAAGGGACGGAAGAGCGTCTGCGGATCGCTGACGCCGCCGCCCGTGTCCTCAAAACGTACCTGCACTGCGTCGTCCACCACCGTTGCGCGGATCGTCAGCTCCCGCGCCGCGCTGGCTCCCAACGCGCGCAGGCTGTTCTTGGAGAGGTTCAAGAACACCTGCACCAGTCCGTAGCGGTCCGCCCACACCAGCGGCAAACTCTTCGGAGCATGCCAGCGTAACGTAACTCCAGCCTCCTGCGCCACGCCGGAAATCAGCACCCGAAGCTCATCCAGCACATCGCCCAACTCAATGGCCGAGCGCCGCGCCGGAGTTTCGCCACGCAGCTCCATGGCGGAGATATGCTCCAGCCCCTGGATCAGCGTGCTCAGGGCGTCAAAGTCGGCGTTGCCCTTCAGAGCCTCCACCTTGGTCAGGTTGCGATGCACCACCATGGCCGCGCCGCACAGGTTGCGTATCTCATGCGAAACGGCGCTCATCAGGATGCGCGTGTTGGTCAGCAGATAGTCCAGCCCAAGATCTTCGCGGCTGCGCAGTTCCTCGCTCAGGTCCACAAAGATGGCGGCCAGCCGGCTCCCTTCGGCGGACGAGTAGGTGGAAAACCACACGCCCGCCAGGAAGACCTCGCCATTGGCACGCTGCCCACGGCATTGCAGAGTCGTGCGGAAGTTGCGCCAGTTTCGCGACTTCACCGCGGCCGTCAGCGCCGGCAGATAATCCGCCGCCGGCTTTCCTTTTAGCGCCTCGCCCTCGGCGGCCAGCATCTGCTGCGCCGCCTCGTTGGCCAGCAGAATGGTCCCCTGCTCATCGAGCGTGATAATCGCCGCCGGGCTGCTCTCCACCAGGAACTGCAGTTGTTCCTCGGCGTCGTGACGGGCTCTCACCTGTTCTTCCACGTCCTGCAGATGCTCCAGCACCAGGCGCCGGTTGCTCACCAGCTCGCCAATCAACAACCCGGTGCCGATGAATCCAGCCGAGGTCAAAATGAAGCGCGGCCACTCCTGCGCCACCGGCAGGTTGCTGAACTCCTCGGTGAGAAAGGCGCACAGAACGGCCAGTCCCGCCGTATGCCGGCGCGACAGAAAGCCTCCGGCAATCATCAAAGGAAACAGGTACAAAAAGCCCAGCGAGAGCGGTTTGATCCACCAGTCGGCCAGGGCGATCCCCGCCTTCAGCAAGGCCGCCAGGGTCAGCAGGCGGCGGCGGTTCTCCTCCGTGTAGATGGATAGCGCCGCGCTCAATCGCATGACTATTTCGCCTCTCGCGAATCATTACGGGTATTCGCCCTTGCTGCTCCGGTTGCCGCCGGATGAAAGATAATCGCATTCCATCCGCCGCAAGACGAAAGATAATCCCGTTTCATCAAAAATACACTTCTTCTTTCCTCCGGGTTCGCTGAAAATAAAAGGGTTGCTCGTATAATGTAGGTTGTGGCCGTATGCCCGGCGCGGCGTTTAGCTGTTTTACAGAAAGTCTTTCGGCAGCCTTTATGATGAGTCGTTTTCAATCAACGGAACAGGCATCACTTGGGTAGGCCGGAGATCAGCTTCCGGTCGCCATGGGCTCCGGCCCGGCCACTTCGCCGGAGACTGTCTACGCTACGACGTTCCAGGTAATGGAGTTCGATTGGAAGCCTTGGAGTTGGATTTGAAAGTTACGACGCGAAAGACGACGCGAACGTTGCAGTGGCTTGTTTCAGTGGCGCTTCTGCTGGCCTCTGTGGCCGCCGCGCAAACCAAGGCTCCCATGAGCTGGGATCAGGTGCGCCAGCGCTTTGAGCAGAATAATCCCACGCTCCTCGCCGGACAGTTGAACATCGAAGAGTCCAAGGCGCAGGAGTTGACGGCCAACATGCGGCCGAACCCTTCGCTCAGCCTGACGGCCGATCAGTTCAATCCCTTCCCCGGAGGCCCCTCGCACAGTTGCTGTGGCAGCCTGTTGACCGTAGCCGCCGTCAGCTATCTGCACGAGCGTGAGCACAAGCGCGAGCTCCGCCTGGAGAGCGCGCAGAAGGGCACGGCCATCGCCGCCAGCACCCAGGCCGATCTCGAACGCTCTCTGCTCTTCGGCCTGCGCACGGCCTTCGTCAGCACACTGCAGGCCAAGGCCGTCCTGCAACTCGCCAAGGATAACCTCGAGTACTACGACCATGTGCTGGAGATCAGCCGCACCCGCTTTTCCGCCGGAGACATCGCGCAGATTGACCTGGACCGCCTGGAGTTGCAGCGCGTGCAGTATGAGAGCGACCTGGAAACCGCGCTGGTCAGCCTGCGCACCGCCAAGATCACACTTCTGATGCTGCTCAACGAGCGCACCCCGGTGGATCAGTACGACGTCACCGGCGTCTACGACTTTCAGGAAAAGCTCCCCACGCTCGACGAGATGCGCACCACCGCCCTCGACAGCCGCCCCGACCTCAAGGCCGCCATGCAGGCCGTGGACAAGGCGCAGACCGAACACCGCCTGGCGGTGGCCAACGGCTCCACCGACCCAACACTCAGTGTGGATGCCGGCCGCAACCCTCCCATTGATCAGTACGTCGGCTTCACCGTCAGTATTCCCTTGCGCATCTTCGACCGCAACCAGGGCGAGAAACTGCGCACCAGGCTGGACATCACGCGCAACGAGCGACTCCGCGACGCCGCACAGGCCCTGGTCTTCAGTGACGTGGACTCGGGCTACGTGACCTTGGCCAGCACGGTCGAACTGCTCAAGCCCTATCGCGCCAAATATCTCGATCAATCCAAGCGTGTGCGGGAGACGATCTTTTTCTCCTACCGCAACGGCGGCGCCTCGCTGCTCGACTTCCTGAACGCGGAAAGCGAATACCGCACCGTGCAACTGGCCTATGTGAACCTATTGGGTTCCTACCTGTCGGCCGCCGCACAACTCAACATGGCCGTGGGCCGTGAGGTGATTCAATAATGATCAGACGACGCGCGGTTCTGGCCCTTTTATGTTGCATCCTCCCGCTGGCTGCCGCCGGCTGCAAGAGCGGCAAGGTGGATGAAAACGCAGGGGCACCACCCAAAGTCACGGTTGTGCCGGAGATGGACCCCAACAACTTCAAGGTGGAGCACCCCGAGCGCTTCGCCCTGGCCACCGCCGTGGAGTACAAATCCGCGCCGGAGTTGACCGTCAACGGCAGCATTGCGCCGGACATCGCCCGCACCGTGCCCGTCATCAGTCTGGCCACCGGCAAGGTGGTGGAGATTCACGCGCGCCTCGGCGACGTGGTGAAGAAGGGCCAACTGCTCCTCAAGGTGCAGAGCAGCGACATCAGTTCGGCCTTCAGCGAATATCGCAAGGCCGTCAACGATGAGCGCCTCGTGCGTCTGCAACTCGACCGCTCCAAAGCTCTCTACGAAAAGGGTGCCATCGCCAAGAGCGCGCTGGAAGCAGCCGAAGCCGCCGAGCAGGACTCCACCGTCACCCTCGACACCACGCTCGAACATCTTCATCTCCTCGGCGTGGACAAGGATCATCCCTCGGGATTGGTCAGCATCTACGCCCCCGTCAGCGGCGTCATCACCGACCAGCAGGTGACCAACGCCGCCGGAGTGCAGGGCCTCAGCGGTCCGAATCCCTTCACCATTTCCGACGTTAGCCGCCTCTGGGTCGTCTGCGACGTCTATGAGAACGCGCTTGCGCAGGTGCACCTCGGCGACACCGCTGAGATTCGTCTTGCGGCCTATCCCGACAAGGTGCTCAAGGCCAGGGTCAGCAATATCGGACAGATTCTCGATCCCACTCTGCGCTCGGCCAAGGTTCGCCTGGAGGTGGAGAACCCCGGCTTCCTGCACATCGGAATGTTCGTCACCGCCATCTTCCATGGCCAGAGCTCGGTCACGCACGCGGCCATTCCCGCCACGGCCATCCTGCATCTGCACGATCGCTATTGGGTCTTTGCCCCATCGGGCAACGGGTACTTCAAGCGTGTGGAGGTCACTTCCGGCGTACCGTTGCCAGACAATCAGCAGGAGATTCTCAACGGCCTTTCGGTTGGCGCGCAGGTGGTACAGAACGCGCTCGTCCTGGAAAACACGGTGGAACAGTAAATGATCCGTCGGATTGTAGACTTCGCGCTGGACCAGAAGCTGATGGTGCTGGCCATCACCGTGCTGCTGATTGCCAGTGGCGCCGTGGCCTTCCACCGTCTGCCGGTGGACGCCTATCCGGACGTCGCCGACAACTACGTCGAGGTCATTACGCAGTGGCCCGGCATCAGCGGCGAGCAGGTCGAGCAGCAGGTCACCGTGCCGCTGGAGACGGCCCTCAACGGCATTCCGCACGTCGTGCACCTGCGCTCGTTCTCGCTCTTCGGACTCAGTGACATCAAGCTCATCTTCGACGACGACTCCAGCAACGACTGGAACCGCGAGCGCGTCCTCGAGCGCATCAGCCAGGTCACACTGCCCACGGGCGTCACTCCGCAGATGGGCACCGACTGGAGCCCCGCCGGGCAGATTTACTTCTTCACCCTGCACAGCACCAATCCCCAGTACGACGTCATGGAGCTGAAGTCTCTGGAAGACTGGGTGGTGGAGAAGAACCTGAAGGCCACGCCGGATATCGTGGATGTGAACACCTTCGGCGGCCCCACGCGCGAGTATCAGGTCCGGCTCGATCCCAACAAGCTCATCGCCTACGGCCTCACCCTGGCGCAGGTGGAGCAGCAGCTCACCAACAACAACACCAACGCCGGCGGCAGCTTTGTGGAAAGCGGCCTGCAGCAGATCAACGTCCGCGAAGTCGGGCAGATCAAGTCCGTCGCCGACATTGAGAACACGGTCCTCATCACCAAAAGCGGAACTCCTCTGCGCGTCAAGGACGTTGCCATCGTCGCGCAGGGCCCCAAAATCCGTCTCGGCCAGTTCGCACGCACCATCCACCGCGAGGACGGCGTGCTGGTGGATAACGATGATGTTGTCAGCGGCATCGTCCCCGTGCGCAAGGGCGCCAACATTGATACGGCGCTCACCGCGCTGGAAGCTAAGGTCAAGTACGTCAACGAGCACATCCTGCCCAAGGGCGTAACCATCGTTCCCTTCCTCGACCGCAGCGAGCTCATCCACTACACCACGCACACCGTGCTGCACAACCTGACCGAGGGCTTCATCCTCGTCACTCTTGTGCTGCTGCTCTTTCTCGGCAACGTGCGCGGCGCGCTCATCGTGGCCCTGACCATTCCTTTTTCCCTGCTCTTTGCCAGCATCTGCCTGGACCTGCGTCACATCCCGGCCAACCTGCTCTCGCTCGGAGCCCTCGACTTCGGAATGGTGGTGGATGGTGCCGTCGTCATGGTGGAAAACATCATCCGCCATCTCGGCGCGCAGGACACCAAGGCCAGCGTCCACGACCGCATCCGCGCCGCCGCCCACGAGGTGCAGCGCCCGGTCTTCTACGCCGTCGCCATCATCATCACCGGCTATCTGCCCATCTTCACCCTGCAGCGCGTCGAAGGACGTCTCTTCCGCCCCATGGCCTGGACCGTGGCCTTTGCCCTGCTCGGCGCCGTCATCTTCAGCATGACCATCGCGCCCGTGCTCTGCAGTTTCTTCTTCCGCAAGGAGACCAAGGACTGGGAGAACCCGGTGCTGCTCTGGCTCACCGAGCGTTATCGCCACACCGTCGCCTGGTGCGTGGACCATCGCATGGCCATGGTCGCACTCGCACTCTGCGCCGTCAGCATCAGCGCCTTCCTCATGTTCTCCGGCGCCATCGGCTCGGAGTTCCTTCCCCACCTCGACGAGGGCGCGCTGTGGATTCGCGGAACTCTTTCGCCCTCCACCGGCCCGACGGAGGGCGTGCGCGTCATGAACAAGGCGCGCATCATCCTCTGTTCCTTCCCGGAGGCCACCGAGTGCACCAGCGAGGCCGGCCGTCCCGATGATGGCACCGACACCACCGGCTTCTTCAACACCGAGTATTACGTCGGCCTCAAGCCCAAGGAGCAGTGGCGTCCCGTCTTCCACGAGGACAAGGAGCAACTCATCGCCGCCATGCAACATGAGCTCGATAAGATTCCCGGCGTCTTCTGGGGCTTCTCGCAGCCCATCGCGGATAACGTCGAGGAGGCCGTCAGCGGCGTCAAAGGCGAACTGGCCACCAAGATTTACGGCGACGACCTGAAGGAACTGGAGAACACCGCCGACCAGGTGGCCAATGCCATGAAGCAGGTTCCCGGCATCGAGGATCTGGGCGTGCTGCGCGTGCTCGGCCAGCCCAACCTCAACGTCACGGTGGACCGCCAGGCCGCGGCCCGCTACCAGATCAACGTCACCGACGTGCAGGACGCCATCCAGACCGCCGTTGGCGGCAACGCCCTCACCCAGGTCTTACACGGCGAGGCGCGCTACGATCTCGTCCTGCGCTATCAGCAGCAGTACCGCGACAAGAAAGAAGCCATCGCCAACATCCGCCTGCTCGCCCCCACTGGAGAGCGCGTAAGCCTTGCCCAGCTCTGCAGGATCGAGGAGCGCGAGGGCGCCAGCGAAATCTATCGCGAGGGCAACCAGCGCTACATCGCCGTCAAGTACAGCGTCCGCGGACGCGACCTCGGCTCGGCCGTCGAAGAGGCCATGAAGAAGGTCAACGCCCAGGTCAAGCTGCCCACCGGCTACCACATTGACTGGGAGGGCGAGTACGAGAGCCAGAAGCGTAGCTCCGCCCGCCTCGCGCTCATCGTCCCCATCACCATCTTCCTCATCTTCATCATCATCTATGGCGCATTCGGCTCGCTCAAGTGGGCCTGCCTCAACATGCTCAATATAGTCATTGCGCCCTTCGGCGGATTGTTGGCCTTGTTCGCCACCGGCACGCACTTCAGCGTCAGCAGTGGCGTCGGCTTCCTCGCGCTCTTCGGCGTCAGCGTGCAGATCGGCGTCATCATGGTGGAATACATCAACCAGCTCCGCGCCCGCGGCATGCCCATACGCGAGGCCGCCATCGAAGGCGCTGTCCGCCGCCTGCGCCCCATCATGATGACCATGCTGGTGGCCACCCTCGGACTGTTGCCGGCCGCCACCTCGCACGCCATCGGCTCAGATTCGCAGCGCCCCTTCGCCATCGTCATCGTCGGCGGACTCATCGCCGATCTGGCCCTGAGCATTCTGCTGATGCCAACCTTCTACGTCTGGTGGGCACGGCCGGAAGATCGCCTGCCCGCACCTGAGGAGTCGCAGAGCGTGTACGAGCATTACGAGCATGAGGCTTAGTTGGCGTAAACTGCCGGCACCGGGATGCGCCGCCCAGGCGGCCTCCCTGCCGGAGAAGGAGCACCAGCGTGAACCGGGAAGAAATCTGCTATAAGATTCGCGAGGTTGGCGTCATCCCTTCGGTGCGCGTCAAGAGCGCCGACCTGGCCTTGTTCGCCGTCGAATTCATCGCCGCCGGCGGCATCCCCATCGCCGAAATCGCCGCCACCATCCCCGGCAGCACCGCGCTCATCGCCGACATTCGCCAGCGCTTCCCCGCGGTCATCACTGGCGCCGAGGCTCTCTCCCTGCGCGATGCCGAGCGTCAGTTTGAGGCCGGCGCGCAGTTCCTCACCGCGCCCGCCTTCCAGCCGGAGATCGCCGTCTTCTGCCGCCAGCACGACTGCGGCTTCATCCCCGGCGCGCTCACCCCTACGGAAATTCTCGCCGCGCACCAATCCGGCGCTGACTTCGTCAAGGTCTTCCCCGTCGGCGAGGTCGGTGGAGAAAAATACATCCGCGCCCTCAAGGCGCCTCTGCCGCAGGTCGCGCTCATCGCCGCCGGCGGCGTCACCCAGAGCGCAGCCATGGCCTACATCCACGCTGGCGCCGCCGCCCTTGGCGTGGGCGAAGACCTCATCCCGCGCCAGGCCCTGCGCTTCCGCGAGGGTGCCTGGATCCGCGAACTCGCCCTGCGTTTCCGCAAGTTCGTTGAGCAGGCGCGCAACCCGCAGCACTAAACCGCTGCAAGAACCC
>Ga0182016_10005879_pt1 | contig 13039 bp, 11 predicted proteins | sample 712S2MmetaG_FD_120491 | JGI IMG/M metagenome (GOLD analysis project Ga0182016, IMG submission 120491) | Permafrost microbial communities from Stordalen Mire, Sweden - 712S2M metaG | ecosystem: Environmental > Terrestrial > Soil > Wetlands > Permafrost | place: Sweden: Stordalen | collected...
GCACGACGTTCTCGGCGTCGTACCCGCCGCGCGCCAAGTACTTGGCGCCCCACTGACAGAGACCGACGCCGTGCCCGTGGCCCGAGCCCGCGATATTGACGGTGCCGTTGCGGTCGACGGAAACGCTCTGCACGAGCGTGCTGCGGACGACCTGGGTCCCGAGCGCGTTGCGGAAGGCCGAGATCTTCATGTCCGTCTCGCCGTGCGGCCCGAACAGCGCGACGGTGCGCGGCCGTCCGCTCGAGTCGAGGTCGCGCAACTCGACGCGGTCGACGTCGCCGGCGGAGACGGTCCACAGCGCGCGCACGAACTCGTCGTACGGCAGCGTGCGCACCCAGTGGAAATCGGGCGCCGGAGAGCAATATGGGTCCGGCACGCCGCGCAGGTACGGATACGCCGTGCCCCAGAGCTCCGCCGCGTCGGCGGTGTGGCCGCCGCAGCACGACCCGTAGGCGATGCGCGCCGGCTTTCCCTCGTACGTCACGATCTTGCCGGCGGTCGCGTCGACCGCCTCGCGGGCCTGTGCCGTCTCCGCCTCGATGCCGGGGTACGACTGATCGCTCTCGCTCGCGACGACGTCGTATGCTTTGCCGGGCCGCTGCTTGGTCAGCGCGTACGTCCGCGCGACGATCGCCTGCGCCTGGAGCGCTGAGGGCGCCCAGCTCGACGGAATTTCCCGGCTCACGACCGAGTACAGATACTGTTCGAGCGGGACCCAGTCGAGCAGACCGATGCGGCCGTCCGGCAACGCTACGCTCGCAAACCGGCCGCGATAGGTGCGGCCGTCGTAGCGGAACGAGTCGGCGTCGACTGCGCGCGCGTCGGGCACTTGCCCGACGGCGCTGCCGAGCAGCACGCGCATCCACGGCGACGCAGCCGGCTCCGCGTCGCGGCTTCCGGCCGACGCCCTCCCGGCGGTGGCTGCGAACGCAGCGGCGGACGCCACAAACGCCGAGCGGTTCAGCGGCGCGCTCACGCTTCCACCAACCGGCGCGAGCGTGCATCGGCCAGCGCGCGATCGAGCAGCGTCGCGAGCGCGTACAGGCGCCGCGTCGCCGGGAGCGGCTCGCCGAGCCGGTCGGCGATCTCGACGACGGCCCCGAGGATCGGCTCGATCTCCAGCCGCCGGCCCGCCTCGACGTCCTGTAACATGGACGTGCGCTGGTCGCCGAGCAGCCGCGTGCGGGCGATCCGCTCGTCCAGCGCGACGTTCACGTCGAGGCCCACTCGCCGGCCGAGCGCGACTTGCTCTTCCATCGCCTCGCGAACGACCGCGCGGACGGCGACGTCGTCGACCATCTGTGCGGCCGTCGCGCGCGTCAACGCGCTGATCGGGTTGAACGTCGTGTTGCCCAACAGCTTCACCCAGATCGTGTGCCGGATCGACGGATCCTCTGTGGCGTCGATGCCCGCCTGCACGAACGCGTCGACGATGCGCCCGACGCGCTCCGACGTACCGCCCGCCGGCTCGCCGAAGACGTAATCGAGATCGCCGCTCTGCCGCACGACGCCGCTTCCGAGCAAGCGCGCGCCGCTATAGACGGCGCTGCCGACGATCCGCCGCGGATCGATGGCGCCGGCGACCGCGCCGCCGGGGTCGACGCTTTCGAGCCGCGTGCCCGCCAGCGGGCCGCCGCCCGCCCCGAAGTACCACCACGGCACGCCGTTCTGCATGGCAACGATCGTCGTGTCGGCGCGCAGCAGCGGCTCGAGCGCCCCCGCGACGGCCGGCACGTCGTGCGCCTTGACGGTCAGGAGCACGCAGTCGACGCTGCCCACCTCCGCGACGGCGGTCGTCGCGCGAACGCGCACGCGGAACGTGCGACGAGCACCCCGCACCTCGACGCCGTTCGCGAGCATGGCCGCGACGTGGTCGCCGCGTCCGACGAGCGTCACATCGAAGCCCGCGTCGGCGAGCGACGCGCCGACGAACGTGCCGATCGCGCCGGCGCCGACGACCGCAAATCTCATAACAGCCGCGGCTGCTCGGCGTCGGCAGCGCGAGCGATGGCGAGGTGGTCGTACGCCGCCGCGGTCACCTTGCGGCCGCTCGCCGTGCGGACGACCAGGTTGCGCTTGAGCAGGTACGGTTCGACGACGTCCTCGAGCGTCTCGACGTCCTCGGTAAGCGTCGCCGCGATCGCGTTGATGCCGACCGGCCCGCCCTTGTACTGTTCGGCGATCGTGCCGAGGAAGGCGCGGTCGAGCCGGTCGAGGCCGAGTTCGTCGACGCCCTCCCGGCGCAGCGCCTCCGCCGCGACCTCCTCCGTGATGACGCCGCCGGCGCGCACCTCGGCGTAGTCGCGCACGCGGCGCAGCAGGCGGTTGGCGATGCGCGGCGTGCCGCGGCTGCGGCGCGCGATCGTCGCGGCGCCGGCGGCCTCGATCGGAATGCCGAGCACGCCGGCGCTGCGGGTGACGATGCGCTCGAGCTCGTCGTCGCCGTAGTAATCGAGGTGATACGAAATGCCGAAGCGCTCGCGCAGCGGCGCCGACAGCATGCCGGCGCGCGTGGTCGCGCCGATCAGCGTGAACCGCGCGAGCGGCAGTTTAAACGTCTTCGCATAGGCGCCGCGGTCCATCACGATGTCGATGCGGAAATCTTCCATCGCCGGATAGAGGAACTCTTCAACGACGCCGCCGAGGCGATGGATCTCGTCGATGAACAGCACGTCGCCGGGCTCGAGCGCGGTCAGGATGCCGACGAGATCCTTCGGCTTCTCGAGCGTCGGCCCCGAGGTGGGCCGCAGGGCGCGGCCGAGATCCTTCGCGATCAGCGCGGCCAGCGTCGTCTTACCGAGCCCCGGCGGCCCGTAGAACAGGATGTGCTCGAGCGGCTCGTCGCGGCGGCGCGCCGCGTCGATCGCGATCTTCAAGTTGTCGACGACGACCGTCTGGCCGACGTACTCGTCGAACGAGCGCGGCCGCAGCGACGCGCCGATGACCTCGTCTTCGAGCGCCTCTTCCGGCGCGGCGACGCGCGCCGGCTCGTCCTCCTGCGGGCCGAGCACGACGCGGCGCTTCGGCGCGTCGCTCATCGGGCGGCCTCGACGCGGTGCTTCACCCGATAGACCTCAGCCAGCAGCGACTCCGCATCGCGCAAGCCGGGCGATGCCTCCAGCGTCGCGGCGATCATCGCCTCGGCCTCCGCACGTTTGTACTCCAGTTGCAGGAGCACCGCGAGCGCCTCCGCCGCAAAGTCGGGAATCGGAGCGGACTCGTGGGGAGCTGCCTCGCGGATCAGCAAGAACTTCGTCACCTTGCCCTGCAGTTTCGCGACGATGTCGCGCGCCTTCTGCTGACCGATGCCGGGGAGCGTGCGCAGGAATGCGTGGTCGCCGGTATCGATCGCCTCGGCGATGCGCGCCATCGGCATGGCGAAGGCGCGGGCGGCCGTGCGCGGCCCGATGCTGGCGACGCTGATCAGCGCCTCGAAGAACTCCCGCTCGATCGCGTTCGTGAAGCCGAAGAACGTGAAGCGGCCGCTATTGCCCTCCATTGCGAGCGTCGGGTAGATCTCGAGCGTGACCGTCTCGCCGTCCGCGTCGCGAAGTTTATCGGCGACGCAGGGCGGCAGGATCACGTCGTACCCGAGTCCGCCCGCGTCTACGACGACGCCTGCGTCGGTGCGCTCGACGATCTTGCCGGTGATGCGTGAGAACATGCCGGCTACCGCCGCGCGAGCACGCCGAGGCCGGCGAACCGCCGTTCGGCGCGGTCGATGTTCGAGAAGGCCAGCGCCAGCGCGAGCGCGTCGGAGACGTCGTCGGGCTCGGGGCGCACGGTCAATGATAACTGCTGCATCACCATCCGCTTGACTTGTTCCTTGCGGGCGGCGCCGGAGCCCACCATCGCCCGCTTGACCATCGAATGCCCCAAGTGGCGGACCCCGACGCCGCTCGCGCCTGCGGCGAGGCAGATGACGCCCCGCGCGTGCCCCATCAGCACGGCCGTCGTGGGATTGCGATAGGTCGTGTAGAGGTCCTCGACGACCATCACGGCGGGCGCCGTCGCGGCGATGACGGCCGATATCTCGCGGAACAGGTCGTTCAGGCGCTCCTCCAGCGGGGCCGACGGCGACGGCGAGATCACGCCTGCCTCGAGCAGGCGGATGCGGTCGCCTGCCACGTCGACGACGCCGTAGCCCGTCACCCGCAGGCCCGGGTCGACACCGAGAATGCGCATCAGCGCGTCGCCGCGGGCGCCGGCGACGGCGCGGCGGACGGGGACGGCGGTTCGCCGCCGCCGTCGTTGAAGTAGATCGTCACGGCCTCCCCCGGGCGCAGCGCGGTGCCCGCGCCGGGCTCGGTGTTCGCGACCTTTCCCGTGACCCCGCTCTGCGTGTACGCGACGTTGCCGACCGTATACCCCGCGTTCTGCAAGCCGGTGCGCGCCTGGTCGAGCGTCATGCCGCTGACGTCGGGGACGATGCCCGACACGACGATCGTCAGCGTGACGGGGGAGCCGCGCTTGACCTGCGTTGCGGCCGGCGGCGACTCCGCGAGCACGGTGCCGACCGGGTCCCCGGGCTGCAGGCTGTAGTTGATCTGCACGACGAGCCCGGCTTGCTGGAGCGCAGCCGTCGCGTCGCCGACGCCGCGGCCGGTCAGATCCGGCACGGCGACCGGGGCCGGGCCGCTGCTCACGACGAGCGTCACCGGCGAACCGCGGTCGGCGGTGGCGCCGCCGTCGGGCGTCTGCGATGTCACGACGTTCTCGGGGATGTTGTCGCTCGGCTCGCGGTCGGTCTCCACGTTGAGCCCGGCGCGCCGCAGCGCGGTCGTCGCGTCGTCGAGCGTCATCGAGACGACCGACGGCACGCTCACCGGAGATGGGCCCTTCGAAACGGTCAGCGTCACGACGCTCTTCATCGGCAGACGCCCCGGTCCCGGAACCTGCTTCAGCACCGTGCCGCGCGGCTTCTGGTCGTACACCTCGACGATCTTGGCCGCGATCTTCGCGTCGTGCAGGTAGCGCACGGCGTCCTCTTGCGAGTACGAGCGCAGGTCGACGACGTCGACCGTCGGCAGACCGCTGCTGACCGTCAACTGGACGATCGCGTCGGACGATGCCAGCGTGGCGCCGGCCGGCTGCTGGGCGATGACGCGATCGCGCGGCGCGGTTTCGCTCGGCGCCGTGGTCACGCTGAAGCGCAGGCCCTGCGCTGACAGCAGCTGCTCCGCCGCGGGCGCGTCCTTGCCGACGACGGCGGGCACGGTGACCGTCCCGGGCCCCGCGAAGAGGCCGCCCGGCCGCCCCGTCACGTAGTATCCGGCCAGCGCGGACACGACGAATAGGCCGATCAGTCCGATGACCGTCAGCGCAGACGGCCGGCCGCGGGCGCGCCGCTCGTCCTCGCGCGCCTGCGCCATCACGGGCGGCTGCGGAAATGGCCGGTCGGGGGAAGCGGCCCGTCGCGGGGGCGGCGGCGGCACGACGCGCCGCATCGGCTGCGTGCGCTCGAGCGGCGCGCCCGCGGGCTGGAGTGCGTCGTCGCGCGCTTCCCGCAGCGCTGCGGCAACTTCCGTGGCCGACTGATAGCGTGCCGCGGGGTCCTTCTGCAACAGCCGCTCGACGATTGCCGCAAGCGCGGGCGATATGCCCTCGCTCGCGATCTCGGGCACGGGGCTCGACACGTGCTTGAGCGCGACGGTGATCGGCGAATCGCCGGTATACGGCAGCTTCCCGGTGAGCATCTGATAGATGACGACGCCGAGACTGTAGAGGTCGCTGGACTCGCGCAATTCGTGGCCCTGGGCCTGCTCCGGCGACAGGTAGTAGACGCTCCCCATCACCATGCCCGGCGACGTCAGCGTCATCGTCTGGGTCGTCGCGACGCGCGCGATCCCGAAATCGGACAGTTTGACGACGTCGTCTTTCGTGATGAGGATATTGGCGGGCTTGACGTCGCGGTGCATGATGCCTTGCCGGTGCGCGTACGCGAGCGCGCGGCAGACCTGTTCGGCGAAGTCGATGACCACGGCTTCTGGAAGGCGCCCGTCGGCATCGATCAGTTCGGCGAGCGTCGTGCCGTCGACGAGTTCCATGACGATGAAGTACGTGTCGCCGTCGCGGCCGACGTCGTAGATGCTGACGATGTTCGGGTACGACAGGCGCGCGACCGACTCGGCCTCGTGGTAAAAGCGGCGCACGAAGTCGACGTCGGCCGCGAACTGCGGACGCAGGATCTTTACCGCGACCCGCCGCCGTAGGAGCGAGTCCGTCCCGGCATAGACCGTCGCCATGCCGCCCTCGCCCAGCTTGCGGTCGAGCCGATAGCGGTCCTTGAGGGTGCGGTCGTTCACGCCGGCCTCACGAGCGCGCTCAACGAGCGAGCGCCGCGCGCAACACGCGCCGCGCGATCGGTGCCGAGACGACGCCGCCGTAGCCCGCGTTCTCCACCACGATCGCGAGCGCGACCCGTGGCGCCGTTGCGGGCGCGAACGCGACGAACCATGCGTGCGATCTTCCCGCCGGGTTCGTCGCGGTCCCGGTCTTGCCGGCGACCTCCGCGCCGGCGAGTGCCGCGGCGGTCCCCGTGCCGCTTTGGACGACGCGGACCATGAAGTCGCGCACCTCGTGGGCGGTCTCCGCGGCAATCGGCTGCGCGAGCACGCCCGGCTTCGCGACGGCGCGGCTTCCGGCCGAGCGCACGAGGTAGGGGCGGGGCTCGGTGCCGCCGGCGGCGATGGTCGCGCCGATCAGCGCCATCCGCATCGGCGTCACGGCCAGGTCGGCCTGGCCGAAGCCGAGCTGCGCCAACACGCCGGGCGTCACCTCGGCGCGCTCCGGCAGGTGGTCGCGCGTCACCGGCAACGTGAAGTAGAAGGGGCCGCCGAGGCCCCAACGCGACGCGTAGTCGAACCAGCGCTCGACCCCGATACGTAGCGCGATCTGCGCGAAGTCGACGTTGCTCGACAGCGCGAACGCCCCGGCCAGCGTCTGCGTGCCGGTCGCCTCACCCTCGTTGTCGTGGACGGTGAACGTCCCGATGGCATAGGAGCCGTCGTCGACGAACGTGTCCGACGCCGAGACGACGCCGGCGTCGAGGCCGACGGCCGCCGTAAAGATCTTGAAGGTGGAGCCGGGCGGATAGAGTCCGTCGGTGGCACGATCGAGCAGCGGGCTCTGCGCGCTCGCCGCCAACTGCGCGAACGTGTCGTCGATCGTCGCCGGATCGAAGCTCGGGACGCTCGCGAGCGCGAGCACCTCGCCCGTGCGCGGATCGAGCACGACGCCCGCCGCGCGCGGATAGGCCCGCAGCCCGTCGTAGAGCGCGAGCTGCGTCGCGGGATCGATCGTCGTAACGACGTCGCCGCCGCGCGGCTCGGCGCGCGAACCGCCGGCAAGCGCGCGCGCCTGCTCCTCCGGATCGCCGGTGACCAGCGGCGGCGAGAGTTCGCGGTCGAAGAGCTTTTCGAGGCCCTCGGAGCCGTAGCGCGCGGAGAAGTAGCCGACGGCGTGCGCGGCGGCGGGCCCGAGCGGATACTCTCGGCCGCGCGCCGTCGACCGCGCGAGGACCGAACCGTCGCGCGCGAGGATCGAGCCACGATAGCGTTGGGCGAGCGCGACGCGCGGATTGCGCGGGTCGGCCGCGAGCCGCGGCCCGGCGATCGCCTGAAGCCACACGGCGCGCGCGCACAGCAGCACGAAGCAGGCGGCGAAGAACGCCGCCAGCCTCGCGATGGAGCGATTGACGCCCACTAGCGGAAACTAGTCGCGCTGCCGCTCGCGCAAGAGCGTCAGGCCGTCGCCAGTGCGCACGCCGACGTACTGTCCTTCGCCGCCGCCTTCGATCGCCGCGTTCACGATCGTGCGCATGACCGGCTCCGGCAGGTCGCTGACGGCGAGGATCGCGTCGACGCCGAGTTCCTCGAGCAGCGCAGGCGACACGAACTCGGCCTCCGGCAACGACTCGAACAGCCGCTCTTCGTAGGGTTCGGAACGCCACGGTCCGCGCTTCCCGAAGACCGACGTGTGATAGTCCCACGCGCAGAGTTGCCGTTCGTTCCAGACGAAATCGTCGCGCACGCACGTGCGGCGGCAGACGGCGCATTGCACCAGCGGCAGCGCGGGCCGGTCGATGCCGTCGAGCACGTCTTCGGGGACGTCCTCGGGATTGAGCAGCAGTTCTTCGCTCAGCGCCTCGGGAGCCTCCGCGTGCCAGCCGGCGCGCTGCAGGATCTCCAAGTCGCGCAACGACCCGACGAACGCGTGCCGGTTCTCCGGCGGAAACGTCTGATCGACCCAGCCGACGAGGTTGTCGGCGGCGATGTTGACGCGCTGGCGGCCCTCGCCCAGCACGGCGCCGACGGGCGTCCACGCCAGCGAGACGAGATACGCCGTAACCTGCCCGTTCTGGGGGCGCAGGCTGCAGACGTACGCCAGCGTGTCGTCATTGCCGCCGACGACGAACGCGCGGCCCTCGGCACGCTGCGGCCGGCGGTGATCGTGCACGTTAGCGTCCCTTCGCGCGGCCGGCGCGCGGGATGACGAACTTGAGCGCCGTGTGCGTCGCCGAGAACGCGACGACTTTCGTGTCCACGAGCCCCGCCTCGCGCGCGGCTGCCATGACGTCGGTGTCTTTGATCTTCGCCTCCTTGCCCTTGCGCGATACGACCCAAATGGCGCCGGCCGGCGCGAGCATCTCCCGGAACTTCGCCAAACGCCGGAGCGGACCCGGGCCGTCGGCCTCCAGGAAGATCAGCGTTTCGCCGCCCTTGACCGTGCCGTGCGGCGGCGTAGCCAACCGCGCGTAGAGGCTCTGCGCGAAATCGACGTCCTCGACGCCGACGATCGCCACCTTGTCCGTCTCCTTCACACCGATCTTGTCCAGGAGCGAGCGCGGATTGCGGATCTTCTCGACCCACTGCGCCGCCTCGGGCGTCCCCAACTCGAACGCCGCCTTCTTCTTGCCCTCGAAGCCGACGTGCAGCGTGCCGTCACGCACCGTCAGTTCGCGCACGTCCGAAAAGAGAATCTTCAGGCGGAAGTCGCCGCGAAACAGGATGTGATCCGTCTCGAGCAGCGCCCGGCCCGTCGAACTGCGCCCCTCGTAGGTGGCCGTCGTCTCGCGCTCGCGTCCCATCTAGCCCCCTCTTCCCGCAGTCACGAGCGCAGCGCGCGCAGCGTCGTGCGGTAGCGCTGCGTTATCGCCTCTTCGTCGGCGTGCCTTCCCTCGCGTACGACCCAGCGTCCGCCTGCCATGACGTCACGGATCGCCGAGCGGGCGCCCGCGAAGACGAAGCGGTCGAGCACCTCGTCGCCCGCGACGCCGGCGAGGTCCGGATGGTCCGCGTCGACGACGACGAGATCGGCGCGGGCGCCGGCCTCGATGCGTCCGACGGCGCGCCCGACGGCCTGCCGTCCGCCGGCGAGCGCGGCGCGATACAGACGTCCACCGACCGACGGCTCGCCCTCGCCGGCCAAGACGGCGCGCCGCTCCAGTGCGAGGCGCCGCCCGTACTCGAGCCAGCGCAGTTCCTCGGCCACGTCGACGCTGGCGTGGCTGTCCGAGCCGATGCCGATTGCGCCGCCCGCGGCAAGGAACGTCTCCGCCTCGAATAGGCCGTCGCCGAGGTTGGCCTCGGTCGTCGGACACAGCCCCGCGACGACGCGCGCGTCTGCCATCAGTCGCAGTTCGCCGTCGTCGGCGTGCGTGGCGTGGACGAGGCACCACTGCGGCGTCACCGGTGCGTGCGCGAACAGCCACTCGATCGGCCGCGCGCCCGACCACGCGAGGCAGTCGTCGACTTCCGCCTGCTGCTCGGCAATGTGGATGTGCACCGGCGCGCTCGCGTCGCGCGCCGCGACGTACTCCAGCACCTCGCGCATGTGCTCCGGCGCGACGGCGCGCAGCGAATGCGGCGCCACGCCGAGCCGTTCCTGGCCGGCGCCGGTCATCGTCGTCGCAAGCTCGTCCCAATATGCGACATATTCGTCCGGCGTCATCAGGAAACGGTGCTGGCGCTCCTGCGGCGTGCGCGCGTCGAAGCCGCCGTACTCATATAGCACCGGCAGCAGCGTGAGCCCGATACCCGCCGCGCGCGCTGCGCTGCGGATGCGCTCGGCCATCTCGGTCGGGCGCCCCAAGCGCGTGCCGTCCGCCGCGTGATGCAGGTAGTGAAACTCGCCGACCGAGGTATAGCCCGCCTTCAGCATCTCCGCGTATAGGTAGGCAGCGATGGCCTCGGCGTGGTCGGGCTGGATGCGGGCGACGAACGCGTACATCGTCTCGCGCCACGTCCAGAAACTGTCGGAGCGGCCGCTGCCGCGTTCCGCGCTGCCCGCGAACGCGCGTTGGAAGGCGTGCGAGTGCACGTTCGGCATGCCTGCGAGCGCGTGGCCCGCGATCCGCTCCGCGCCCGCGCCGTCCGCGCCTTCCGTCACGGCGGCGATGGTCCCGGCGTCGTCCACGTCGATGGCGACGCCGGTCCGCCAGCCGTGAGGCAACAGCGCAGATGCGGCGAAGTACCGCTTCAATGTGGGATCTGCTCCTGACGCGGGCGCGCGTCGCGACCATGGATGGCGCCGCCGCGTACGGCCTCATAGAAGACGGCGCCGTCGCGGTCGAGGGCGAGCGCATCGCGTGGGCCGGCAGCCGCCGCGACCTGCCGGCCGGTGCCTCCGCGCGCCGCGAGATCGACTGCGGCGACGGCTGCATCACGCCGGGCCTCGTCGACCCGCACACGCATGCCGTCTACGGCGGGAACCGCGCCGCCGAGTTCGAGCAGCGGCTGCGCGGCGCGACCTACGAAGAGATCGCCGGGCGCGGCGGCGGCATCCTGTCCACCGTGCGCGCGACCAGGGCGGCGGGCGAAGACGCGCTGCTCGCCGCCGCGACGCCGCGCCTCGAGCGGCTGCGCGCTGAGGGCGTGACGACGGTCGAGATCAAGTCGGGCTACGGGCTCGACCGCGACGCCGAGCTGGCGATGCTGCGGGCGGCGCGCGCGCTCGGCGAGCAGCTCGGCATCACCGTGCGCACGACGTATCTCGGCGCGCACGCCGTGCCGCCCGAGTTCGCAGGCCGGACCGACGACTACGTGGCGTTCGTGTGCGACGAGATGCTGCCGCTGGTGGCGCGCGAGCGGCTCGCCGACGCCGTGGACGCCTTCTGCGAACGCATCGCCTTCTCGCCGGAGCAGACCGCACGCGTCTTCGGCGCCGCGGCGCGCCTCGGGCTGCCGGTCAAACTGCATGCCGACCAACTTACGGACGGCGGCGGCGCCGCCCTGGCCGCCCGCTACGGCGCCCTCTCCGCCGACCACCTCGAGCATACGTCGCGGCAGGGCGTTGAGGCTCTGGCCGCCGCAGGTACCGTCGCGACGCTCTTGCCGGGTGCGTACTACTTTCTGCGCGAGACGAAGCTGCCGCCGATCGACGACCTGCGCGCCTGCGGCGTCCCGATCGCGCTGGCGACCGACTGCAACCCCGGCACCTCGCCCGCGACCTCGCTGTTGCTGATGGCGAACATGGCGTGCGTGCTCTTCCGGCTCACGCCGGAGGAAGCGTTGGCCGGCATCACGCGCAACGCCGCGCGCGCGCTCGGCATGGCCGCAGACGCGGGCACGATCGCCGCCGGCAAATATGCGGACCTCGTGCTCTGGGACGTCGAACACCCCGCCGAACTCGCCTACGCGATCGGCACCAACCCCGCCAATACGATCGTCCGCCACGGCGAGGTACGACCCTCCCCCTAGTCTACGTCGAGCCAACGTCACCTCTCGCGCGACCCGAAGTCGTAGCGAAGGTTCTTTCAAAGGAACGCGCCTCACTACGGAACGAGCAGGGCCGCCGACGGATCGCGCGAACGTGTGCGCGCTCATGAGAACAGCACTTGCACTGTCCACGCTCGCCTTGGCTGCCGGCATCTCGGGATGCGGCGGCGGCGGGAGTTCGTCGTCGACGCCGAGCACGCCGAACAACGCCGGCTCGAGCGTTATTACGGTCGACTCGTCGAGCGGGGCGCCGATCGCCGGCATCACGGTGACGCTGTCCACCGGCATCTCCAATAACGCGCCGACAGGAACCATCACGACGCAGGTGACGGGCTCGACCGGCCAGGCGACGTTCACGAGCCTCCCGTCCACCGGCACGCTGTGCGTGAGCGCCAGCCAAGGCACACCGTCGAACTTTCAGTTCACGGGCAAGTGCTTGCAGCCGTTCCCCGGCAGCTACACGCTCTCGTTCTGATAGCGCTTAGCGCGTCCGCGAGCGCTCTCGCCGCGCGCTACAGGCGCCAATCGATGCCTTTCTCGTCGGCGGTCTGCTGCGCGAGTTCGTAGCCGGCGTCGGCGTGGCGGACGACGCCCATGCCGCAGTCGGTCGTCAGCACGCACGCCAGGCGCTCCTGCGCGTCGTCGCTGCCGTCGGCCACGACGACCATGCCCGCGTGCAGGCTATAGCCGATGCCGACGCCGCCGCCGTGGTGAAAGGATACCCAGTGGGCGCCGGCCGCCGTGTTGAGCAACGCGTTGAGGATCGGCCAGTCGGCGATCGCGTCGCTGCCGTCCTTCATCGCTTCGGTCTCGCGATTGGGGGACGCAACGCTGCCGGTGTCGAGGTGGTCGCGCCCGATGACGATCGGCGCTTTCAATTCGCCGCTGCGCACGAGCTCGTTGATGCGCAGGCCGAACTTCGCGCGGTCGCCGTAACCGAGCCAGCAGATGCGCGCGGGCAGGCCCTGGAACGCGACGCGCTCGCGCGCCATCTCGATCCAGCGCCGCAGGTGCGCGTCCTCGGGGAACAGCGCCAGCAGTTCGTCATCGAGCCGCGCGATGTCGGCCGGATCGCCGCTGAGCGCGGCCCAGCGGAACGGGCCCTTCCCTTCGCAAAACAGCGGACGCACGAACGCCGGGACGAAGCCCGGGAAGTCGAACGCGCGGTTCACGCCTGCTCGCACGGCCTGCGCGCGGATGTTGTTGCCATAGTCGAACGTGACCGCGCCCGCGTCCATCATCGCCAGCATCGCCGTGACGTGACGGCCGACGGTCTCGAGCGAGCGCCGCTCGTATTCCGCGGGGTCGCTCGCGCGCAGCGC
>Ga0182016_10005881_pt1 | contig 13036 bp, 12 predicted proteins | sample 712S2MmetaG_FD_120491 | JGI IMG/M metagenome (GOLD analysis project Ga0182016, IMG submission 120491) | Permafrost microbial communities from Stordalen Mire, Sweden - 712S2M metaG | ecosystem: Environmental > Terrestrial > Soil > Wetlands > Permafrost | place: Sweden: Stordalen | collected...
AGAACCCGGCAAAGAAAACCTTCTGGGCCTGGGCCATAGCCACTTTTTTCGGCACAGGCCTCGGCAAACCCGGCCCCGGAACCTGGGCCTCTATGGCTACGCTTCTGCTGTGGGCGGATTATGCCTGGGCCCTCCATCCCACCCCCCAGCGGCTGCTTTTTGCGCTTCTGATCGTTATCGTCCTTTCCATCGCGGTAGGGATTCCAGCCTCCACCATCGTGGCGCGCGAAGCGGGTCGCAAGGACCCTGGCTTTGTGGTCATTGACGAAGTTGCCGGCCAGGCCATCGCCCTTCTCTTTTGCCCCTTCGACTGGGTTCACCCCCTTCTTGCTGTCGCCCTCTTTCGCTTATTCGATATCACCAAGCCTTTCCCCATCCGCAAACTCGAAAACCTTCCCGCAGGCTGGGGCATCGTACTCGATGATGTTGCCGCCGGCCTGTATGCTTTGGGTGTAGCCTCACTGTTACGTCTTTGGTTTTAGGTCGAATATGCCTCGTTCTCGTGTTCAATCCGGCGCTCCTGAAGTCTTCCCCGATCCGCACATCGAAGATGTCTATCCACCCGCGGCGCTTCCTCTCGGGGACGTCGAGCTTACCGGCGCCAACCTTGGCCCCATGAGCTTTGGCCCGCCTGCCGTCCTCGTGGATGGACAATCCGCGCACGTGCTTATGAGCCGGCCTACTCGCCTGGCCCTGCGGGTACCAGAGGACGCAACAACAGGCCTCATCGAAGTCCGCAGCCCCTCGGGGAATTCGAATACCGTGCCCCTTCGCATCGCGCGGGAGCTCTCGGCGGGCCTCCATCCCGTCACCAGTCCTGCCGTCAGCCGCTCGGGCATGGTCTACGCCACAATTTCCGGTGCTCGCGGCAAGCAGACGCCGGTTTCGATTGTGCGGGTGAGCCCCGACGGTCGAGGCACGCCCTTCGTCACGGGCATTCTGAACGCGACCGGGCTCGCCTTCAATCCCGACGGCGACCTGTTCGTCACCTCGCGAGCCGAAGGCAATGTCTACCGCATCGATTCCTCAGGAGAGTTCACGGTCTACGCCGAGGGCATGGGGGTCGCCACCGGAGCCGCCTTCGACGCCGAAGGCAACCTCTTTGTGGGCGACCGCAGCGGCACCATCTTCAAAATCGATACCGAGCGCAAGATCTTCGTCTACGCGACTCTTGAGCCCTCGGTCGCTTTCTACCATCTCGCTGTCGACACCGAAGGCACGCTCTTTGTCACCGCGCCCGCGCTCAACTCCAACGACGCCATCTGGGCCATCGACACCCACGGCCAGGCTAAGCCCTGGTATCGCGGACTTGGCCGCCCCCAAGGCCTCGCACTCGCCAAAGACGGCAGCGTCTACCTCGCCGCCTGCCTGCATGGGCGCCGCGGACTCGTGCGCGTCACCCCCGCGGGCGAAGCAACCCTCGCCCTTGCTGGACCGAACCTGGTCGGCGTCGCCTTCTCGCCACTCGGCACCACCATTCTCGCCACCAATGAAGCTGTCTTCGATGTGGACCTGGGCGTGGAAGGCATGACGCTGTTTTAAACAGGTGACAGATTACGGATAACAGTTCACTGGGTGCGAACCTCTGAATTGCGAACGCTGTTCAATCTGATCCACCATCCGTAACCCGCCATCTGTAACCTGCAATCTGTAATCTGTAACCTGACCATGAAATCCGAAATTATCGCCGTCGGCTCTGAAATGCTCACGCCCGCCCGCCAGGACACCAACTCGCTCTACCTGACGGAAAAGCTCAACGAACTCGGCGTCACCGTCGCCTTCAAAACCATTGTTGGCGATCGTAAAAAAGACATCGTCAACGCCGTCCGCACGGCCCTCGGACGCATTGACATCCTCGTCATCATCGGTGGCCTTGGCCCCACGGAAGACGACCTGACTCGCGAGGCGGTCGCGGAAGCGCTCGACCTGAAGCTGCGCCGCGATGGCTCGCTGGTCGCCGCGCTGCATGCCCGCGCCGCCAGCTGGCGCATCTCCATGCCGCCCAACAATCTCAAGCAGGCCGACGTGCTCAAGGGAGCCGTCATTCTGCAAAATCCCAACGGCTCCGCTCCCGGCCAATGGCTCGATACCGCTTTTGAAGGTCATCGCAAGTTGACGATGCTTGTCCCTGGCCCCCCGTCGGAGTGCAAGCCGCTCTTCGACGAAGAGTGCGTGCCGCGCCTCAAAGAGATTTTGCCGCCGCGGCATATGGCCATGCGCACGCTTCGCGCCGCCATGATCCCCGAATCGCAGGCCGACAAGCTTCTCGCGCCCATCTACACCACCTACAAAGACATTGAAACCACAATCCTCGCCCACGCCGGCGACATCCAACTCACCCTGCTCTGCACCAAGCCTACCCTCGACCTGGCCCAGCGCCGCGTCGATGAGTTAGCCGGAAAACTTGAAGAAGCTCTTGAAGATTGGCTCTATGCCTCCGGGGCCGACGCTGCCGACAATCTCGAACAAATCGTTCTCTACTACCTCGGCCTTCGCCAGTCCACCCTGGCTGTCGCAGAAAGCTGCACCGGCGGTTTGCTTGCCGAGCGGCTCACACGCGTTCCCGGGGCTTCGCGCACGTTCCTCGGCGGAGCCGTCGTCTACTCCGACGCCCTTAAGGTGGCCTTCACAGGCGTCTCTGCGGACCTGATCCAGAAGCACGGCGCCGTTTCAGCCGAAGTTGCCAAGGCACTTGCTTCCGGCATTCGCCTCCGTACCGGCGCGTCCATCGGCGTGAGCATTACCGGCATCGCCGGCCCCACCGGCGGGACAGAGGAGAAGCCCGTAGGCCTGGTCTACATCGCCATCGCCGACGGAGAAAAGGTGGAATGCGCGGAAAAGAACTTCCGCGGCGACCGCCAAAAAATCAGAGAGTGGACCACCCAGCAAGCGCTCGATTTGCTGCGTCGGCGACTGAGGTAATCACGCTCAAGGAACACCAGGTCAGAAAGTCGTAGGTCGCCGGGGGGCTCACCCTTTCCCGGCACTGACGCTGGGTTTCCCACCCTTCGATTCTTTTTATCGAAGGGTGGGAAACCACGAACCTCCGTGGCACGCCAGCACGTCTCCTCCACCGCGGGTGGTTGATGCGATCCAATTCCGGCGATGACTTCTTGAACCACACGAAAACGTCCGCCCCGATCACGGACCCCATCGCCCACGCATCCCGCATCTGACTCAGTCACGGGACTGGAATCACTCCGCCCCGAACAGATCATCAAGGAGAACTCAAAACATGACGGATAATCGCGTGCGCCCCGGCGAACGAAACGAAGATCAATTCACCGCACTCCTCGAAGCGCAATCCTCCTCCCTGCCCAGCAGCCTTTTTCTGGCCGCTGCGGGCGCCTCCATCCTCGGATCGCTGTCATTGCAATTCGCCGGCAGAAAGCACGAAGCTCTCTTCGTCGGCCAGTGGGCCGCGCCTTTCCTGCTGCTCGGCATCTACAACAAGCTCGTCAAGCAGCATGGCTCCGACGCCGCCGCCAAAGAAGACTGAGGCACCGGAATTCAGCCTTTTGAGGGAGCAGGGGCATTCATGCCCTGACAGACAGGCCTCAAGAATTCAGGTCACTACAGGTCGACGGAGGGAGCAGGGGAACTCGACGGAGGGAGCAGGGGCATTCATGCCCCTGACAAACAGCCAAAAGAGTTCCGGCCCTCAGACCCGGCTCCATTAAACTGGCACGGTCCGGAGAGGCTTGTCGTGGTCTTCGCCAAAAAACTGCGCGCGGGAGTCATATGCGGCGAGATCACGACCAGCATCCGCATCTGGACCAGCCCTCATGTGAAAGTGGGCAACCGTTACGCCATGGGCGACGGAGCCATCGAGATCGACGCCATCACGCCCATCGGCCTGCCAGACATCACGCCGGAGATGGCGCGTGCCTCAGGCTTTCTCGGCGTACTCGACCTGCTCAAGGTGGCCAAACACGGCAGAGGCGACAATATCTACCTCATCCACTTCCACTACATTCCGAAAAGCAAGCGTCAGAAATCAGCGCGTAATCAGGACAAGTCTGAGCCAAAACACAGCGACTCCAGCCGAAGCCCCTGTTCCCTGTTCCCTGACAACTGATCACTGACCACTGTCTTTACTGCTGCAGCACCACCGCATCGCCTTCCTTCAGGCCGCTGGTGATCTCGGTAACGTTGCCGTTGGAAAGACCGACTGTAACAGGCAGCTTGCGCACACCGTCTTTCTGGTGTTTGTCGGGAATCTGTACCGAGGCGTTTTTCTGGTTGTCGTAAACGACCGCGTTCTCAGGAACCGTGAGCACGCCCTTGTGCTCGTCGAGCAGGATCTCGGCATTGGCCGTCATCAGCGCCTTCAGTTCCCCGCCCGGATTGTTGATGGAAACCCGCACCTCAAACGTCGTCACGTTGTCTTTTTCCACGCCCATGGGTGAGATTTTGGTGACCTTGCCATTGAACGTGCGGTCGCGGAAGCTTTCCACCTTGATGCGTGCCGGCTGGCCAAGGTAGACGTGGGCAATATCGGCCTCGTCGACCTTGCCCTGCACGTATACCTCGCCAACATCACCCTCGGTCATCACGAGTGTGGCCGTCGAGCCGAGCACAAGGATGGAGCTGACCGCATCGCCGATCTCGACGTCACGCGAGAGGACCACGCCATCCATGGGCGCCAGAATGGTGGTATAGCCGAGTTCCTCTTCGAGCTGCTTCAGACTTGCCTGGCTCTGCATCACCTGCGCACGGGCCTGCTTCAGCTTGGCAATATCCACGCCAATCTGCGCCTTGGAACTGTCGCGGCGCGTGAGGGCCGCCAGGTAGTCCTTGTTGGCGTCGTCGAGGGTCTGCCGGCTGACGATGCCGTCTTTCTGCATTTCGAGATTGCGATCGAGTGTGGATTTATACATGGGCAGGTCAGGCGCGGCGGCGTTCACTTTGTCCTGCTCCACGTTGGCCTCGTAGGTGCCCACGTTGGCTTCCGCGCTGGCCAGTTGCGCCCGCTGCGCCTCAACCTGGGCAAGAATCTCCATCTGATCGAGTTCGGCCAGCGGCTGACCCTTCTTCACGGTATTGTTGATGTCGACAAAGAGCTTCTCGACGATGCCGGAGGCTTTCGACTTGACCTCAACCTTGGTAATGGGCTGAATCTTGCCGGTCGCGACTACGGAGCGGGCCACGTCGCCGCGCGTCACCTTGGAGATGCGGTTGGCATCCACGCCCGAGCCTTTCGCCAGCCGCGCCAACCCCAACCCCGCCACCGCGACAACGACGAGGATCCCCGCGCTCAGCCAGATCCAGAATTTTCTGCTCCTACGCGCTGCCGCCACAAACCCCTCCAACGTGGGAAGAACCTCAGCACTCCCGCGCTGCGTTTCCCGTGTGAATACAGATTGAAAACAGTGTCCGAATCAAGTGTTCAGACGTTCCCGATGATTCGCTGTCATCTTTTACGCATCCTGGCGGCAATTGGTTCCAATTCCGGGGTGCAACTTCGGAACCGGATTCGGCTCCGTTGCGTATCTCTTTCCAACCGCAACTCTCCGCGTCCAAACCTCAATGCAGAATTTCTCAGATACTCTCGGCCAGGTCTTCCGCGCAATGGTGGCCAACAAACTGCGGACATTCCTCACCATGTTCGGTATCGCGTGGGGAGTGGGATCGCTGCTGGTGCTTGTGGGGCTGGGTGAAGGCTTCCGCAGCGGGCAGCACAAGCAGCTGGCCACCTTCGGCAACGACATGGTCATGATGTGGGACGGGACGATTCCGGCGCTCGCCAACCAGCACACGGGCATGCGGCCTTATCAATTCACGCCTGGCGACGAAGCGGCCCTGCGCCAGCTGCCCGAACTGCGTGCAGTGACGGGATTTTTGCAGCGCAACGATCTCTATGAAGTGAGCGCGTTTGCCAACTCTTCAGGCCAGGTCGTGGGCGCGGAGCCCAATTACGCTGGCATACGCTTTGTACCGATCGCGGAGGGCCGGTTTATCAGCGCCGGGGATATCGCCAACCGCGAGCGCGTGGTCGTGCTTGGATCGAAGGTCTCATCGCTTCTTTTTCCGGGCCGGCCCATGATCGGCGAGACCATTACCATCAACGACACGCAATTTACGGTGGTGGGCCGCGTGGGGTCAATCAGCCGCGGCAACAACGACAGCGACAACCAGAAGGTCTACATTCCGCTGAGCACGATGCAGGAACTGTTCGCGATGAAGGGCGATAATGTGGCCCGCGATGCCTTGAGCTCAATCCAATATCAGCCGGCCATCCATGGGGATACCACCGCAGCGGTTCCGGCCGTGCATCGTGTCATCGCGCAACGGCATGGGTTCGATCCGTCGCTGAAAGATGCCTTCGACGAGTGGGACACCATTGAAGAAGAGCACATGATTGGCGCCATCTTCAACGCCATGGACATTTTTCTCGGCGGTGTGGGAGTTGTGACCTTGGCTCTGGGCGCGGTGGGCATTATCAATATCATGCTGGTCTCGGTAACGGAACGCACGCGCGAGATCGGACTGCTGAAGGCTCTGGGCGCGACGAAGCGCAGCATCCTGGCGCAGTTTTTCTGGGAGGGACTGCTGCTGACGGCGGTGAGCGGGGTGATCGGAATTTTTGTTTCGGCAGGCGGCATGTGGGTCTTGCAGGAATTGCTGACGGGCAAGGTGCCGGGGTTCGATCCGCCGCGGCTTGTTCCGTGGTCGGCGGCGCTGGCGCTGGGCTCATTGGTGATTTGCGGCGTGGTGGCAGGGCTGTATCCGGCCAGCAAGGCAGCGGCGCTGGATCCGATTGAGGCGTTGCGGAGAGAGTGAGATCAGATGACAGCTAGTAACTCGCGGTCTATAGCGAAGGCGGCAGGCAGTTGCCATTTGTCGCAATCTGACATTTGCAGTGTCCGCAATTTGGAAGCTTTTGTCTGCCGTGTTCAAACTGTCATCTGTAATCCGTCATCTGTAATCTGGTGAACACATGCTGAAAGATATTCTCGGACAGGCTTGGGAGGCGATGGTGTACAACCGCCGCCGCACAGCAATCACGATGATCGGCATGGCCTGGGGCATCGCCACGGTGGTGCTCCTCGTCGCTTATGGTGCGGGATTCAGCGCGGCCATTGAGAATATTTTCTCGAAGTTCGGCACCAACACCATGATCTTCTGGGGCGGGCGAACGAGCCAGCAGGCTGGCGGCGACAAGGCCGGCACGAAGGTGCGCTTCATGCTGGACGACATTGACCGCGTCTCCAACAGCGTGCCGGGAATCGAGCACATCTCGCCGATGTCGTCGAAGAGCGTTCCCGTGCAGAACGATCTGCATACATATACCTGGAACGTGAATGGAGTGCGGCCGGCTTACCAGGAAATCTGGAAGCTCAATCTTGAACAAGGTCGATTCTTCAACGGAGCTGAGGACCAGGAGCGCGCCCACGTGTGCGTAATTGGCGCCGAAAACAAAACCAAGCTATTCTCGGGCGGCTGGGCGTTGGGCGAGACGATCCGTTTGAATGGCGAGGCTTTCACAGTGATTGGCGTCATGAAGCCTAAGATGCAGGAAGGCGATAACGACGACAGCAACCGCAATATCTATATCCCTTTCAACACCAGTTCCGACTTCGTTGACACGACCTATATTGACAGTGTGTGGCTCGACTATCACGGCGATCACGAGATGGTGGAGAAAGCCCTGCGCGAAACCATGGCCGCCGCCCATCACTTCAGGCCGACGGATCATAATGCCATGGGCGTTGCCAACCTGATGTCGCAGGTGATCGTGTTTCGGATGCTCTCGATTGCGCTGTCGATTTTGCTCACGCTTGTGGGCGCCTTGACACTGGGCATTGCGGGAATAGGGCTGATGAACATCATGCTGGTTTCAGTGCAGCAGCGCACGCGCGAAATCGGCATCGAGAAAGCCCTGGGCGCGCAGCGGCGCCATATCCTGGTTCAGTTTCTGGCCGAGGCCATGGCAATTACCGGCGTCGGCGGCGTGGCAGGAATCGGGCTGGCCTACCTGATTTCCGCGCTCGTCGGCCGCATCACGTTCTACAGCGCGCTGGCGAAGAACGCCGAGAGCGCGGATATTCGGCTGCTGATTTCGCCGACCTCTGTGGTTGTCGCGACGGTGATTCTGGCGATTACGGGACTTGTCAGCGGCATGATACCTGCGATTCGCGCGGCGAACCTCGATCCGATTGAAGCGCTGCGGTACGAATAGCGGGCGTTGCGCCTCGCACATTGCTGTTTCAGACTACGGTTTCGGTGCGCCCCCACCCGGCGCCGGTGGAGCAGCAACCTTGGCGTTGGCGATTTCCGGATCCTTGAGCGCCTTGCGCGCCGCCTTTCCGTGCGGCCCGTCAGGATCGTAATCGAGCACCTTCTGGTAGTACGTACGCGCTTCGGCGAATTTGCCCAGGTGCCGGTCGGACTCAGCCAATCCCCAATAAACTTCCGGTTCATCGGGCGAAAGAACCATTGCCGACTCAAAACGTGAAAGCGCCGCTTTCCAGTTTTTCGATTCGAGATAATACCCGCCGACCTGAATGTCTTCTTTTGAAGTTTCCTCGTGCTCAGGCCCCGGAACAGTAAGCTTTCTCTTTTTTCCCTGCGGCTGGTCGTCGTTGTCGCCGGGAAGAATTTTTTGCAGCCCGGACTGGCTGGAGCTCCACGCATCGGATTCCCCACTGTCGGCCGGCGCAGCAACATCGTCAGGGCTGCGCACGGGGTCGGCATTGTCGCTCGGCAAAGGCAGGCGTACGCTGTCGTCTCCGCCATAGGTGCCTTCAGGGACGGGAGCGGCGCCTTTCGAAGGCATCACGGGTACATTATTGGTGTCTTCAGGAAAAGGATTGGTCCCTTTCGGCGCGGGCGCCTGCTGTGTCGTGGACGGGGGCTTCTGTTGCGGGTTTGCGGGCGGAGTCTGCCCAGCCGCGGCCTGCACGCATAACAGGGCCGATGCAGCCAGAGAGCCTGCCCAAAGCGCCGTAAGTCGAGTTCTCTGCATCATCGAAACCGATCCTGACTGGGTTCTCACCGATCCATGCTCCACCAGGCACATCTCAATGGTACGATGCGTCCATACCGCATCTCAACTTAAGGAACGCATCGCACACACGCATGGCACTCATCATTCGCTCTTCCGCAATTCACGCCGCCGGCTGCTATACAACAACCCCGATTCCCAAGGGTCGCCGCGTGGCCGAGTATACCGGCCCACGTCTCAGCAAGGAGGAGGCCGACGCGACCTACGAAGACTCGCCCATCACCTACCTTTTTGGACTGGGAAAAGGCCAGATCGTCATCGACGGCCACAGCATGGCCATGTTCATCAACCATAGCTGCGACGCCAACTGCGAAACCAGCGAAGTGGGCGGTCACGTATGGATCAAGTCGATTCGACCCATCGCCGCGGGGGAAGAAATCACTTACGATTATTGCCTTTACGATGGCGGAGACGATGAGGCCATTTGCAACTGCGGCGCGAAGACTTGCCGCGGCACCATGTACTCGAAAGAGGAGATTCGGCACCGTAAACGCGCGGCGAAAAAAGCCGCGCTTGTCATGCCCGCAAGGCCCTGAAAAAAAGATTGACGAGCGATTTGGAATCGGTCTTGGGGAATCTGCAAGGCAGATGTCCAAATCGCATGGTCTCAGGCGTCATGGATGTAGCAGGCCAGAAACCCTGCAAATTCAAGACGGAGGTTTTCCGATGCAATATCTTCTATTGCTCCACGCGAACGAAGCTGGCTTCACAAACATGACGCCCGAACAGCAGCAACAGGGAATGGCCGCTTACATGGCCTACACCGAAGCTCTAGTGAAGGCGGGCGCCTATGTGGGGTCGAACCGCTTGCGGCCGGTGGCCACAGCAACCACGGTGAAAGTGGTCGACGGCAAGACGCAGGTACTCGACGGGCCATACGCGGATTCGAAAGAGCAGCTTGGCGGTTACTTCCTTATCGACGTTCCTGATCTCGATGCGGCTCTATCGTGGGCTGCGCGGTGCCCCGGCGCAAGCCATGGAACCATAGAAGTGCGGCCGGTTTGGGCGATGGAGCAGGCGGCGGCTAAAGTGGCCTGAGCATATGGCCGGCGAAGGGGACGAGCAAGCACGATCGATGGCCGAAGCGGTAGCGCACCGAAGCTATGGCAAGCTCGTCGCCTTTCTCGCAGCGCGCACGCATGATCCGGCAGAGGCTGAAGACGCGGTGTCTGAGGCTTTTGCAACGGCTCTTGCCGACTGGCCGCGGCAGGGGTGCCCGGCAAATCCTGAAGCGTGGCTGCTGACGGTCGCGCGACGCAAGCTGATTGACGGTTTTCGCGGCGCGATGCGCCGGCAGACGGCCTCAGACGAATTGCAAGTGGTAGAAGATGCGCTTGCCGCGCCTGAGCCCGGGGAGATTCCGGACGAACGGCTGGCCATGATGTTCGCTTGCGCGCATCCTTCAATTGACGCGGCGGTGCGCGCACCGCTGCTGCTGCAAGTGGTGCTGGGCCTTGACGCCAGGCGCATTGCTTCAGCGTTTCTGGTGTCGCCGGCGGCAATCGGCAAGCGCCTTGTGCGCGCCAAGGAGAAGATCCGCAGGGCCGGTATTCCGATTCGAGTTCCGGAGCGGGAAGAGTTGCCGGCGCGGCTCGATGCCGTTCTCAATGCCATTTATGGTGCGTATGCCGAGGGTTGGACAGACCCGGGCGGCTCGGATGCGGCGCGGCGCGATTTGACCGAGGAGGGGCTTTTTCTGGCACGCCTTGTGGCAGCTTTGCTTCCCGTAGAACCGGAAGCGCTGGGGCTGCTGGCACTTCTACTCCACACAGAAGCGCGACGAAAAGCGCGACGCAGCGAAGCCGGCGAATTTGTGCCGCTCGCGCAACAGGACACATCTCTTTGGGACAGGGCGCAAATGGATGAGGCGGAAGATTTGCTGCAGCGCGCCAGTGCCCTGGGGTCCATTGGCAGGTTTCAGCTCGAAGCGGCGATCCAGTCCGCGCATGTACACCGCTGCCGCAGCGGCCGTGCCAACTGGGCCCATGTGTTGAAGCTTTACGATGCGCTATTCGCCCTAACGGAATCGCCGGTCGTGTTGCTCAATCGTGCTCTCGCCGTTGCCGAAATGGACGGCGCAAGGGCCGGACTCGCAGCCATGCCAACTCTGGAGGCCCATGCGGGGATGGTTGAGTACCAGCCATACTGGGCCGCGCGCGCCGAGTTGCTGGCGCGGGTGGGAGCGCATGGTGAGTCGAGGGAAGCCCTTGAGATTGCCATCGGACTGGAGCGCGATCCGCCTGTGCGCCGATTTCTGGAGAGACGGCGTGGATGAAGAAGTTCTATGACAATCTTGTATCGAGCCCGAGTAATCGCTCGGCGTTTCTGTGGGCCAGTTTTGCTAGGTCATCCGGGGCAAGGGAGCTTGCCAGCGCGTCGAGATAGGCGCGCCCATTTGCCGTCGGGCTGAAGGGGTAATCGATCGAGAACAGGAGCCGGTCGATGCCGATTACATCGATCGCGCACTGGAGTGGAGGTTTGGAGAAGTAGCCGCTCGTCGTGACGTGGATGTTGGTTTGGAAATATTCGGCGACGGGCTGGCGAAGCTGCGACGCCCGCGACATGACGGCGCTCGAGCGTGCCAGCGCGTAGGGCAGGCCTTCACCCATGTGGCCGATGATCATTTGCAGGCGCGGAAAGCGATCGAACAGCCCTGAACAAATGAGACGCAGCGTGTGCAGGCCGGTTTCGGCATGCCATCCCCATCCGGCGATCGAAAGAGCGAAGCCCACAAGTTCGGGAAGGCCGGAATAGTAGGCCTCGCGAACGCTCTTCGGAGGCGGCGCGGGATGAAGATAGATCGGAACGCCAAGGTGGTCGGCTGCCTCGAAGACCGGCAGAAAGCGCGGATCGTCGAGAAAAAGACCGTCGGTGGTCCCGTCGACCAGGGCGCCGGCAAAACCCAATCTCTCGACGCACCGTTCCAACTCGGCAGCTGCCCCGGTTGGATCTTTCAAGGCCAGTGCGGCAAATCCGGCTAATCGGCCGGGGTGCGCAAGCACCGCATCGGCAAGCTCGTCGTTGACGTCTTTGACCAACGCGCTGGCGCCCTGGGCGCTTAGCTCATCCAGTCCCATGGATGCCAGCGACAAGACCTGCAAGTCAATCCCAGCCGCGTCCATGTCGGCAATGCGCCCCGCCCCAATGTCGAGCAGCTTGGGTTCAAGGGCTGCCATCGGCGCGGGAACTGGCTTGGCTGGGTTCCTTGTGGCTTTCAGAAACGATTGGGTAACGAAATGCTCTTCCAGCGTGACGGTTTTCATTTCCACTAAGATGATCGGTCTTGACGGAAGGATTCAACGAGTCATACTCGCTTGGGTCCGCCCCGCGCGCCGTGGATATCCCGCGGTTTCAATCTCTTAAACCGGAACGATACAATCGCCTAGGGTCCTTCCAAACGACGGTTGGGCTTCGCGGCCACAGGGTCACTGCTGCCAAAGGAGCGTAGGGTCGATGGGTTACCAGGTTCTGGCTCGAAAATACCGTCCGCAGCGCTTTGCCGACGTTGCCGGCCAGGATCACGTTACGCGGACCTTGATGAACGCGCTGGCGCAAAACCGGATCGCGCACGGCTATATTTTCTCCGGCCACCGCGGCATCGGCAAAACGACAATCGCGCGCATTGTGGCTCAGGCGTTGAATTGCCGCACCGCAATTGGTACGGACGCGCGGCCGACGCCGGAGCCGTGCGGGAAGTGCGACTCGTGCGTCGAAATTCGTCAGGGCAATGCGGTCGATGTGATCGAGATCGATGCGGCCACGAATCGCGGCATCGACGAGATCCGCGAGTTGCGCGAAGCCGCCCGCTATGCGCCCTCGCGCGACCGTTACAAAATCTACATTCTCGATGAAGCGCACCAGATCACTGAAGCGGCATTCAACGCGCTGCTGAAGACGCTGGAAGAGCCGCCTGCGCACGTGATTTTCATGATGGCGACGACGGAGCCGGAGAACATTCCGCAGACCATCCGCTCGCGTTGCCAGCACTTCAGTTTTCATGCGGTAAAGTTCGATGACATTCTCAACCAG
>Ga0182016_10005882_pt1 | contig 13036 bp, 8 predicted proteins | sample 712S2MmetaG_FD_120491 | JGI IMG/M metagenome (GOLD analysis project Ga0182016, IMG submission 120491) | Permafrost microbial communities from Stordalen Mire, Sweden - 712S2M metaG | ecosystem: Environmental > Terrestrial > Soil > Wetlands > Permafrost | place: Sweden: Stordalen | collected...
GAGGAATCCGTCGTCGGCGAGATCGTGCGCAAATACCGCGCCGGCGATCATGGCCCCTACATTCTGGTCGGTCATTCGCTCGGCGCCGATGCCGTGATGACGATGGCGCAACAGCTCAACCGAAGCGGCGTGCCGGTGGCGCTGGTGGTGCCGTTCGACGGCACCGGCTCTTACACGGCCTCGGCGAACGTCGCCTGCGTGCTCAATGTCACGCAGCGCTATTACGCCTATATGCGGCCCGGCCCGGGCTTCCACGGCAAGCTGCAGAACGTCGACGTGTCTTCCGACGTCTCGATCGATCACTTCACCATCGACAAGTCGCCGCGACTGCAGGCGATGGCGCTGAATTCGGTGCTGCAGGCGGCGCATGCGCAATCTTGCCGGCCTAGCGTCAATGGCCCGGCCGTGGCGCAGCCGAAAGACACGCCCAAGGAAGAACCGCGGCAGACTTCCGCCGCGGTGCCCGCCCAGAGCGCCACGCCGGCCTCGCCTTTGCTACGGCACGGCTTCGAGGGTTGATCGGCTGAGTCTCGCCGAAAGCCGGTATCGGCCTCCGCGATAATCCCGTCTATAATGGATCGACAGCCCATTGGAGAATGGGCTCGCACCCTATCCTGGCGAAGGATGTGGCCGATGCCAGTGACTTATGAGTCGTGGCTGGTCCTGCTTTCGATCGTCATGGCGATCCAAGGCGCCTATGTGGGCTTGAGCCTCGCCGTACAGATCGGCGCCGCCACCGGCTTGCGCCGGCGGTTGTTGCTGGCCGGCGCCGCGTTCTCGCTCGCCGTCGCGATCTGGACCATGCACTTCATCGGCATGCTGGCGGTGCGGGTGCCGTTCCAGGTCGACTATCTGGTGTTCCCGACGCTGTTGTCGTTTCTGGTTTGCGTGCTCGTGGTCGGCGCCGCAGTCTACGCCACGAGTTCGGGGCCGCTGACGCTGTTGCGGCTGACGTTATCCTCCTGCCTGATGGGCGCCGGTATTTTCTCGATGCACTACATCGGCATGAGCGCGCTTAGCGCCAGCGCCTATATGGTCCATGACCGCTTTTATGTCGCGGCCTCGATGGCGATCGCGATCGCGGCATCCGGATTGGCACTGTGGCTCGCCACCGGTCGCGGCGGCCGGCCGCCGCTGATCCTCTCCGCCATCGCGTTCGGCGTTGCGGTCTCGGGCATGCATTACACGGCGATGGAGGGCCTGACGCTGTTGCCCTTCGCCGCGACTGCGGCCAACGCGCCGGCTTTGTCGAGCGACCTTCTGGCGATCGTGGTCGCCATCGTCGCCTTTTGTCTCTCCGGGATTTTCCTCCTGTTTCTGGTGCCCGATCGCGCGCGGGCGGCGTCCGGCGCCTCTTCGGCAGAGGCGGTCTCCGCGGCAGAGCCTGAGCGCGCGCAGGAAACAGCGGCGGCGCCGGCTGCGGCGTCAGCGCAGGCCACGAACGGCGCCGGCGCTCCTCCCGAATTCGGCCGCGGCACTTACGCGCCCCTCGGCGGCTTAGGTGCGCCGCCGCGGCGCTTTGCCCGCCATCTGCCGATCGAGCGCGACGGCGCCACGCATTTCGTCGCCGTCGAAGACGTGGTCGCGATCCACGCCAATGCGCATTACACTTATGTGTTCAACGGCGCCGACAGACTGTTTTGCCCGCTCGCGATCGGCGACGTGGAATCCCGCCTCGACAATAGCCGTTTCGTGCGCATCCATCGCAGTCACATCGTCAATATCGACCGGGTGGTCGGCTATAAGCGCTCGGGCGACAACGAGCTCGTGGAAATGGCCGCGAGTCACGACTATGTGGTGCCGGTCAGCCGCAGCCGGATCGGTTCGCTGAAGGCCCGAGTGGCCGCGCTCACCGGTGATGACCCGGCCATGGCCTTGCGCCGCCGCCACCATTTTGCAGCGCAATAAACATTCGGCGGCCTGCGCTTCCAAATAGTTGTTGCGGAAGATTACGACAGCAACACTGACGCAATTCGTGCGATTGCGCGGTCATTCGTGCGGCGGTCTGGCTGTCCGTGCATAGGACTGAATTTTCGTGCAGCCGATCTTGCCGCTGCGGCGCACAACCCGGCACAATTTTACCACCAGGCAGCGAGTAACGCTGCAAGCCGCGATCATGCGTCACGCCGGATCGATCGCGGCAGCGTCGACGCCGGCGCAAGGGAGGAAGGCCGTGATCCCCGGATCGTTTAGCTATCATCGTCCGAAATCCGTTCAAGAAGCGGTCGGACTCCTCGCCAAGCTCGGCGACGACGGCCGGGCCATCGCCGGCGGCCATAGCCTCATCCCGATGATGATACTGCGGCTCGCCACGCCGGCCAACTTGGTCGATCTCGCCGACATTGCCGATCTCAAAGGCATTCGCACGGACGGCAACGACATCGTCATTGGTGCGATGACGACGCAGCACGATCTGATCGGCTCCGACCTGTTGGGCGCCAAACTGCCGATCCTGCGCGAGACCTCGGCGCAGATCGCCGACCCGCAAGTGCGCTATCTCGGCACGCTCGGCGGCAATGTGGCCAATGGCGATCCGGGCAACGATATGCCCGCCGTCATGATGTGCCTCGGCGCGAGCTACCACGTCACCGGCAAATCAGGCGAACGGCGGATCGCGGCGCGCGAGTTCTACCAGGGAGCCTATTTCACCGCGCTCGAAGCAGGCGACGTATTGACCGCCATACGCATTCCAGTACCAGCCGCCGGTCACGGCTACGCTTACGAGAAACTCAAACGCAAGATCGGCGATTACGCCACCGCGGCGGCCGCCGTGGTGCTGACCATGAAAGCCGGCAAAGTCGAAAGCTGCTCGATTGGGCTCACCAATGTGGCCGAGACGCCGCTCTGGGCGGAGGATGCCGCGAAAATCCTGGTTGGCTCCACGCTCGATAAAGCGACGGTGAAAAGGGCCGTGGCGGCTGCCGAGGCCATCACCGCGCCGGCGACGGATGCCCGCGGACCCGCGATCTACCGCACCAAAATGGCGGGCGTCATGCTGACCCGCGCGCTCTCGAGTGCACTCGCGCGCGCCCGCGGCTGAAGGGGAGGAAACAGCTCATGGCCAAATCCCACGTCGCAATGAAGGTGAACGGCAAGAGCGTCGAAGCTCTGGTCGAGCCGCGCACCTTGCTGATCTATCTGTTGCGCGATCAGCTCAGCATCACCGGCCCGCATATCGGCTGCGAGACCAGCCATTGCGGCGCCTGCACGGTCGATCTCGACGGCAAGTCGGTGAAATCCTGCACCGTGTTCGCGGTGCAGGCGGACGGCGCCGAGATCCGCACCATCGAAGGCATAGCAAACCCCGACGGCACGCTGCATGCGCTGCAGGAAGGCTTTCGCGAGATGCACGGGCTGCAATGCGGCTTCTGCACGCCCGGCATGATCACCCGCGCCTATCGGCTGTTGCAGGAGAATCCCAATCCGACGGACGCGGAAATCCGCTACGGCATTTCCGGCAATCTGTGCCGCTGCACCGGCTACCAGAACATCGTCAAAGCCATTCAATTCGCCGCCGCGAAACTTGCCGGCGTGCCGTTCCAGGAGGCCGCAGAATGAACGACATGACCCCCACCTCCGCCGAACGCGCCGTCAAGCTCGAAGGCATGGGCTGTAAGCGCAAGCGCGTCGAGGATATCCGTTTCACCCAGGGCAAAGGCAATTACGTCGACGACATCAAATTGCCCGGCATGCTGTATGGCGAATTCAACCGCTCGCCGCACGCCCATGCCCGCGTCAAGAAGATCGACACCACGAAGGCCGCCGCAGTGCCCGGCGTCGTCGCGGTGATCACCGCCGAGGTACTGAAGACCGTCAACCTCGCCTGGATGCCGACACTTGCGGGCGACGTGCAGATGGTGCTGGCCGACGGCAAAGTGCTGTTCCAGAATCAAGAGGTCGCCTTCGTGATCGCGGAGACCCGGGAAGCGGCGGCCGACGGCGCCGATCTGGTCGAAGTCGAATACGAGCCGCTGCCGGTCAATGTCGACCCGATGAAGGCCATGACCGACGGCGCGCCGATGATCCGCGAGGATCTCAAGGACAAGACCGAGGGCGCGCACGGCAAGCGCAAGCATTACAACCACATCTTTTCCTGGCAGGCCGGCGACAAGGCGGCCGCCGATGCGGCCTTCGCCAAGGCCGACGTCACCATCAGGGAGATGATTTCCTATCCGCGCGTCCACCCCTGCCCGCTCGAGACCTGCCAATGCGTCGCGTCGTTCGACAAGATCAAGGGCGAGTTGACGCTTTACGGCACGTTCCAGGCGCCGCATGTGATCCGCACCGTGGGTTCGCTGATTTCAAAGATCCCCGAGCATAAGATCCATGTCATCGCTCCCGATATCGGCGGCGGCTTCGGCAACAAAGTCGGCGCCTATCCGGGCTATATCTGCTCGATCGTCGCCTCGATCGTGACCGGCGTGCCGATCAAATGGACCGAGAGCCGGATCGATAATCTCTCCACCACCGCGTTCGCGCGCGACTTCCACATGGATATGGAACTCGCCGCGACCAAGGACGGCAAAGTCACCGGCTTGCGCTGCTACACCATCGCCGATCACGGCGCCTTCGACGCCTGCGCCAATGCCACCAAATGGCCCGCAGGGCTCTTCAGCATCATCAGCGGCTCATACGATTTTCCCGCCGCGCATTGCCTGGTCGACGGCGTCTATACCAACAAGGCGCCGGGCGGCGTCGCCTATCGCTGCTCGTTCCGCGTCACCGAAGCCGCCTATGCGATCGAACGCGCGATGGACATCATGGCGCAGAAACTCGGCATGGACTGCGCCGAGTTCCGCATGAAAAACCTGATCCGCCGCGAGCAATTCCCCTACACCTCGGCGTTCGGCTGGCAATACGATTCCGGCGACTATCAGACCGCATTCAACAAGGCTTTGGAATCGGTCAACTACAAGAGACTGCGCGAGGAGCAGAAGGCAAAGCGCGAAGCCTTCAGGCGCGGCGAGACCCGCGAACTGATGGGCATCGGCGTTTCGTTCTTCACCGAGATCGTCGGCGCCGGGCCGTCGCGCGCTTGCGACATTCTCGGCATCGCCATGTTCGATTCAGCCGAGATCCGCATCCATCCGACCGGCTCCGGCATCTGCCGGCTCGGCACCAAGTCGCAGGGCCAGGGTCACGAAACGACCTATGCGCAGATAATCGCCAGCGAGCTCGGGATCGCCGCCGACAACATCATGATCGAGGAAGGCAACACCGACACCGCGCCGTATGGGCTTGGCACCTATGGCTCACGCTCGACGCCGGTGTCCGGCGCCGCGACCGCCATGGCCTGCCGCAAGATCAAGGCCAAGGCGCAGATGATCGCCGCCTATATGCTCGAAGTGCACGACGACGATCTGGAATGGGATGTCGACCGTTTCCGGGTGCGCGGCAATCCCGAGCGCTTCAAGACCATGACCGAGCTCGCCTGGGCCGCCTATCACGAAGTGCCCCCCGGCATGGAGCCGGGCCTCGAGGCGATCAACTATTATGACCCGCCGAATTTCACCTTCCCGTTCGGCGCCTATATCTGCGTCGTCGATGTCGACGTCGACACCGGCACCACCAAAGTGCGCCGCTTCTATGCGCTCGACGATTGCGGCACCCGCATCAATCCGATGATCATCGAGGGCCAGATCCACGGCGGCCTGACCGAGGCCTTCGCCATCGCGATGGGGCAGGAAATCCACTACGACGACGACGGCAATGTCACCACCGCGTCGTTCATGGATTATTTCCTGCCGACCGCGGTCGAGACCCCTCATTGGGAAACCGACTGGACGACGACGCCGTCGCCGCATCATCCGATCGGCGCCAAGGGCGTCGGCGAAAGCCCGAATGTCGGCGGCGTGCCGTGCTTCTCGAACGCCATCAACGATGCCTTTGCGTTCCTGGGCTCGACCCACATCCAGATGCCGCACGACAATTGGCGCACCTGGACAGCGGCGGAGAAGCTCGGCCTGCATGGGTGACGGGATGCCGTCCCTCGTTCGTCATGCCCGGCCTTGTGCCGGGCATCCACGACTTCGACATAAAGGAAGACGTGGATGGCCGGCATAGGCTAGCGAAGCGACGCCGTCCTTCGGACGTCTATGCCGGGCCATGACAGGATCAAGGCGGTGGTTGTTTGATGACCCTCAAACGCGAAGAAATCTCCGATAAGCTCTCCGCGGTCGGCTATGTGGCCGACCACGACATCGCCACCGCATTGTGGCTGATGGAGTTTCTGAAGCGGCCGCTATTGCTCGAAGGCGAGGCCGGCGTCGGCAAGACCGAGGTCGGAAAAGCGTTGGCCGCGCTGCACGGCGCCGAATTGATCCGGCTGCAATGCTACGAAGGGCTCGATCAGAACGCCGCGCTGTACGAATGGAACTATCAGCGCCAGCTCCTTGCTATCAAGACCCGCGAAACCGCAGGCGAGAATGCCGATGCGATCGAAGAGCATATTTTTTCCGAAAAATATCTTCTGGAACGTCCACTGCTCGCGGCCATCCGCCGGTCCTCGCCGCCGGTGCTGTTGATCGACGAAGTCGACCGCGCCGATGAGGAGTTCGAGGCGTTCCTGCTGGAGCTATTGTCCGATTTTCAGGTCAGCATCCCCGAGCTCGGCACCATCAAGGCGACCGCTATCCCGCGCGTGGTGCTGACCTCGAACGGAACGCGCGAGCTCTCCGATGCGCTGCGCCGGCGTTGCCTCTATCACTACATCGATTTTCCCGAGGTCGACCGCGAGGCCAAGATCATTCTCACGCGCCTGCCCGGCATCGACACCACGCTCGCGTTGCAGATCGCCCGCATGGTCGCCGCGGTGCGCAAGGAAGATCTGCGCAAGGTGCCGGGCGTCGCCGAAACGCTCGATTGGGCGGCGACGCTGTTTGGTCTCGAACTGCACGATCTGCGGCAGGAGCCGGAAGCCGTGTACGAAACCATGATTTGTCTGCTCAAGACCCATGAGGACCGCTCGCGGGTCACCCGTGAAGTGAGTGAGCGGCTGCTCGGCAAGGTGGCGTGAATGATTGGGGGCGCCCATGACACCGCTCGTCCCCGCGAAAGCGGGGACCCAGCGCTGGATTCCCGCTTGCGCGGGAATGAGCGGAGTGACGGTATCGGCCACCCGGCCCGCCGCCGGCTCGCCGGCTTTGCCCGCACGCTGCGTGACAACGGCTTTCGCATAGGCCTCGCCGAAACCGGCGACGCGCTGCGCGTGCTGGCATCCCCCGCGGCGCTGAACCCGACGGCGCTCAAGCCTGCTTTGCGCGCGCTGTTTTGCGCCACCCATTCCGACTGGGAACGGTTCGACGACATCTTCGACGCCTACTGGCGCGGCCGCGATATGCGGCAACGGCAGGTGCTGTCGGGCGTGCCGAGTGCCGCGCAGGCGCAGGCGCGCCGGCTTGCCGAAGCGCAGGTGCCGCAGGATGCGCTCGGCCTCCCCGATCATGTCGAACGGCGCGGCAGCGAGGACGGTGCGACGCCCGCCGACGGCCGTGGCCGCCGCGAAGGCGCCTCGCGCGCCGAAGTCTTGAGTGCCACCGATCTGCGCCACATCGTCGATCCGGATGACGTCGCGGCGACGCACGCGCTCGCGGCGCGGCTCGCCCGAGTCATGCGGGCGCGGCTGGTGCGCCGCGAGCAAATTCGCCGCCGCGGCCGCCGCCTCGATCTGCGCCGCACCATCCATCGTAATGTCTCGCATGGCGGTACGCTTCTTGAGCTTGCCTGGCGCCGCCGCAAGATCAAGCCGCTGCGGCTCGTCGTCTTGCTCGATGCCTCGGGCTCGATGAGCCTCTACACCGCGTTCTTCGTCCGCTTTTTGCACGGCGTGGTCGACGCCTTCCGCGAGGCCGAAGCTTTCGTCTTTCACACCCGCCTCGCCCATGTCTCGCCGTCGCTGCGTGACCGCGACGTCACCCGCGCGGTCGATAAGCTCGCGCTGATGGCGCAAGGCATCGGCGGCGGCACGCGGATCGGCGAGAGCCTTGGCACTTTCAATCGCTGGCACGCCCGCCGCGTCATCAATTCGCGCACCGCTCTCTTGATCGTGTCGGACGGCTACGACACCGGCACGCCCGAAGAACTGGGCGCGGAAATGCGGCGGCTGCGCCGACGTTGCAAAAAGATCGTCTGGCTCAATCCGCTGATCGGCTGGCGCGATTATTCGCCGCAAGCGCGCGGCATGCAGGCGGCATTGCCCTATATCGATCTGTTCGCGCCCGCGCATAATCTGGAAAGTCTCGCGGCGCTCGAACCTTATTTGGCGAGGATCTGAAAGGGACGCCATCATGACCCACGCCGACGACATCCTCGACATTATTTCGACGCGCAAATCCGCGGGCGTTCCGTTTGCGCTCGCGACAGTCGTGCGCACGGTGGCGGCGACCGCCGCCAAGGCCGGCGCCAAGGCGGTGATCCTGCCCGACGGCACCATCTCGGAGGGATGGATCGGCGGCGGCTGCGCGCGGGCCGCGGTGCTGAAAGCCGCGCGCGACGCGCTCGCCGACGGCAAGTCGCGCCTCGTCTCGGTGCAGCCTCCCGACGAACTTGAAGGCCAAGGCCACAAGCCCAGCGAAGAGCAAGGCGGCGTGCGCTTCGCCAAGAATATGTGTCCGAGCCAGGGCACCATGGACATATTCGTCGAGCCGGTGCTGCCGCGGCCGCAGGTGGTGATTTGCGGCTCGAGCCCGGTGGCGGTCGCCATTGCGGATCTCGCCGCGCGTTCGGGCTTTGCCGTAACAGTGTGCGCGCCGGCAGCCGAGCAGACCGCCTTCGCGGATGCCGATCGCCGCATCGAAGGCTTTGCGCTGCCGGTCGACGAAGCCGCCACGCGCTATGTGGTGGTGTCGACGCAGGGGCGCGGCGACGAAGCGGCACTCGCGTCGGCGCTCGCCGTCGATGTCGACTACGTCGCCTTTGTCGGCAGCCGCAAAAAAGCCGAGGCGCTGAAAGCGGCGCTGGCCAAGCGCGGCGTCGCCGCCGAACGCCTCGCCAGGCTGAAAGCGCCGGCCGGACTCGATCTCGGCGCCATCACGCCCGACGAGATCGCCATCTCGATTCTCGCCGAGATCGTCGCGGTGCGGCGCGGCAAGGACGCGCGCGGTGAAGCTCCTGCAGCATAGCTAGAACGCCCAACTCGCCGTCATATACGGACCCTGATCGGTAAAATTGCTCTGCGTATGCTGCTCCGTCGCCAGGTAGATTCCTACGGGCGGAAGCGTGAGGCTGGTCGGTACATTGGTCAGTGCATACTGGCTGATCGCATTGAAATAGACCGCCGCCTGATAGCCCAGCTCGATCTTGAACGACCCGTAGCCGCTGACGGGAAAGCTGTAGGCGGTGGCCAATCGGGCGTCGATGCTGGGAATTACCTGCGTCGCGCTGGGGGACGTCAAACCTTGGGTGTTGAGTCCCGCCGCCGGAGAGATCGTTGTAAAAGTGATGTGGCTCTGCGAGGTGCCGATCAACCCCGCGCCTGCGACCTCGCCGATGAGTTGAACGTCGCCCAGATTATACTGGCCTTTCAGTCCCAAACGAGGCCCGGCTCCGTTGAATACCGAGTTGGTGGTGTATCCATTGGAGGCGGTGCCATCCGGACTCTGGAACAGTCCGCTCAGGCTCTGGCCGATGCGAGCGTATTCCACGCCGCCGAAGACCCGCAATTGGAAGGAGCATTCGGCGCAGAAGCTGTGGCCCGCGTCCAAATTAATCGCGTCGTATTGGGATTGCACGGTGCCGAATCCGTCCTTGTACAAAGCCGATTCCGGACCGATCAAATAAGGGGGCCCTACCATTTGGGTGGGCGCGGCAAAGACCGAGGCGTGCGCGGTGGCGCTGAGATGCGTCCAGTTCAACTGGATATCGTCGGCCTCGGTCGGCATATAGCGCAGGCCGGCGCGGAAGGTGGGACTGAAGTCCGGCTTGAGCGACTGGTTGGTCCAAGTGGGCGTTACCGGCGGGAGAGGAGTGATCAGCGTGCCGTATTCAAGATCGCCGGCGCCCGGTTGCAGATACAATAGCGATCCGCTGACCTCGAAGTGAGGCCGCGGCTTCGATGGTTCGGTGTCGATGACACGGCCGGCGATGCTGCGGGACATCAGGTTCGGGCCGTCGGCTAAAGCCTCTGCATTCTGTCGCCGTATAGTCGAGGCGAGCGCCGAATTGGCTTCCGCGGACGCCTGCTGATGCTCCGGCCTCGCGGCTTTGGATGCTTCGAGACGGATGACACGCGCGCGCAATGCGGCATTTTCTTTTTCCAGCGCATCGAGCCGCGCCGAGATCTCATCCGGCGTGGCGGCAATCGCCGAGCGCGGGATCACGGAGGCCATCAGTGCGAGACACACGGGAAACACAAGTCTGCCGACGCTCTTCATGGTCCGCTCCTGCTCACGGTTGGCGAGTGCGCAAATCCTTCTTCGCCCTCGATTGGCCTTTGAATTTCAGCTCCGGTCGGTGACTGGGCCCGGTTGATTAGGCCGGGTTTACTGGGCGCGCGAATCCCCAGCTCGCAACGGCCCCGGCGGGGCGCGTAGCAAGCAGCACGGCCGTTTCATCTTTCAGGAAGCGTCGCGCCTTGCGGCTCTGACAGATCAGAACCGTTCTCTGAATCGGAATTTGCTTTCTGGGTTCACTCTCTAGCTGATGAGAACGAAAGCAGCACTCGAATCAACTGACCTGAAAAATGTATGGCAGGCTTTGAGCCCTCGCAGTGCGATTTTGGACACATTAAGGGTGCGCACAACTACATACATACTCTGCATGCGCCGTCCGAATCCTGCGCGTGACTTTTTCGCGGTCCCATCGTCTCCTCGCCGCGGCGAAGCCGCGCGGCAATTGCGCCGGCGGCCCGATCGCTTATGACGGGTGGCGACGGCGCGTCACCGCTGGTACCGATCAGCGCACTACTCCGATGAACTTTGCGACAGGCTGAAACGACTAATGGCGCTCGCTTCATCGGCTATGCCTATTTTTCAGATCATTCCAATATCGGGGGCACATCGCTTATGCGCTGCATCATCAGGTTTGCGGCTATCGATCGCAATATTTCTCGCGCCGCCGGGTTAGCCGTCATCGGCATGGTTGCGGTCTTGGCCGCGTCCCCGCCGTGCCAAGCCGACGACGCGCTGGTCGATGTAACGACTTTGCCGCGCCTCGACGGCGCTGCCGTAAATCCCGCCCACGCGGCACCCGACGATGTCGTCTATTCCGTTCCGGGCTCCCTCGCGAATACCGTTGCGGCGACCAGGAAGCTATTGATCGCCAACGGCTGGAAGCCCTACGTGACGCCCTCGGCGGATCCCGATCCGACTGGGTTCGACCTCAAGAAGGGATCGCAAGGACTGATCGTGTCCTTCACCATGACGGCGGGGCGCGAGGACCAGTCAAGCGTCTACTATACGCCCGACAGGTTGATCGTCGACTTGCCCGTCCCCGACGATGCCGCCGACATCGTGTTCGACGCGCGTCGGCCGTATCTGAGTTGCATGACGGCCGGGACGATCGACGCCACGCTTGCCTTCTTCGCCAAGGAACTCGGCACTTCCGGTTGGTCGCCGTTATCCGCAACCGACGCCGCTGCGCACTGGCCGAACGCAACATTGGATGCGGCCACGGCCGGCACGCGCGCCTATTACATCAACGATGATCAACAGCCGATCGTGCTTTCGCTGCAAACCGGCGCTGCCGGCAAAACTCAAGTCGAGATCAAGATTCCCGCTTTTGCCGAACCGCAGTTCCTCGAAGCCGGACCCTACGCGTCCGAATTGCCGACGCCGAAACGCGCCGTCGAGTCCAGGGGCTCAGGGACCGCCACCCAGAAACAGCTGATGGCGCTGTTGCCCGCCGAGGTCGGCACGGTATTGGCGTTTTACCGCCGCGAGTTCGAAGCACGCAATTTCAAGGAAGAGACAAAAGGCGCAGTCGTCAATCCGGACGACGTCTCACTCACCTTTACCTCGCCGGAGGGAACGGCGCTCCTCAAGCTCACCCACAAATATGACCTGACAACCGTGAACCTCTCCGTGCGGGACTCCGAAGCCGTGTTGGCGGCGCGGGCGAAAGCAAAGAAAGACGCCGACGACAAGTTCGACAAAGATGCCCAGGACCTGATCGACGCGACGCTTGCCGCGGACGCGAAGCGGTTAGCCGCCACGAAGGCGGACAATGGCCCCGTGGAAACCTTGAACGCGCTCGCCGGAGCAAAAACGCCGGTTCCGGTCCCGGACACCGCGGAAGACATTGACTTCAACGCGTCGAGCGGCCGGCTCGAATTCAACTCGGCCTCCAGCCTCAAGGCAGTAGTGGCGTTTTATCGCACGGCCATGAAGCCCTTGGGCTGGAAGCCGCAGCCGTCGGTGATCAACTCCCCCACCATGGTCGAGCTCGACTTCAGCAAAGGCGGCAAGGACCTCTCTTTCACCATCATGCAGATGGGTAAGTCGGTGAATGTCACCGCGGACGGCTCCGCGCTCGAGGGCGCCGAGAGCAAACAGGCCGTGGCGGACGCCGACGCCCAACCCAGCGCGGCGCCGGATCTCGAAGCCGAGGACTCCGGCGGCCTGCCGGTGCCGAAGGACCATACGCTGAGCGAGGGGTCGCAAACCCCGTTCCGCCGTCAGGTTACCGCGAGCGTGCCGGCCGATCTTGCCGCGGTGCTGGCGTTCTATCGCCGCGAGCTCGGCAAGCTGAACTGGACCGAAGACAAGAAAGGCACCGTCGTCGCCACCAATCGCGCCGTCGTCGCCTTCACCTCACCCGATGGCCCGGCCGTGCTGAAACTCGACCGCAAGAACGGCGAGACCGGCATCAATCTCGCGGTGCGGAATCCCCAGGCCGCGACCAGCGCCGGCATCATGCCGAAGGCCGGTCAGTCCAGGGTCCTGTTGGGCAACGCGATGCCAGTGGACGCCGCCATCAACATCAACAACAAGACCGTCAAGGTCGCGGGCGGCGTCGGCACCAAGGGGCCGGACGGACCGTCGCTCGATCTCGCTCCCGGCAAATATGCCTATTCGATCAAAATGCCGGGCGGCCCCTCGCA
>Ga0182016_10005884_pt1 | contig 13030 bp, 8 predicted proteins | sample 712S2MmetaG_FD_120491 | JGI IMG/M metagenome (GOLD analysis project Ga0182016, IMG submission 120491) | Permafrost microbial communities from Stordalen Mire, Sweden - 712S2M metaG | ecosystem: Environmental > Terrestrial > Soil > Wetlands > Permafrost | place: Sweden: Stordalen | collected...
AGCAAAAAGGTATTCTTAATCGGCGACGAAAATGGGTTTAGAGAAGCTGGCGGAACTCGGTTGGTTGAAGGCTGAGGCAACCAGCCCGAACGAGATTGCCGGCCTCTTCAGCATCGTGGGCCGTGCTCAAGCGGATTTGAAAGTGGAAGGAATCTCCGACGATCTTTGATTTCAGGCAGCCTACAACGGAATTCTCACCCTCGCCAATGTCGCTCTGCGTGCTACCGGCTATCGAGTATCCCTTGGTCAGGGCCATCATCAGCGGGTAATTGAAAGCCTTGAATACACACTCACTACACAAGATAGCAATGTGCGTGCGCGATGGGTGCGCAATATCAAATCCCATTCGCAGAAAAGAAACTCGACCAGCTATGACCTGGCCGGCGGCATCTCGCCCAACGATCTCGCGCAGGCAATGAGAGATCTATCCGCCCTCAAAGAGCAAGTCGACGAGTGGCTAAGGGCAATACATCCAGAACTTCTTCCGAATGATCCGGTGCAATAGCCCCAAATGGGTCTGACTTGCGGCCAATTCCCTCGAAGAACCTCAGAACTGGTTCGCTCACTGTGCCGGTAATGCGATCTCTGCCACTTACGCCGTGCCGGCTGAAATCAGCGTCTCGTCCTCATCCAGCGCCTTGCTCTGCCACGCTGTTGCCGAGCTACTCGGTGGCTTTTGCTCGTTGTCCGCCATTTGCCGTTTGAACTCCTCCGCCGCCACTGGCCGCCCGAAAAGCCAGCCCTGGCCGAGGATCTGGTGCCCCTTGCCGACAAAGAACGCCGCCTGGCTCTCGGTCTCGATTCCTTCGACAACTACCTTAAGGCTGAGCGCCTCGGCCATGCTAAGAATCTTTGGCAGGATGGCTGCGTTGGCCGCATCGGTTCCCACCGACTTGGTGAACGAGCGATCGATCTTGATCGCGTCCACGGCCATATCGTGCAGGTAAGAGAGGCTGGAAAAGCCGGTGCCGAAGTCGTCAATATGCACGCTATGTCCGCGCCGGCGCAGTGCCAGGATAGTTTCGATGGCCACATTGTGGTGGGCCGTTGAGCTCTCCGTAATCTCGATGGTTAGGCTCGCCGGTTCCACTTGAGCTTGTTTCAGAGCATCGTCGAGCATGGGCAGGAAGTCGGGGTCGGCCAAGTCGGCTGCGGCCACGTTCACGCTGATGCGGAACGCCGGAAGCCGCCGCAACGTCGCCGCAAAATCATTGAGCGCGCGATGGACCACCAGACGGGTAATCGACTCTACAAATCCCCGCTCCTCGGCCAGCTGGATAAACACATCCGGGGCAATTGGAGTTCCCTCTTCATCCGTCCAGCGGGCCAGTGTTTCCGCGCCGACAATTCGACCGCTCACCAGTTCGACGATCGGCTGGTAAACCATTTTTAGCTCGTCCTTGCTAATGGACCTGCGAAGCTGCCGCTCCATACTGCGGCTGCGCAGGTAGGCGTCGGAACAAAACAGGCCAAAGAACACTCCCACCAGGCCGCCCAGAAACACGAAGGCGGCAATGGAGCTGCGATCCGCCTGCAATGCATCGGGAATTAAGAGATACGCGGTCACGCAATCGGAATAAGCGACGTAACAGCGTGTTGCGTAGAGGGAGCTTCCGATTCGCCCATCGTAATCCTGGGTTAACATCATCCCATGAGTCCTGGAGCTATCCCCTATCAGCGGCCCCAGCTGCTTGTTTGCCGCGTCACTCTCCGAAGAGATGAAGTGCATTGGCGGAAGCGCCATTCTCGTGAAGTTGTAGCCGTTGAAAACAACATACGAACCGCCGAATTGCATGCCGATTCCCTGGATATCGGCAAGCCCAGGCGGCGATAGGCTCTGATAGACCTTCATGCCGTCGTGCTGGACGAATTTCGGCTGGGGAAGCGCCAAAGGCACTGCGAGTTTACCCATGTTCGCGGAGCAGTCGATCTTGTCGCCCAGGATGCTCCCAACATCCTTCAGGTACTCCGAAGCGAAGAGCAGGTCACGAAAATAGTGGAGTTCCGCATCCGAACAGTGGGGATAAGGGGATGAGTTCATTTTGCGAAATACATCCCGAGCCTCTTTCGAGGAGGCAACATCATTTTCGAGCAGGCGCGCCGCGTACTGCTGCAGCCTGGTCGCCGCCCCATGAAGACTGATGGCGGTGCTGGTGAGGTAGCCGAGTCCAATGCCGCATGCGACCGAGATCAGCATAGCTGTCGCAGTGATCCAAAGTCGCTTTTTGAGCAGGTACGCCATCGAATACTCACACACTATCTTATCGGCTTCTTCGAGCCCAAAGGTTCGCCAACTGATCTAGCCTCTTATCGGACAAATATTGAAATCTGTTGAGGGAAAACGGTAGAAACACTTCCAGACAGAACGATTGCAATTCGAGGTCCAAACGCTTCAATTAGAAGGGAAATTGAACTAAATTGGGTCTCTATTTAACCCAGGAGCCCCTCAGGACAGCCGGTCTGGAGACCAGCGCTACAGTTTTTCGCTGGCCGTAAAAAATGCAGGTTAGGCTTCCTGCATCCGGCGGAGCACGAGGACGATCCCAAGTGAAGCGAGCACACTCGCCAGCGCAAACAGAAACGCGCTCGAGTAGCCCCAGGCGCCGATGACGGCTCCGGCCACAGGCCCAACCAGGAAAAACGAGACGTCGGAGAAGCCGGTGAAAACGCCCAGAGCCGTGCCCCGATTCTGTATCGGAACGCGCTTGACGGCCTCGACGCCCAGCGCCGGAAACACCAGCGAGAAGCCAAACCCGGTCAGCGCCGCGCCACAGGAGGCCATCCATGGCGAACCGGCGATCCACAGCAGCAGGACCCCGAGCGACTCAACCGAAAGGCAGACAATCGCCACTGGAAATCCGCCAAACCTGTTGATTACCTGAATGAACAGCAATCGCGCGGCAATGAATGCGATTCCAAACGCGGTCAGGCAGAGAGCAGCCCCGTTTTCGTTCCAATGGCGGCTGATGTAGTAAAGCGTGACGCAGGTCGCCAGCACGCTGTAGCCGACACCTCCCAACGCCAGCGCCATGCCGTGCGGCGCAACCCTGCCCAGAACATCGCGAAAGGGCAGGTGCTCGCCTGGAGTCACCGGCACGCCGCTCTTGCGAATCGCGAAAAAATAGCTGGCAGCCCCCAATAGAGCGGTCAATAGTCCGAGCGACCCGAGGCCCAGGTGTTTGTCGAGGATCACGCCCAGCGGCGCGCCCAGGGCCAGCCCACCGTAGGTAGCCACTCCATTGAAAGAGATGACCTTAGCGGTGTGTTGCGGTCCCGCGCTGGTGATCCCCCACAGAGTTGCTCCGGTCGAGCCCAGGCTCTCACCCACTCCAAGCGCAAGGCGGCTGGCGACTAGCGTCGCGACAGTGAGCCAAGGGTTGAGTTTGATCGCACCGGCTGCCAGCAGCAGTCCGCTGAGCGTGCAGACAGCCATGCCCCAGAGTACGGAAACCCTTGCGCCGTAACGATCGGAGATCCGCCCCGCCCAGGGCCGACTCAGAAAAGTGGCAATGTACTGGATGCTGACGACAAGCAGCGCCACCGCGGCGTGAAAGCCCATCCGAAGATGAACAAAGGCAGGCAGAACGGCGAGAGGCAATCCAATACTGAGGTAGACCACAAACGTGAAGGAGATGAAGCCAATAATGGAACGCGCCGAGCCGCTTGGAGCGAGCGATGAGGGAGCTGGAAAGCTGGCGGTTTCGGATGATTGCATGGGGTTGGGACTGAGCCCTCAGAGGGGTGCGGGCTAGCTAAAGTATACCGGAGGGCTTTTGCGTCCGTGCCGGGATTGAACGGGCTCTTCATCTGCAAGGCAACTGCCTCTAAACTGGAACCATGCCGGGATTTCATGTGGAAAACTTCGGTTGCAGGGCAGCACGCGCGGATGGCGAGGCGGTGAGCGACCATTTGCGTGCGGCGGGTCTTTCGGAGGAGAACGCAGCGTGCGCCGATGTGGTGGTGGTGAACACTTGCAGCGTGACTGCCGAGGCCGACCGCGCAGCGCGAGCATTTATCCGACGGGCGCATCGACAGAATCCCGAGGCGCGCATTGTGGTGACTGGCTGTTATGCGCAACGTGCTCCGGAAGAATTGGCCGGGTTGGCTGGCGTGACCGCAGTAGTTGGGAATAGCCACAAGGCGTTCGCTCCGTGGATCGGTTTGAAACTGGCGAGGCACTCTGAACAGGGTCCGGTTTTGGCTCCGGACGCAAGCAATGAACTGATCCGGATTTCAGCGGCGCAAACTGCATATGCTCCGTCGCAGGTGATTTGGGCTGACGACCGATTTGCCCACTCGTTTCTTGAAGAAGCTCAGCTAGTCCCCGGAGCCCAGACTCGCCCCAACCTCAAGATCCAGGAAGGCTGCGGAAATCGCTGCACGTTTTGCGTAATCCCCCAGACCCGCGGCCCCTCCAAAAGCCTTCCCGCCGACCGCATCTTCCAGCAGATAAATGGTTTTGTCGCTGTCGGAGGCAATGAACTGGTGCTATCCGGGATCAACCTCGGCCGCTGGGGTCGGGATCTTGTTCGCTCCGCTGCGCCCGGCCCGGGCACGCTCGCTGAACTTGTGCGTCAAATCCTGGAGCAGACCTCGCTGCCCCGTCTACGGCTCAGCTCGATTGAGCCCATGGACTGGAACGGGGAGTTGATCGGCTTGATGGCAGAGTTTGGCGGGGCCAGGCTTGCCCGTCATGCTCACCTGCCGCTGCAGTCGGGCTCCGACGCCGTTCTCCGGCGCATGCACCGCCGCTACCGCCCATGGCATTACGAGGAAAAGGTCCATGCTCTGCTTGACGCAGCAAGTCCCGAACTGACTCTTGGCGCGGACGTAATGGTTGGGTTTCCGGGTGAAACCGACGCCGAGTTCCGTGAGACTCTTGATCTGATCGCCAAACTTCCATTCGGCTATCTGCACCTGTTCCCGTTTTCGCCCCGCCCCGGGACTCGCGGATGGACGCTCCAGGCCGAGCATCCCGTCCCGAAGCCGGTCGTGGAAGAGCGGATGTCTGCTCTGAGAGCGCTGGCTGCTGAAAGAACCCAAGACCACCGAAGCCGCTTCGTGGGCAAGGAACTCGACGCGATCACGCTGCACACTCCGACGGAAATCGAAGCAGCGGGCCGCACTTTTGCTTTAACCGAGAATTTTCTTCCCGTGGAGGTGGAGGGCCAACTACCCGCCAACCGCCTGGTGCGCGTGCGCATCCTGGGATTCAACGCCGCAGGCACCCTGCATGCCACCGGGTTGAATCTGCATTAAACCCAGCATTCAAAAGAACCAGGCCAGTGCTATACTCAGTGTGCGTTCGTGTACCCGCGGCGACTCCGGAAAACCCCGGTGGCGGGCAGCGACGACTTTTGGAGGAGCATCATCGCACTCGACAAACGTTCTGCAAAGTCTTTTATCCGCATCAACGATCGAATTCGCGCCCGTGAAATCCGCGTAATCGACGAAAACGGCGAACAAATGGGCATTCTTCCGCCTTTTGAAGCGCTGAGAATTGCCCGCGAGCGCGGCCTCGATCTAGTGGAGGTTTCACCCAACGCGGTGCCTCCCGTCTGCCGCATCCAGGATTACGGCCGCTACCTTTACGAGAAGGAAAAGAGTGAGCGCGCAGCCCGCAAGAAACAAAAAGTGATTACGGTCAAGGAGGTCAAGTTCTCCGTCACCGTGGATGAACACGACTACCAGACCAAGAAGAATCAGGCTGTTCGTTTCCTTGTGGACGGCGACAAGGTAAAAGCCAGCCTGCGATTCCGTGGCCGCCAGATGGCGCACCGCGAACTGGGATACGCCATCATCAACCGGCTCATCCAGGACATCGGCGAAAACGGCATTGTGGAGTTCATGCCACGCATGGAAGGCACCATCCTGCACGCGATCCTGGCTCCGTCGAAGAAGCAGGAAGCTCCCAAGCCCAAGGCGCCAGATCAGCCCAGGCCTTCAGCGCCTCCACCCGCATAGTTAGTCACGCACGCTTCAATCTGCAAAGGCCGCCTGAAATGGGCGGCCTTTGCTTTGATCTGGCCCCAACGCTCCGTGCCTATATTTGAACGCTTCTCTTGACAATCAAGAGAAGAAGATTTACCTCTTGATTATCAAGAGGAGAGAACCAATGGGACAAAAAACTGGAGACATGGTGCAGGGAACCCTGGAGATGCTGATCCTGAAAACGCTGGCTCTCGAGCCGATGCATGGTTACGGAGTCGCGCAGCGCATCGAGCAGATCAGCGCCGGAGTTTTTCGCGTCAACCCTGGTTCGCTGCTTCCGGCGCTGAGCCGCATGGAACGGGCAGGCCGAGTGAAAAGCGAGTGGCGCGCAACCGAGAACAACCGGCGCGCCAAGTATTACCAGCTCACTTCAACAGGCAGAAAAGCGCTGAAGGAAGAGACCAGCGCCTGGGGCCGCCAGACCGCAGCCATTTCCAGAATTCTTGAAGCCTGAGAACTGCGGATAAGTCGAGGAGATTGCCATGAGATGGTTCCAAAGCGTAGTCGCCGGCCTGAAAGCGCTGTTTACTCGCACGCGTACCGAACGCGAAATGGACGAAGAACTGCGCGCCTTCCTTGACGCTTCGGCTGAGGCCAAGCGCCACACGGGAATGACTCCTGACGAAGCAGCCCGAGCCGCACGCATAGAGATGGGCAGCACCAATTCCGTGAAGCACCAGGTGTGGTCCGTGCGCTGGGAGTCCACCCTCGAAGGCCTGTTTCACGACTTTCGTTACAGTGTCCGGATGCTTGCCAAGAGTCCGTCGTTTACGCTCGTTGCAATCGCGTCGCTGGCATTGGGAATTGGCGCCAACACGGCCATCTTCACGCTTATCAACAGTGTGCTGCTGAAACAGTTGCCGGTCCGTGCGCCAAAGGAATTGGTGTCTGTAGGCAAAGCTCTCGGAAGCGGAGTGCTGGGCGGAGTCGACATGGGAACCGCCGATCTTTATCCCTACGATTTTGCGCGACAGTTGGAGACGCAGCCAGGGCCCTTTGCGGGGATATTTTCCTACAACAGCAGAATGCGCAAAGTGGGCGCGCAGGCGGGTGAACATCCTACGGGGCAGCCCATTCAAGTGCTGGCTCAACTGGTTTCAGGGAACTACTTTGGAGTTCTCGGCGTGCCTATGTTCATGGGACGGCCCATTCAGCCAAACGATGCGGTGGCGCCGGGGCGGAACGCCGTGGTTGTGGCGAGCTACCACTACTGGCGCGAGACCATGGACGCGGATCCCGCGGCAATTGGGCGTGTACTGACCATTAATGGAGTGCCGTGCACAGTCGTTGGCGTGGCGCCAGCCAAGTTTTACGGCATTGCTCTTGGAACCGAGCCGCCCGATGTTTGGGCGCCGCTCACCATGCAGGCAGAGTTGATGCGCGAGCCGTCTCTTCTCGACGCGAATGGACCGTATTCGCTGCATCTGGGAGCCCGGCGAGCAGCGGGTTCCAACCTGGCGCAAGACCAGCAGTGGCTGAATACACAGATTCGCTCCTATGTTTTGGCGCACCAGGGCGGGACGGTATCTCTGGACCGGCGCAAGGAGATTGAGCGCATCGCGAGGCCGCTGGAGACGGCAGCATCGGGTGTCTCCTCAATGCGCGCGAATTTCGAGGAGCCGCTCCTGATTCTGATGGGCGTCGTGGTTCTGGTGCTGCTGGTGGCATGCGCAAATCTGGCCAACTTTCTGCTTGCCAAAGCGGCGGCGCGAGAGCGTGAGATTTCCACCCGGCTGGCGCTAGGTTCCACACGCATCAGAATCGTCCGCCAAATTCTCATGGAAGCGCTGTTGCTTTCCGCGGCCGGAGGCGTCTGCGGCTTGCTGCTGGCCTGGGTTGCAACGCGTGCGCTTATCGACTTTGTAGCTTCCGGCGCGGCCTACACTTCCCTCGATCCAAGACCGGATTTATCTGTGTTGGCATTTACGCTGGGCGTCTCGGTCTTAACCGGGCTGCTGTTTGGCCTTGCACCGGCTCTGCGCGTTGCGCGCAGCGATGCTGCTCCAGCACTGAACGCCAATGCGCGCACATCCGCGGCCAGCGGAGGGCGCGCAAGCCGGTTCATGCCCCGGGCATTGGTCATCGCGCAGGTTACCATTTCGGTGGTTCTGCTGGCCGGCGCGGGACTGTTTCTGCGCTCGCTCACCAATCTCGAAAAGCAGGACTACGGCTTCAATCGCACCCACCTGCTGGTGGTGACTCTTGGCGACAAGTTCGGCGGCCTCAAGCCGGAGCAACTCGCCGGCTTCTATCAAAAGGTCCAAGCCCGCATGAGCGCGCTGCCAGGAGTAAGCGCCGCCGCCTTCTCCAGCGCTGCGCCCATGAGCCGCGGTGCTTGGAGCACGTCTCTGCAGGTTCAGGGACATGTGCGCGGCCCGAAAGAGGACACCTCGACCATCCTGGAACGAGTGACACCGGGCTATTTCGACACAATAGGCATCAGCATCCTCCAGGGCCGCGCCGTCGGCAGCGAAGACGCTCCCAAGGGCGTAAAGTCGATCGTGGTCAATCGCGCCTTTGCCGAACGCTACTTTCCGCACAACGACGCCATTGGCCACCAGGTCACGATCGACGACGATGCCAACGCCGGTCCCTGGCAGGTTGTCGGCGTGGCCGCCAACACTCGCTATTTAGGTCCCCGCGAAGTGCCGCAGCCGCAGATTTATTTTCCTGTCCAGCAACTACCCGTCGGAGAGAACAGTTACGCGGAGTATTTGCAACTGCGCACCAGCGGCAATCCGGCCAAGATGACCGGCGAAGTCCGAGCTGCGCTTGTTGAAATCGATCCGAACCCGCCAGTGATCAGGATTCAAACCGTCGGCGATCTGACTGACCGCTTCGTCGCCAACGAGACCCTTATCTCCAGGCTCTCTGCAATCTTTTCCGCATTAGCGGTGCTGCTTGCAGGCATCGGACTCTACGGCGTGATGAGTTACAGCGTAGTCCGAAGAACGAACGAGATCGGCATTCGTATCGCCCTCGGGGCGCAGTATGGCAAGGTGCTGTGGATGGTGCTGCGGGAGTCCCTGGTGTTATTGGCGGTCGGGCTGGGGCTCGGCCTTCCCTTATCGTTGGGCGGCCTGCGCCTGGTGCAATCGCAGCTCTATGAATTGAGCGCCACTGACCCAATCACTCTCGCCGGCTCCATGCTCATCATCGCGGCGGTAACGCTCTTCGCCGCATGGCTACCCGCCCGCCGTGCCACCAAGGTCGACCCAATGGTCGCCGTCCGCTGTGAATAGCAGAAAGCTTGAAAAATCGATTCGCAGCCCAAACCAGCGATTGAAGAAAGGGACTCCAATGGGATTGTTCAGGAATATAGCCACAGGCCTACGCGCAATCTTGGGTCGTGAAAAGGTCGACCGCGAATTGGACGAAGAACTGTGCGGCTTCCTTGACGCTTCTGCCGAGGCCAAGCGCCGCGCCGGAATGACTCCTGACGAAGCAGCCCGCGCCGCACGCATAGAGATGGGCAGCACCAATGCGGTGAAGCACCATATTCGCGAGGCCGGTTGGGAAACGCCGTTAGAGAACCTCTGGCAGGATCTTCGCTACAGTGTGCGCATGTTGGCCAAGAGCCCTGTGTTTACGCTGGTGGCCGTAGTGTCGCTGGCATTGGGAATCGGAGCCAACACCGCCATCTTCAGTCTGATGGATGTGGTGATGCTGCGGTCGCTTCCCGTGGATGAGCCGGGCCAACTGGTTCTGTTCGGCGACGGCAGGGCATCGGGGAGCACCGACAGTCTTCCAAACGAGAGTTGGAGACTCTACTCCTATCCCTTCTTCCATAGCTTCAGCCAGAAGAACGAAGTCTTTTCCGGTGTCGCGGCCATCAACAGCATCGAGTTTTCCACGCATGGATCGCTCGCGGGCCAGGGCCCCGAAACGATGCACGCGTCCCTGGTCTCCGGATCGTACTTCTCCGTTTTGGGTGTATCCCCCGATCGTGGCCGCCTGCTGGCCGAAGCCGACGATCAAACGCCTGGAGCAGGCGCGGTTGCGGTGGCCAGTTATTCCTGGTGGCAGCATCACGGCAGCGACCCTGCCGCGGTGGGCAAGACGGTTCATATCGAAGGCACGAATTACACCATCGTGGGCATCGCACCGCCCGGTTTCTTTGGCGTCACTGTCGGCGAGCTACCCGATTTCTGGATTCCTCTCTCCATGGAAAATGAAATATCGCCGGGCTGGAATGGCATCACCGACAAATGGTTTCAATCGCTCTATATCATAGCGCGGCTCAAGCCCGGCGTGAGCGTTGCCCAGGCTACGGCCAACACCAACCTGCTTTTCAAGCAGTACATCCGCAGCGAATATCTCGGTCAATCTCCTTCGCAAAAAGATCTTGCCGATGTCGCGCAGGCGCGGGTCGAACTGACCTCGGCCGCAAAGGGGCTCTCGCGGCTACGTCGGCAGTTCTCGCTTCCGCTCGAAATCCTGACCGCTATCGCGGGGCTCGTTCTCCTCATCGCATGCGCCAATCTCGCGAATCTGCTGCTGGCGCGAAGCGCTTCCCGCTCCCGTGAATTCGCCATGCGCATGGCCATCGGTGCAACCCGCTCTCGCATTATCCGCCAGCTCCTCACAGAGAGTTTTGTGATTGCAATGCTGGGTGCAATCCTCGGTGTAGCCTCCGCATGGAATGCCAGCCATCTGCTGCTCACCATGGCATCGCGCAGCACTGAAGTGGCGGCAATGAACGTCAGTCCCGATCTGCGCGTTCTCGCGTTCACTCTAATCCTCACCATCTTCACCGCGCTTCTTTTCGGGATGACTCCGGCGATCCGCGCCACGCGGCTCGACCTGAACGGATCGCTCAGGCAGGCGCGAGGCGCAGCCGCACCCGCGTCGCGCATCTCTCTCGCACGGGTATTGATCGTTGCGCAGATTGCGCTCTCGCTTGTTCTGCTCGCCGGCGCCAGCCTGTTCCTGCGCAGCCTGATGAACCTCACGAAAATAGACACAGGGTTTAGCAAGCAAAACGTTCTGGTCTTCTCGCTGGACGAATATACCGCCGGCCTTCCGCTGGATGCGCGCCTGGTCAATCTTCAACAACAGATTGAAGAGCGTGTGCAAAGCTTGCCGGGCGTTCACGCAGCCAGCTTTTCCATGTTCACGTTCAACCAGGGCGAGTGGTCTGGCGATATCACGATGCAGGGCGTTCCGCGCACTCCGCAGACCAGCCATGATGTGCTGAACAATGTCGTCGGCAAGGGATTCTTTTCCACGATGAGCCTGCCCATCGTTGCCGGCCGCGGCTTCGATTCGACCGATAGAATTGATTCGCCCAAAGTTGCCGTAATCAACGAGACCATGGCGCGGCTGTACTTTCCTGATAGCTCGCCGGTTGGGCACCATTTCGGTTTTGGGGACGATGTTACGCACAGCGGCGATATCGAAATCGTCGGTGTCGTCAAGAATGCAAAATATGTCCGATTGCAGGAGAGTCCCGAGCCCGCTGCGTATTTTCCCTATACGCAGCGCGTGCAGTATTTCGGCAACTTCTCCGTTCGCTATTCCGGTGAGGCAGGGCAGATCATTCCGGCCGTGCGCCGAGCCATTGCGGAAGTCAATCCGAACGTGCTCGTCGGCGCCACCTCAACGCTTACCGAGCAAGTGGAAGAATCAACTGCCAGTCAGCGGCTGATCGCGCGGCTCTCCTCATTCTTCGGCGTTCTGGCCGCCTTTCTCGTCTGCATCGGCATCTACGGGCTCCTCTCCTACGCCGTAGCCCGCCGCACCAGCGAGATCGGGGTCCGCATGGCGCTGGGGGCCAGACGTTCCAACGTTCTCTGGCTTATTCTGCGCGAAATTCTGGTTCTGATCGCCGTCGGAACCGTCATTGGCGTTCCCCTCGCCCTCGAAGGGAATCAACTCGTATCCAAGCTGCTCTACGGCCTCAGCCCTGCAGATCCCACCAGCCTCTTCGCTGCCATCGCAATGCTCGCGGCCGTCGCGCTCGTTGCTGGATACCTGCCCGCGCGCAAGGCCTCACTCGTAGAACCAACCGTAGCGCTCCGCTGCGATTGAACATGACTTCCTTTGCTGCCAGGATTGCACCGTGCCCCATCCTTTCGCGTTTTTCTGGCGACAGAGGGGGATCCCTCGACACTCAATTCTTCGAAATAAGCCGCATGCCATGTATCCTGTCCGCATGCGCTTTTCAGCTTCTGGACTCCTGATTTCCGGCTTTTTTTTGGTCGCTCTCGCCATCCCCGCATTGCCCGCACATAGCCAGGCCGCCGCGACTTCCCCAAGCTCTACGCCTGCAGCCACAGAGCCGCATTTCCCCACCAGCGAAGACCTGCGCCACCTCAAATCAATCAGTTCTCCGCAACTCTCCCCGGACGGCATGCTGGTGCTCTTCTCCGTGACGGAATCCACAGCCGATGGGGCGAAGGCCCACTTCTGGCTTTCTCCTGCCACCGGCGGTTCGGAAAGAGCTCGCCAGATCACATTTTCCGCACCCTCAGACAAGCGTGGCGAGCGCGCTGCGCAATGGTCCCCAGACGGCACCGCGATTTATTTCCTTGCCAAGCGCGGTGAAAACACCCAGCTCTTCCGGCTCGATCTACGCGGCGGCGAAGGCTCACCTTACGACTTCGAGATTCTCCCTCCAGTCGACGAATCGAAGATCCCCGGCGCAATTCCGCCACCGAGTGCGATCGCGGCAGAAAAGAAGCCGGATAGCAAGACGCCGGAGAAAAAGCCTGATGCCGCGCCTGAGACTCTGCCGCTGGATATAGGCGGGTATGCACCCTCGCACGACGGAAAGTGGCTGGCCATTTGGGCTCGCGATCCAGAAACCCCAGGTGAGAAAAAGCAGAAGGACGCCAAGGCCGACGCCTCCTGGGTAAATCACGAAATGCACGGTACGCGTCTCTACCTGGCCGCGCTCAAACCAGACGGCTCGCTCGACGGCGCATTGAAGCCCGTAGCGGTCGAGCCCGATGTGCATCAGGCCGCATGGTCGCTGGCTACAGGCCGATTGTTGGTCCTCACCGAGAAGCCAAACGAGGCCTCAGACCTTGGCCCGGCG
>Ga0182016_10005885_pt1 | contig 13030 bp, 13 predicted proteins | sample 712S2MmetaG_FD_120491 | JGI IMG/M metagenome (GOLD analysis project Ga0182016, IMG submission 120491) | Permafrost microbial communities from Stordalen Mire, Sweden - 712S2M metaG | ecosystem: Environmental > Terrestrial > Soil > Wetlands > Permafrost | place: Sweden: Stordalen | collected...
ACCGGAAATCGCGAGCGTAGCAATCAGCATGGTCCAGAAGGTCCAAGGCATGTACTTGCGAAGTCCGCCCATCTTGCGCATATCCTGCTCGCCGCCGAGGCCGTGGATTACAGAGCCCGCGGCGAGGAAAAGCAGAGCCTTGAAGAAGGCATGCGTCATAAGATGGAAGATGGCTGCCGAATAGGCCGCAACACCGCAGCCCAGGAACATGTAGCCGAGCTGCGAGATGGTGGAGTAGGCTAGCACGCGCTTGATGTCGGTCTGAACCAGGCCGATGGTGGCCGCGAATAATGCAGTTGCTGCTCCAATCACCGCGACCGTGCCCAGTGCAAACGGCGAGTGGTCGAAGAGCACGTGGTTGCGGGCGATCATGTAGACGCCCGCAGTGACCATGGTGGCCGCGTGGATGAGTGCGGACACCGGCGTTGGGCCTTCCATGGCGTCGGGCAGCCATATATAGAGAGGCAATTGAGCAGATTTTCCCGTTGCGCCGAGAAGCAGGCAGAGCGCTATGACGGTGACTACGCCGCCGGTCCAGCCGGGATCTTGTCCGAGCTTTATCGCAATCTCACTGAAAGTCAGCGTGCCGAAGTTGGCTAGCAAAAAGAACATGGCGATGAGGAAGCCGACGTCGCCGATGCGGTTGACGATGAACGCCTTCTTGCCGGCTTCGGCGGCTGTCGCTTTCTTGAACCAGAAACCAATCAGCAAGTAGGACGCGAGACCCACGCCCTCCCATCCGACAAACATCAGCAGCGCGTTGCCGGCGAGAACCAGCGTGGTCATGAAGAACAGAAACAGGTTCAGGTAGCTGAAATAGCGGGCATAGCCTTCGTCGTGCGCCACGTAGCCGACGGAGTAGATGTGGATGAGGAAGCCCACGCCGGTGACGACGAGCAACATGACGAGTGAAAGCTGGTCGAGGACGAAGCTGAAGTCGACATGGAGGGTGCCGATGTCGATCCAGGACATCGGAAGGGTCTGCGCAAAGGGCAGTGCAGCGTAAGCGATTGGGTTCGCGTAAAGACCCAGAGAAATCTGAAGAACCATGCAAAACGCGGCAAGTGGGGCCAACAGTGCGACCGTGGTCACCACGAACTTCGGCATGTAGCGGCCGAGGAGCCCGTTGATCAAAAATCCCGCGAACGGCAACAGCGGAATCAGCCAGAGATGGAGTGATCCGTTCATAGTTTCATCAGGTCGATACGGTCGACGGCCAGGGTAGCTCTAGCGCGGAACACAGCAATAATGATGGCCAGACCAACGGCAGCTTCCGCCGCGGCCACCATCATCACAAAGAAGACGAAGATCTGCCCCTTCACCGCGTGCCACTGGTGCGCGAAGGTCACAAAGGAAAGATTGACTGCGTTGAGCATGAGCTCAATAGACATGAACACAGTAATCAGATTGCGCTTGATGAGAAAGCCGAGCACGCCCAGCGCAAACAAAACCGCGCTCAGCAGCAAATACCAGGAGAGAGGAACGTCCTGCGAAAAGAAAGAGCTCACTTGGCCGCCGTCCTTTCAGATTCTCCGTCGGGATCTCCGTGGCCATGACGGGCCAGCGCAACCGCGCCGAGAATAGCGATGAGGATAAGAACGGACGTTACCTCAAATGGCAACAGCAGTTCGGTGAAGAGCACGCGGCTCAAGTCTTCCGTGCTGGTGATCCCGTCGCGCAGGCTGGCCGTGCCGAGTCCTTGAGCGCGCAGGATTACCGTAGCCACTACGCCCAGTAGCGCGACCACAGCGGGAAACCCAACCGCCCGATAGGTACGGCTACCCATGGTACGTTCTTCCCGTCCTGCGTTGAGCAGCATGACGACGAACGTAAACAGCACCATGATTGCGCCGGCGTACACGATCACCTGCGCAGCGGCCAGGAATTCAGCGCCCAATAGAAGGTAAAGAACTGCCAGCGAGGTCATCACCACGATCAGCGACAAGGCGCTGTTGATGGGATGGCTCTGGAGCAGGAGATTAATGGCCCCAGCCAGGCAGAATCCGGCAAACAGAAGAAACAAAATCAGGTGCATCGTTCCCTGGCGTTCAAGCTAAAGCCGGCAAAAATGGTCCGGCCAGTTAAGGGGAAGGACGATGGAGCTAAAACTGCTGCTCCGGTAAATCAATCCCGATTGTAAATCAGTGATACGCAAGCCAGAGGCTGGTAGCCACAATGTTCAGCATCGCCAGCGGCATCAGGTAGCGCCAGCCGAAATTCATCAACTGGTCATAGCGGAAGCGGGGCAGCGTGCCGCGCACCCAGACGTAGAGAAAAAGGAAGCAGAAGACCTTGGCCACGAACCAGAAAATCGGAAAGAGCGCATGAACAAAAATGTTCTCTGGCGGATCGATCAATTTACCGAAGGGGCTTGTCCAGCCTCCCAGAAACAGCAGCGTCGCCACGCATCCAACCGTGATCATGTTGGCGTATTCAGCCATGAAAAACATGGCAAACTTCATCGAGCTGTATTCAATGTTGTAGCCGCCAGCCAACTCGCTTTCCGCTTCAACCATATCGAAGGGTGAACGGTTGGTCTCGGCATAGGCCGCGGTCAGGTAAATGAAGAAAGCGACAAATTGAAAACCGCCAAAAATGTTCCAGGTGGCGATGCCATGCACAGCCTGCTGCTCCACAATCGCGCGCAGATTCAACGTGCCGGCGCGCAATACCACGCCCACCAGCGAAAGTCCCAATGCCAATTCGTAGCTGATCAACTGCGCCGATGCGCGAAGCGATCCAAGCAGAGCATATTTGTTGTTGGAAGACCAGCCCGCCAGCGCAACACCGTAAACGCCGATGGACGTTACGCCGAGAATTACCAGCAAGCCGATATTGACATCGGAGATCTCAAATAGATCAAGCCCATGCGGCCCGACGCGCGGTTCGCCAAACGGCACCACGGCAATGGAGATGAGCGCGCATGCCAGTGCAAGAATAGGCGCCAGCAAATAAAGCGGCCTGTAAACGCTGGTGGGGATAATGTCTTCCTTGAGGAACGACTTTGCCCCGTCCACCAGCGGTTGCAGCAGACCGAACGGCCCCACGCGGCTGGGGCCCCAGCGGTTCTGGATTCGGCCCACCAGCTTGCGTTCCAGCAGCACTGTGTAGGCGACGCCCATCAGCATCACCACCGTCACCACGGCCACTTTGAGCAGGCTCCAAAGGAAAAACTCGAAAATCGTCACATGCCTTCTCCTGAGCGAAGTCCGTAGCGGCGGACGGAGTCGAAGCACCTGCGGTTGGCTTCGCTCATCTAGTGAATCTCATTTGGACCTACGCTAGTCCGCTGCGGATTCCGCCAATTCGTGTGCCTGATGCTGTTTGAGTTCGTTAAGCGCCGCGCTGTAGCGGCCCAGCGTCGATGAAGTAAAAAGTGTGTCGTGCGCAGGAACCACAGTATCGATTCCCGATGCTGTCAGTGCTGTGATGGGAACGAAGCCCGGTTCCGTCCGCACATCGTTCCCAGTGAAAAGATTGATCCGGTCCAACTGGTATCCCGGAACCAGTCTCGCAATCTCATCCAGCACCGCCAGCGGATCGAACGGGCTCATTTTGGGCTCGAGGTTATTAGCCGCCAGCCATACCGAATGGCGATCCGCCTCGCCAGACTGTGCGCCGCGCGATTGGCCCAGATCCGCGGTAACGCCGCCTTTGCCAAATGGGACAAGGGTCTTGACGTCGACGCTCATGCTACCTGCGAGCCGCACCAGAATCTCAAAGTCGGGCTTCACGCCCGAGTGATCCGCGGCCTTCTTGACCATCTGCACATCGCCGAATGTGTTGGTCACTGTGCCCGTCTTCTCATAGAGGCTCGCAGCCGGCAACACAACGTCCGCAAGCGCCGCAGTCTCGGTGAGAAAGATGTCCTGCACAATGACGAATGTGTTTTTCAAAATCGTGGGATCGACTTTCAGGTCGCCCACCGGGTTGGCGCCGACAACAAGCAGCGCGCCTAATTCTCCCTTGGAAGCTGCGGAAACCATCTCACCAAGCGTCATACCTGGCGACTTCGGGAGATCGGGGTATTCAGTAAACGCCCCGGGTTCCGCCACCGGAACATAGCCAGGAAGCAGGGAGGGGAAGAGACCCATATCGGCGGCTCCGCGTGAGTTTGCGTGATCTCCCAGATAGGCGAAACGAACATTGCCGCGCGCCAGTCCCCACGCGACCAGAGCTTCAACACCGCTGCCGCGAAACTCCTGGCCAAAGATGATGACCAGCGATTCTTCCCCCATGACGGCCTTGGCGAAATCTGTGGCGTTGCGATCAAGAATTGCCGTCAGATCCTTGTAGCCATTCGGCGGAAGGCCCTGGACGGCCTTTGCCTGTCGCTCCAGCTTGATGGTCTTCGAATTGGCGATATAAAGCCGAGCCTTGTTCAGACGAACGTTCGTGCGCAACTCCCAAGCCAGCAGCGGATGCTCTTCCGTCGGATCGCCGCCAATCAGCAGAATTGCCGGTGCTGCTGCAATGTCGCGCAAGCTCGCAGCCTTGTCTTTGCGTCCTGCAAGCGCGCGCGCAAAGGCCGCATAGTCCGTGGTCCGTTCGTGATCGATGTTATTGGTCTGGAGAACAGTCCGCGCAAACTTCTGCAGCAAGTAATTCTCTTCATTCGTGGTCTGGTTTGAACCGATCACGCCAATCGCCGATCCGCCGCGGCTCTCGCGCACTTCTTTCAGCTTGCTGCCGGCCAGGCGAAGCGCATGTTCCCACGTAGCTGGTTCCAAGTTTCCCGCGGCATTGCGGATCAGCGGCTTGGAAAGACGCTCCGGACTTTCGACAAAGTCGAAACCAAAGCGGCCCTTGGCGCAGAGAAAATCGTTGTTGATACCGCTCTTGTCGCGGTTGTCGGCGCGCACAATCTCCGACCCGTCGTTCACCTGCCGCACGCCAAGTGTCACCTTGCAGCCATCCGCGCAGTGCGTGCAAACGGTCGAGACGTGGTTCATCTCCCAGGGCCGCGTCTTGTAGCGATAGCTGCCGCTGGTCAATGCGCCCACCGGGCATACATCGATGCACATGCCGCACTGTTCGCAGTCGAGCTGGTCGCCACCGTTGGGCGCAATCACCGAGCCCACGCCGCGATTCTGCACGCCCAGCGCCCACACATCCATCCCTTCGCCGCACATGCGAATGCAGCGATAACAGAGAATGCAGCGCGGACGGTCGTAATAAACAGCCGGGGACCATTGCTGTTCTTCGCGATGCTGTTTGGCTTCTGCATACAGGCTTTCGCCGGCGCCATACTTGAAGGTCATGTCCTGCAATTCGCACTCGCCGCCGGCATCGCAGACCGGGCAGTCGAGCGGATGATTGCCAAGAAGTAACTCAATGGTGGCTTTGCGAGCCTGTGCAATCTCAGGCGATTCAGTGGTAAAAACCTGTCCCTCGGCAACGGTTGTCGTACAGGCCGTCTGCAACTTGGGCACCTTCTCCTGGCGCACCACGCACATGCGGCAAGCTGCCTGCAAGCTGAGTCCGGGGTAATAACAAAACGCGGGGATTTCGATGCCGGCCTTGCGGCAAGCGTCAATCAGCAGCGTCCCCGCGGGAGCCGTCAGCTTCTTTCCATCGACTATGAAGGTTACGTCTGCCATTCGTCTCCAGCGCCCTTAAATCACAGCCAGTTCAACATGCTTTGCGAACGGGCAGGGCTTGCCGTTCAAATGCTCTTCAAACTCCTTGCGAAACTTCTTCACAAATCCCAAGGTAGGCATGGCCGCGGCATCCCCCAACGGGCAGAACGTCCGTCCCATCATGTTTTCCGCCAGATATTGAATGTTGTCGATGTCCTTGGCGACACCAAAACCGGCATGAAACCGCGTCAACGATTTCTTCAGCCAGTCAGTCCCCTCGCGGCAGGGAATGCACCAGCCGCAACTCTCGTGCTGATAAAAGCTGATCGTCCGCAGCGCGAATTCGACAATGCAAGTCTGGTCATCGATCACCACCACGCCGCCCGAGCCCAGCATCGAACCGGCCTTGCCCACCTGGTCGAAATCCATGCCAAGGTTTTCAATTTCTTCAGGCAGCAAAACGGGAGTCGAAGAACCGCCGGGAACAACGGCCTTCAGTTTGCGTCCGCCACGAATGCCGCCGGCCACTTCATAGATCATCTTCTTCAGGTTGTAGCCCATCGGCAACTCGTAAACACCGGGCCGCTGCACATGCCCGCTGATTGAGAACAGCCTTGTACCGCCGTTACGCGGCGTGCCGATCGTGGCAAAATTTGCGCCGCCCATCTCGATCACATGCGGCACTGTTGCGATGGTCTCTGCATTATTGATGACCGTGGGACCGCCGTAGAGACCAACGACCGCAGGGAACGGCGGCTTGATGCGGGGCACGCCGCGCTTGCCTTCGAGCGACTCCATCAGCGCCGACTCTTCGCCCACTTCATAGGCGCCCGCGCCACTCTGCGTAATGATATTAAACTCAGTCTCGCTCCCAAAGATCTTCTTGCCCAAAAAACCCTTCGCGTAAGCATCGGCAACCGCTTTTTCCATAATCTCCAGGAGATAGCGGTATTCGCCGCGCAGATAAATGAAGCCCAGCTTCGAACCAATTGCCAGCCCGGCGATAATGGTGCCTTCAATCACAGCATGAGGGTCGTGCAGGAAGATCAAGTGATCCTTGCACGTTCCCGGCTCGCTCTCGTCGCCGTTGACCAGAACATACTTCGGCTTGGCCGACTGCTTGGGGACAAACGACCACTTCAGCCCCGTCGGAAATCCAGCGCCTCCGCGTCCACGCAAGCTCGAGGCCTTCATCTCCTCGATAATCCACTCCGGTCCCTGCTCCAGACACTTCTTCGTGGAAACGTAGCCGCCAAGTTCGATATATTTTTCGATATTGGCCGCGCCTTGGCCAAAGCGCTTGCTGACAACCTTTACTTCATCGGGATGAGAGACCAGTCTAGGCATGGGATACCGCCCCATCTACTTTCGCCCGCCCGCGATAGGATTCCAGAATGCCGGTCACGTGCTGCGGTGTGAGGTCGTCGTGGAAGTCGTAGTTCACCTGGATAGCCGGCCCCCAGCAACATGCCCCGATGCACTCAACTTCCTCCAGTGAAAACAGACCATCTGAAGTAACTCCTTTGTGTCCGATTCCCAATTCCTCCTGGAAGCGTTCGTAGAGTTCATATGCGCCGCGCAACATGCAACTGATATTTGTGCATACTTGCACGTTGTATTTCCCGGCCGGCTTGAAGCGCAGCATCGAATAGTATGTGGCCACATTGCGGACTTCGAGTTCGGTAATGCCGATGCGGTCGGCTACTTCGGCGATGACGGCGTCGGAGAGGTAGCCTATTTCATCCTGCGCATAGAGCAGCATCGGTACCAGCGCCGACCGGCGAACCGGATACTTCTCGACCAGAGTGTCGAAGCGCGCCGCCACCTTGGGCGAAAAGATGCTCATTGTCTCCGGGCTCATAGCATCAACTCCCGCGCCCATCGTTCAGCCGCCATGTCCATCTCTTCCCCATCCGTCGAATTCAAACCCGCTCCACCTGTTTCCACTTCCCGTAATCTGCCGTGATCGGTGAACTCCAGTTTTCCTTGTCTTCCATCTTCGCGCTGCCATAGGACCGCCGCGTCAACGCGCTTCAAGTCCAGCCAATCATCGCCGTGCCGCACCAGAATCCGATCTTCTCCCAGTTCAACCGTCGCCTGCCTGTTTCCGTTCAATCCATGCGCCGCGGTATAGCTGCGAAGCAGGGAAGCGAGGGAGACCCAAAGCTCGACGTACAGTTGATCCCGGTTTGCGGTGGGGTCATTTGCCTTCGATTCATTTCGTCCCAACCCGCATTCCCTCAGTGGCTAAAGCCCAATTCATTTGGTGACCCTTATGTGCGGGCCAAAGCCCGTACCCGTCAAGAGTGCAGCCCGTTCGGAGCCCGTCAGTCCCTAGTCCCTACCGATCGATCTCCCCCAGCACAATATCGATCGACCCGATCACCGCCACCAGGTCCGCCAGCATCCGCCCCTTGCACATGGTTTCAAGCGCCTGCAACGTGGCAAACGAGGGATACCTCATGTGTACCCGATAGGGTTTAGCTGTTCCGTCCGAAACAACATAGTAGCCCATTTGCCCGTGGCCGCATTCTATGCTTTGAAACACCTCTCCGGCCGGCACCGCAAAGCCCTCCGTCACGATCTTGAAGTGATGGATCAGCGCTTCCATCTGTGTCTTCATCTTCTCGCGATCAGGTAGTACGATTTTCGGCGCATCGGCTTTCACAGGCCCTTCCGGCATGCCATCCAGTGCCTGCTGGATGATCTTCACGCTCTCGCGCATTTCGACAAGCCTGACTTCATACCGCGCCCAACAATCGCAATCGTTCGAAACCGGCACCTTGAACTGGAATTTCTCATAACTGGAATAGGGCATGTCGCGGCGCAGATCGAAGTCCACTCCAGATGCTCGCAGCGGCGGCCCTGTAACACCCAGCGCGATCGCATCCTCACCGGACAGAATCCCCACTCCCTTGAGCCGGTTGCGGAAAATCGGATTGCCAGTCAGCAGATTCGCATACTCGTCGATCTTCTCCGGCAAGATGCGAATGAAGTCCTGCACGCGCGCCAGAAAGTCGAGCGGCGGCTCCAAAGCAAGCCCGCCGATGCGGATGTAACTCGTCATCATCCGCTGCCCGGCCACAGCTTCAAACAGCCGCAGAATATCTTCGCGCTCTCTGAACGTGTAAAGAAAAACGGTCAACGCGCCAATGTCCATGGCGTGCGTACCCAGCCAGATCAGGTGAGAATTCAGCCGGCTCAACTCCGCCAGCAGCACCCGCATCCATTGCGCTTTGGGGGGAATCTGCAGGCCCAGCAACTTCTCCACAGAGAGCGCATAACAAAGATTATTAGCCAGTGGGTCGAGATAGTTGATGCGGTCCGTCAGCGGCACCACCTGCTGATAGAACTTCGCTTCACAAGTCTTCTCGATGCCGGTATGCAAATAGCCGATCTCGGGATAGATGCGGACGATGATTTCGCCATCGATCTCCAGCACCAGGCGCAAAACCCCATGCGTCGCCGGATGCTGCGGACCCATATTGATGACCATGTGCTGGTCTTTGGCGCCTTCCGCCGGCTCCAGGACGGGCATGCCTCGTTGCTCAATCATCAGCGATACCCCTCCACCGGATAGTCCTTGCGCAGCGGATGGCCCTTCCACTCCTCAGGCATCATAATGCGGCGCAGGTTCGGATGGTCGTCAAACCGAATGCCGAAAAGGTCGAAGACCTCGCGCTCGTAAAAGTTGGCTCCGGACCAGATAGGCGTAATCGAATCTATGGCTGGGCTTGCATCGTCCAACAGCACCCGCAGCCGAATCCGCTCCTTCATTCCGAACGAAAGAATGTGGTAGCTCAACTGAAAGCGAGGTGAGGCAGGGAACCAGTCGACCGCCGTTACGTCCTCAAAGAAGTTGTAGCCGGCCGCTTTCACAGTTTCCGCAGCTGCCCGAATCTGTTCAGGAATAATTGTCAGCGTCAGTTCGCCAAAATCGAATTTCGCGTCCGAGAGCGCCGCGGCATTCCAGGTGAGGATAGCCTTGACAGCCGGATGATCGGGAAGCCCTTCCAAAACGGCCGCCTTGCCAATGAGGGTGTTGGTTTCGCTCATCCTAAAGATCCGCCTTGTCCCGGCTCCAGTCGAGGATGCCCTTGCTCACAATGTAGTAGAGCCCGACCGCTACAAAGCCCAGGTAAACCAACATTTCCCAGAAGCCGAAGAGATGCGACACCCCGGTCAACGCAGGCAGCTTGCGGTAGACGACCGCCCAGGGCATCATAAATACCGCTTCCACGTCGAACAGGATGAATAGTACGGCCACCAGGTAAAAGCGTACGCTGAATCGCCCGCGCGCATCCCCCACCGCTAAAATGCCGCATTCATAAGCAGATAGCTTGGTGACCGTGTTGCGATGGCGCCCCACGAAATACGAGCCCACCACCATCCCCACGCCAAGCAGGACGACAGCCACAATCTGCATGAAAAGCGGGAGATACTGCCAGGAATAATCGACCATCGCCGCCCAGTCTGGAAGAATCCGTAGAAATTGCCCCTGTACGCTGCAACCACCCAGGTTACCTGCGAACAGGACGCTGGTTTGAGCTTAGGTTTTCAGCCTCATCCCGTCAAGGCAGTGGCTGAGCTAGAACCTGTGTGAACGTCATGCCAAGACAAAGAATTGCCCAGGAGATATTGGATTCCAGGTCAATTCCACGGTCGGGTAGTCGCAGCCACTGATACGCAAAACAACTCGTTGTGTCCGTTGCAAGGCCGGAAAAACGTAGCCGAAAATACGCTGGAGTGATCTCCTTCGTTGCGAAAGTGGGATGAGCTGCCCGAAATGGGGGATTGCCGGTCGTCCGCTGGCCCGGAGTATCTTCATCGTGGGATTTCACTTTGTGAGTTAATCTCTGTCACTTCACAACCGTATGTGACATCCAATGTAATATCTCCGGCGCAGTGCCTCCGGAGCGGTGAGGTACGTCACACCGATTTCAAAAGCGGTACGGGATACTGCTCCTGTTCTTTTTGGTAAAAAGTTACTTCGGGTATCTGAACCAACCTTCCCCGAGGCCGAAGAAGAAGTTGAGGAAAACAAACATGGCGACTTCCATGACCACTGATTTCGCGATTCCAGCCCACAGAACGGTTGTGGCTACCTCCCCTGTCCGGCTCAAACGCAGGCGGCGTATCACCCCGCACGCTGGACACGCTCTCGAGATTCTTGGTCATGCCATTGAATACCTCACCGACGAATTCGTGCATGAGCACACTGGAATCACGCCGTGTAATGGTCAACTTCAAGCAGTGCAGCTACTTATGGCAGCCAACCGCCAAGTCTATTATGAGTGCCCCGAAGTCCCGACCGTAGGAGAGCGGCTTCGCGCAGTATTCCATCTTCGTGCCGCATAGTGCCTCAAGCACGAAAAAGATTCCACCCCTCAAAATCTTGTATCGAGATCTTTTAGAGGAATCTGGAAATACTGCCTCGACGCAACGCTCCGGGTTATTGCCCTAACGCCAGAACACCGAACAGCAGCAGCCACGCAAGAGTCATAGCGTGCCAGTACCATGCCGTCGCGTCCACCGCAATCTGGCGATACTCCACCCGCTTCAACCATCCCAAACCGCAAAGGCAGAATAGAAGAGCCAGTATTCCCAATATCAAGTGGAGCGCGTGCAAGCCCGTAATCACATAAAAGAAATAACTTGCCGGGGTCACCCGAATGTGATCGAAAGCGTACCCCTGTGCCGTCAACTCTCTCCAGGCCATCCCCTGGCCGGTCAAAAACAACAATCCGAAAACCAGTGTGGCTCCCACCCAAGGCAGCGCGCTGCGCAGAGCTGGCCGGCCCAGGCCGAGCCATTCCTCCAATACATCGATTTCACGAAAGATGTTCTGGCGCGCACGCTCCATGGTCAAGGTGCTCAAGAGCAACACCGCCGTATTCCAATAGAGAATATGGGGAAGAAAAACTGGGTGCCAATCGCCGATGAATTCGTGGCTACGCGGATCCATGCGCATGCCCGCCTGGCGCGCAAAAAACACCAGCACCAGCACCGCAAAGAAGATCATGTCCGCCGCCAGCCATGAAAGCACTGAAAACCGGACCTTGTTTAGCAGTTCACGGGGGCCCTTCCGCTCATTTTTCCACTCGTCGTCTCCCCCGCCTCCACCTCCACCGGTGGGTCTGCGGTCAACCGGCGGTTTTCCGCCGATTCCAGGCTCTTTCCGTTCCGTCTCCGATGGGGTAGGCGTAAAAATGGAAGGCATTCGGGCCTCTGTGAGGATGAGATTACACTCACTTTGACTTGGACGCATCCAGAATCGATGCGGATGGCTCGATTTTTCTGAGCTGACTCACCCGAGGGGGAATTTCCGGTTTGGGTCCGGCCACTCTCGTCTTTACGTCCGAGCTGCTCTGGCATTCTGCACAAAAAACCGATGCACCCGCCTATCCCGGGAGAGTTCCGGGTGAAACGTTGCGGCCATCACGTTCCCTTGCTGCACCAGCACCGGGTACCCATCGCGCTTAGCCAGGATTTGGACGCTGGCGCCCGACGCGACAATTCGCGGCGCGCGGATGAAGACCATCTCCAGCGGACCCCCTGGAAGGCTCGTTTCGGCCGTAAGGATGGTCGAGTCAATCTGCCGTCCATAGGCGTTTCGCTCGACAATTGCATCCAGCAGGCCTAACGAGCGCTGCGGCGGGTTTCGAACTTCGCGCGCCAGAAGAATTGCTCCCGCACAGGTGCCGAAGACGGGCTTCGAACTGCAGAAGTCCTTCAACACATCGAAGAAATTAAGCCTGTCAAGAAAGCGGAGGACCGTGGTTGACTCGCCTCCAGGGAGGATTAGGCCGTCCAAGCCGTCAAGTTGCTCCGGTTTGCGCACCTCGACCGGTTCTGCGCCGGCCTCCTCAAGCGCATCGGCATGGGCCGCATAATCGCCTTGAATTGCCAGCACTCCAATGCGAGGCCTGTCCTGCTTTTCACTCAAACCCGGGCTTCTCCTGTATGTCTAAAAGACTATCAGCCGGGATTGGATCCCGCCCGGTTGAGGCAGGTGAACTCGCCGGCTCGCAAGGAAGAGGGACAAACGTCTGGGTGGCCACCTGTCGATGGGACTATGGTTACCCTTGTTACCTCACTTTCTATTTTCGGGTACTAAAGATTCTTAGGGGTGGGGGGTGCGTGGCAGGGAATGCGCTAATGGGAACAGGGACACGTTGAGGGGCGTCGCTGGGGCTTTGGGAGGGGTTGCCGGGCCGATTTTCAGACTCACGGGAAGAGTATGCGCGTTTTGGGTGAATTGGACTGCAAATTTTTGACTTTGAGAACGGATTTATTTTTGCCACTTGGGGTTGGGCAGGAGCTTGCTCTTCGCTCGCATCGGTGGCGTGGTCTCTCCATGGATAGAAAGGGACGATGGGACCCACATTGGTGTGGGATGGTTAATCGAGAGCGTGGCTATCCGGCTTCCCCACCGATCCCAAAAAGCGAGG
>Ga0182016_10005886_pt1 | contig 13028 bp, 10 predicted proteins | sample 712S2MmetaG_FD_120491 | JGI IMG/M metagenome (GOLD analysis project Ga0182016, IMG submission 120491) | Permafrost microbial communities from Stordalen Mire, Sweden - 712S2M metaG | ecosystem: Environmental > Terrestrial > Soil > Wetlands > Permafrost | place: Sweden: Stordalen | collected...
GACAGCGTAAAGGTCAGCATCGGGGAGACCGCGCCGGCGCCCTGGCCGATGCCGCTCTGAATGTAGGCCGGGTACGGGGACGGTTCCGTGACGGCGGTCTGGAGCGTGATCGTCACGCCGTTGGTCGGCGAGGTGCCGGCCGGGAAGGTGATGCTGCCGCCATAGTTACTCTGCGACGGGAATTGCATCGGCTGGCCGGCGACCAGCGCCTCGGTCGTCGTGCTCGGGCTCGGCGTCGGCGTGATCGTGGCGATCGGAGTCGGAGTCGAGCCGCCGCCCCCGCCGCCGCCTCCTCCCCCGCCGCCGCCTCCCCCGCCACCGCCGGGGAGGTTGCCGCCGCCGCCGCTACTCCCGCCGCCGCCGCAGGCGGCGCACAGGATGACGGCGCCGACGAAGGCGGAGAGGCCGGCGAGCCGGAGGACTGGTTTCATCACGACGCGGGAGCCCTTCGCGACGTGGCGGCCGATACCGCCCGACCCGAGCGGACCGTTGCTTCGTTAGCGCGGGACGGCGGTCGGGATCCGGTCGAAGACGGCATCGGGCACGAAGAAGTCGCGCTGGAGGCGGGCGCCCGGCTCGATCGCGTAGCCGTCGAAGTCGGTGACGCCGTGAACGCGCAGCACCTCTTCGTCGATGAAGAAGTTGCCCGTGCATTCGCGCGACGGCTGGGTGAGAATCGCGTGGGCGGCGTCGGCGAGGATCGCAGCGGTGCGGCTGACGCGCGCGAGCGCCTCGCCGCCGAGCAGGTTGCGGACGGCTGCGGTGTCGATCGTGGAGATCGGCCACAGCGAGTTCACCGCGATGCCGTCGCGGCGAAATTCCTGGGCCATGCCGAGCGTGCACAGCGACATGCCGTACTTGGCGATGCTGTACGCGACGTGCGGTGCGAACCACTTCGCTTCCATGTCGAGCGGCGGCGACAGCGTCAGGATGTGCGGGTTCGCCGACTGTTTGAGATACGGGATCGTGGCCTTGGAGCAAACGAACGTGCCGCGCACGTTGACCGATTGCATGAGGTCGAAGCGCTTCATCTCGGTCGCAAGCGTCGGCGTGAGCGAGATCGCGCTGGCGTTGTTCACGCAGACGTCGATGCCCCCGAACTCGGCGACGGTGCGCTCGACGGCGGCCCGCACCTGGTCCTCGTGCCGGATGTCGCAGAGGACCGGCAGCGCGCGGCCGCCGGCGGCCTCGATCTCGGCAGCGGCGGTGTAGACCGTCCCGGGCAGCTTTGGGTGCGGCTCGGCGGTCTTGGCGACGACCGCGACGTTGGCGCCGTCGCGCGCCGCCCGCAGCGCGATCGCCAGGCCGATGCCGCGGCTCGCACCGCTGATGAATAAGGTCTTGCCACGCAGGTCGGCCATACAATCCTCCAAGTGGGGGGTGCTGATTTATCGCAAGCACCCGCATAGCCCCGCTTTGCGTCTGTGACCCGCACCACGCCGGGGCCGGACGCGGATGCGATTCAAGGTGTATGGAAACCGGCGGCTAAGCCTGTCTGCACTGCGCCTCGGCGAAGCCTTATCTGCGACGTTACGTGGCGCACTTGCCGCTCGACCGAAGGAGCACGACGATGGCAAAGCCTGCCCTCACGATCCTCGCAACCGCCGCGCTGTCGCTCGCGGCCGTTGCCTGCGGACCCGCACCGGCATCGGCGACGACGTTCACGGTCCTTCACACGTTCACGAATGGAAGCGACGGCGGAAATCCCATCGACGGCGTCACGATCGACAAGGCCGGCAATCTGTACGGCACGGCCGCGAGCGGCGGCTCCGGCTACGGCACCGCGTTCAAGTTGAAGAACGTGCACGGCGTTTACACGTTTGCGACGCTCTATGCGTTCACGTCGGGTTCGGACGGCGCCGCCCCCGGCGCGCGCCTGATGCCCGGTCCGGACGGACACCTCTACGGCACGACGCAGCAAGGCGGCGGCGGCGGCGGTACGGTGTTCGATCTCGGCCGGGTCCTGCGCAAGGGCGTCGACAAGGAAACCCAGTTGTATCACTTCGGCGGAAGCGGCAGCGGGTACCAACCGTCGAACGGCGACTTGGCGTTCGACCGTGCCGGCCACATCTACGGCACGACGTATTACGGCGGCTCGTATAACGCCGGCGCGGTGTACGAACTCGCGAAGACGCCCAGCGGCTGGACGCAGACGATCCTGCACGCATTCGGAGCCACCGGCGATGGCGCGATCCCGTACTCCGGCGTCATCGCCGACGCGTCGGGAAACCTCTACGGCACGACCTCGGCCGGCGGAACTGCGGGCTACGGCACCGTCTATCAGTTGGTCCCCTCGGCGTCGGGCTGGAAAGAGAACGTTATCTATAACTTCCAGGGGCAGAACGACGGCGAGACGCCGTACGCGGGTCTGACGTTCGACAAGAACGGCAACCTCTACGGCGGCGCGACCGACGGCGGCAGCAACTCGGGCGGCGTCATCTTCGAGCTCTCGCCGTCGGCGAGCGGCTGGACGTTCACCCCGATCTATAGCACGCCGGGCTGGGGCGTTTCGGGACCCTTCCGCACGCCGTACGTCGCCGCGAACGGCACCATCTACGGCACCACCCACTGCGACGGCCTCAATAGCGCGGGCTCCATCTACGAACTGACGTATTCGGGTAGCACGTGGACGTACACGTCGCTGCACGACTTCACCGGCGGGTCGGACGGCGGTTACGTATTCGCCAATCCGGTCTTCGACGCGCACGGCGACGTCTTCGGCACGACGCAGGTCGGCGGTTCCGGCTACGGCGTCGTCTGGGAAGTCTCGCCCTAAACCACCCGATACCTGCGGTTAACTACCGGTCGTTCAGGAGGCGGCCGGTCGCGCGCTCACAAGCGGCGACCGGCCGCCGTTTCGTTTAAGCAAGCCGATTGAGCCCAGACTATTCGGCCGCAATCGTTGAGTTTGCATAGTATATGTGGTACAGTCACGCTATAGACAATAGTTTATGAGTTATGTTTCTAATAAGGTTGTGATGAGCCCGAGACCTAAGCTCGACATGCGTCAAACGCTGCTTCGTCAGGCTTTTGACTTGCCCAGGCCCGAATTAGCCATATTCAAAGCGGATCTTCGCCCGCAGGCCTCGGAATTGGAAGCGTACCGTATCGCCGACGATGCAAAGCTGCGTTCGAAACTCTGCATTACGCGGATTGCCGAAGTCGTGCAGTCGCCGGGTCCGGGCAACTGGAAGGTCCGGCCGCCCACGATCATTCGCGTTTATCCGAACTTCGACGCTCCGGCTGCCGCGAAAGCCCGGGTGGCTTCGAAGCCTGCGGAGCAGCGCTCAGCCGCCCGCGAAGTGCCGCCACAGTTCATCGAGGAACTGCGCCAGAAGTGGCAGGCCTACTACGCCGACACGCGGCCCGAGGTGCAGCGCCGCCACGCGGAGCGCGTCCACAACACGGACCCGACGGCAATCGCAACCCGCGCGCGCCACATCATGACCGACTCCCGCAAGAACGGCCGCGCCCTCAGCAGCCGCGACGCGATCCTCCTGGCGACCGACGAACTCACCGCCGACTACGAATCCGTCCTGCGCCGCAAGTACGGCGACGTGGTCGTCGACGTGCTCGGTATCCCGGAATTCTCCGACGTGGCCGACAAGGTGCGCGCCTAGGAACCTAGCCGGGGCCGGCGGGCGAAAGACAAGGCGGTCGCCGGGTCAAAGTGCTCCCCCGTCGCGGACCACGAGGCGATCGTCGCGGCGTCTTGGCTCTGTCCGATCATACGTCGGGCAAGCTGGATCCCCGACGTTAAGGGCCGCAGGCACGGACGAATGGTGCGCACGTCGCGCAATCCCCGTTCCGCCGCTGCCAGCAAGGCGATCGATTTCCTAACCTCGCCTTGGAGCGCGGCAACGACGCCTAAGCCGGCAACCGACTCGAAGGCGATCGACGTCGGCCGCGCACTTGCGCTCTGTATGCTGCTGCAGAATTTCTGCGCTGCCACGCTCAGCCGATCGTCGCGGATGGCGATGAGGCCTTGGACGTGTTGGATCTGCGCGCACAGCATCGCTTCCCCGGCACTCTCGGAATGATCGAGAGCCTTACGGCACAACCTGCCGCTCAACGCCGTCGCGCCATCGAAATCGGCAAGCGCAAGGCACAGATATGTGTGCGCGAGTTCTCGGTGTGGGACAGGTGACTCGCCTTCAAAGTACGCGAGCGCCTCAGCCGCGTGACGGCGGCACGCCTCGACGTTCCCGCGAAAATAGGCCACGAGGGCGAGATCGCAATGCGCCACGGCCGACTCTCTGCGGTCCGCGCACCGCACCATCGCCTCGAGGGAAGCCTTGAGGTGCTTGGCCGCCTCTGCGAACGCTTTGCGCCCGACGGCGAGGATGCCCAAACTGCGCTGGGCCTTGGCGCGGAGACGGAGGAGGCCGGCATCCCGTAGGCCGGACGTGAGAGCGAGGGCGCGCTCGATCAGGATTCGCGCCGTCGCGAGGTCGCCGTCCGTTTCCCAGATCGACCATGCCGTCGCCATCGTGAGCGCGGCGCGTGGGTCCGCCTGCTCGATGGCGAGTCCGAGCGCCTGGCGGATATTCGCCGCCTCGTCCCGGAGAATGTCCGTCGGACGGCCTCCGCTCCCCGAGGCGCACGCGGCCGACGCGTCTCGAACGAGGTCGCAAAAGTAGCGGACTAGCCGGATCTCCGTAGGGGAGCAGTCCCCATGTTCGCGTACCTGAACCAACGCGTATTCGCGCATCGTATCGAGCATGCGAAACCGCGGCTCGCCTCCACGGCCCACCTCGGCGACGATCAAACCGTTCTCGGCCAACACCCGGAGATCCGCGATGACCGAACGTTCTGCGGTTTCGTGCGCCCTATCCGCGACGGCCGCGCAGGATGCGACCGTCCACCCGTCTTCGAAGAGCGCGCAGCGCCGGAATACCAGGCGTTGCTCCGGTGAGAGTAGCGCGTGACTCCAATCGATGGCAGACCGTAACGTTTGGCGGCGTCCGTCGACGCCCATCGTCGGGCTCGATAGGACGGCAAGCCGCTCGTTGAGAGTCGCCGCCAAAGCGGCCGGGGAAAAGAGTTTCAGTTGGGCAGCCGCCAGCGATATTGCCAGCGGGACGCCGTCGACACGACGGACGATGGCTCCAACGTGTGGCAGGACGTCGTCGCTTTCCGCGAACTTCGGATCGTTGGCGTGTGCTAACGTGCAGAACATACGCACCGCAGGGTGGCGCCGCAATGCGTTGGGACTGCGAAGTTGCGCGGCCGACGGTACGGCAAAAGGTTCGACGCGTACCTCGAACTCGCCGGGGCAAAGCAGAGATGCTCGGCTCGTCAGCAGGACGGAGATCCCGGGAACTGCTGCCAGTAGCGACATGATCGAGGGCGCCGCATCGGTGACGTGTTCGGCATTATCGATGAGCCAGAGCACCGAACGGCCTCCGAACTCGTCCAGCGCGACGCGGGTCAGCATGTCCGCACTGGGAATCGAACGACCCAAAGCGCGGGCAACCGCATCGGTGAGCGTCGACGAACGCGGTAGCGATGCAAGGGGAATCCAAAGCACCTTGCACTCAAAGCGATCCTCGATCGTATGCGCGACGTCGAGAGCAAGGTGCGTCTTGCCGGCGCCCGGCATCCCGGTCACGGTGACGAGTCGCCGCCCGTCCCTGAGCAAGAGGCGGATGATGTCCGCAGCCTGCGCGCGTCGCCCGACCAGGGGACCTGCCTCGGGTAGAGCGCTGCGAAGCGCGCGCTCCCGCGCGCTGTGGGCCCAAAGGTTGAGCAGTTCGAGATCGCGCGATTGAGCTGCTGCATTGAGCAGCCCGGTTACGTCAGGGTGGCCGGCGGAAACGAGCAGTGCTGAGGCCGACGGTTCGCTGAGTCGCAAGGCGTCAGCGACGCGAGCGATATCTTGCCAGCGGCGGGGTCGCTTAACTCGGCCTTCGAGCCAGTTAACCAACGTCGGCTTCGGCAGACCGGAGAGTTTACTCAGAAGCCCCGGCGTCACTTTGAAGTGCGCCCGGCGCATGGAGGCAGCAAGTTGCTCGGCGAACGAACTCCCGACCGGCTCGACCATAGCGTCTGTCGGTTCGGCTGATTTGGGGACGGGCCCTCGCCGTTTGATACGAATTCGAGGCCAGACGCGCACGGTAGTCCAGACTAACATTATGCTATCGGCGTGCGCTTCTAGGCGTCCGTTTTAGAAAGAGGAGTTGGCTCGATGCGCGTTTTGACACTGAGGGAGCTAGCCGCCGCTGCGGCGTTCTTCGCTGCTTGTCTCGGGCCGGCGACCGCCGGCAGTCTCCACCCGAACGGAACTGTCCCGATTCCAGAGCGGATCCGGTTGCAGGCGACGGGTCTGATCCCGGCCCCCGTTCCGGCATCGGCCATGCAGCGATTGGTCGGTGCCGTCGAGTCTCGGCCGCGCCTTCACGTACATTTCGATCGCAACGCCACGCTCGGCCTCTGGCTTCAGGACGGCGGCTATGGGAGCTTCTTAGGGCTGACGGCGAACGGCAAGAAGATCGTGACGGCCATCAGCGAGACCTCGAACGGTTGTTTTTTCTCTAACGGGATAAAGGTCGATCACGCGCGGAATCTCTGGGCGGCCTGCGAGTACAACGCATCGTTTTCAAACGGCGTGATTCAGGAGTATGCGCCGGGTGGGAGCGCTCCGTCGGCCACCTACAACGACAGCGGATCCTGCGGAAGCGGCTGCACGTTCGCCGGGTACCCGACCGACGTGGCGGTCGACGGCAGCGGGCACGTCTTTGCGGCCAACATCGGTGCGCAAGCCTGTATCGGAAGCCAGTGCAACTACAACGGTAACGTCGCTTGGTGGAATGCGAACTCCCCCAGTTCGCCGGCGACGATCATCTACGATCCGAACATGACCGCGGTCTACTTCCTCGACGTCGACCGAGCCGGGAATGTGTACGTCGACGGCCAGGAGTGCATCGCCAGCAACTGCGGCTTCGGCGTGGACGAAATCAGCACTCCCACGACGGCGCCCGCTTTTACGAATCTGATTCCTCCGGGAGCAATCACTTTTGGGGGCGGCGTGTACGTGAGCAACCACGGAACGACGCTCAACGTCACCGATCAGGCGGCGCGCACGATCACGCAGTACCCGCTCCCGTTCGGGCCGGCTAGCGGCGTGCTCGGCCCGACGCTAGCCAACTACTTCGGCCTGGGTGATCCGGTCTCCGGAGGCTTCAACCGCGGCGACACAGAGCAAGCCGACGGCGATGCTCTCGGATGGCTGGACCTCGGCAAACTCGGCGGAAATCGCTGGGCCGTCGTCTCGAGCAACAACTTCTCCAGCCCCTACGGAGCCGCATACGTCCCCTCGGACAAGTAAGACTCTGCCCATCTGCCCATCGTCATGACAGTGGTCGGCCCGGTCAATTGGAGCCGGGCCGACCGCTGCATCACGATGCCCAGCGCGACCAAATGCTCGATGTCCCCCAGCGCAGTATCAGCCGAGCATTTTGCAATTTCCGCCCCACAACTGATGGACGTAAAAGCCGCCTAATCGCCGCACCGGCAAGGCATATTCGCCGCGGCGACGCTGGGCGCGAGCACCCCGCGCGCTATCAGGACGCCTAGAATAACCGAGGAAATATCAACTCCGACTCGTCCGGTGGAAATCGTAAGGAGACCGGCCCCTTAGGCGTATCGGAGGCGAGCAGCCCCGCGGTTATCAGATCGTTGAGGGCACGCCTCGCGGTCCGCTCCGGCGCGCCGATGATCCGGGACGCGTCGCCGCGTTCCAGCTCGCCGCGAAGGACCGCCTCTTCCAAGAGCCTGGCTGAGTCTGGCCGAAAGCGCTGGTCGTCGCGCGCTAGCTTTCCGAGGCGGTTCACCAGCGTGTCCAACTCGAACAGCCCGGTCATGAACGTGACCTGATCGAGGCACACGCGAAGGAACCACAGGACGAAGTCCTCCAGGGCTCGTTGCGAGAGATTGCCACGACCGTCGAGATCGCTTTCGCGCGGCGTATCGGCATAATCCATCATCGCCTTGTATTCCGAGCGTCGCTCTAGCCCGCGCGCCAGGCCGCGCGAAACCGACCACAACCCGTGGGCGCCGATCCCCGCGGCATGGGCCATCGCATGACTCATCAGGCGACTAACGCGCCCGTTGCCGTCCGCAAAGGGGTGAATGTAGTTGAAGCGATGGTGCGAGGCGGCGATCATCATGATCCGAGTCGCCATGCCTTTGCCTTCGAACGTATATCGGCTCTCGAAGTACTCCATAAAACTCTTGACTCGCGCACTCGACGGAGGCTGATGGCGGCCGACGACGACGTCCTCGCTATTGCGCGACCGCCATTCGCCAGGCTGCATGACGTAGTCTAGGTCGCGTCCACGTACGCGGAGCGTCGCCTCGGGAGCGTCGCGATAGAACTCGCGGTGTAGCCACCGGACGAACTCTCGCGAGGCCGGTTCGGGCAGCGTCCCTGCGGCCGCCATGCGATCGACTTCCGCTTGCACCCGGACGTGGGCGGCAGCCTCGATTTGTAGGTTGCGGCGCTCTTCATCCTCGTTGAGCTCGCCGGCCAGCGCGAGCGCGATCTCATGAGGGCCAGTGTTGTGGCCCTCGATGAGGTTGCTATAGTAAGCGTTCATGATGCGCACGAGTTCTGCCAGGCTGGCGGCCGTGCGCGGGTGGAGCGCCCTGCTCAGCGACACGGCTGCCCCCGAAAGCTCCGCGATCACGTCCGCAACAGCCGGCCGTATCTCGTCGAGCACCGCCGGCTCGATCCGCTGGACGCCTTCAGGGGCTGATTTGGCCGATCTATCGGTGCCCATTTCCCCTTATATTACAGGACAAATTCAAGATAATCCAGCGAAATTGGCCGATCGCTTGGCCGATGTTTTGGCCGGTTATGGGCCGCCGCTTTCGATGGTCGCCCATGCCCGGCCGGTGACCGATAGGTCAGCAGGCCTCGGCGTCGCGCGAACCAACAGGCAGCCGATGAGACGGCTTCTTTCGGTCTGGCCGGCTGCCGGCGTGTTGGCGGGCGCGGGGGCCGTTGCCGGGTGCGGCGGCGGATCGCAAACGCAACCCTTCGCGAGCCCGCCGTTGCTTAGACAAAACGCGGCGCGGATGGCTCCGGGCTTAGCGAACCGCGATCTGCTCTACCTGACGGACGACGGCGACGGCAACGTGTTCGTGTACTCGTTCCCCGATGCGAAGCTGCAGGGGACGCTGACCGGCTGCGTTGAGTACCTTCGCTAGACTGACGCCGGCATTGGCCTACAACAAGGCCCCCGATGGCTGCTATCGCTCTGGCCGCGGCCTCACTCGCGCATTGCGTAGCGCGCCTTCGGTGACGGCAATTTCGCGGTGGCTGGGCCGGCGTCTTTCAAGCGATGGGAAGTAAACACAGCGAGCCATCGCCGGGGAACGCGGCCGCGTCGATCTTCGCATCCGCCAGTAGCCGAATTGCAATGTCGAAGGCGCGGCCTTGGTCGGCGGGCGAGTGCGCGTCGGAGCCTATCGCCACGCCGACGCGCGCCGACTTGGCCTTTCGCAGCAGCCGGAGATGCGCTTCGCGGTACCGTTCAGCTGCTGACTCGTCGTCGCTTCTGTAGAGAAAGCGCGTGTTGAGTTCGATGGCCGAGCCGTGGGTGCGGCACGCATCGACCAGCGCGTCCTCATATGCGTCGAGAGTCTGCGGCGCCGGCCAGTGGCCGAACTTGGCGGGGACGTAGAAGTGGCCGACGATGCAGCCCGGCCATTCGGCAACGGCCGACAGCAGGGCGGGCACGTATTGGGCCCAGGCCGCATCTGCTCCGACGAGATCGAACGTCGCGGCGAACTCCGGGTTGTCGAACGGCCACGCCCACTTCGGGCCGTGGTCCGGGTGATCGATCGTCAGGAAATGCACCGACCGCACGATGCCGTCGGGCTGCATCGCCTTCACCACGTCGAGCGCGCCCGGCATCGTGCGCGGATCGTCGTCGACCTCGCAACCGACGGCGAAACGCATCCCGGCGGCGAGCCCTGCGGCGACGTCTTGCGCGTGGCGCTCCGAAACGCCGGCGAGAGCCGCGGCGCCGCGCACGTCGCCGGCTTTCGCCAGGCGCAGCGCCTCGCGGAACGTCGCGACGGCGGCCGGATCGTCCGGCGCGACGTAGTTGAGGTGGTCGGTCACCATCATGTGCCGAGGGTAGCCGCGGCGCGCCGCGTGCGCGAACCATAGGAACAGCATCCGCGCGGTATATGGGATCGGGCGTTCGCTCGCGTAGGGCGGGTGCTCGCCCTTGGCGTGGCCGTGCGTGTCGGGCAGCGACTCCGCCGCCACGTCAGCTCGCGACCGCCTCGACCGCCGAGCGCAGGCGCGAAAGGCCCTCGCGCGCTTCTTCTTCCGTCAGAACAAGCGGGGGCAAGAACCGCAGCGTGCCGCCGCCTGCGACGTTGATGAGGAGGCGCCGCTCGCGCGCCGCGTCGGCGATGCGCGTCGCGTCTTCGACGGAGCGCGCCGGCACGCCCAGCATCATCCCCACACCGCGCGGTTCGCCCAGCAGCGTGGGATAATCGGCGGCGAGTGCCGCTAGCCCGTCGCGCAACATCGCACCGACCGAGCGGACGTTCCCATCCACGTCCCACTCGTCGCGCAGGCGGAGATGCGCCAGCGCGGCCGCGCACGGCACCGGCGAGCCGCCGAACGTCGAGCCGTGATCGCCCGGCTGCAATGCGTCGGCGCAGCGCGCGTCCACGAGGACGGCGCCGATCGGCAGGCCGTTGGCCAGCGCCTTCGCCATCGTCACGACGTCCGGCCGCACGCCGACGGTCTCGAATGCGAACGTCGTGCCGAGCCGGCCCATGCCGCACTGGATCTCGTCGAACACGAGCAGCGCGCCGCGCTCGTCGCAGAGCCGCCGCGCCGCCGCGAGAAACTCGTGCGTCGCGGGATGCACGCCACTCTCGCCCTGTACCGGCTCGACGATCAGCGCGGCGACGCTCTCGTCGAGCGCGCGCTCCAGCGCGTCGACGTCGTTGAAGGCGACGAACGCGAAGCCGCCGGGCAGCGGCCCGAAGCCCTCGTGGTAGCGCGGGTTGTCGGTCGCGGCCAGCGCGCCGAACGTGCGGCCGTGGAACGAGCCGGTACACGCGAGGATCGTCGTGCGCGCCGGTTCGCCGCGGCGGAACGCGCGCTTGCGCGCCAGTTTGATGGCCGCCTCGTTGGCCTCTGTGCCGGAGTTGCAGAAGAATACACGCGCGAAGCCGGAGCGGCGCGCCAGCTCCGAGGCGAGTTCGCCGGCCGGCTCGTGGTGGTAGAGGTTGCTGCAGTGCACGAGCCGCCGCGCCTGCGCGGCGATCGCCTCGGCGATCTGCGGATGGGCGTGCCCGAGCGCGCACACTGCGAGCCCCGCGACGAGGTCGAGGTAGCGTTCGCCGCGATCGTCGATCAGCCAGCAGCCCTCGCCGCGCACGACCGTGATGGGAACGCGCCCGTAGTTAGCGAGCAGGTGCGGATGCGCGCCCGGTGCGGCCGCGCTCACGTGCGGTAGCTCGCGTTGATGCGGACGTAGTCGCGCGAGAGGTCGCAGCCCCACGCGGTCGCCGTCGCGTCGCCGATGCCGAGGTCGAGCCGCACGCCCACGGCCGTGCCTTCGAGTTCGCGGTGCGCCTCCGCCTCCGACAGCACCTCGACCGCGCCGCGCGCGACCCACTCGAGGCCGTTGAGGAAGAGCGACCACGCCTCGGGGTCGAGGCCGCTGCGGGCGGCGCCGGCGGCCGCGACGATGCGGCCCCAGTTCGGGTCCTCGCCGAACAGCGCGGTCTTCACGAGATTGCCGTTGACGATCGAGCGCGCGATCGCGCGGGCCTGGGCGGCGTCGCGCGCGCCCGTGACGTCGACGGTGAGCGTCTTGGTCGCGCCCTCGCCGTCGCGAACCATCGCGACGGCGAGTTCGCGCGCGACGGCGCGCAGCGCCGCGGAGAAGCCGGGGGGCGCTTCTCCCTTCCCCTGCGGCGCGAACGCGTAGACCGCGTCGTTGGTCGACATGTCCCCGTCGACGGAGATCATGTTGAACGTCTCGTCGGCGGCCGCGCGCAGTTCCTCGACGAGGACGTCGCGCCGCATCGGCGCGTCGGTCGCGATGAAGGCCAGCATCGTCGCGAGGTTGGGAGCGATCATGCCCGAGCCCTTGGCGATGCCGCCGACCGTGTAGCGCGTGGCGCCGTCGTAGAGGGCGAAGGCGGAGAGTTTCGGCACGCGGTCGGTCGTCATGATCGCTTCGGCCGCGTCGTAAGCGGCATCGCCGCCGGTTTCGAGCTCGCGCACGGCGCGCTCCAGCGACTTCGCGACGCGGTCCATCGGGAGCGGCACGCCGATGACGCCGGTCGACGCTACGACGACCTGGGCGGTGTCGACGCCGAGTAACGCCGCGGTCTGGCGCGCCGTCGCCTGCGCGTCGCGCATGCCGCGGTCGCCGGTGCACGCGTTCGCGCAGCCGGAGTTACAGACGAGCGCGCGCATCCGCTCGCCGGCTTCGGCGACGTGGCGCTCGCTGAGCACGAGCGGCGCCGCCTTGATCTCGTTGGTCGTCACGACCGACGCGCAGTGCTGGGGCTCCGCGAACGCGATGACGGCGAGATCGCGCTTGCGCTTCTTGATGCCCGCGTGCACGCCGGCGAGCCGCACGCCGGGGACCGCGCCGATGCCGCCGCGCAGCTCGATCAGTTCGTCAGACCGCAAGCGCTTCGCCGGCCAGCGCCGTCTCCTCGGGCAGCCCGAGCATCACGTTGAGCGCCTGGACCGCTTGGCCCGCGGCGCCCTTGCCGAGGTTGTCGATGGCGCACAGCGCGCGCACGACGTTCCCCCTGACGGAGACGTGCAGTTCCGCGCCGTTCGTGCCGGCGACGGCGTGCAGGCTGGGCGTTTGGCCCTCGCCGAGCACCCGCACGAACGGCGACGACGCATAGCGGCGCGCGTAGGCGGCGCGGACGTCGGCGGCGCGCGGCGCGCGGGCGAAAACGGCGTAGGCGTCGACGAGCATGCCGCGCCGCAGCGGCACGACGTGCGGCGTGAACGTCAGCGGCGCGAC
>Ga0182016_10005889_pt1 | contig 13022 bp, 15 predicted proteins | sample 712S2MmetaG_FD_120491 | JGI IMG/M metagenome (GOLD analysis project Ga0182016, IMG submission 120491) | Permafrost microbial communities from Stordalen Mire, Sweden - 712S2M metaG | ecosystem: Environmental > Terrestrial > Soil > Wetlands > Permafrost | place: Sweden: Stordalen | collected...
CAGGGTGAAAGAAGGTCACGAGTTGATCGTGAAGGGACCTTATCGCTCCGTGAGGCATCCCATTTACGCAGGAATCGTGGTCGCTTGCATTGGAACTGCTTTAGCGATTGGCGAATGGCGATGCATCCTGGGTTTAGTCGTCATCCTCCTCGGTCTGATCTTGAAAATCGCACAGGAAGAGCGCCTCATGATGGCGGCCTTTCCCCATGCCTATCCGCAATACCGGCGCCGGGTAAAGGCGCTGATCCCTGGATTACTCTGAAACGGGGCAAGGTCACAGAGTTCAAGTGAAACGAATGAATCAACCAAGTAGCGAATTGCGCGCGCAAGCAGAGCAGATCGATCGCGACCTTAATGCGATCCGAAAGACTCTGCGTAGTCCGCTGGACGTCGAGGAATCGAAAGGCCAGTTGACGATGCCGCAGAAGGCCGTGATGCAGATTGTAGTGCGCAATCACGGGATAAGCCTTAAAGACCTCTCGAAACAGGTGAATCTTGCTCACTCAACGGTGAGCGGAATCATCGATCGATTGACGAAGCGAGGCATGATTGAGAGGCGATCGGACCCTACCGACGGTCGGTTCGCGCGAGTATATCCCACTCGGAAGGTGCAGGAGTTTATCAGCAACCTCTTGCCAACGTTGACGCATGGGCCGCTTGAGAAAGCTCTACAACGCGGAACGAAAGACGATCGAACTTCAATCTGTAATGCTTTACATCGGTTGAGGGAATTGCTTAATGATCCGCAGGACTAGAGTCTTCATCGCTACAGTAATTGCGGCATTCCTCGCGATTTGTTGGAGCAGCGTCCTCCTGTCGCAGGCCGAGCTGGCAACCCCACCTGCTTCCCATGCCGCCGCGTCAAGCCCCATTCACATCAGCTTGTCGCCCCACTCTCCCTACATCGAAATCCGCAAAGGTAGAAAGATCGTCAATTTCGATATGATCGTGCAGAATCGAAGCGCTGTCACCTACAAGCTTGTCTGCATCCGGCTGAAAGTTTATGACGGAGACGGTCGCCTGGAGATTGATCGCGAGCTAAATAACAATGGAAATCCGCCAGGGTTGGACTTGAAAGGCAAAACACTGCTCGCACCGGACAGCACCCTGGACATTTATCAGCCGTTTTACTCTTTCGGCTCTGAGATCGAACTATACAGGATGCAATTCGAACTCCTCTTCATGAAACAAGGAGAGCCTGTTCCACCAGTCGTAATCTCGTCCGACGCATCCGCAGCCTTCGAAGTACGTCCCCAACCATACATACCTGCGGCCTACTGTCTTCCGCTGCACGGCCTGCTTGTTGTCCATGATGGCCACGATTACTATTCGCATCACCGCAGATACAACCTGGTGAAGAGATTTGAAACAGATCCAAGCTCGGCCGTTTCGGCGAATCTCTATGCCTATGACTTTATGAAAGTCACGCCTGACGGCGCGCTCTTTAGCGGTGACCCGACAAGTAAGGCGAACTGGCTGACCTATGGTTTGCCGATATTTGCGCCCGCTTCAGGAATTGTCGTTGAGTCCGTATCGAACGTGCCCGAGAATTCCTTCGCGGCGAACGGGGATGCTCAGATTCCCTCTTCGGCGGAGGCTATCGACCCGTTGGGGTTCGGAAATCACGTAACGATTCTGCACACCGATGGGCGCGTAAGCTGGCTGCTACACATGCAGCCGGGGTCAGTTGCGGTGGTTCCGGGGGAGCGTGTTCGAGTCGGCCAGTTCCTTGGCATAGTCGGGTTTTCCGGCGATTCGCTATTTCCCCATCTGCATTTCAACGTGACGGCTGGGTCCAGGTATCCCTCTCAAGGTGTGCCGTCCTATTTCAAGCATTTTGTCCGTGTACTCGGAAGCCGTAACCTCGTAGAGTCTTTCGGACAAGTTGATACCGGTGACTTGATCCACGGTGAAAAAGAATGCAAATGACGGGTCCGGACGGAGTAGTTCATTGACCTGGCGGCCGAGTTCATCGCATTCCGTTCGAAAAACTCCGCAAATCTGAGTTGAATATCTCAAGCAACTGCTTGACGGAATGCACGCCTTGCCCCATAATTCAATCAACTGCTTGACGGAACTATTCTTGATAAGGAGGCTCTTGTGAATCGAGCTTGGTGGATCCTCTTCTCAACAGTGCTGCTCAGCGTTTGGAACGCGGGCATTGTCTGGTTTACCCAGGTCGCTGTTTACCCCCTTTGGCCGTTGGTCGACGCGAATCACTTCCACGACTATCTCCTTACCTGGTGGCACGGCATGTGGCCTTCCTTTGCCCCAGTCGTCCTTATGCTGCTTTGCTCGATTGCTCTGCTTTGGAATCGCCCGGCCGGTGTTTCAAAGCTGATTCTCTGGATCGGTATCGCGCTGCAAATGACGGTTCATACGCTTACCGCTTTCTTTTGGGCCCCGATTCAGGCAACAATGGCTACTCCGCAGGGGATGTCTGTGCCGAAATACCAAGAGCTCATGGGTTCCCATTGGCTGCGCGTATCATTCCTTGTGGTGTATGCCGCATTGATGATTTGGGTGTTCGCCCGCTATATGTCGCAAAGAACATCTTTAGAAGTTTGAATTGAAGGATACCCGTGGCAGGCGTCAAGCGACTTAAGGCAGCCGAATCAAGTGACGCGAGGAGCATTGGTAGCGTCGAGCCCAATCGAACGGGGCCGACGAATGAGCGTGCTTCTGAAGTTGTTCGTGCCGCCTATGCACTCATCGTTGAAAAGGGCATGGAAGGGCTGAGGACGCGGGAAGTTGCAGTCAGGGTCGGCATCAATAGCGCAACCCTGCACTACTACTTCCCGACGAAGGAGGCACTCATTCAAGGTGTCGTCGAGTACTTGATGCGAGAGCTCAGGAATAACCGGGCAAAGCCAGTTGCGCCCCGGTCGGCCCTGGATCTGTTGCGGGCCGAGTTCTCCGATATCCGCGTCCGCCTGAGAGAAAGTCCTGATCAACTCATCGTACTTACTGAACTGGCGGTTCGTGGATGGAGAGATCCGGTCATTGCAGGGATGCTGAAGTGCCTGGACGAGGGTTGGCGCGGCCACCTGGTTTCCGTGTTGAACGCCGGCATTAAAGAGGGGGTGTTTCGTTCTGACCTCGATACCAAAGCGACAGCAGAACTGATGATGAGCCAACTCCGCGGATTGGGTTTTCAAGGGAGTTTTGAGCCGGGAAGATTGGATGAAACGGTTAGAAATCTGGCCCTGCAGACCGAGCTATGGGTATTGTCTCGTTCCACGCCGGGCCGAAAGAGGGCCGCGCGATGAGTCGAACACTTCCTCTGTTGATTGACAACCAACTTCTGCCTGCTTATTGCCCACAACGTACCTGGCGGATCTAGTTGGGCAGAAATACCCGTTTGTAACGATTCGCTCGGCTGCGCCGCCAAGCATCGCCTGCACTTTGGTTGAGCTGCGCTGAACGTCCAAGTCGTCTGGAGTTACAAGCTCTGTCTCGACTCGACTCGCAGTTCGGATCGATCGATTGATCAACATAACCCGTTGATCGTTACTCCAACCCCTTTCCGCATGACCCTCCCAAATATTCTTCGACAGAATGTCCGGTCCTGGAACCGTGAAACGTCTATGGGTTGTACCGAATGCCCCACTGCGATTTCGGAGAAGGGCTGATCAATCCTAAAAGGAGCCGTCGATGTGCCCTGTTTGTATTTCAACTATGATGGTGACCGCCGCGAGTACGACCTCGGCTGGCGGGGTCGTCATCCTGACAGTAAAAAGGCTTCTCGGCAAAGCGACGAGACAAGCGAAACCACAACTTCAATCTATTCAAGGGGAGACTAAATGACCAGCAAAACGGACTATCCCAGAATCGCGTCCCGCGCTGAATGGTTGGTTGCTCGCAAGCAACTACTGACGATGGAAAAAGAAGAAACGCGGCAGCGAGATTCCATCAGCGGAGAACGGCGCAGACTTCCGATGGTAGAAGTCGATCACCGCTATGTTTTTGAAGGCACGCATGGCAAGCAAACGCTGCTCGATCTGTTCGAGGGCCGCCTCCAACTTCTCGTCTACCACTTTATGTTCGATCCCAGTTGGGAGGCAGGCTGCAAAAGCTGCTCTCATTTCATGGATAACTCGGCGGGCAGTATCGTCCACCTTACGGCGCGGGACACGTCATTCGCGGTCGTTTCCCGAGCCCCGATAGAGAAGATCGAACTCTTCAAAAAACGAATGGGCTGGACTTTTCCGTGGGTCTCGTCATCCGCCAATGATTTCAACTACGACTTCGGCGTCACGCTGGACCCGGACAAGGGCGATTATCAGTACAACTATGCGAACGCAGGCACGTTGCTCGCCGAACACAAGATTTGGTTTTCCAAGGGCGAAATGCCGGGCCTGAGCGCGTTCTTACGGGACGGTGACCGCGTCTTTCATACTTATTCGACGTATCAGCGCGGCCTGGATTTGTTCCTGAATACCTACAACTTTCTCGACCAAACCGCCCTCGGTCGACATGAGGAAGATGCTCCAGGCCAATCCTGGATTCGCCTTCGATAGCTACGAGTTGGCGGGGGCAGGCGCAAAGTAGCCTTAAAACCAAATGAGAAGTGTGGCAACCATGGACAATGAAAGGAGAGATAGAACATGAGCGAATTTACGTACCTTTTTCGGGGCGGCGCAGCGCCGGGATCGCCTGAACTAACCCAGCAGAGGATGCAAAAGTGGGTGGCCTGGATGAAAGAGCTTGGCCAGAATGGGCACCTGAAGGACCCGGGCCGCCCGCTGGATTCCGACGGCAAAGTGGTGAAAGGCCACGCGAAGACTGTCACGGACGGTCCCTATGCTGAAACCAAAGATATCGTCGGCGGGTACCTGGTGATCGAGGCCAAGGATTTGGATCAGGCCGCCGAGATTGCCAAGGGCTGCCCTATCTTTGAGGCTGGCGGCCTTGTCGAGATCCGTCCGATCATGAAAATGGACATGTGATGGAACTGGACGAGCATCTCTTCCGCCGAGAGTCGGGACGCATTGTCGCGACACTTGCGCGGATCTTTGGAATGCATAATCTGGCCCTGGCGGAAGACGTTGCTCAGGACGCCTTCTGCCGGGCGCTGGAAGTTTGGAAGTTTCGCGGCGTGCCAGATAACCCGTCGGCCTGGCTGATGGCGGCGGCCAAGAACCGTGCTCTAGACATTCTTCGCCGCGAACGAACTGCTCTCACGTACGCCCCTGCGTTTGGACGTCTCTTTGAAAGTGAGTGGACCTTAGCCCCGGTCGTCGAAGAGCAGTTTGGGGCGAACATGATCAAGGATTCCGAGTTGCGGATGATGTTCACCTGCTGCCACCCCAAGCTGCCTGAAGAGGCGCAGGTGGCGCTGATTCTGAATATCTTGTGCGGGTTCAGCGCCGGAGAGATCGCGAGAGCATTCCTTTCTACCAAAGCTGCCATCGAGAAACGAATCTCACGCAGCAAGCGGATTCTGGCGGGATCAAAGGACCTGTTTGAAGCCTCTGATGCCGATTTTCCAGCGCGCTTGACCGCGGTTCAGCGGGCGCTGTACCTGCTGTTCAGCGAGGGCTATCACGGGGTATCGAATGAACGCGCGGTACGGGCGGAGCTATGCAAGGAAGCGATGCGTCTGACGGCGCTGCTCAGCGAGCACGCCCCGACCGCTACTCCGGCGACCTACGCGCTGGCGGCGCTCATGTGCTTCGATGCGGCGCGGCTCCCGTCGCGTGTCGACGGGGATGGCAACCTCAGCTCGCTATTTGGCCAGGACCGGTCGCGCTGGGATGGCCAGTTGATCGCTGAGGGGCAAGCGTTCCTGGACCTCGCCGCGACCGGCACGCAAATGACTGAATATCATCTTGAAGCGGCGATTGCCTCCGCTCATTCGACGGCTGCACATGCGGACGGCACCAACTGGGACCGGATCGTCGAAATGTACGACATGCTGATGACGATTCGACCTTCTGCCATTGTGGAACTCAATCGCGCAGTTGCGATTGCCCAGCTGAATGGACCGGAACGCGGACTTGAGGCCGTGCGCGCCATTCGGGACCAGGATCGTCTCAAGTCGTATCCTTTCTATTTCGCCGCGTTGGGCGAACTTGAGTCGCAGAGCGGGCGCCACGTTACGGCTTTGAGGCACCTCCAGGAAGCAGCGCGCCTTGCTCGGAATCCGATGGAACGGCGCTTTTTTGAGCAACGGATCAATGAGTCAGGCCGACATTCAGCGGAGTGAAATACTAGTCAGGAGCGCCCCTCTAATATTCATTATGCTCACACTGTCTCTGCCGTTCATCTTGCGCCCCAGGGCATTACTATTACAGCGACGTCGCCGGCGGATTGTTGGCTATGCTCGGATCCGCCGCCGCAAAGGTCTCCTGAATCTCTTCATATTTGAAAGGATTCGTGATGGCGAAAGCAAGTTCTCTGGTTCTTTCCGGACTGATCCTGTTCGCGCCACCCCTTCCGGCCCAGAATGCTCCCGCAGCCACTGCGGATCCCGGACCTGCCGCCAGCTCAAATGATGAGAAACGATCCCGAGATTGAGCACGCGTTCTCCAAGGTGGTCGGCGCATTCGTCGACGACAAAAGGGTCGTGTATGGGGGCGGCAAAGGGTTTGGCTCGAAGGCGCTGAAGATCGATGGCAAGCTCTTTGCCATGGTCTCGGCAAAGGGAAAGTTCGTTGCTAAACTGCCTGCCCAGCGAGTGGATGATCTGGTCCGGCATGGAATCGGCGAATACTTCACCTCGGGAGGGGGAAGGTCGATGAAGGAGTGGTTAGCGTTGGATGGCAACTACTCAATCTGGATCAACCTTGCAAAAGAAGCGCGCACCTTCGTTGCCGGAGTTACTTCAGGGAACGAAAATCAAGTCACCAAGAAAACGCGGAGCAAAATCCGATAGTCGAGGGAATCTATCGGCTCTCTTGAATGGTGAGCGACATCTTCGCAATTGCAATGCTCTCCTCACATCTCAAATCAAGATCGTGACGCGTTATCTGTAGCCGGCAAAAAAATCTGAGGGCGCGCATGGATCACAAGAGTTAGATTTCGTCGCTTTACTCAACGTGTACAAACCGTATCTTCCCAGGAGGGCAGCCGGGCACTGTGATCGTCTGGCTTCCCACTCGCTCATCGAATAGTTGTTCAATACGTAGCGAGCGAGACTCGCAGGACCTCGGAGTCTGACCCAAAGTCCAACCCCCAGTCGGTCTGATCGCCATTTAGAATGCGTTGCGGCTGGAAGACGCCGTTCTCATACGTTCCTTCTTCGACACGCAGGAACTGACGGTGCTGCCAATTCCCATCGATAAGGGCCGAGGGGGTCTGGCCGGTTCCGACGACGATCTTTTGCGTGTTCTGTTGCTGCGCGGTGCCTGCGGGACGGAAGTCGACGCGAGAATAGAAACCTGTGACCAGAAACTGATTGTCGCTCAATTGAGCGACGAGCGCACGTCCGATCGGCTCCGCATTCCCTTTGGCAGCGCCTCCTCGCGCAGCGCCGAATGATACAACGGCATCCCAACTTCCGAAGTGAAGCGTCTGCACGGGCTGGTCTTCCACCTCGGCCACTGCTTGCAGTTTTCCTTCAAAGTTAAGGCGCGCAACGTCGCGCATCATCGGACCGAGAAGCTTGTAGTTCTGCGCTGTAGGGTCAAGAAAGGCATTCGGCTCATTGGCGACCATTCTTTCCGGATGATTGGTCCGCGTATAGTCGAGTCCGAACGGGGAGTAGCCGATCGTCTGCATTCCCAAGGCAGCAAAAAGGAAACGCGCCGCGTGGGGAGTTCCGGCGGTTTCAGCAATGAACAAGGCATTATCCGGCCGGTGATATAGCTCGATGACCTTCAGATAGGATTTCGTATCCAGCAGGTAAATATCCGACGCGAGGATGTCGATTGCGGGCGCCTCGGCCTTCCAGATAGCAAGCACGTTGTCTGTGGGACCTCCGCTCTCGTAGGTTCCGGGCTCGCCTTTGAACGGATCGCGCAACGCCGCATTCACGTAGAGAGGCAGAGGGTAAACTGACTTGGCGGCGAGGGCGACCTGTCCCACGTAGCGGGCGACGGCCCAGGCATGGAAGTAAACGTCCGCATCGGGTCCAAAGACTTCTGCCCATCTCGCACCCTTTGCGGCGGTCTTGTTCATGGCTTTCAACACATCGTCTGGAACCGGAGCCGCGAAAAGCTTGTTCGCTTCAGCCGAGTAATCGCGCAGGGTTCCCCAGGTGCCGGTTTCGTTTTCAACCTGCACCAACAACACGGTTCGCTCCGGATCTGCCGTTTTCAGGTGCCGCATGAAAGCAGTGAAAGCGCGTCTGTCCGCGTCGAGCGAGGCTTGCGCAAACGGCGAGGGAGAGTCCACTCGCTCCCCATTTTTGTTAACGACGTGGGCGTAGCGCTCCGGGTCCAACTTCATCAACTCCGGCATGTAGTGCTGGCTGCCGTTCTTCCACGTTCCGAACCAGAGCAGAACCAGATGAACGCGATGCGCGCGGGCCTGGGCGAGAACGCTGTCGATTTGCGAATAGTTGAACGCACCCTGTTTGGGCTCGAACTGCTCCCAGTAGATGGGAATTTCGAGTGTATTGGCATGAAGGTAGTCGATCGCGGACCACACTTTTGGGAGCGTGGCCGGCCAGTCACTGGAGTTGTTGGCCTGTGCGCCCAGCATCAGAAACGGCGCGCCATCGACCTTGAGGGCATAGCGGCCGTTCTGCTGAACAATAGCTGGGATTGGGTGCTCCTGGACCTGCGAGTACGCGGCCAAGCCGAACGGAAGTAGTGCCGCGATCGTTGCAGCAAACGTTTTCATCTTCATTGTGCACACCTTTCTGGCAGGCCCGGCTCACTATGGAAAGCGGTAGAGAGTTACTCGGAGGATAGTGTACGGCCGAAGGGTCAGGATCTCTCCTTGCGCATCGTCGTCGCCCGCGATCTGGCGGGTCACGACCCATTTCCCGTCGACAAATTTGCCCTGCTGGACATCGCCGAGTCCGACATTCTGCGGCCCGGGAGTGTTGGGGGTGAAGTCGATGCGCATACCGCCGCCGACAAAGTAATACTCATCCGGACCAGTCGCGATGAGGATGGCAGCCGCTTCGAGCGGCGTTTCCGGCGCGCCGGTCATCGAGGACGGCTGCGGCGAAGCGAGGATCTGGCTCTTCGGCTGCGGAGCAATGTGCGTATTGCGGCCGGTGTAGGTGAGTGTCAGTGTGTAGTTGCCCAGCTTGACCTGTTTAGGCGGATCTCCTTGATTGAGCCGCACAGCAGTGATGGAGTCAGTGCCACGGTGAGCCAGAATCATGGGCGCCATCTGATCAAGAAGGTCGTATACGGTGGCAAGATCCGGTGGAATGGGCCGGTTTCCGTCAATTCCAAAGGGTGAGAATCCGATTGTGTCGTACTTGCCCACCGCCATGAGGACATTCGCAGGATTCGTATTCGTTTCGGGAATGAACAGTGGATTGCCGTTCCGCTTGAATCGCTCGCACACCGCGTCAAAGTATTCGAGGTAAAGATCGGGAGCAAGAATATCGATGTCCGGGGCGCCAGCGCGCCAGACGTCATGAACCTGCGGCAGCGGTCCACCGCTGGGATAGGTGCCTGGCCATGCGTGGTTGGGCTGCTGCAGCCAAGCGTTCACGTACATCGGGATGTCATACTCGGCCTTGCCGGCATGCACAACGTTTTCCAAAAAGCGAGCGTAGTTCCAGGCCATGAATATCTCATCCGAGGCCCAGTGCAGATGCTGCCAGCTGTTTTCATGTTCGAGGGGGCCCAGCAACGAAACGGTGGTCTGAACCGGAATCTCCAGCGTAGCCGGTTTGCCGGGGCCGAAGACCTCTTCCCATGTTCCCGACTTCTTGTAACCGTTCGCTGCCCAAACTTCGCGAAACTCCGGGATCAGCGTGTCTTTGTGAGATTGAAGATAGTTCATCAGTTCCGCAGGAACCTGGCCGGCGAATGCACGGTTGGCGACTGGAGAACGGTCGCGAGTATCGCGAAGAACACCGACCTCATTCTCCACCTGCATCATCACCACGGTGTGTTGGGTACCATCAACCTCCTTGATGTGGCGCATGAGAGCTCCGAATGCCCGGGCATCGGCGTCGCGCGTGGCATCGCTCAAAGTGCTGAGCACCTCAACAGGTCCGGACACTGAAACAGTTTTGCTTTCCCCGATCTGAATGCGGGGAAAACGGACGAAATCCTTCTTGACCCAGGAGGGCGGATAACTCGAAGTCCCGTTCTTCCAGCAGCCAAACCATAGAAAGACGATGTGCATGTGGTTCTCCCTGGCCTTGGCAATCACGCCATCCACCAGGGAGTAATTGAATTTCCCTTCCTCCGGCTCGAACTGCGCCCACGAGACTCCTACCAGCACAGTGTTCAAATTGCTGGCTACGAGCTTGGGCCAAATGGCCTCCAAGGGCTCAAGCGCGGTAGCTGCATTGTTGCTCAACTCCCCGGAGAGAATGACAAAAGGCTTCCCGTCGACAACCAATTGTGTGGCAGCGCCGTGCTTTTCCAGATGTGGCGCGTCGGTCCGGCTTTGCGCCTGACACGAAAACGGCAGGCAGACAACAGAAAGAAACAGAGCGAAGAGTGAAAGCCGACCGATGCACATTCAAGCCTCCAATTGGCTGGCTTAGGTTGGTGAGAGACTTTGCACGTATCCCAGTTCGTCTGAAGGCGTTTTCAGGCTCGCATTCTCTCGCTTGCCAGGTCGCCAGCAATTGTATTCCAGACTACGGGTCGTTCCTTCTGCATTGATTGATGGCACGGGACTCAATGGGAAGCTCCTTGTAATTGGAGCGGCCTTTGAACCGATTGAAGTGACACCAGTTCAGCTCATTATGGGGAGGAAGTCGACTCAAGGCTGGGCTGCGAGAACATCAGCGGCGTCGGAGGATACATTGCGGTTCGCCGAGCTCAGCGGAGCTTGCCCGGTGATTGAGAAGTATCCATTGAAAAATCCGCCGAAGCACATGCGCCCATGATGAGCGGTAAGGCAGAGGATCGCGATTTGCTTCCTTCAAAACGCAGGTAAACCTAGCAAGGCGAGTCTGTGTCATTGGATTTGAGAATCGCACAGCTGTCACTTGTCGTCTCGTGTTGGTGAGCGGTCTTCTCGCCTAATTCGTACAAAACCAGTGCGCCCCTCTGATTTTCATCTCGCTCACACTGCTTGTACCGTTCATCCTGGGAAAGTAAAGAGCTCAACGAGCGCCTTCACCCGTGCTTTCTGACGGCTATGCGGGAACCGCCTTGTTCTTGTGAGCTCTGCAATCCCATGGAGGCTTGCCCAGAACAACTCCGACAGGGTTTCCGCCTTTGCACCCTGCCCACGAAACAACTCCAGGAGTTGTCCAAACGCAAAGCGCAACTCTGGAGGAGTAGCAGGGTCATCGAAGGGAACGCTCAGGCTGAGCGAAAACATGACTTCATACAGTGCGGGCGACGACGCGGCAAAAGCCAGGTATTCGGACGCGAATGCTTCGACTCCGCTCCCGCTGTTCGCCCGTTTCCGGGACTTCTGCAAAGCGAGGCCCATTTCCTTAAAGCCCTCGATGGCGACTGCGGCGAGGACTCCTTCGCGGCTCCCAAAATGGCCGTACAAGACCGGCTGGCTGTAGGAAATCTCGCCGGCCAGCCGACGAACGGTCACGCTCTGCCACCCCTCAAGCTCCGCGATTCGCCGCGCGGCGCTGATGATCTTAGCCCGGCGGGCTTCATTGTCGCGGAGTTTTCTGTCCGTGATCCGGTTAGCTGCGGACGTTGTTTTCATCTACAACATTATAGCACCGCTAGAACTTATAGCGCCGCAGAATAATTTCAGAAAATTCCTGCATCCTGGGATCGTGCCCGGCATCATTTATAGCATTGCTAGATTTTCTAACAACATAACAGAATAAGGAGAAGGCAAATGAACACGACAGCAAGCTTTGCCAGTCCAGCTTTAAGACGCAATTCGCCGCTCTTCTGGTTCACCCTCTTAATCCCCGTCGCGATCATCGGGATCGGAATCAACTTCATCCTCAACCCGGTTGGCGCCTCTACGGCCTACGGCATCCCGATCCACGACCCCGCCGCCTTTCCTTTCATGTTGGTTAAGGGAATTCGCGACATCTTCTCGGGCCTGGTGGTCTTGACATTCCTCTTTCGGGGAGAGCGCCGCACAACCGCAATCCTCTTTTCCCTCGCGATCCTCATTCCGGTCGGCGATGGGTTGGTCATTCTGAGCCATGCCGGCTTTGTGCCGCCCATCCTTATTCACTGGGGAACAGCACTTTACATGATAGTCGTTGCTGTATTTCTTCTAAGAAGCAAGTAGCCAAACACAGGTGCAGTCCGAACCACTCGTGGAGGAATCATCATGGAAGTCCTGAATGTCGTTTCAATTTTGGTAGCTGGACTGATGGTTGGATGTGAGTTGGCGATTGCCGCATTTATTCATCCAACTCTGAACACACTGCCCGATGAGGTCCACCTGCCGGCGGCAAGTTCCATCGCTCGTGTGATGGGCACAGCCATGCCGCCTTGGTACGCCTTGACGCTCTTGCTGGCGATAGCCGAGGCCATCCTTCAGTGGCACCAGTCTGGCCATCTGCCCGTCTGGTTCGCGGCCTCGGCCGTTCTGTGGACGGCAGCGATTCTTTATACGCTCACTTCACTCGTGCCGATTAATAACCGCATCGCGTCTTGGGAAAAGTCCACTCCGCCCCCAAATTGGAAGACGTACCGGAGCAGATGGGATCTGCTTAACCGCTGGCGTGTTGTTCCGCTCACGATGGCTCTCGCGCTTCTGATCGTGGGAGTCTTAGGCAAGTAGGCCTCTTGGCCTTTCCCAGGGCAAGGCCATTCGCAAGTACAAGGAGGAATCACATGGCTGAAACGACAAGCACCAATCCAATCCTGCCTCCCGACGATCACCGCTTCGGCCATTGGGTGCTTTGGCAGCAACTGTTCTTTCCACTCAAGAAGCTTTTCACGCAGTAGCGCCAGCATCGGCGCCGACTGCTGCTGACGCAACTCCAGGCGTTCTTC
>Ga0182016_10005890_pt1 | contig 13021 bp, 14 predicted proteins | sample 712S2MmetaG_FD_120491 | JGI IMG/M metagenome (GOLD analysis project Ga0182016, IMG submission 120491) | Permafrost microbial communities from Stordalen Mire, Sweden - 712S2M metaG | ecosystem: Environmental > Terrestrial > Soil > Wetlands > Permafrost | place: Sweden: Stordalen | collected...
CGACGGCGAAGTCACGCGGTATCTGGAGAGCACGTGTCTGCCGTTCGAACGCGGTATCCACTTATGCCCCCTACCGCTGCTGAAACAGGTCGAGCGAAAGATGCGCGAGTTTGCCGACGAGCGTACGAGTCTGGTCGAGGCATTCGTGGCCGTCTATCCGGAACTGTGCCAGCACGCCCCCGGACAACTGCGTGCGCTCCACAATCCGCTGGACTACCCGCCGGTCGAGGAGGTAAGGGCCGCCTTCGACTTCAGTTGGCGGTACGTCAGCTTCGGAGTGCCCGACCAGCTACGAGAGATCTCGTCGGAGATTTGGGACCAGGAGCGGGAAAAGACGGCAAAAATCATGACGGAGGCCGTGAGCGAAGTCCAGGTAGTGATGCGGAGCGCCATGGCAGACCTGGTTCACCACATGAGTGATCGACTGAAGGACGGCCCGGACGGGAAGCCCGCACGGTTCCACCAGACGACAGTTTCCAAGCTGGTGGAATTTCTCGATAGCTTCAACTTCCGGAATGTCACGGACGACGCCGAACTCAAGAGCCTCGTGGAACGAGCCAAGGGCCTGTTGTCCGGCGTCAGCGCGAAGGATTTGAAGACGGCGGCTGAACTGCGGAACCAGGTCCGCGCCGGCATGGACGACATCGCCGCCCAACTCGACACGATGATCGTACGGAAAGGCGCCCGCAAGTTCCGCCTGGAGGACTGATGCAATCACCGGAGGCGCGACCGCCTATGATGCTCCATCCAGTCTTTGTCGCCGGTGTCCTGGAGGGATTTGAAGGAACGCTCGACGAAATGATCGGGCGGGTCGCGAACCCTGAGCTGAACTCGCAGCTCGACGCGCTGCGCCGTCGGGCCGCGGCCATTCGGATTTCCCTCGAGGAGCCGTTCGGGCAGGCGGTAGCGGACCGGACTACCGCTTCCGGGAACTGAGCCCAGGGCCGCCCTCGCGCCGCCGGCAGTCGGAGGGACCTGTCAGTACCTTCTTTCGTGACGGCCTATCACGGGAGGGATGCTGAGTCGGACAGCCGGAGGGCAGACGGACAATGTCCGAGTGGGCGTTATCCGCCCTGAGCGGTCGATGGCGCTTCGTAATCGTCGGTAAACGCTGCGCGACTAGGCAGGACCTATTTGCCTGGAACACGGGTCCGGGGCACCGTCAACCAACGAGGCGATGAGGGTATGCTAGCATTGGCAGGCAGGCAAACTGGGATTTTCGGCTCAGAGCACACCGCGCCCCGGAGGAGACCTGAGAATGCGACACGCGATCGGGACAATCCCTTTTCTGTTGGCCGTGGCAGCGCTGCCGGCGGCCGGCCAATTACCGACCACTTGCGGAGCGGTTGGCGCGAAGAGCTACACGCCTCCGACGGTCACGATTCCGCCCGTGGTTCTCAATCGCGGCACGGTGATCACGGTCACGAATGCCACGATGGTGGCCAATGGCGACACGTCTTCGGTGAAAGTGTTAGTCGCCAATCCCGGGCCGGACGGCATTTCTCTCCAGGAAGCGATCATGGCGACCAACAACAACCCCGGCACATGGGTGATTCAGTTTGCACCGGCGCTGAAGGGATCCACCATCAACGTCGATACCGGAGCGCTGGGAGGACTGGCCGGGCTAAGCGGTGGCAACGTCACGATCAACGGCGACGTGGATGGCGACGGGCAGCCCGATATTACGATCACCAGCGGTTCCGGAACGGGCTCCGGAATTAGTGTCGGCTCAGGGGGCAATACCCTCTACGCGTTGGCTATACGGAATTTTGATTACGGGGTCAGGGTTGGGCGTCCGCCGGGAGCGAAAAACACCACTTTCACCGGTCTTACGTTTGCCAACCTGGCGATCACAGACATCCACTTCGAGGCAATCGTGTTCAATCCGGTCTTTGGCGAACCCGGAACTGCAACATCCTCCCTGGTCACGGGGAACACCTGGGACCATACTCTAATTACCGGCAACACGATCTCCCTTACCGCGTCCGGCCGCGCTCTGGCCATCGATTTGCTAATCGGCAGCACGGTGGGGGAGACACTTCAACACACCACCATCGCCAACAATCACATTGTGATGCAATCGCCCGCCGGGATCGGAATTCAGGTGCTCGCTGGAGCTGGGATTGCATCGACGAACAACCAGGTGCTCGATACCTTGATTGCGAACAATATCATCGCAGGCACTTCCACCGAGTCCGCCATCCACGTAGGCACGGGCGTGGGCAGCGCCTCGAAGAATTCGATGAACGGCATGCAAATTATCGGCAACCAGATGACCATCACCGGGGCTGGCGACGGCATCATCATTGTGGGCGGCGATGCCGCCAGCGACGATATGACTCCGCCGCTGTTACCCATTCAATATTCGGAGAACAACGCCACCAACGATCTCAGCATTCTCTCGAACACGATCCAGGTAATAGCCGCCGCCCAACAGGTAACCGGCATTGCCGGGATTGGAATCAACCTGCAGGAGTCATGCTGCGGGAACCGCTATAACACGATCAACGGCTTCTCGATTCAGGGGAACACAATTTCGGGCGCTTTGAATATCGGAGTGTTGTTGAACGGCGGCGGCAGCGGTGGTTACTACAGCCGGACCACGACTGCGGAGACACTCTCCAATGTGCTGGTGCAGGCCAACACCATCCGGATGACGCCGGCGATTTACAACGGCTGCAATTGCTACCCGGGAGATGTGGGAATCACGTGGGGAGGGATTCAGGTTTGGGTAGGTTGGCAGGAGCCGGGGAACAGCGTCACTGGGCTCTCGATTCTGAACAACGAAGTGGACACACCCTTGGTGGGAATCAGCGTGATCGGAGGAATGGGAGGCGGAGGAGTACCCAACGCCCCCGTGTTCCCAGCCGACAGCAACATCGTTTCCGGGGCACAGATCTCCTGTAACCAGTTGGACCAGCCCGCGACGGTCGCTCTCGCGCCCTATACCGGAGTCAAGGGTATCAACGTGGTGGCGGGATTGGTCGGCGCGAGCGGAAATCAGGTGACGCAATTGAGTGTCACTAACAACCTGGTGGGAGGCGTACTGAACGACGTCTCCTTGTTCGACTACCTGGGCAATGGCGCCTCGGGAAACTCCGTTTCCCTGGCGGGGATTTCCGGAACGGGTAACGGGCCACAGATCGGGACGGGCGGAATGGTAAATGCCGCCACGTTTCAATACCGCAATCTGGCGCCCGGTTCTCTGGTGAGCATGTTTGGGCAGAACCTGAACGGGGCGACGGTGCAGTTCAACGGCGTTCCCGCGCCCATCCTCTACGCCTCTTCGTCGCAACTGAACTTGCAGGTGCCGTGGGAATTGCAGGGTTCGGGGGCAACCTCGGTCACGGTCAGTGGCAATTCAATCGGCACCGAGTTGGAATCCCTTGCTGTGGCGCAGAGCGATCCCGGCATTTTCTCGCTGGGTGTGCCACAGGGCGGGCAAGGCGCTATCGAGAATGTCGCGGGAGTTGTGGTGAATGCCAACTCGCCGGCTCATGCGGGGGACTACATCGTGATCTTTGCCAACGGGCTAGGTGCGGTGAGCAATACACCGAAGACAGGAGGCACAGCGGTGGCAAACCCTCTTTCCAGCTTGATTGGCAACCTGTCGGTCACGATTGGCGGCGTGCCGGCTCCCGGGGTGTTCTTTGCTGGCCTCGCTCCCGGCTTTGTCGGGCTCTACCAGGTGAACGTGCAGGTCCCGCAAGGAGTCGCCCCCGGGGATGCCGTTCCGGTGGTGCTTTCGACCGGGGCTGCCTTTTCGAATACCGTTACAATTTCCGTCCGTTAGTACTCGACGAGACGTGGGCCATCCGGGAATACTGCTCAAGTTGCCGTCATTGGTCAACGATGGACACTCACTCGCCCGTGCCCACCGGCCACCGCGTATCTATTCACTTGGCCGCTGACGACGAACAGATCTCCCCTGACGGCGTAGTGTTTACCTTCCCGAGGGACTGCACGGGGCGTATCGTCGGGTACTCGGAGATTGGGGTGGGAGGGCGGCAGTCGGATGGGGTCTGGTCGAATGTGCTGTGGAAGGCGAGGAGTGCGATCGGAATGACTGTCGAGGAAGCGCTGGCGGACATCGAAAAGCTGGGCCACGGCGGGCTCACCACATCACGAGTAGCTCAACAGGAGACCTCATGCCACGACACACAGCAGGCCGTGATGCTTCTCGCCGAGGCCTACGGACACCTTCGGAAGCGCGACCCTCTATACGCCGACCAGCGCCGGTGCGCCTCTCCTGCACCGCCGCCCGCGAGTGTGCCGCCAGACTGATGGCGCCCGGGCTGGCATTGGCTGTCCCACGACTCGCCGTCGGGTGCCTGGAACCTTTCCTGCCGTCCAACACGTATTCGGGGGCATTTGAATTGGCGCGCAACCTTCTGCTCGCTGGAGTCGGGCAGCCCGAGGATTGGGCGCTGTCGAAGGGCGATCCGGTCGCGTTCATGCTCCGAACAGTGGAACGCACCGCCGGCGCCTTCAACCGTAAGGTGATCGATGCGGTAGCCCATACGGACATCCTCTTCGGGACCAGTCCCTACATCTCAAGTTGGGACGAGAAGGAATACGAAGATCCGAGTCGGGTTTTCCTGGCGGTTGAGGCCACCCACATTTCAATCATCTACCTGCGCCCCACGCTTGAATTGCTCGGGAGGGCGCATCCCCGCCTGCCGGCAACCTTCTATAGGATGCTGTTCGAAGGCGTGGCGCCCTGGATCCTCTGCTACGACGAATCCGCTTGCGAGGCTTTCTACGAGTGGCGCATGGAATCGCATGCAGAGGCCAGGGAGAACGGCGAGGAGGGTCTGGAGAGACCGCAAAACATCGCGGACGCAAAGGGGCCATGGCTGGCGAAGCGTTTCAAACCGCTGCCGCCCTATAGGATCGGGGCTGCCGTAGAGTCTTTGAGAAATGGGTCGCGGGCGCGCCGAATCCTCGATGCCGCTTGCCGTCTCCAGAGCCTCTCGATGGCGCGTGAGCGCAAGCGCCCGTACTGCGATATGTGGGACGAATACTATCCCCACGGCAGTTTCTCGGTTCCATTCACGATCCTGGCATTTCACGAACAGGACCTGGTCTGCCAGGCTTTTCAGAGTGACGAAGAAGATGCGATGAACGGCGGAGAACAGCAGAGTCCCGCATTCGCAGTAGCTTTCAATCCCAACGACCGCGAATCGATTATCGGTGGATTTGAGGATCTGCGCCACTTCTTGCGGATGATGGAAGCCCTAGGCGATCTCCTGGCGCTGCTGCCGGGCTGCGACGTATTGGAGGAACAAAAATGAGGTTCGACGCTCATTTCGGCGATGCGGAAGCGCTTCAGCTTAAGGCGGCTATCCTGCTGTACGGGGGCGCCAAGAGGATCGCGTTTGCATCCGTACACGAGCCGTACTGCGATCCGGAAGGCGGCGCGCCCTACCTCGATGCGGGCAGGCCGATCAGCATGGAATTTCTGCGAACGATGGCTCGTGGCTTGGGCTTCGGGATGGCGCGGGAGATCCTGCCGGAGTCCGTTGTGATGCGGGCGCCAGAGGTGACAGCGTGGTGGGTGCCGGCCACCGTCCGGCCGATGTTTTTTTCGGAGACGTCGGACGGCAAGACGCTGAATGGCAAAGCCTACCCCCATCCGCCGCTGGTGTTCGTAGTTGACGGCGAGCACGGACTCAGCGTGCGCGCCTTAATCGAAGACCGGCGGCCAGGGCCGCGGAGCGCCATTGCGGTCGCGCCGTACTGGAACGTCAACCAGGCCGGTGGGGTCTGTCTTGGCTCAATGGCCACACCGCGCTCGGCCGGGCTCGCCAGCCTGGGCGAGTGGGTTGAAGGCTTCTTCCAAAGCGAATTCACACATGCTGGAACCGTCAAGCTCACCAGCCACCACGAGGGCCATCTCGGGCTCTGGCGCGACTTGGCTGGACGGAAAGCCTTCCCTCCGGAATGGCTGATTCCAGCGGGGACGTTGGAGGAGTGGCTGTGCCGCAGAAACTGAACGAGCATGTGCCGCAGGTGAATTGGCGGAACCGCCGGATCGTGATTACGATCATCGGGTGCGGCGGCACCGGGTCGCAGATCGCCACGGGAATGCCGTATTTGCACCAGGCGCTGTTGGCCTCCGGGCATCCATATGGGCTACGAGTATTCCTGATTGATGGCGATCGGATCACCGAAACGAACTGCGTGCGGCAGCCTTTCAGCCGTTCGGAGGTGGGCCTTTATAAGGCTGTAGTCCTGATCAACAGGCTGAACATGTTCTGGGGCCTCGACTGGGAGGCCGTTCCGCATTTCGTTCGCTGTGGGCAGGACCTGCCCGACTCCGACTTCGTGATCTCTTGCGTGGATACGCGCGCTGCTCGTGCTGTGATCGCCCGAGTGGTGAGCCTAAAATCGCGGCGTTTCCTCTACTTGTTGGACACCGGCAATTTGGCTGACCGCGGCCAGTTCGTGTTGGGCCAACCGCTGCGGAAGGATCGCAAAGATCGCGCCAAACGGTTGCCGTGTGCCCACGAACTTTTTCCATCCATCGTTCACGCGCAGGCCGACAAACGGGACCGGATGCCGGCGTGCAGCGCCGCGGAGGCGATTCAGATGCAAGAGCCGTATATCAACAGCACCATCGCCAATCACGTGTTGGCGCTACTGGCTCGGCTATTCCGGCATGGGCGCATCGCGTATCACGGAGGGTTTGTGAATCTGGCGACCGGTCGCGTGACGCCGTTGGCGGTGGATCCGGCCACATGGTCGCGATTGCGAGTTCAGGCGGAGAAGGAACGAGCGTATCTCAACCGTAGGCAGCGCGGCCGGGCACGCACCGGCGAATAGAGACGGGCGCTTTCAGCTTGCAGTGCAGTCTACTCAAACCGAAAAGGAGAACCAATGTTTGTTGAACTATTGCCGATCCTCAAAAACCGGCCGGTAATGTTGACCGTCGCGCTGGTGGGCGACAACGCCATCAGGGTAAACGTAATTCCGAAGCGTATCAAGGACAGCGATTCTGGCGATGACGCTCTGACAACTCCGCTGACCGTCACTGGTTCGCCGGACGAGTTGGACCGGGAGTTCGCCGCCCAAGTCGTCGGGTTCACCGACGCGTTCGTGAAGCTCGGGTCCAACCTTACCGAAATCGAAGCCGCTCACGCCACTGCGGTCAAAGCAGTCGAGGCGGAAAAGAAGAAGGAGCTTGAGAACAAGCGAAGGGGATCCATCTCTAAACCTTCCTCAACGACCACTGAGGCCAAACCGGGCCCAGTGGTGAAGGACGGCAAACCGGTGTTCGGGACCAAGACGGGCAGCCTCGAGACGCCGAGCCTGTTTGATTCGCACGAGACCGCCGCGGCTTCGGGTGCGTCGCAGCAGCAACCGGCGGCCTCAGCGACGGGGCAGGTGGCTTCGGTGACTCCGGAAGAGGTCGCAGACTCGGTACACAAGCCGATCACCGAAGTCGAGACCGGCGCCACGCGCCTGCCCGGTTTATAAGAGGCGTGCAAATGCGCAGGCCCTACGGCTTCGCCGCGATCGAACCCTGTTTCGCGGCGAAGGGGATTTCGGCCAAGGTTTTCGCGAACGAGCCGTCCGGCGCGGACGAGACGTGACCTCGATGCGCAGCTGAGGCTTGCAGTACTCCAAGCCGTACCGAAGATGCACCGGATTTCGATCAGATGCAGGACCACGGCACCATTATCGACGCGCCATCCGATCTCGGCCAGATCCGCCGCGGTGTCGATGTTGGACGACAGTTCTCGATCGGCATCTGCTCCTCCGGTTGCTGGGGCGTCGGTAAACAACTGCGCAATCGTAGGGAAAATCCGCCGCCAAGCCGGTTCCCGGTACCCTTCCGCCCGTAGGCAACTCTGTGCCATCTGTACATCCGAGCGAACGGCAACTCGCAAAAGGAAGAAGAAAGAAAAAGAAGAAGAGAGAGAGAGAAGGAGCGGCACATGACCATCAGCAAAATGGCACGAAGTTTCAGATATTTAGGGCTTGTATTACCAGATCCGGCGTGCGATCTCGACATAGAGAGCGTCCGGTCATTTTACGCGGCCAGCTATCCTGAAATTACCACGGCTGCGCTCACGGGACCGGAGGCCGTCGACGGCACCCTCGTCTTCACCTTTACGAAAGCGATTGGGACGAAGGGCTAACATGCGGACATCTGACCAACAGCGTTTTGATGGATTGCAGCGAGTCGAATACCCCCAAGACCTCCGGCCTAAATCACCGACGCTGGAAACTGGCTCTGAAGTCCGACGTGCCGAGACAGCAGAAAAGAGTGGCGCCCGTCGAACACACGAAAATGGCGTATTACGCTTTTTCAGGACGCGGTGCTGCCGGCCCGGTTGGCGCTCGCCGGTACGACGTCCGCGACACCATCATGGAATCGAAAGAGAGTAGTCCGCCATTTCGTCGATCCGGGCGCGCAAATCGCGAGTCCATCGCCGCGGGCTGCTGCCGTGCATGACACGCGCGATGAAACCGAGTTGGTGCGCCACGTTGCCGCGATTCTTGCGAATGTCGTCTCTGGTGGTCGCGGCGTACTTGTTCACGAATTCGTGAACGTCGCCGGCTTTGGCAAAGACGTAGGTTGCGTGTCCCAGTTGAGGGACTTCGGCGACGATCACGGCGCGACAATCGAAGATGTATTCATTGCGGAGTAGATAGACGTTCTGGCTGCGTTTCTTCAACTGCTGGTAATAATATGGATCGTAGTCCGGCTTCCAGCAAAAATAGGCGATGTCGAAATCCGCGGGTATTCCAAGACGGCGGCAGAGATCGCACAGTTCCCTTTGATCGAGCGGCTCTCGCTGAAGACGCGTTCGAACCTGTTCTATGGCGTCATGGTATTCACCAAAGCGCCGATACAAGCGGCGAGCCTCATCAAGAGACTTCTGGGCGTCGGACGGCACCGTCACACACAAGCGACTGGGCAGGGCGGTCTCCCATCTCACCAGATCCCACTCGCCGTCCCTGAGCCGGTATTTGCCGGACTCAACGAAGGTTGCCGTGACGCCGATCTTCGTCGCCACAAGATGCTTCCATTGATTCCAGGTGGGATCCCAGCAGAGCGGAAGAAGCGAGGGGTCGATATGCACCTCAGCTTTCCGGCGGCTATCCCGGTAGAGCGCACGCCCGTCAAAGTATTCAATACGGCGTAACGGAGCGCGAAACTGACGCCGCCGCTGGTCCGGCAGATAGGACAGCAGCCGACGGACGAAAAAGGTAGCGCCATCCTCCGCAAGTTCGCCGGAGACCACGCATTGGCCGAAGCCGCCGTACGGGAACACCGCCGGAGCGTCTGGATCCAGCAACAGGGCGTCGTAACAGGATCGGAGGTCGGGATGGGCTACAAGATTGAAGGCCCGTTCTGCGCTCCGGACCTCTGGATTGGCGGCGGACTCTGTTTCACGCTCCAGGCGACAGATCCTGTACGAGAGTCGCAAATCGGCGGGCGTCGCCGTGGGCCGCGTGCGCAACACTTCGTAAAGCGTCGGCGGTCGCTTGCCGGGTGGCGTCGGGGTGAAAAAGTAGAAGTAGTCTCGCACGGCGCTGTTCGGTAGGTGAAGCGAGCGGATGCTAAGGGCGCTTTCGAGGACTTCGGCACGAACGAAGAACTCACCGCGCTTATCGGTTTTCGGTTGCGCCACATAGCCTATTCGGCCGAAGTAGAGTTGCCGAGCCTTCCGGTGAAAGCCATTCTGCGTGGCCAGGCACTCGCGGATTGGCGTACCAGACGCGCCCACGCAAATGTCATCGCCCGGGCGCAAATAGCTGGCTGGCACGCGCGGCACGAGGATGTCCTCACTGTCAGTGGCGCATCGTACCGACGGACCGTCCAGCCGAAGGCCGCGAATGCGCAAGACCGGCCCGGCTTGGCGCGGGCGGTTTGGAGCCTGGACGTTTGCTACGGGCACGGATGAGCCTCAGTTGATCAGCCTATTCCCGGCGACCAGAATGGGTCCTTCCGTCAGCGCGCACATCAATGCTTCGCCGTCGGCAATTGCGAGGTCGAGTTCGGGATCAGGGACGTAATCGATTTCCGGCTCCATTGCGGCATCAAAGTCGAGCACATCGCTCAGGGCGACCGGTGCCTCCGCATAGGCCTCGCCGTCTTCAAGTGCGGCGGCGATGTTGAAATCGTCGTTCGGCCGCATCGGAGTATTCGGATTGGCACCGCAAGCTGGACAGACGGCCCGGGATTCATTGTAGGGGTCGAGTCTGAATCCGCATTCTGGGCACAACATTTCGAGCAAACTCCTCCTATCTAGCCTGCCTCAGTCTAATGCCAGATCGAGGATCGCTCCAAAAAGCGTTGGCCACAAAACGTCGATCCAACGGCCGGACCAGCGTGGTCCTGGCTGCAACTGATTGAAGTGCAAAGGATAACGAGCAATGGCTTGTCCTGACTGTGGTTCAGACTCCGGCGAATACCGGATCGCCAGTTCCGTTGAAACACACGGCCTCGATTGTGGGCCGTTTGAGAGGTTTGAACAGGAGTTCATCGTCTGCCGGGAATGCGGCGGCAGCTTCGATATTGGTGATTGGGAGAGTGGCCCGGAACCGCCGTCCGATCTCCCGGAACCGGCTCTGGTTGTACCGATGGGGCACCTCGATCAAGTCTGACTAGGCATTCCCGGTCGACGGCCATCGATCCTTGACCACGCCGAGGGCGGCTTCTTGCCCGACGGCTGTATTGCAACTGCCGGGACCGTCGGCTCACCCACAAAATACAAATCCGGTTGCTTGACCGTAGGGCTGCTCTCCAGGAATGGTCTACCAGGCCAACTAGAGGCGACTTCGTGGCCAGGATCGTCTCAGTTGGGCTGATTGGGTGTTCTACCAACAGCCGCGCGGATCTCGACAGTGGGCCGGCACAGAAATCAAAGCGCCTTTCCGATAGACTGAAGCAAGGCTCACGGCCCAAGGAATTCCCAAAGCTGCAACGCATTGCCATAGCAGGCGCTACCGGATATATCGGCGGGAGACTCGTGCCGCAACTGCTCGCTGCCGGCTATGCGGTGCGATGTCTGGTGCGCTCTCCCGCGAAGTTGGAAGGCCGCGCCTGGGCCTTAGACTCCCGCGTTGAGATCCGCAGAACCAATCTCGCCGACGCACTATCGCTGACGCGAGAATTGGAAACGTGTGGTGCGGCGTTTTACCTGGTGCATTCGATGATGTCGGCCGGCGACGAGTATGCTCAACGCGACCGGCAACTCGCCTTGGCATTCGGACGGGCTGCCCACGACGCCCGAGTGGGGCGCGTCATTTACCTTGGCGGCCTGGGTGAAACCGGTTCGCATCTCAGCAAGCATCTGTCTTCGCGCCGTGACGTGGAGGGGGCGCTTGCCTCTGCGGGAGTGCCGGTCACGGTGCTGCGCGCCGCTATGATCATCGGCTCCGGCTCGGCGTCTTTCGAGATTCTGCGGTACCTCGTCCACCGGTTGCCAGTCATGATCACACCGAAGTGGGTGAGCACTCCGTGCCAGCCAATCGCGGTCCAGAACGTGCTCACGTACCTGGTCGGCGTGCTAGCGGTCCCAGAAACCACAGGTGGTGTTTTCGACATCGGTGGGCCTGAAGCGCTACGCTACAGCGATATCATTCGCATCATGGCGGAAGAGCTCGGTCTTTCCCGACGCTGGCTCATACCGATTCCAGTCCTGACGCCTCGCTTGAGTTCTTATTGGATTCATCTTGTGACTCCATTGAGCCACAAGATTGCAATACCGCTGGCCGAAGGACTAAAGAACCCAGTGGTGTGCCGTGACGACCGGATCACTCGCTTGGTCCCGCAGAAACTGTTGAACGTTCGCGAGGCTATCCACGCCGCGATCAGCCAAGTTACGGCGCGTCAGGTGGAGACGAACTGGTCGATGGCTGGCCCGATGCCCGGTGATCCGGATTGGTCTGGTGGCACAGTCTTTCGGGACACCTGCGAAGTTGCCATCGACGCGCCGGCCGGGGCAGTATTCCGCGCCGTATGTCGCTTAGGCGGCCAACGTGGGTGGCATGGCGCCAATTGGCTCTGGATCATCCGTGGCTGGCTGGATCGGCTGGCGGGAGGCCCTGGATTGCGCCGCGGCCGCCGTGATCCCGAGGCCCTCAGCTACGGCGAGGCGCTCGACTTCTGGCGCGTCGTCGGCTTGGAGCCAGACCGTTGCGTCTCGTTACGCGCCGAAATGCGATTACCGGGCGAAGCGTTGCTCGACTTCCGAATCGAACCACGTAACAAAGGCCAATGCATCCTCCACCAGACAGCTTTGTTCCGACCCCGCGGGCTGCTCGGTTTGATTTATTGGTACGCGGTGCTCCCGTTCCATCACCTTGTGTTCCGCGGGATGCTGGCTGGCATCGAGCGCGACGCCGTTCAGATCGCTCTGCCGCCGCAGACGTGACCGTCGCCCAACACCGCTGAGCGCGGAACGCTGCACTCCTGGCACGAAATCCCCGTAACCAGTGATGGCCCTGTGCTCGTTCGAAGTCACACATGAGGATTCGTCGAGGCTTATGCATCCATCGTCCTCAGCGATAGGCTGGAAAGTCCGTGACGTCAACGGCCGAAATGCGCCTGTGGCGAAACACTGGCGCGTCTCCCAGGGACGTCGCGCACAATGAGCAAAACCGCCGCCGTCGTGGTGGTGGTGCGTGTGTGTGGTGGTGGTGTTGTTGTTAACAAGTACAGGAGGTCTTTTCAATGGCAAGACTCGCGGCGAAAGCACGCTGTAATTACTACCCGCTGCCGGATCGGGAAGCGGAATTGATTCGAAGTTGCCTCACATTTCCCGACCGACCATTCTCTGCACTGGACCCATGCGCCGGCGAAGGCCGTGCCATGGCGGTCATCACAGACTGTTCGCAGGCCGTAAGGTACGGGATCGAGTTGGATTCATACCGTGCGGAGGCGGCCACGAAGGTCCTGGATCATGTCATCCAAGGCGACGCCTTGAGTGCACACGCGCGTGTTGAATCGTTGGGACTAACATACTGCAACCCGCCCTTTGATGCGGAATTCGGAGAGTCGGGC
>Ga0182016_10005891_pt1 | contig 13021 bp, 12 predicted proteins | sample 712S2MmetaG_FD_120491 | JGI IMG/M metagenome (GOLD analysis project Ga0182016, IMG submission 120491) | Permafrost microbial communities from Stordalen Mire, Sweden - 712S2M metaG | ecosystem: Environmental > Terrestrial > Soil > Wetlands > Permafrost | place: Sweden: Stordalen | collected...
AAATTCACCGCTTCAACAAAGGTCAACAAGACGCCGTCTTGCCGTACGTCGAGGATGGAACGATCACCCTTATCGGCGCGACCACCGAGAACCCGTCGTTCGAAGTCAATTCGGCGCTCCTGTCGCGCGCGCGCGTGTTCGTGCTCTCCGCGCTTGCCGACGCCGACGTCGAACGCATCGTGGATCGCGCGCTCGCCGACGAAAAGCGCGGGGTGGGCAAGCTGCAGGTGGCGCTGGACGACGGAGCGCGCCGCGCGCTGGTCGGCTTAGCCAACGGCGACGCGCGCACGGCGCTCGCGACGCTCGAATTCGCGGCCGCGACGGTCGCGCCGGATCCGGAAGGCGCGCGCGTGGTAACGACGCAGACGGTGCTCGACGCGTTGCAGCGGCGCGCGTCGACGTACGACAAAGGCGGCGAGCAGCACTACGACATCATCAGCGCGTTCATTAAGAGCGTGAGGGGGAGCGACCCGGATGCGGCCGTCTATTGGCTCGCGCGCATGCTCGACGGCGGCGAAGATCCGCTCTTTATCGCGCGCCGGCTCGTCATACTCGCGTCGGAGGACGTCGGTTTAGCCGATTCGCGCGGGCTCTCCGTGGCCATCGCGGCGCAGCAGGCGGCGCACTTCGTCGGCATGCCCGAAGGTTTCTATCCGCTCGCGCACGCGACGCTCTTTTTGGCGACCGCGCCCAAGAGCAACAGCGTGGGATCCGCCTACGGCGCGGCGATGGCCGACGTGCGAGAGACGCGCAACGATCCGGTTCCGCTGCATCTGCGCAACGCGCCGACCGGCCTCATGCGCGATCTGGGCTACGGACGCGACTATCGGTACGCCCACGCGGACTATGCCGGGATGGAACACGCGGACGATCTCCCGCCGCCCGAGCGCTTGCAGGCGTATTTACCCGAGAACCTGGCGGGAAAGCACTACTACGAGCCCGGCGATCAGGGCGCCGAGGCGCGCATCGTGGAGTGGATCCGGAAACGGAGGAGCGGCTAATGACCGGGGCGGATTCGCGCGTCTACTTGGATTACGCGGCGACGACGCCGCTGCGGCCCGAGGCGCTCGCCGCGATGACGCCGTACTTCGCGCAGCACGGCTTCAATCCGAGCTCGGCCCATGCCGAGGGACGGCGCGCCCGCGCCGCGCTCGACGATGCGCGGGATTCCGTCGCGCGCGTTCTGGGATGCGGACGCAAAGAGGTCGTCTTCACCGCTGGCGGCTCGGAATCCGACGCGCTGGCGTTGCTGGGCTACGCGCGCGCCAACCGCGACCGCGGGCGCCATCTGGTCTCGACCGTCATCGAGCATCACGCGGTGCTGCACGCGCTCGACGCGCTAGAAGCCGAGGGCTTTGAGGTCTCGCGAATCGGCGTGGACGAAAGCGGCCTCGTCGATCCGGTCCGCTTCGCGCAGGAGCTGCGCGCCGACACGATCTTAGCGAGCGTCGCGCAGGCAAACAACGAAATCGGAACGGTGCAACCGATCGCCGCGTTGGCACGCGTCGCGCGCGAGCGCGGCGTGGCGTTCCACACGGACGCCGTGCAGGCGGCGCCTTGGCTGCCGCTCGACGTCGCGGAGCTCGGCGTGGATCTGCTTTCGATCTCGGCGCACAAGTTCTACGGACCCAAGGGCGTGGGCGCGCTCTACGTCCGGAGCGGAGTCGCCGTCGAGCCGCTCGTCTACGGCGGCGGCCAGGAATTCGGACGTCGCTCCGGCACCGAGAACGTCGCGGGCATCGTGGGCTTGGCGGCCGCTTTGGAACTTGCGACGGCCGGTAAAGCGGAGCGCGCCTCGCGCGTCGCCGCCCTGCGGGAACGGCTCGAGAGCCGGATTCTGGCCGAGATCCCCGACGCGCGCGTCAATGGGGCGTCGCGTTTGCCCAACAATCTGAACCTCTCGATTGCCGGCGTCGACTCGGAGGGTCTCTTGGCGGGACTCGACCTCGAGGGCATCGCCGTGTCGGCTGGAAGCGCGTGCGCTTCCGGGGTCCTCGAGCCGAGCCACGTGATCGCCGCGCTGGGGCTGGACGGACGCTGGCAGCGAGGCGTGATTCGCATCTCGCTCGGGTACGATACCCGTGAGGAAGATATCGACCGAGCGGCCTCCGTTCTTTGTCGCACCACACGAGGTTTACGCGGGAATCTCGCCCCGTCGTCCTGAAGGCGCGCCTTCCCAAAGGAGTTTACGTGGCGAACGGGTTTGACTGGGATATCGTCCTTGACATTGGCGTCGGCGTCGGCGTCCTGCTGTTTGGCATTAGCGTGGTCATCGCGTGCGTGCAGATAAAAAAGACGCTCTCGCGTCTGGACAAGACGCTCGATTTGGTCGACGCGCAGATCGCCGACCTCAAAGTGCCGGTCAGGGAGACGCTCGATCACGTCGGCGGCATAGCAAATACTGCGGACGGCGCGTTAGCGCGGCTCTCGGGTGCGGTAGACTCTTTGGAGAAGGTTGCAGCGGTCGTCTCCAGCACGGCCGACACGACGAAGAACGCTATCACGCCGACGATCGTGAACGTCGGAGCGACGCTGGGCGGCGTAAGCGCCGGCGTGAGACATTTCTTTACGGCAAAGAATTCGGACCGAAGCGATTCGGAATTGGAAAAGGAGCGAGAAAACCATGGATAACGGCAAGCAAGGCAACGGCGGATTCGTGCTTGGCTTTGCCGTCGGCGCGATCGTCGGCGGCGGCCTGGCCATCCTCCTGGCGCAAGAAGACACGCGCGACCTGCTCGTTGGAAAAGCGCGCGAGGCGGGTAATCTCGCAGCCGATGCGACCGAGGACCTGCGCGGCAAAGTCAACGACGTGACGACGCAGTGGCAGTCGAGCGCGTCGGACATCTACGAGCGCGGGCGTCAAGTAGTCGACGAGGCACGAGCCAACATCAACCAAGCCGTAGACGAAACGAAGGCGAATTTCAACGCCTCCGTCGACGAGGGCCTTTCGAGTGCGGACCGGCTCCGTCAGGAGTTTCAGAACAGGACCGAAAGTTAGGAGAAGCCCGTGGATATCAAAGTCACCGTCCACGAGGGTCGCGGCGACGTTTACGTCGTCGAATTGGGCGGCGAAATCGACGTGTACACGTCGCCGCAAGTTCGCGACGCGATCGGCGAGCTCATCGACCGCGGCATCTACAATCTGGTCATCAATCTCGAGCACGTACGGTATATCGATTCCACCGGGCTCGGCGTGCTCATCGGCGGCCTCAAGCGCGTTCGCGAGCACGGCGGATCGGTGAACCTCGTGTGCACGAACCCGCAGATCAGGAAGATTTTCGACATCACCGGTCTGGTCAAGATCTTCGGCATCTTCGAAGACGACGATGCGGCGATGAAGGCGCTGGTGTGAACGAGCCGCGTCCGCAGCCCGATGCCGCCGTAGACGTCGTCGAGTTGCGGATTCCGTGCAAGCCGGAGTTCGTCGCTATCGCGCGACTGGCCATCGCGGCCGTCGCCCATCGCTTGTCGTATTCGATGGACGAAATCGAAGATCTCAAACTCGCGGTTGCCGAGGCGTGCACGAACGCCATCCAGCACGCGTCCGAGAGCCCCGCAATCGATATCCGGTGCGAGCTGACGGACGACGAGCTGTCGGTGCGCGTGCGAGACTTCGGCCGTGGAGAGATGCCCGAGATTCGCTCGCGCCCGCTCGACGAGCCGCGCGTCGGCGGCTTGGGCGTGTTCCTCATTCGCGCGCTGATGGACGACGTAACCTACGACATGCATCCTGGCCAAGGCACGGAACTCGTGATGGTCAAGCGTCACGCTACCGAACCGACGGGCTAGCCATCTTGCACGATCGCGACGAAGCGATCGCCGACGACCGGAACCACGCACGCGCGCTCTTCGAGCGGCTCGAAGCGTTGCGCGAGACCGGCGCGCCTGCGGTCCGCGAACGCCTCCGAGACGAGCTGGTCGTCGCACACCTCAACCTCGTGCGCTTTCTCGCGCACAAGTTCTCCAACCGCGGCGAGCCGCTGGAAGATCTCATTCAAGTCGGAACGCTCGGGCTCATCAACGCGATCGACCGATTCGACACGAACCGCGGCGTCGAGTTCACGACGTACGCGACGCCGACGATCGTCGGTGAAATAAAACGCTACTTCCGCGACAAGGGTTGGGCGGTCAAAGTGCCGCGCCGGCTTCAGGAACGCAATCTCGCCGTGCACCGCGCGCGGGAGCGCCTGACGGCCTCGCTCGATCGCAGCCCGACCGCCGGGGAAATCGCCGATTACTTGGGGCTCAGCGCCGAGGCCGTGCTCGAAGCCCAGGAACTCGGCCGCGCCTACAACGTCGTCTCGCTCGACAACGCGATGGAGGGGGACGCCGGCGACGGGCCCGCACAGCGCCTCGCCGACGTGATCGGCGCGGTCGACGGCGAACTCGACCTGCTCGAGGATCGTGCGGCGCTCGAGCGCGCCATTGGGGTGCTGGCCGGACGAGAGCGCGCGGTCGTCTACCTGCGTTTTTTCGAGTCGATTTCGCAGACCGAGATCGCGCGCCGGCTGAACGTCTCGCAGATGCACGTCTCGCGTACCCAGGCCAAGGCGCTCGCGAAGATGCGCGCGTTCCTGGAACGCTAGCCGGCCGCCGACGACGGGAGTAGGAGCCGGCTGGGACTTTCTGCTATCATTCCGGGTTGAAACCTATGAAAAGCCAAGAACTTCGCCGTGCGTTCGTCGACTTTTTCGTCTCGAAGGGGCACAAGCCCGTACCCTCGGCCACGCTCATTCCCGACGAGATGTCCACCACGCTCTTCACCATCGCGGGCATGGAGCAGTTCGTCCCGATGTTTTTGGGCGAGCAGCCGCCGCCGGCGCCACGGGCCGTGACCGTGCAGCGCTGCCTGCGCGTGGCCGGAGCGAAGAGCGACATCGAAAACGTAGGCCGCACCGGCCGCCACGGCACGTTCCTCGAGATGCTCGGGAATTTCAGCTTCGGCGACTACTACAAACGCGAGGCGTTGCAGTGGGCTTGGGAGTTCGTAACCCAGATCATGAAGGTGGACCCCGCTAAGCTCTACGTCACGGTTCACACCGGCGACGACGAAGCCGAGCGTATCTGGGTGGACGAGATCGGCTTGGATCCCGCGCGCATCACGCGCTTCGACGAAGACAATTTTTGGACCATGGGTTCGACCGGACCGTGCGGTCCGTGCAGCGAGATCTTCTACGACAGCGGACCCGAGAACGCGAGCGGTCCCGGCGACACGGGACCGAACTTCGGCGATCGTTTCGTCGAGATCTGGAACGTCGTCTTCCAGCAGTACAATCGAGGCTCCGACGGAACGCTCTCGGAACTTCCTCGCAAGGCGATCGACACGGGCGCGGGCCTCGAGCGAATGCTTGCCGTCTGCAACGGCCGCGCTTCGATGTACGATACCGATCTTTTTACGGACCTTATCGCCGCGCAGCCCAAGCCCGGGCAAACGTCTCTCGATCCCGCCGAGCAGCGCGTCCGGCAGAACATCATCGCCGATCACGCGCGCGCGGTCACGTTTCTCGTCAACGACGGCGTCTATCCGTCGAACACCGATCGCGGGTACGTGCTGCGGTTTTTGATCCGGCGCGCCATTCGAAACGGCAAACTGCTCGGCTATCCGAACGGCTTTCTTACCGCGCTGGTGCCCGCCGTGGTCGCGTCGCTCGAGTCCGGATACCCGGAACTGCGGACGAACGCCGCTCGCATCGAGCGGACGCTCGCGCTCGAAGAAGAGATCTTCGACCGGACGCTCGAGCGCGGGCTCGCGATGCTCGACCGGCTCGTGGATCGCGCGGTGGACGACTGCACGCAGCTGATTGACGGAACCGATGCGTTCGCGCTGCACGACACGTACGGATTTCCCATCGAGCTCACGCGCGAAATCGCGGGCGAACGGGGCGTGGCGGTGGATACGGCGGCGTTCGAGAGCGAGATGAACGCCCAGCGCGAGCGCGCCCGGCGCGATGCCGCATCCAAACGCGCGGTCGTGACGCTGGCCGAACTGCCGGCGATGAAGACGGCGTTCACCGGATACGAGGGCCTGGAGAGCGATGGCGAGATCGTCGCGCTGCTTAAAGACGGGCGGCCGGTCGGCCGGCTGGAAGCGGGCGAGCGCGGCGCCGTCGTGCTCGACCGTACGTCGTTTTACGCCGAACGCGGCGGACAGATCGGCGATCGCGGCTTGCTCTCGAACGACGGCGCGGCCTTCGACGTGGACGACGCGCAATACATGGGCGAGGCCGTTGCGCATCACGGCGTCGTGCGCGGCGGCGCACTGGTCGTGGGCGAGCGGCTGAAAACCGCGGTGCACGATCGCTGGCGGCGCGAGATTCGCCGGCACCATACGTCGGCGCATCTGCTCCAGCGCGCGCTCAAGGACGTGCTTGGGGACGACGTGACGCAAGCCGGATCCTGGGTCGGCATCGATCGCATGCGCTTCGATTTCCGCTGGCCTGAGGGCGCGCTGTCGGCCGAGCAAAAGCATCGCGTCGCCCGCCGCGTCAACGAGATGATTCGCGAAGACGCGCATCTGATCACGCGCGAGCTTCCGCTCGACGAAGCCAAGGCCACCGGCGCCATCTGGATGGCGGGCGAGAAATACGGGGACCGCATACGGGTCGTGCAAGCGGGGCCGTCCATCGAGTTCTGCGGCGGAACGCACTCGGAGACGACGGGCGAGCTCGGCCTGTTCGTCATTCTCTCGGAGTCCTCGATCGGCAGCGGCATTCGCCGGATCGAGTCCTGCGTCTCCGAAGCGGCCGAAGATCTCGTCGAACGGCAGAGCGACCTGGTCGGGACGCTGGCCGCGTCGCTGGCTGCATCGCCCGACGAACTCGACGACCGCATCGGAAAATTGCAGCGCGAAGTCAAGGATCTGCAAGGCGGGATCGCACGCCTCACGGCGCGGCTGGCGTCGGCCGATGCGGAGAGCTACGTGGCCGCGGCGGAGCGATCGGGCGAGCGTACCTTCGTCGGCGCGGTCGTTCCGGAAGCGAGCGCCGACGCGCTCCGCCATCTCGGCAACGCGATTCGCAGCCGGTTGCACAGCGGCGTCGTCGCGTTGGCCGGCGTTGACGACGGCAGCGTGAGTTTGCTCGTGCTTGCAAGCGACGACATGGTCAAGGCGGGCGTCCGCGCTGGAGACCTCGTGAAGCTGGCGGCCCCGCTGGTCGGCGGAAAAGGCGGCGGCCAGCCGGGCCAGGCGCAAGGCGGCGGCAAGAATCCCGCCGGCGCGCAAGCCGCGGTGCAAGCTATGCGCGAAGCCGTGCTCGCTCCGGCGTGATGGTCCCGGCGCGTTTGGCCGCGCTCGTTCTCGGACTGTGCGCGTTCGCTATTCCCGCATCCGCGATTGCCCAGCAGATGGATTCGCAGCTCGTTCTGCAAAACTACGCGCGCGCGCTCGATACGCTCAAGACGCCGCCGGCGCTGATCTTTCAATACGCGGTGTCGCAAGAGGGCCCGAGCAATCTCGATCAGCGCCACCAAGTGTACCGCCGGGGCGTCGAAGTCCGCGACGAAACCCTCGCGGCGGATGGGGCTCCGCTCAAACCGAAGCTCGTGCGCTTCGGCGAGCGCGAGGACCGTTACGCCGTCGGCCGCGTCGCGCCGCGTGCTGCGAACTACGCGTTCATTTTCTTAAAGGCCGTCAAGAACGGCGCGCGCACCGACTACCTCTACGAGACGCAACCGCTCGAACCGGTCGGCTCGGGATTCGCCGTCACGGGCGTGGCGATCGACAGCCGGACTTTTCTTCCGCACGTCGTGCGCTTCAAAGCGGGGTCCGGCACAGTGGCCGGGACCGGAGCGATCGAATACGCGCCGCTCGGCGGATACGTGGTTCCGGTCGCGGCGAGCGTCGCGGCAACGCTCGACGGCAAACCGGCTCGCGAACACATCTCGTTCGGCGCGTACCGCTTCCCGCCGACGCTGCCGTCCTCGACGTTTGCGCCGCCGCAGCCGTTGCTGCACGCGACGCCGCCGCAGATCTAATCCGCGGCATCGTGACGCCCGCACCGGCCGGCCGGCTCGCATCGTTGCTGGCCTTCGCGGTTCCGCTCGGCGTCTTTGCGGCCAGCGCCTATCGCGATGCCGGCTTTTGGGACGTCGGAGAGATGGACACCGTCCCCTGGATTCTGGGAATCGCACATCCGACGGGCTTTCCCGCGTACGTCCTGATCGGCTGGGCGTGGTCGCACGCGCTGCCGTTCGGGAGCGTGGCGTTTCGCATGAGCTTGCTCAGCGCGGTCGCCGCGAGCGTAGCAGCCTGGTGCGTGAGCCGCATCGTCGCCGACGCCTGGCCCGAAGACGCGTGGCTCGCGGCGGGATGCGCCTGGTTTTTTGCCTTCGGCCTCGTCGTATGGACGCGCGCCACGCGCGCCGAGGTGCACGCACTCGCGATCTGCGCGATCGCGCTGACGTTGCTCTTCGGCTTACGCTGGTATCGCGACGGTCGCGAGCGCAACGCGCTCGGGTCGGCGCTCGCGTGCGGCGTTGGCGTCGCCGTGCATCCGATCGTCGCGCTCACGATTCCCGGCACGCTGCTGCTCGTCGTCGCCCGACGGCGCGAAACCGCGCCGCGCACGGTCGCCGCATGTCTCGTCGCGTTCGCCCTTTCGGGCGGAATCTGGTTTGCGTATCTTCCGCTGCGCAGCGCGTACGTCACCGCGCACGCGCTCGATCCGACGCGCGCGCTCGGTAAGCCGCCGGGAATGCCGTTTTGGGACTACGACCATCCGGCCGGCTTCGACGGATTCCTCGCGCTCGCGACCGGTACGCAGTTCGACGTCTTGCGCGGACCCGGCTCGATGCCGGCGCCGGCGTACCGCAGCCGCATTGCCGGTTTTGCGAGCGCCGCTGCCGCCGAGTTCACCTGGCCCGGGCTGCTCGTCGTCCTGGCCGGCGCGATCGTCGCGTGGCGGCGCGATTGGGTCCGATGTGCGTACCTCGCGTCTTGCGGGCTCCTGGCCGCTCCGTTCGCGCTCGGCTTTGCGGCCGAGGCAGACACGGAGCGGTATCTCTTGCCGCTGTTCTTTGCCGGCGCGATCTTTGCCGGCGATTTCTGCGGGGTCGCGGGGCGCCGCCTCCCTCGCTTTCGCGACGCGATCGCGGCCGTACCCGTGTTGCTCGCGGCCGCGTTGATGCTGCAGCAGCAGGCGCTGTTCGCGCAGCCGCGCGACGTTCTTGCGCGCGCGGCCATCGACGAGGTGCAGTCCCTCACGCCGCCCAACGCAATCCTCATCGCGACGTGGACGTACGCGCCGCCGCTGGCGTACGCGACGTACGTGGAAGGCTCGATGGGAGCGCGAACGCTCGATGCCGCGTGGCTTGGGGACGACGCGCGACACGTTCCGTCGTGGATCAAGACGCGCCCGGTCTACGTGGTCGGCGCGCCTGCCGGAACGATTCCGGGCTTTCGTCTGGAGCGCAGGTCGAATCGCGAGATGCTCTTCCAAGTGGTGCCCGACAAGTGAAGCGCGTCAATCCTGCGCTGCTGGCCGGACTTGCCGCCGCCGTCGTAACGTGGATCGTCTCGCACGGGCGAGTGACGCCGTACGACAACTACGTCCTCTTGGCGCGTGCGCTTCTTCACGGTCACGTCTGGATCGATTGGCCCGGCGCGTACATCGACGCGCTCGGGTACAACGGGCAGCATTTCCTGATCGAAGCGCCGATGCCGGCCCTGCTCTTGCTGCCGCTCGTCGCCTTCGGATTCGCCAATCAGACGGCGCTTGCGATCGTTCTCGCGGGCGTCGGCGTCGGCGCAGCGTGGGAGCTCGGTGAGAGATTTGGTCTGGACGCTAGAAGCAACGCGTGGATCTGCGCGTGCTTGTTGGCCGGAACGGATTTGCTATGGTGCGCGATGCTCGGCGACGTTTGGATGATCGCGCACGTGAGCGCGGTCTGCTTTACGTTTCTCGCGCTCGCCGAACTGGCGGGAAAGCGGCGCGGCTGGCTGGTCGCGCTCTGGGCGGCGTGCGCGTTCGAGTCGCGGTTCACGCTCGTGCTCGCCCTTCCCATCTACGCCTGTTTGCTGGCGTGCGATCCGGACGAACTGCGCCTGGGTTCCGATTGGCGCGCCCGCGTGGGAAGTTTCGCCGCGGTGCTCGTTCCCGTTGCCGTCTTTTGGGTCTGGTACGATCTCGCGCGCTGGGGAACGTGGTACGACATCGGATACACGACGTGGTATCACCAGGACCAAGCGGGTCTCAAGTACGGATCGCCGTTCAAACTCCAGTACCTGCCCTATCAGGCTTGGTCGTTCTTCGTGCAGTATCCCGACCGCTTGCCGGCGTTCCCGTACTTGAATCCGTCGCTCTCGGGCGTGGCGCTCACGTGGACCAGCCCGGCGCTCCTGCTGGCGATCTTCGCGCGCCGTCCGCGCGGCTGGGTGCTCGCCTTGTGGGCCCTGGTGCTGGTCAACGCGATTCCGAACTTCCTGTACTACGTGAACGGCTTCGCGCAATTCGGCATGCGCCACGCGCTCGACTTCGAACCGTTCTTGATCGCGCTCATGATGCTCGCCGTTCGCGACCGGTTCCCGCGTTGGGGCTACGTGCTGGTCGCGTACTCAGCGCTCGTCGGATTTTGGGGATCCTGGTACTGGAACGTGTACGTTCGTCCCTCGTAGTTCGTCGAGCGCGCCCGCGAGCGCGCTCGGATCGAAAACCGGCGCGGCGCAAGCCGTTCCAACGCACGCGTAGGCGGCCGGATGCGGATCGGCGGGTAAGCCCACGTCCGCGGCGCGTTCCGGCGAGAGGGTGCGCACGTTTACGAACGGCGGGCGCAGGCTCGTGACCGCGTCGCGGAGCGGCCGCGCAGGCTCGAGTTCGCCGACGATCTTGACGACCGTTTCCGGTTCGACATAGCGAAGCAGCGCGCGCGCGTAATTCGCGGCAAAGCTTCCGGCCACGCCGAACGTTGCGGAAAACAGGTGCAAGGCGGCTTCCGCCGCTCCGCGATATCGTCCGTCGCCCGAGATCGCGGAGAGTCGCAGGAAGGCGTCCGTCACCAAGCCGTCTTGATCGATCGGACGGTCGCGCGCGTCCAACCGTCCGAGCGTGACCTCCGAATGCTCGGGAGCGCGGTCGAAAAAGCCGCCGTCCTCGGCGCTGAAGTCGACTAGGACTGCATCCGCCAACGCGATCGCGCGCTCGAGAAAACGTGGTTCGCCCGAGGTTTCGTGCGCGTCGATCAGCGCGCGAAGGTATGCGGCTTGGTCGGTCAGCAGGCCGCGGACTTCCGGAGATCCGCCGGGGACGACGTAATGATAGAGCAGCCCGCGTTCGTCGCGCAGGTTTTCGTGCAAGGCGTCGAGTGTAGCGATTCCCTCGGCGAGCAGCGCGGGATCGTCGAGCGCTCGCGACGCCCAAATCCACGCATCGGCTAGACCCGCCGTCCAGTTCGAATACGACGTCCGGTCCACGTAAGGTGCGTCGAGTTTCTCGCGTTCCTCGCGCGGCAATGAGAAATAGCGCTCGTCGGCATCTTGGCTGCCGGCGAACAGATGGGTTTTCGGATCGCGCAAGGTCGTGCGCACGTAGCCGAGGGCGTCCGCGAGCGTGGCGCGCAGGTCGTCCGCGCCGGCCCATAGGACGAGCTGGGAGAGCACGCGCAGCAGTCCGGCGTGATCCTCCGCCATCTTCTCGAAGTGCGGCACCGACCAGTCGCGCGTCGTCGAATAGCGGAAGAACCCGCCTTCGACGCGATCGTACGTGCCGCCGCCCGCCATCGCGCGCAGCGTTCGGTCCACGATCTCGAGCAGCCGTTCGTCGCCGTTCGTTCGCCAGCGCGCGAGCAGCAGCTCGTGTACGTCCGTCTGCGGAAATTTCTGATCTTCCCCGAAACCGCCGTATTCCGCGTCGTAGCCGGCGGCGATGCCCGCGATCAGCTCGTCCGCCATGGCGAGATCGAGTTCGGCGTGCTCGCGCAGTGCCGGGGCGCGCGGGCGCGCGCGCATCTCGGCGGCACGCTGCGCGACTTCACCCTTGTTCTCGGCGTAAAAGCGCGCGACGTCGTCGAGCGCACGGCGCATTTGCTCGGGCGGAATGTACGTTCCGCCGGTGAGCAGGGTACCGTCCGGTGCGAGAAAGGCGGTCGTCGGCCAGCCGCCCATGTTGTAGCGAACGTTCACGTCCGGGCGGCGGTCGTTGTCCACGCGTACCGGCACGTAGCTCCGCGCGATGGCATCGAGCACGCCCGCGTCGGAATACGACGTCTCGTCCATCACGTGGCACCAGTGGCACCAGACTGCGGAGATGGCCAGGAGGATCGGCTTGTCCTCGCGCGCCGCGCGTTCGAACGCGTCGGGCCCCCAAGGCAGCCACCCGATTTCGCCGGCGCGATTGGGTCGCGGCGAGAAATGAAAATCAGACATCTTGATCGGAGAAACCCCGTAAGAACGACGTTGCGTACAGAATCGAGAGGAGCGCGAACGGCGCGAGCGCGACGGCGGCGAACGCGTTTTGGTGCGCGAGCGCCAGCCCGAGAAAGAGCGCGAAGAACCCGGCGCTCGCGATCGCGTAATTTCGGTGCGTGGCAGGCGTCATACCGTAGGCCTCGGCATAGTACGAGGTGCCGGTGCGCCGCGAGCGCAGATACGAGAACGTCGCGAGCGCGCCCGAGCCGGCCATTCCAATCGCCGTATAGATCATCGGGTTCTATGACCCGCGCACCGGCCGCTTGGTTTAGCTCGGTCCGGCCCGTTTTGGCGGGGGACGGCGCCACGCGAGTCCAATCGGCTCTTTCCTATGCCGCTGGATGAGTATCGCCGCAAGCGGGACTTCAAGAAGACCTCCGAGCCGAGCGGCGCGCGCGACCGCTCGAAGGCCAAACAGCTGCGGTTCGTGGTGCAGATGCACGACGCGACGCGGCTGCATTACGATTTTCGCCTGGAGACCGACGAAGGCGTCCTGGCCTCGTGGGCCGTACCGAAGGGGCCGACGCAAGCGGTGGGCGAGCGGCGTCTCGCCATGCACGTCGAGGACCATCCGCTCGACTACCGCGACTTCGAGGGCGTGATCCCAAAGGGCGAGTACGG
>Ga0182016_10005895_pt1 | contig 13012 bp, 15 predicted proteins | sample 712S2MmetaG_FD_120491 | JGI IMG/M metagenome (GOLD analysis project Ga0182016, IMG submission 120491) | Permafrost microbial communities from Stordalen Mire, Sweden - 712S2M metaG | ecosystem: Environmental > Terrestrial > Soil > Wetlands > Permafrost | place: Sweden: Stordalen | collected...
CCAGTATGTGCCATCGCGGTCCTGAAGCGAGCTGTTGACCATCCCGAGTGCGATTGGGCGCGAATCAGCAGGGTAGCGCTCCGGCAACATCGCCTGCGCGGCTTTCATCAACGAAAGCGGAGCGCTATGGACCCCAATATTGGCTCCGTACAGCACCACGTGGCTTTGTTTATCGGGCCCCAAGGCCGTGACGAGTTCGATTCGTTGCTCGTGCCGCTCTTTCATCGATCGAAGGACGTCAACAGGATGACCGTCCACATCGGCGACATCGATCTTCCGATGGTGGACGTCACACATCAACATCAGGTTCGATATGTCGGCCTTCAACTGTTCCGAAAGTGCCGGGTCGCCACGAGGGCCAGTCGCCTTGTCGGCGATGATGTGAGCGATGTAGGCGGAATTGAATTCCGCCTGGGTGAGTGCATCGATCCACAGCGGCTGGTTGCAGCCGTCGTACTGGCAGCGGCCGGCAGCCTTCCCCCAGAGTCGGATCTTGACGGTCTCGGGAATGTGGCTGATCGACATGCCTATTTCACCCGCAGGTCCGCCGGGATGAGGGCGAATTCGTCGAACTCACCCGCCAGCATGTCGGGGTCAGGCAATGATGCGAGTCCTCAAGGCCATCGTCCTTCAACCAGAATATATCCAGACTCAAGCTTATCGCGCTTGATCGCTTGATCAACTCATCGTAGGTGAAAGCCTTGAAACGCTTCTCCGGCATGGATTCTGATAATTCTCTGATTCTATTATGTTTGTGGTGTCGAGAACAATCTGTTTGGAGTCTGTTTCGAGTCGGCGGTCCAACCGTGCTGGTGCAACCGCGTTCGCATCTTGATTTTCGGGGCGTGGCCGTCGGATTCGCAGATCCGCTAAATTGCGGGCGCTAGCCTAGTCTAGGCCCCGACGAATCGAAGCGCCTTTTCGTGCCAGCCATGCAAAGCAAGCCCGAGGAGTTGCGCACACCTACGGCACACCGCGCCACGCTACTCGGCTGATGAGTTCTTCTCGGATTAGGAACGGGAAGTCGGCTCGTGGCCGCCAGCTATAGTCATGTCCGCCGTGCGCTATGCGATACGCACATTGCTGTCGCGAAATCCCCTTCGCACCAACTAATCGCGCATAAATCCTGCCTGACGCGGTAGTTGACCGACGAATCCCACCTCCAGTTGGTCTGCTTAACCGGAAGTTGGTTTCAGTGCGGGGGCGGCGTTCGCGCTGCGGGCCACTGCGAACCGAGGGGGGACAAGGGGTGCTTTCCACGCGCCCCTTTTTCCGCTCGCGGCGGAGGCCTTATTGCAGCAACACAGAATACGTGCGCCATTCGTCGCCAATTCTCCGAATGGCAAGCGTATGGGCACCAGGGGAAAAGGTACGCAGATCCAAATCAGCGCTTGCTGTCACGACGTGATTCTGAAGGGTCGCGGTCAAGTGCTGTTTCAGCAGAGTGTGGAGCTGTCCGTCGAGCAGTTGCAGAGTGTACTGGCCCTCATCGGCTCCCACCGGGAAATAGAGGGTCAAACGCAGGTTTTTCCTCGGCAGAATCAGCGCCGGCTTAGCTTCAGTGGCACGACCCGAGTCTGTTCCGCGATATTCGCTCAACGGACGGAGATCGAGCGTGGCGGGCGTGGCCAAGACTGCTACCTGGGCTGGGGACTTCAAACGGTCCGCCACCGTATAGATAATCGCTCCCACAACAATTGCGGCTGCGCACGCCGCGGCGGCGATCCGCAATCGGACGGCTCGCCTCTTCCGAATTGCCTCGCGGATCGATAGAAACGTCTGGAAGCAGGGCGAACAATGGGTGATGTGATGCAGTTGTGACTGCGTTATCTCTAGTGTTCGCCGGGACATAGCGTCCAGAACGGCGGGATCGGGACAGCCCTCGCGCTCAGGGTTGGGGAACTCCCTGAGGGCCGACGCCTGTAGTTCCTTGCGGACGCGTTCAATGTCCATCCGATAGCATATTATGCCTCATTCCTCAGTCGGTATGGTTCCGTGATCTGTCTAAGGCGGCGTACAGGTCTGTAACCTTCGCCTTGAACCTCCGCATTCGGGCTGAAGCGGCTTTGGCCGAAATTCCCAGGCGCCGGGCGATGTCCTGAGGCTTGTCGCCGGCGAGAAATGCGTCCAGGTATGGCACCTGCTCAGGTGGAAGCCCGGCCTCCAAACGCGAGAGAAGTTCCCAACCATACACCGTGTCGAACGGATCTTCCCGGGTGTCGGAACGTCGTTCCAGCGACGATGGTTCGAGATAAACTAGCTTTCCATTATTCCGCTGCTCGGGAAGGGCCGCGTTCCATTCGCTGGTAGTCAATATTCGGGCCTCGGCTACCAGCGACTCAACATCAACCGCGCGGCGGCCTCTGAGGTAGGTCCGCAGACGCCGGACAGTCTCCTTGGCATGGCGGGAGACGCTCGAAAACCCTTCGAACGACACTGGACCCGTGGGTGGGGGAGGAGGCTTGACCGGCATTCACCAGCTCCGATCAGAATGCGTACATTATACTGCAAAACAGGCTCAGTACGGTGCGTACGTTCGGTACCGAATCGCACACCGTTACGACTGCATGACGATTCGGCGTCGACGGGCAATTGGCCGCCAGATTGGCTTGCCCGGCCAACCCAAGCGGCGCTTGCAGAAAAGTTTGGTCTGGGCGGCGAAATCTATATTCCCGGATGCCTTTTTATATAGGGGCGTTTTCCATCGTCACGAGTGGCTGCCAGCGCTGGAAGCCCTCGGGGCCGGAATTCGGGAGTCCTTCGCATGGGCGCAAGACACGGCGCACAGAGCAGTGCTGTCTGGACAAGCGATTCTGCGGTCGTGTTGCTGGATGGCATCGAAGCTAACGAGCACGGGAAAGGACTGGCTGAGGCGCGCCTGAGGGCCTTGCATCCTCTTCCGGAAGGAAAGGATCACCACTCGACTGACTTCGAAAAGCGTCTGCGTAAAATATTCGAAAAGCAGTCAGGGGATCGCGTGCAGCCGTGGCTGGCTCCGGAGTTTTGGCAGCAGGAAATTGACAATGTGCTGGTCCAGGGGATCTTCGGCAGGAGTGGCTCGAAGTCCGGCGCAATTGACCGTATCCATGCCGTCTGGCCCGAAATCTCCGCGGCATGGCTGCGGGACCGAATGGAGGAGGTCGCCCGAGCCGGTCTGCCCCGATGGGTCCAAACCGAGTTCTGGGCGACAGAGGTTGACCCGATTCTTCTGGTTGGCGTTGACCGCGCGACTCGCTTTCGGAGGGAGGCGGTTGATAAGGCCCTAAGGGCGTGCCCAGGGCTACAGATTGGCGCCGTCTGGCGGCGCCTTAGGGTTTTGCGAAACCGGCGGAACGGAGAAGCTGTATCGTTCGCCGACAGCCCCGTAAAATTGTCGGGCGTTGCGCGGGGAGCCGGCTCGACTGAGGAAGAGATGCCCACCTCCGCCGGCTGGTCAAACGACCGGAGGGTTTGGCAATCCGTCGATCCCATCCTCCTTGAAGGCATCCGCAAAGCGAATCAATGCGAGCGCGAAGCCGTTGACAAGGCATTGCGCGCATTCTCCGAGCTTCGAACCGCCGCCATATGGGCGCGTCTGCGCCGTCTGCGATACAAGCAAGGAACGGGCGGGCCACTACTGTGGACGGACGAACTCGACGAGCGCCTGGTACGCGTCCATCGAGATGCGGGCTTGAGCGCATCTGTATCGGACATTCAGAACCTCACTGGCTGGCCGCGTCGAGCAATTCTGAGGCGGGCTCACAAACTGGGGTTGCCCAGCGAGCCGGCGGGTGATCGTCAACGGTGGACGATGGCGGAGTTGCGCTTCGCGATTGAGTCCGTGAACCACCTTACCGTCAGGGAAATCGCCGACGAGCTCGAACGTTCTGAGAAGGCCGTCTGGAACATGGTTGGGCATCGTGGAATCCCTGCCGGATTCCAGGATGGATACACCGTGCGCGAGCTCTCTGCCAAGCTACACGTGCGGCGGCCGAGCATCCGGACGTGGATCAAGGCGGGCCTGCTTCACATGAAGAGGAACGGTCGGATCGCCGAGGACTCGTTGCAATCTTTCCTTTACAGCCATCCCGAGCGAATCAACTGGCCGCTGCTCGACGAGGACACGACCTTCTGGGTATCCGACCTCCTGGAAGCGGAGAGGATCAGAGTCAACGAGGCTGGAACGCGGCCGCGCGCCAACTCTCGAAGCTCGGAAGAGACGCAGGCGGCTGAAGCTTCCACGTCTGACGGCAGCTCTTCCAGTACGCCCGAAGCTGATCCATGCGAGGATCCCGTGTCGCATAATAACCGAGCGCGTGGCGCCAGCCCTCAGCAATAGGAGTTTGAAACAGTTTTTCGTCGGTCCACTCCAAGAAGCGGAGCCAGAGGAACTCCTTTTCACTTGGGTGCTGCCTGGCGTATGCTGTTGCGTATTCCAAAAAGCCCGGACAGCGGTCTTGAAGTGTAGCGGCGAGAGAGCCCGACACGGTGCCGTCGGCCTCGACGCAGAGCCGGAGCCAATATGAAAACGCTCGCCACTCAAGGAATTTGGTGATCGCTTCGTCGAGGAGGTCACGCGCCACCAATCTAGATTCGTCCTCTGCAAGCTTCTGCGATCGCCGCCCCAGAGCAACTTCCGCAGTCCGGTTTTTCGAAGCAGGCTTCATCGAAACTCTAGGGAATTTGGGCGACACGGGGATCGCCGATTCTGGCGCCGCCAGGGTAGCACTGCAAGGAAGGATACATCATACGATACACCAAGAGGTCTCAAGGCAACCAGCGAAAACGCGATCTGGGGCCGGCGCCGCGCCCCCAACCACCGCAGGACGAACTCTCCCTCCAAAATGAGGCGTATATGCCGTTGGCTAATACGCTTCAACAATACCACCATCGGATTTGCCCATGCAACGGCGCCAGAGGCAAATCCAGCCGACCGATCTTAAGGCAAAAGCCGTCGGGGTCGTCGTGCGAGAACTCCGCGAACAGGCGGGCCACTCGCAGGAGCGCCTCAGCAACGAGTGCGGGTTCGATCGGACGTACATTAGCCGCGTGGAACGAGGCATCATCAATCCTACGGTCAGCCGGTTGTGGAAAATCGCCGAAGTTCTGAAGACGCCGCTGAGCCAGCTTGCCAAGCGAATGGAACGGTGGATTGTCAGCCAGGAGGGAGGGGGAAAGAAGCCGAGCCAAGGATAGGCTCTCGAATCGAAAACTCTCCACGTTTAGTTGGCGTCGCATTTATCGCGATGCTGTCGGTGTCCCTCAAGGCTGTCCGTCACGTACCCGGATTCCCACCGCCTGACCGGAGCTGCTTCGTCTTCAATGAGACGGCCTGATAAAGCTTGTCAGCCAATGCCAGGTATCGCGAATGAGATGTCTGGAACTGCTGTATTCAAGAGCGACTTTAGCCTGAGGATCGGTGCTCCAGCCCCGGTGGGGCCACACAAATTCCGGAACTGGATTTGCGAGCAGCTGTGGTGCTCGCGATCTAAGCGCAGCCTCGGCCAGAGAGTACCCGTGATTTTCGAGGCAAGCGACTTCTCCTTCTGAAAACGAATTCAGATCCGTTCTCACTCGAGAAAGTAGTTGCCGGACTTCGGATCCATAACCGGGCGCGCCCGGCAACTCGTAATCTTCAATGTTCGTATTAATTGCCCACAGGGCACCCAGCCGAGATTTCGCGACGAACTTCTCAATGAGCCATCGCTTCCGTACTGCACCGACCTGCTCGCTCGCGATGCTAGCGACACGCTCGAGCCGGCTCACTACGAATGGTGGGCAACTGGCAACAGATTCGAATGGCAGTCCTCCATCTGAGCTTAATACTGCATTAGAGAAAGACCACAGGGGCTCCAGTCCAAGGTTGTCGTAAACGCCGCCATCCGTGAGGAGAAACGTCTTGCACTCGACAGCCCTTCTCTTCCCAGAGATTGGCCGGGCTACGCCCCACGGATCGATGCGGGAAACGTCCTCCATTCTCGAGGGGTGAAGTTCGAATGGCGCAAATGCCAAAGGAAATGCGGACGAAGCCGCGACTGCTTCCGAAAGGGTGATGTCGTTCGTCGGCGCATAGCCAATGTAAAAGTCGCCCATTCGACCCTCGTCTCCGCTGTGGAAATGCCAACATGCACCGGAGTTCATGCTGGTGGCGCAGAACACAAACCGCGGCACGGTCAAACCCGAAGGAAGCGTGCGAAGTAGCCTTCCGTTGAAAAGCAGCTCGTATGATTTCGAGAGGGTGTTGCCTGAAATGCTGAGGTATGATTTCGCAAGTCTCAACCAATTCAGCGGGTTCACGCGGTGTCCGAGGATAAGATTCGTGCGCAGGTCTGCCCGGCAGAAGTTCCGTAACGGCACCGCGACCCCGTCATCAAAATTCTGAAACACGCCAGTCGAATTCGGCGCAAGGCTTTTCCATGACGCGGCGAGCACACCGTTAAGGATGCTGCCACCTGAAACGCTGCTAATAATTGCCAATCGGCTCAGGATCCCGAACTCGTTTAGCCTTCGGATTGCGCCGAGGTGGAACAGGGCCGCTCTGTAACCGCCACCGGAGAGGCAGAGCGCGATTTCTGCCTCAGATGTTCGGTTGAACCTTGTCATCTGGGCTCTCCAGTCGCGAGCATCTCCAGTTGGCTGATACCCTGTTGCCCCATAAAGGTGCCCGGCTTCCATCTGGTTGTGCCGTTGTCACTGCAATCGATCATCAGCCGCGCATTATTGTCTGTCGTCAGCAATGAACAGGCGCCGTGTTCGACGTCAAGAATTTGCGGTCGCATTGGCGGGATTTAAAGAGATCGAGGTGGTCATGTCAATCTGTCAATCGATGCCTTCCACAAACCATCGGATATTACCTCCCTGGCCGACAATCGCCATCACCGGAGGCAGCCCATCAATGTGCATGTGTTCACCGAGCCATCTGAATACCTTTCGATCATCGCCGCTGGGGTTTGTTGAGCAGCCGTCGGGATGGGAGTGCCACTCACCCACGTACTGCAGCATCCCGGCGGTGACTCTGTCGATCTCTTCTAGCCGTTCGGTGAGTCCGCTGCAGCCTCGGATGTACAACACGGGCCATTCCTGGCTATCGGGAGGCGACGGCAAGAGGTCAACGATATAAACGATCTTGCGTTCCAGATCGAAGGCACCGACGAAGACACCGCCAGTTTCGTTTGGCAACCGTTCCGAGCGCAGTGAAAAGAGTCGGGAGAGGAGCCCTTCATCGGAGCGGAGTCGCCACTGCTTCAGAGTCACTTCGTGCATTGGCCGCGGGGCGGTATGTATGAAACGAACACTTCGATCAGGAGTAGCGCGCCAGATCGAAATCGTACCGTTTGGATCTTCAGCTATACTTCGAAGGCTCTTCGAAGCGATAGCGGCATGGAGACTGACCAGGTCCTCCGGGATGTTGCTCGTTAAGTCCCTGCAGGTCTGCGCGTATCGAATTCGTCCCTTATTTTGCTCCGCGAAATGGCCAGCCAATTCTGGAGAGGAAATCAACTGGCCGTAATACTGCATCTCTACGCAATCGAGAGTGGTCCGTCGCTGAGCGTCCTCGGCCAAAACGACAAGGTCCGTGCCCTCCGGGTTGAGAAAGGCCGATACGCGTCTGGGCCCAAACGAGAGGCCGGCTAGGTGCCGGGCAACGGGAACGGAGGCAGAGAAATCCAGAATGGTGCCCGCGTGTCGGATAGCCGTTTCGATCTGCTCGCGTTTGTCACGAGGGGACAGAATGTCTGCGACGATAGCCTCGGTCACGGGGGCGTCCTCGATGATGTCGTTCCCAAAGAATTGCATCGTGGATGCTTTGGGATAACCCACGGCTGACTGTGGGAGTTCATGGCGAGCCACGTTGTGAGGAAGCAAATAGTCGTTATCGATGAGGACCCAGGAGCCAAAGCCGCCCCGGATGAGCTTCGGTACAATCTGCGATCCGAGGGCGCCCACACCGACGGCGACGATTCGAAGTCCCGAAGGAAGGTACCCGTTCAGGAGAGCCGCATGGTAGCGGTTTAAGGCGAACGAGGGGTTGAGAACATATAGGGCAACGTCAGATGCCTTACCGCTATCGATGTCCTTTCCGATGAGCGCGGCAACCTGCCCATTGGAGAGCGCCTGCCAAAACCCCAGGCCGCTGCCGATCTGCCGAATCGTGTCGATCGTCATGAATGCCCAGATGTCAGACACTTCTGGGGGCTTCCCTGCCGTGCGTGTCTTCGGGAAGAAGGCGATGAGTATCAGGCGGGCATCTAGCGGCGCATCTCCTCTGTTCCAGGTGAGCATGCGCTCGCGGAGCACGGCTAGCAGGTCCACTCCGGCCGCGAGCGTGAGATTGTGGAGATCGTACAGATTTCTGGGCAACTTTCGAATCACGCCGTGCGTCTGTGGCTGGCACTGGAATGTTGTAGCGAGGTAAGCAAGAGCTTGACGTTGCTCCTGCGGCATCACTTGGCCGATTCGTCGCGCAACGAAAAACTCCCCCTCCGGACTGGAGGCCCTCGGTAGAACCCAAAGCTTTTCGGGCACATCGTCGCTGCCGCGGGTAAAAAGATCAGCCGGCATGACGAGGCGTCGGGGCCCGTTCAGAAGAATCGGCTCAAGCGGTTGGTCTTCGCGGTGGAGAGCGCCGCGAGCAGTATCTCGGAACCAGCCCCGTACCCGCTCCAAGAATTTTGCTGCTGTCCAGGTGAGCCTAACCGTCGGGTAGGGCTCTTCGTAAATACACAATCCCTTAGGAAGTTCCTCATCTCGCAGTTGAAGATGCGGCACCTGCGGAAAATCTGACCTCAGGGAGAGGACTTCAGGGAATGATTCATCTGCCGGAGCAAATAGGAGCACAACCGGCTCAACGGGCCTCACATCGTTTATGGGCGCCTGTCCGACCTCAACGGACACGTCGGCGATCACGCCTTCGGTCCCATCAGGTTTTCTAAGGACTGAATGAAGCCTCGCGTACGGGTAGATGCCGCTGGCGAGGAAGGCATAGAGGTCACGGGCCTTCGCTACCGAAAGGGATTCCGGTAGGACTCGCTCCCCTGAGATTTCAACGAGTTTCCCGTCCATAGCCGGCTCGGGGGGCGGGACGCGAGGTGACAACAGCAGCACCGCCGAAGAAGTTTTCCACGAGGCGCGCCTTCGTTCCATCGATTTCGATAACGAGCCGCTCTGGTGCGCTCTGCTTGGGGTGTTCCATCGTGACCTTCAGTTTTCCAGCACGCTTATCAGTGTGTTCCTTGTGGTAGGCGTGCGCCTGACGATGGGGTGGTTGCACACTTTTGTCTTCTTCGGAGCCTTTGACGGGAATCGGGCAACTTGTCGAGACCATGATGCCTTTGTCGAGGCCCTTCTCTTCGTACAGCCACTTGGTCTCCTCCGTGGGCTCAGTCTTATCCTCGCCTCGCTCGGGCCCGATTCCGGTGTAGCTACAGTGATGCAGGAGCTTGAAGACATCCCATTCAAGCCGCTCTTCGCGCCCGTGGAATTTGGTGATCTTCACGATATCGGCGATCGCCTCGTGACTGACGTCGGATCCCAAAATAACCCTGGTAAGCTTGCCATCGACGCTGAACGTCACCTGGACTACGATTGAGTCGGTGTTGCGGTCGATCACCTCGCACTCATTCAGCCGGGAGGCAAACGGCGAATGGGCAAAGAATTCCACGCCGTTGGTGGTGAGAGTGAACGTGGGAACGGGTTGACCGGCATCCACGAAAAGGTGTTTCCGGGATTCGTACGATATGCCTTCCTTTTTGAGCCAATCCTTCAGTGCATCAGGCCGAGAAAACACGCGAATGCGCTCGCCATTCCTGAGACGATGTCGTGCTTCGCTGCGAATGACTCGAGCGTCGTCCTTCAGTCCTTCCTCAAGAATCGCTGCTGCCGGCACCCAGAGTTCGTTGATCTTGAATCGTTCGCCCTTCTGATAACACTCCGCGTGCTCCAAGTAGAAGAAATCCTGGGAGCCCTTGACGTGATCACTATCAAGGTGCGTGAAAGCGACGGCAGCGAACGAATCGCGTTTCGCCTTTTTCAGATCCTTCCGAAGCTCCTCGTGCAAATCGCAGCGCTTATCATTCGCATCATTCGGATCGCGTATTGCACCGAAATCGAAAAGAATCTGGTCGCCGTTGGCCAAATGTATGCGGCAGGAATCGGCATTCCCGAGCGGATAGAACGTGAGGCTGGGCATCTCTGACCTCTGCATAAATCATAGCACAGCAGGCAATAGACTACTGCCTATGGTGGTTCTCTAGCAACTGATACGATATATTGTAGGTTCAGCGCAGCCGGTCAGTAGTCTTTAACGAGGCGGGAGTGTTCGGATTTGGCCCGAGAGGATGGCAATAACGAGACAACGATCGCTATCCCGGTATTCGTTGGACGACTGGACGACTGCGCGGGATGTGCTCTCAGCACCCCTGACGCGCCTGCGGCGCTATCCATGGAACCTGAAACTTTGTGTGGATGGCGGGGCGGCTTTTTATGGCCGCGTTCCCAGACGGCGAGGTGAGGTCGCCGACAACTTGGCTCGCTCACCGGAGCAAAATGCCAAAACGGCCCGGGCCGGCAAACGAAAAATCAATAACTTACGGACCTCCGAATGAAGTTTCTGGAGAGCGATCTGAGGCCGGGACTCAACACCAGCCCAGCAGCTAAGAGGCACGCGGAGACGGACCCGCACGAGGGAGCACCGTTGGGAACAGGCGATAACCGCGGTTCGGCGGGAACCACCGCGCCATTAGCTCCACGCGCCGGCGCAAGGGCTCCACCGGTAGATGGTCCGGTCCGCTTCGAACGGTGACCTCGTGCCAGAGGCAGTGAACGTACTCGGCCACAGTCCCAGCGAAGGATGCACGGCCATAACCTGTGAGCCGCTTCACGCTGTTCGCATGGGATCGGCTTTCGAACAGGGAGCGCTTCTCCTCAAGCGCCTGCTCGTCGATCTCGCCCTCAATCCCCATACTGATTTCGTCGCACAGAAGCATCCAGTACGCACGCAGTTCCCCGTCCGACAGCCTCTCCCAGAGTCCCTGGCCGAGGCACAGCAGCACCTCCATCGCGACATCATGCTCTTCGATCCCCGCTGAGGTGACCGTGACTTCCAGCCCGCCATTGGCCATGGTCCATCGTGAGGCCACGTCCGATGCCACTTCCTGTTAGGGCCGGCGAGAAATAGCGCCATTTCAGCCGCCTCGCCTCATGTCACGGAACGATTCCAGGCTCCATTCCCATTCAGGCGCAGATGAGCGGCGTCGAAGGATGTACACATTGCCGTCGTTGGCTCTGACCTTGAAAAATATGTCCGTCGGGCCGTACCACTGGTCAAGCAGTTCTTCCACGAAGTACTCCTGACCACCCAGCCGGAACGAACCGGACGCTCGTCGCCTTTATAGCCGGAGTAGCAGGCTACCTCGACCTTCATCTCGTCACCCCGCTGATCCTCGACACACTTCCGTCTCTCTTGCCTGCGTCGGAGGCACTACGTCATGCAGCAGATCGGCCAGCGCACGCCGCGGCGTCGGTTCCGGCTCCTCCGCCGGATCCCCAACTGACAGGATCATTTCGAACAGGTCCACGACGCGAATTATACCCTTGGGGAGGCTACAGCTGGCGGCGACGAGCTGGACAAGTCGAACCTGCTGCGGTGGTCAATGCACGCAGGGACTGATCCGGCACCAATTAACGCCCACCAAACGACGCGAGCGGACATTGTCGTGGCTCCGAACCTGCCGCCGCGGGCGGAACCGGCAACACCCAAACGCCGAAAGATGAGTGCTGCCGCCGGGAAGCGCATTGGTGATGCTCAACGCAATAGATGGGCAGCTTCCAAGAAGGCGGCTGAACCGCCAGTCCCGGAAGCGGCTTCCAAGCCGAAGCGGAAGCTCTCGGCGGCAGGCAGATAGGCAATCATCGCCGCCACGAAGAAGCGTTGGGACGCGGTGAGAGCGTCCAAGGCGCAAGAGGAGAAAGCTGCCGCCAAGAAGCCGGCAAAGAAGGCCGCTGTCAAGAAGGCGGCGAAGAAGTCGGCCACAGCTGCTGCACAGAGCGTAATGGAAACTGGAACTCAGTAGGCGGAATTCGGGATCAGAAGCGATGAGCGCACGTCGTCGCCATCCGGGCCACCAGCCTGCAATCTTGCCGTAGTCACCACTCGGCGTGCCAGAAGCTCCAGGTGCCAATCCTAGTCAGTAATGATATCGTAAATGATGCAAGCACCCGGAACGTCATTGCGCAGCGCCTTGCCGTTCGGATATCGGCGAAGGGATGTGACCGGAGTGCGGCTTTTGGTCCACGTCAGATCGCGGAATCCGTAATAAAACTTGGCGTAGTACAGCTCAGACCTCTCATTTCCAGGCAGTCGTTTCTCGGCGGGGTTTTCCGTTTCGATTGAGATGAACCGTGCACACACGCTGATCTCATTTTCTCCAGTCATCTTGAAATAGACGTTTTCAATTAACCGTCCCAGCGCCAGTGCAGGGCTCAATCCGACGGAGTTGCAGCTGAAATACAGTTCCTTGTTGCCACTTTCAAAATAGTCGAAAGCCTTCTCAATCCACCCTCTTTTGACCAGCGCAAATATCGCCGGCGAACCACTCACGGTAGCAGGCCCTGCCGCGAAAGGGACTGCGACTCGATTTCGATTCGACACCTTCGATTTCGATACAGTATCGCTCAGCGGAAGGTCCGCTTCAAATGTGCGCACAAGATCAGTTTCGCCCTTCGACTTTAGGAACTCGATTAGGGTTGATACCCGGATTTCCTTGGACGCAAGCCCGTTGAAGTCTAAGCTTCTCTGGATTGCTGGAGGAACTCTCGTCCCAACCAGCATTGTTCGGACGGGCTCACGACCTGAGAGGAGCGCCCCTTGGTAGTACATGATTTGGCCGACATGTTCATCCTTGATGGGTCCCCACTTCAGTTCGACGACGAGTTTTTGTTTGAATCGGTCCTCAAACAGAAGATCTATGCGACGTTCGCACACAACCACCTGTCTGCCGATCAGCCGAAGGCCCTCCTCGATTATTTCGGGGTA
>Ga0182016_10005896_pt1 | contig 13010 bp, 6 predicted proteins | sample 712S2MmetaG_FD_120491 | JGI IMG/M metagenome (GOLD analysis project Ga0182016, IMG submission 120491) | Permafrost microbial communities from Stordalen Mire, Sweden - 712S2M metaG | ecosystem: Environmental > Terrestrial > Soil > Wetlands > Permafrost | place: Sweden: Stordalen | collected...
ATCGCAGGGAGAGTACGCGGACGCGCTGCCGCATCTAAGAGCCGCCGTAGCAGCGGATAGCAAACACTCAGGAGCGTGGAATTCCCTGGGGATGGCCCTGCAGAATACCGGCAACCTGGGCGCCGCGGTGGATGCCTACCAACGCGCCGTGGATCTCAATCCCGCCGATACGGACGCGCGAAACAACCTGGGCACGACGCTGGTAAAGACGCGTCGCGCCGACGATGGCATTGCGCAGTTCCAGAAGATCCTGGATGTGGACCCATCCTACAACATGGCGCGCGTTAATCTGGGGTTTGCTTATATTCAGAAGGGCGACCTGGACAAGGCTGTGGAACAGTTGCGAGAGGCCATCCGGCGGGATCCGGAACTGGCCGGCGCGCATTACGACCTGGGCATCGCGCTGAAGAACAAAGATGAGATCGAGGCGGCCAAGGCCGAACTGCGGCAGGCCCTGGAACTGGACGCCACCTTGTCCGAGGCACACTATACTCTGGGCATCGCGTATTGGCAGACGGGCGCCTTCGACGAAGCGGCCAAAGAGATGCAAGCAGCCATTGCCTTGCGCCCCGATTATGGCCAGGCCTACTTCATGCTGGGCACCGCGCTGAAGCAGAAAGGAGATCGCGACGGTGCCGAGCGAGCGCTGCGTATGGCGATCCGGTTGGATCCCGGCGATCCTGGACCCTACAATACACTGGGGCAGTTGCTGCGGCAGAAAGGCGATCTGGAGGGCAGCAAGGAAGCCTTCGCCAAGGGCGAGCAGGTGAAGCAGGTGAAAGAAGCCGAACTCGGCAAGATGCTGCAGCGGAAGGACACGGTAAAATAACAACAGGAGGCCAGCAAAATGCGGCAAGTTTTGCCAGTTATCTTAGGGAGCCTGCTGCTGGCGGCGACGCTCCCGGCGCAGAACCCCGGCATGAGCACCGAGTACACCCGTATGCTGGCTACCGTTAGCGAGATGGGACACTCGACCATCAAGCCCGAAGGCCCGTCGCGGTCGTTGACATTCGAGGAAGGCGACGACCCGACCATTGTCGCGCATCCTGTGACTCCGCACACTCCTGTGCGTGCGGCGCGCAAAGCCGCTGAAGCGGGCGAGCGTCTGGCCAAGAAGAAACTGCGCCAGGAGGCCATTGCGAAGTACCGCGAGGCGGTGGCCCTCGATCCTCTGTACTTTCAAGCTTGGAACAACCTCGCGTTGGAGCTGAATGCCGCGGGCCAGCCGGATGAAGCGGAGCAGGTGTTCCGACGCCTGATGCAATCCAACCCGGAGCACGTGGTTGTTTTTACCAATCTGGCCGCGGTACTCAGCGGCCAGAGCCGGTACGCGGAGGCCGAAGCTGTCGCGCGGCAGGCGATGAAGCTGCATAACTTCTCGTTTAGCGCCAACTACGTTTTAGGGTCGCTCTTCGTTAATCAACGCCAATTCAGCGATGAAGCCAAAACCAAGTTGGAATATGCGCAAGTCAAATATGCGCAGGCCAAGACGCTGTTGGATCATTGGCCGGATAAAGCCGCTCGCAATTATTGAGGCTCGCACAATACGATGACAGCTTTTGTGACAAATGTGCCCCTCTGCATCGGACTGATGAGGGGCGGCCAAACTTGGCCGCAGCCGCCTTTTCAGGCGGCTCGGGCCGGCTGAAAGCCGGCTGCGGGCAAAATTGCCCGCCCCACAAGCCGGCTACTGGCCGGATTCCTGCCGCAGTTCTTCCCATCGCCGCAGCAGTTTCTTGCCTTCTTCCGCATGGCCCGACTGGATCAGAGTCCGGCCCAACAGATAGTGTGCCGAGGCATTCCGCGGGTCCATCTGCAAAGCCCGGCGCAGCATGCGTTCGGCTTCAACCAGATCCCCCTGCTTGAGATATGTTTTGCCCAACAGTATATAAGGCCCGCTATAGGTGGGGTCCAGCCAAACGGCGCGCTGCAAAGGGGGAACGGCATGTTCCCAATCCTCTTGCCGGGTGTAGGCGTCGCCCAGCCGGTAGTATGCCATGGCGAAGCCGGGGTTGAGCGCGATTTCGCGGTTCAGCTCGTCCGCGGCGCGCTCGATTTGCGCGCGGTAGATCGCAATTTCGCCGAGCATGTAGTGCGCTTCCGGAAGTTTCGGCTCGCGCGCCTGGGCTGCCTCCAGCTCGGCTTGGGCTTCGTCTTCGAGTTCCAGCCGCATCAGAAGGTGCGCGGTGACCAGGCGCGCCGCACCGGACTCCGCCGGCACACCGTATAGATCGGCGAACGCGGCGCGGCCCTTGGCGATCTGATGCGCTTGCAGGTAGCTGTTCCCCAGAACGAAGAACAGTTCGTTGTTCCTGGCGCCGGCCGCCCGCGCCTTCTCGAGATAGGGAATGGCCTCCGGGACGTGCCCCGCCAGATACTCGCTGCGCCCGATCATTTGGAGAGTCTCGCTATATTGGTGGCTATTCGGGGAGATGGACGGCAGGGCTTCCTTCAAGGCCTTCTCCGCAGCGGGGTAATCGCGATGGCGATAACTCGCCAAGCCGCGAATGTAGGCAGAACTGGGGGCAGCGGGCTGGGAACTGGGCGCCGGGGGCTTCGTGCTGGGGGCTGGGGGCTGGGGGCCAGGGGCTGAGGGGTGGGGACTGGTCTGTTCGAGAAGCTGGCGAATAGACTGGTCTTGCGGGTCCATCTGGAGCGCGTGGCGCAGGGCGCCCTCCGCGTCCTCCAGGTCGCCGCGCTTGAGGTATGCCTTGCCGATCAGCGTATAGGGCCCGCTGTGGTTGGGGTTCAGCCAAATAGAGCGCTCCAGGGCCGAGATGGCGTCCTCCCATGCACCGCGATTCTCGTACGCATCGCCGAGCCGGTAGTAGGCCATCGAAAAGCTCGGATTGGAGGCAACCTCTTTCTGAAACTCGGCAAGAGCCTTGACGTCGTCGCCCTGAGAGAGCACTGCCTCGCCCAGAATGTAGTGCGCCTGCGGGATGTGCGAATCGATTTCAAGGGCGCGGCTGGCTTCGGCGGCGGCGCCCGACGGCAGCTTCGCGCGCAGCATCATCCCGGCCGTCAACAAGTGCGCCGCCGCTGAATCGGGCGCCACCTGAAAGAGCGCCGCGAAGGCCCGCACGGCTTTCTCGTCCTGGTGTGCTTGCAAGCAGGCGTTGCCCAGCATGAACTCGGCCACCAGCGCCTGCGAGCCGCCGGCCGCGGCCTTTTCAAACCATGGGATGGCTTCCGCATAGCGATGTTCGCTGTACGCCTGCACGCCCGTCTGGTAGGCGCTCGTTTGCAGGAACAAGAGCAGCAGCGGTCCCATGCTTAGTGCTCCGACTGCGCCAATCTCGCGCGCGCGGCCTGCAGGTTGTGCCTGGCCGTTTCCAGCGTCGGATCGATGCGCAGCGCGGCTTCGAATTCGGGAACGGCGTCCCGGAAGCGGCCGAGGCGGGCCAGCACCGCGCCGAGATCGCTGTGCAGAACGGCGTCGTCCCGCCGGAAATCCAACGACTCGCGCAGGTGCGCGGCCGCCTCTTCGAGACGGCCCGCCTCGGCGCGCTCGTCGCCCCACAACCGCAGCACCTCGCCCAAATGTTGCCGCGCTCCCGCGTCGCCGGGATTCTCCGCGAGCACCTGGCGGAACGCGGCCGCGGCCTGTTCCCAGCGCCGCTGTTCGGCGAGCGCGTTGGCCAGGTTATAGCGTGCGTTGGTATAACGCGGATTAGCCTGGAGCGCACGCGCGAAGAATTCGGCCGCTTCGGTCGCTGTTCCCGCCGAAAGCAGCGCCGCGCCGAGCGTATTCAGAGCGACCACATTGCCGGGCCGCGCCGCGACCGCGCCGCGCAAGCAGGCGACGGCGTCCGCGTGATCGCCGCGCGCCAGCATGAGCGCGCCCAGGTTGAACTGCGACGTGAAGTCCCCCGGATACTTTTCCAGGCGATGGAGCATGATGGCTTCCTGCAGCTCCATGCGGCGGTCCTCGACGGCGCGCGGCAGAACCTGCAGCCAGAGGTGCGCCATCTCGTCGGTGGCCTCGTTCCCGCCGCGCACGCGCTTGGGGGGCTGGTTGGGATTGCGCGGATTCGCGGTCGAATTATCGTAATGGTAGCGCATCGAAACCACGGTCCCCTTAGGCAGAAACACGGGTTGTTTGTAGCGGTAGACGGCCTGCCAGTTGGGGTCCCAATCCGGAATGCGGACGAGCCACTTGCGAGTCCCGCCGGGCAATGTCGCATAACCTTCCAGCAGGTGGCCCAGGTAGTGCGCGTGCGGGTAGACGGCGAGCACGTCCATGTCCATCGGCGTCACAAAGTCGTCGCCGACCGGGAAATCGGCGTCGCCCGCGGGGATATCCAGAGCGCCATCGTGCTCGAGTTGCAGCAACATGGGGTATTTTGTGGCCGGCTGCTCTGTGAAATACAACCCGACGGAAGGCTGCACCAGTTCAGGCTTGCCCGTCGGTTGCATGTGGACATTCAGAACGAGATCGGCGCCGGCATCCGCGCGCCAGGCCATGCCGGCGGGCTCGACCCAGGGAGTGCCGCCGGGTTTCCAGAAAAGGAAATGGCTGTCGGGGTCGAAAGTGTCCGATTCGATATTGAGGTCCATGCCGGGGAAACCGGCGCCCGGAGCTTTTTCCTGGAGCCGCGCGGAGCGGCTGCGATCGATTAGCAGATTGGCGTGGTGTACGGCGCGCATGTTGCCCGGGCGGATCTCGATGGCCTTCACCCAGCGGGTGCCCGGCATTTTCAGCGGCAGTACAAAATTCCAGTATTGGTTCGGACCGCCGGCGGACAACTGGTAAGGGGCGGTGGCCTCGATCACCAGGTCCGGTTCGCCAAGCTGCCACCCGGGTACGAACTTTGGAAGTGGAGGCGCGTCGGCCGGCGAACCAGCCGGAGCGCCCTGCCGGACCCATTCCTCGATGGTCCGAATCTGCTCGGCCGTCAGGCGCCGCTCATCCTGAAAGTCTCCGTAGCCTGCCTCGGGCAGCCATGGCGGCATGTATCGGCGCTTGAGGAGCGGGACCATTTGCGCGCCATGCTTGCGGACGTCGGTGTAGGTAAGCAACGGGAACGGCCCCGGCTCTCCCGGACGATGGCACGGCGCGCAGGAGTGATAGACGATGGGCGCGATGTTTTTGTAGAAGGTGATGGGATCGGCCTGCAGGGGTAGCGCGCACGCGGCCAGCGCGAGGGTTGCGCCACACTTTGGCCGCCTAAAAGGCGGCTGCGGCCATGATTGGCCGCCCCACATCCCGACCAGCATAACTTACCGCTTACCCACGTTTGGATCGATTTTCGCGGCTAGCGCCATCTCCGCCTCCGCTTCGGCTGTCTTCTTCTCCTGTTCCAATGCCAGCCCCAGGCTGTAGTGAAGAGAGGCGAATAGAGGGTTTACGTCGATCCCTTCGCGATAGATCTTAATAGCGTCTTCGTACTGGCCTTTCTCATAGAGCGCGCCGCCCCAGTTCAGATAGGCCAAAACATAATCGGGATCGATTTCGATGGTGCGCCGGTATTCGGAAATTTCCTCCGCGTTGCCCGTCGCGCCATAGGCGAGTGCGAGGTTGAAGTGGGCGCCGGCGTCCTGCGGATAGAGCTGGGTTGCGATGGTCAGAATCCCGGCACTAACGGCCGGATTGCCGCCTTGCCCATACGCTGCGCCGAGCCAGGTCAGCGCGCGCAAGAGATGCGGATAGATCTTCAAGGCTTCGAGCAATTCGTTGATGGATTCCTGGTGCTTGCCTTGCTTCCGCAGATCCATCGCTTTGTTGAATACCGCTTCAGCGTCCTCGCGGAAATTCCGCGGCATTCGCTGAAGGATGACGTACTTTCCGTTTGCTTCGACGACGTCGGAGATCTCTCCCGGCTGGAGCTTCAGCGCTGCCGCGGACCACGCCGGATCGAACTGGCTGGTGTCGAGATCCCCCAGATAGCCGCCATTGATTGTGCCGCGGTCGACCGAATTGGCCCGGGCAAGTTCGAAGAAAGATCCTCCCGATAGAAGCTGCTGCCGGATTGCCTCTGCTTTTCCTTGGTCGTCCAAAACAATCTTGCGGAGAAACAGACGTTTGGGAGCGATCGTGGTTCGCCATGCCGGGTTATGCTCCGCCACTTCGATCTTTTGCCCGGGCTGGACGCGAATCCAGTGTTCCGCTATGACAAACGCGCCGCGTGTCTCGGTCGCCATATGGCATCCGACGCAGCCTGCAATCCGATTCACCGGGCACAAACCCGCATGTTTCGTGACTGTCGCGCTATGACATCGCAAACACGTTTTTTCGGCCCTGGCAACCAGCACAGGACGGGGCGCATCCCGATGCGGGTCGTGACAGTTTGTGCACGTGATCTCACCGGCCCTTTGACGCCAGCACTCGCTGTTTTTCAGCGCCGTCACTTGATCGGAAATCAGCGTGTCGTCCGGCATGGGGTCTTCGACGACACTGGAGCCCGCATGACATTGAGAGCATGGCCGCATCCGTTCGGCAACGGGCAGCTTGTCCGGGTTCAATATACGCAGGTCGCGCGAGTGGGCCCCGAGCGCGGCTAAATGCGGTTGGCCTGGGCCGTGGCAGTTCTCGCAAGCGACTCCGGTCTCGACTCGCGTTCCGTGAGTTCGCGGCGCGCCGTGGCACCCGAGACATCTCGTTTCCAGGTACGGAGTCAATATCCGGCCCATGGCCGTTTCATAGGTCGTGGGCTTCTCTTCGGGAAAACCGAGCGAGAACGCCAGCCGGTTCTGCTCCGCATAGTGGAAGTACCGGGCTTCGAGCAGTCGCGCACGCGGCAGCGGCAAGCCGTCCAGAGCCGGAACGCGGAGGAGAAAACTGAGGCCATGGCGGTCCCCGCCCACCATGGTCTCAACCGGAAAATCGAGCTCCGGTTGCCCCGGCATTTGCACTTTGTACTGCAGGGTCTGGCCTGTTCTCTTGAGCTCGTACTTGATCTCCGGCGCCGGCCCCTCCTGGTGCGTTTCGTCGTACTTCGCCGGAACTTCTTGGTCGGGAGCGACGCCCCGCCAGGTCCGCGCCATGTTCGTGCGGACGTGCGACATAGCGATGTTCCTGTGGCAGCCGGCGCATGCGTCGCGCCCCACGTAGCCGCTTCCGTCGGCGCTCGCGAGCGAGGGGACCATCAGCAGCAAGTAGAACAGACGCACAGGTAGGTCAGGCCATCGGCCTATTGCCTTCACGCCCACAATTTTATCCACAATTCCTCGTGGCTTCAATACTCCGGTCCCAGGCAATCTATATACCGCACATCCGGTAGTGGCTCTGGCCGCCTGAAAAGGCGGCTGCGGCCAAGATTGGCCGCCCTGCAAGGCGAGATCCGCGCTCAATCCGGCAATCGCAGTTGGATATTCTGCGGCATGAACCGCAGATACTCCCGAAGCGCGTTGCGGCTTTCCGCTTCGTGCCCGGCTCTCCGATAAAGCTGGGCCAACTCGAGGTAAGCATCCGGCCGGGACGGATCGAGTCCTATACTGCGCTTTAACTCCTTAACCGCTTCCTCCATCTTGCCAGCACGTTCGAGCGCCGCTCCCAGGCAATAGACATAGCGTGCGTTAGCGGGTTCCTGCGTGGACGCACGCGTGTACAAGCGGATGGCTAAGTCCGTCTGTCCTTGCGCCAGCAAGACGGAACCGAGATCGGCCTCCACTGCCGAATCCTGCCTTTGTTGCGGGGGCAACTGGGAGAGAATCCGATATGCCTCCCGCAGGTCGGGCGCGGTGTGTGTGTTTGCCGCCCGATCGAAATAAGCCAGGCCGAGGTCGCGGCGGGCAAGCGCGGCATCCGGTTCGCGCCACGCCTTCAGCTCGGGATTAGCGTCACCCGCTTCGGGCTGCTGCGCGCGCGGCAGGCGCGGAATGCTGTGATCCGTGACGGCGGAATGGGCCACGTTAGTGGGTCGAAGCCGGGGCATGTGACAGCTCACGCATTCGGCGGCGGCCCGATGACGCCCCGCCGCGAAGAGATCGTTATGGCACGAGAGGCACACCCGCCGGACGACCTGTGTCCGGTCCGGCTCGCCCGAATGCGGGTTGTGGCAAGTGCCGCACCACAAGCGGCCGCCACTCTGCCGGGCGCACTGGCTTTGGGCCAGCAGTTCGCTCTGGCTCACCGCCCGCAGCGTGCCGGGAGCGGCAGTCCTCAGGTAGGTGACAAAAACGCTCTCGGTAGTCTGGCCCGGCTGGAAGTCCCACCAATCGCGGCCGGGATTCAGTATCCGGACTTCTCCTTCCAGGTGGCATTGCTCGCATACGCTGTCACGGCGGCTGGGGGCTAACTTGGCAGGGTTCACGATGGATCCCGCGACGGGCTTGCCGAGGTGCGCGGCGGGCGAACCATGGCACCGTTCGCAAGAGATCGCGGTGAAGGGAGGATCTCCGAACTGGTTCGCGGTTCCCCCAATGAAGTTTACTGTGCCGGTGTGGCAGAATAGGCAGCCGCTGGTGATCTGGTGCGTGAAGTCGAGATGCGCTTCCGTCTCGTAACCCGGCGTCAGGTCCCAGCTCTTGCTTTGCGTGTAGTAGGATGCCGGCGATTGATATAGGTATCGCCCCAGCCGGACCATGTAGCTGTATCCGACTATGCCGTCCCCCACGGAATATGCTACGGGATATTTGGCAGTCACGCCACGCTGCTCCAGTTTATGCTCCAGCAGCGCGCCGCGCCGCTGGATGGTGATGGTGCTCCCCGATAGTTTGTGCACGATGCGGCCTTCCGCAAAAACAGACGGTGGGCCTAAGGATCTGCCCATCGGGGAGCGCTCGAAGGCGGCGGCTTCGGAGGGGTGGCAGCGGGCGCAGGGATCTTCGGCGCGGACTGGCGCAAGGCAGCCGAGCAGCAGTATAAAGGAGGCCGCGAGCCGGCGCATGGAAGTATTATCGCAAAGCCTTAGCGCCAAATATGAAAAAGGCCGGCAGAGCGTTTGCCCTGCCGGCCCGGTTTTTTTTGGGAACCGCTTCCTTACGGTCGCGGCTCGGTAACGGTCGTTGCCGCTGGCGGTTAGAACTTGAGGGTTCCGGAAAACTGTAGTGTCCGCATCCCGACGCCGTTGTTTCCGCCGAAAGCTATGCCGGTGATCTGGCCGGCCTGGGGACTCGTGACATCGCTATTCGGGCCGCCGAGGTTGGTGTGGTTGAAGAAGTTCCGCGAATCCATGCGGAGTCCGAATGAGACGCGCTCCGTGATATGGAACTGCTTCATCATCGAAAAGTCGAAGTTGATAAAATGCGGACCGATCAGCGTGTCGATCGGGTAATTGCCGAATGTGTCACCCGCCGGGTACGCATAGGGGCCGGACGTACACACCTGATTGGGGCAGCCCATGATCCATTGGTTGCGATTCTGCGTCGCTGGGTAAACGCTCCCGCTTCCCACATCGGGGCGGTTGCTGGGGCCCGCACCCGGTTTCAAAGCCGCGCCGTAGTTGTCTATTGTTGGCGAGAAGGGAATGCCGCTGTAAAACGTGGTGATCGCACTGACGGTCCAGCCGCCCAAAGCCAGATCCACTCCCTTGTTGGCGCTGGAACCGAACTTCTTGCCGTGCCCGAAGGGAACATCGAAGTTTTGCGCGATGGTCACCTGGTTGTGCGGCAACAGGCTGCTTTGCCCATAGCCACTGGCCCCATTCTGGGGGCCATAGAGAAAGTAGTAATTGGTGTCGTAGGGCCCGTCCCAAGTCTTAAGCTGCTGGTAGGTGTAGTTGCCTTGGACGGTCCAGCCGCTCAAGGCTTTTATCGTGACCGTGGACTGGAAGGAGTTGTATTGCTGGTTGGTGCAGTTGCAATAGTAGCCCAAGCTCTGCGTCCATCCGTACAGCGTGGCGTACGTCTGTGTCGCCGTTTCGGTGGTTGGATTCCAGATAGCCTCATTCGGGTTAACGGTATTACCGGTGCCGATCCAGCCGTGGCGGGTGGAGTTGCCCACATAGCCGCCGGACACCGCGATCTTGTCCGTGATCTGCCTCTGGATAGTGCCGTTGTATTGGTAGACCACCGGCATAGTCATGGTATCGGGCCGAAACTTCGGCGAGATCCCGTTGGGGAGCGGGAAAGTCCCATTGGAGCCGACCGTGATGGGGGCGAGAGTCACCGGTCCCTGGTTGAGGTTAAACACGGAGGCGAACGGTTGCGAGGCCGGGTTGTTCATCTGCTGGTAGTCCAGCACTGGCGGGTTCTGGGTCACGTTGTGCCCAAACGTGGAGCCAAAAGTTCCCAGATTGTACGACCAGCCATACCCCGCACGGACGACCGTCTTCTTGTCGATTTGGTAAGCCAAGCCGACCCTGGGCGCGAATTCGTGCCAGTTCATGGTTTGGATGCCATGCGAGGAAACGCCGCCCTCGCCGAAAACGTACATCAGGCCGTTGGCTAAATCCAGCGTGGCGCCGTTCCCCGCGGCATTCACGGATTCCGGAAACACCATTTCCCAGCGCACACCCAGCGAGGCGGTCAGCTTGGGCGTCACGCGCCATTGATCCTGTCCGTACCAGAAGAAGCGCTTCTGGCGCTCCTGGGCGTTGGTGCTGGAACTGACATACCGGTCGAAGCTGGACGTGCCTCCGAGCAGGAACGTCGCCAATCCTAGGCCGTCAACCGGGCTTGCGCCGACGGAGCCGACCTCGCCGGTGTAGTTGCCATTGAAGTACAACTCGCCAGCCCGGTGGCTGTCGCTGGGAACCCGCAAGTTCATGGCATACCGTAGATCCGCGCCGAATTTGAAGCTGTGGTTGCCGTGGATCTTGGTCACGTTATCGACGAACTGAATCTGCCGCTCGCTCTGGGTCAACGGGCAGTTGCATTGATTGACGCCTAGACCATATCCCAGCTTGTTATCCCCGACACCAGCGTCTTGGATATCGAAGTAAGGCATGCCGGAAGTGTAGGTTTTGTCCAGATTCAAGCCCGGAATGCCCGCTGTGGTAGCTGGGTTCGTACCGTAGCCGTTGGGCACGTCTTGGACATAATACCGCATGTAGCCCAGCCGGAATTCATTCACCAGGGTCGGACTGATCGTGTTGGTCCAACCTACGGCAACGCTTTGGTTCAGCGCGCTGGAATCGCCTGCGTAGTTGCCGAAGTTGGGGCCGCCAGCCTCCAAGCCGAATGCGCCCGGGGCCTGCTCGGTATAGGCGGCATAGCTGTAACGGCCGAAAATCGAGTTTTTCGGGTTCAAGTAGTAATCCCAGCGGGTGTTCCACAGGTTGCCGGTAATCGCGACGTCGCCGCTGGCATCGTAGTTATTGGCGTAGGTGGCCCCGCCCGGCAGAGTCGCCGTGTTCGGCAGGGGCCAAAAAGCCATGATCGCAAGGGCCTGCGGGCTCAAACGGGTCTGGGGGATCACATTGCCGGGGAACATCTCGCGGCCGACGCCGGTATTCAGGTTGCCGGTGGCCGGATCGTAGATTTGGTTGTTCGGGCTGGCAGCCAGCCAATCGCCCAGGTTCCCGGTGCGGGCTTGTGCGTTGGGCACCGACGTGAGAACCGACCCCCCCAGCGCCTGGCGGTTCAATTGCGTATCGGCGAAGAAGAACAGCTTATCCTTGATGATCCTGCCGCCAATCGATCCGCCAAACTGGTTCTGCCTGTAAACCGGGTTCGCGTTGGTAAAGGGGTTCCTGGCAAAGTCTTGAAAGCCTGGGGTATTCGCTTGCAGGTATTCAAAAAGATCCCCATGGAAATCGTTGGTGCCGGATTTGGTTGAGTAGCTCGCGATCCCTCCGCCCGTGTACGAGAATTCGGCATCGAAGTCCTGGTTAGCTTGCTTCACCTCCGCAACCGAGTCGAAGGTTGGGTTGATCACGATAATCCCGAGGATGGGATCTTGGTTGGTAGTTCCGTCCAACTCGTACCCCATGGCGTCGAAGACCTGGCCATTCACTACCATCTGTACGCTGCCTTGCGGGTTTTCATCCGAGGCGTGCGCCCAGCCAAACGGCACCGTTCCCGGATTCAACAACTCGAAGGCCTGGAGATTGCGCCCGACGCTGGGCAGTTCTTCGATTTGATGGGAGTCGAAGGTTTGGGCGACGTCGGCGCGGTCGGACTGCAGTAGCGGCGCGGTGGCGGTCACGTCCACTTCCTGGGTGACACTGCCAACCTGCATGGCGACATCGAACCGCGCGACAGCGTCGACTTGCACCGTGATCGCGTTGGAGACCGTTTTCTGAAACCCGGATGCTTCAATGCTCACTTGGTACCGGCCTGGGATGAGTTGGCCCTTGGTATAGTTGCCAGACTCGTTCGTCATTACGTCTGATTTCGTACCTTTTTCTACGTCTGTAATCGACACCTTGGCATTGCTGACAGCAGCACCTGTGGGGTCCGTTACAGTTCCAACGATAGTGCCAAAGACCTGTTGTGCGCTTAGGGTTCCACTAAAGCAGAACAGCGCGAAAGATACGCATAAGGCGAACGAAGCCGATTTGTGCAGACTGAGCATCTTGATTTGATCTCCCTCTTTTGTGGAAAACTTCCACGCATTGAATGCCAAACTAACCTGATTTGCTACCCACGCTAGTGCAATCCAATCCTTCACAAGTTTTGGATCGAATGTTGTGAGTGAATAATAGATCTTTAGTAGAGGCAGAACAAGTGCCAAGTGCGTTTGTTACGGTTAAAACATATAAGTGTATGTTTTGCATGAGTTTGCGCGTACGTTACGCCAGCACGTTACTTACGCCGGCAGGTTACTTGTGGTGCCAGAGCGGGTGTACGTGTTTGGTGCCGATTGACAGAAACCGCTCCCTGACGGTTACGCGTCCGCCTCCAGGAAGTTGAACGGTATTGACGGGGATGCAATAATACGAGTACGTGGCGCAAGTTCCGGCGATTGCCGCCGGTCCCTGCCAGTTGTATCCAGAGACACACTCGATCCCCATTCGTCGTCATGAATAGCCGGCCAAGCGCGATTCATCGCAGGCAGTTTGTCAAGTCGCTATGCGCGGCCGTCCCAGTGTTTTCTTTCGATCAGCTTGTCATGGGGCTGCCTCTCGGCGTGCGGTTTGTAAATGTGGCGCGGGAGGCGGGATTGCAAGCCAAGACCATTTTTG
>Ga0182016_10005898_pt1 | contig 13008 bp, 17 predicted proteins | sample 712S2MmetaG_FD_120491 | JGI IMG/M metagenome (GOLD analysis project Ga0182016, IMG submission 120491) | Permafrost microbial communities from Stordalen Mire, Sweden - 712S2M metaG | ecosystem: Environmental > Terrestrial > Soil > Wetlands > Permafrost | place: Sweden: Stordalen | collected...
GAAGCCCTGGCACAAAGTGACGGCGGCCCGAAGGGTTGCGTTGCTCTTGGCTTCTGGCGTCGTTGCGCCTCGGTCACAGCCCCACTGTGGGGGATGTTCCCTCGTTGCGCCTCGCCAGAAGCCAAGAGCGACGCAACAAACTGTATTCTATCCTGGAGTCCCCTCAGTAAGGCACTACGGAAACAGAGTCTGGATTGCCTGTGCCGAATTACTCTGGTAAACTGTGGCGATGAAGTCCGAAACGCCGACCCTTTCCGATTGGACGCCGGAGCAAATTGCCCAGGGCAAACGTTGGGTCCACGCCTGGCGGAAGGCCGGCCCGCTGCTCGAACAATTGCGGCGGCAGGAACTGCGCCGGGATGATGCCGGGCGCGTGCTGGCTCTGTTGTGCGGGCCGGCCGATTATCGGAAGCCTCCGCGGGCTCCCAAACCCACTTCCGGCCTGGTCGAACAGCAACGCTGGTTCGTGAAAGCCAGAAGCCATGATTGAGGTCAGCCGCGCCGCGGCGGAACTCCAAGCCGTCTGTGTGACAAATGCTTGGGGCTTCTGCTTCATCGGCGGCTTGGCCTTGCAACGATGGGGCGAACCGCGCGAGACCGTGGACGACGATCTGAGCCTATCGCGGATTGACAAGTATGCGCCCGATGTTAAACTAGTCTCAGACTAGTTTAATTATGCCTGCAGCTTCCAATCACGGCCGCCGCTCCTCCGCTTCTATTGGCGCATTTCGCGCCAAGACACACTTTTCCCAACTCCTGGAGCGCGTCGCCCAGGGGGAGGAAATCATCATCACCAAGCATGACAAACCGGTGGCGCGGTTGGTGCCTGCCGAAAGACCCTCGCGGGAAGAGGTCGCCACCATTTTCCGCCGCATGGACGCCTTGCGGCAGAATCTTCCCAAGCCAAAGGATAAGTCCAGTCTCAAGGATTTGATTAACCACGGGAGAAGGTTTTGATGGCCTATGTGGTTGACCCCTCTGTGGCCCTGGCGTGGCTTTTGCCGGATGAAACCAACGCCAGGGCGGACGCTGTTCGATTGGCGATTGAGAATGGCGCGGACGCCTGGGTTCCGGTTCACTGGCGGTTGGAAATTGGCAATGGGTTGCTCCTGGCCGAACGGCGCGGAAGAATCATGGCGGCGCAGGTTGCCCAGGCCCTGTCTTTGATGCACGCGTTGCCTTTGGAGGAGGACGAGGAAACCGCCCAACAGATTCCGACCCGGACTTTAATGCTGGCCCGCAAACACGGTCTGACCGTTTATGACGCTGCTTACTTGGAACTGGCCCAGCGACGCGGAGCAATCCTTGCCACCTTTGACGGGCAGCTATTGAAGGCGGCGGCGAAAGAAAAAATTCTGACGTGATGATCTTTGCTCATCCTTTGACCAAACCGGTCAGGATGTGTCCGCACGGGACGAAACCCGCTTTTTGCAGCGTTCCGCGCGAAGCGAAGTTTTGCGGATTGCAGCGGGCGGCGGGGACGTTTCCGAGTTCGTAACAGACTCGCTTCAGTTCTTGCACCAAATACCCACCGAAGCCCTTGCGGCGAAAGGGTTCCGCCACCTCCATATAAATGTCACCAAAGGGACGGTTGTAATGGTAAAGGATGCCGCCTTTGGCCACGAGTTTGCCGTCGCACTCCACCACGCCGTGCGAGGGGAGTTGTTTCTCGGAAATGTCCAACTGATCTGACGCCCGCGCGAGGCGAAAAGCGGCCCCGGAGGGCGCGGCGAGGCTGGTGGTGAACTTGTCGTGAAAGAGGATGCTTTCGCTGGCCACCTCAGGAGCGAATGTGTGCAACATCGCGGTGAGCAAGGAATCGTTGCTCTGCGTTTCAATGCGGCGCGAGCCTGTCACTGCAAGGAGCGCGGAGAAAAGGTCGAACAACCGATTTCGCCAGTGGGGGACGACATAAAATTCGTAAATGCTCGGAATGTCTTTCCAGGGTCCGGCGATCGCCACGGAGCCGTAACCGATGCACGCGCCGTCGGTGGTTAAGGAGTATTCCGCCGACCAACCCGGCCGAACATGAATGGAATCGTGGATGATTTGACAGTTCATCTCGAGCCGGTAGGCATCGCGCCACGCTTTGATTTCTTCGAGTGAACTGGGGATGGCGGACAGTGTCATAATTCCTGATCTTGTTTTGGGCCTGGCGGTTCTTGCCAACGGTCTAAAATTCGCCGTTCCTTTTTGGTGGGGCGGCCCGTGCCTTTCGGGCGAAGGCCAATCGGGCGCAAAGTCGGTTGGCGCAGTTTTTCCAACTCCGCCGCGGGTGTCTGGTCCTCCGCGAAATCCCGGGCTAGTTTCCCGCTGACGCGGCGATCCAGCAGTTGGAGCACTTTGTAAGTGCGGATGATGTTGTCTTTGAGCGCAAGGATCACCTCCCCGACGTGAACGTCGCGTGAAGGTTTCGCTTTCTGCTCGGCGATCGTAATGTGCCCGTGCCGACAAGCGTCGGCGGCTTGGCTGCGTGTTTTGTAAACGCGCACGGCCCAGAGCCATTTGTCCAGGCGCACGGAGGTCGTCGTTTGCGCGCGAAAGGCGGGAGATGCGTCGGGCGAGGTCATGCCCGGGAAAATACGATGGCCGGCATGGTTTTTCTTTTTTTCATTGCGCGGTTTAAAGGTCGTCCGTAGTTTTCAGCGAACACAATTATGACACAAGCTTTTCCAAACATCTCCGCCATCCAGTACGAAGGCCCCAAATCCAAGAACCCGCTCGCTTTCAAGCACTACAACGCCGCGGAAGTCGTTGAAGGCAAGACCATGCGCGAACACCTGCGTTTCTCGGTGGTTTATTGGCATACCTTGCGTGGGCGCGGGTCGGATATGTTTGGTGCGCCCACGATGGTGCGACCCTGGGACGATTTTAGCGAATCGCTCGACAACGCCCGGCAGCGGGCGCGCGTGGCTTTCGAGTTTTTCGAGAAACTGGGGGCGCCGTTTTACGCCTTTCATGACCGCGACGTCGCGCCCGAAGGCAACACTCTGGCGCAGACAAACAGTAACCTCGACGCGGTGGTCAAAGTGCTGGCCGAGGAGCAAAAGCGCACTGGCATTGGCTTGCTCTGGGGAACGGCTTGTCTCTTTGCCCATCCACGCTTTGCCCACGGGGCGGCGACCAGTTGCAACGCGGAGGTTTTTGCCTACGCCGCCGCCCAGGTCAAGAAGGCCATCGAAGTGACGCACGAACTGGGCGGCGCGGGTTACGTTTTCTGGGGCGGGCGCGAAGGATACTCCTCCTTGCTGAACACCGACATGAAACGCGAGCTGGATCACCTGGCAAAATTCCTGCACATGGCGGTCGATTATAAAAAGAAGATCGGTTTCAAGGGTCAGTTTTACATTGAACCAAAGCCGAAAGAGCCGACCAAACATCAGTATGACTCGGACGCGGCGGCGTGCCTGAACTTTCTGCGCGAGTACGACCTGCTGGGTGATTTGAAATTGAACCTGGAAACCAACCACGCCACTCTGGCCGGCCACACCATGCAGCACGAACTCGAGGTAGCCGCCGCAGCCGGTGCCCTTGGTTCCATTGACGCCAATACCGGAGATTTGCTCCTGGGCTGGGACACGGACCAATTTCCCACGGACATTTACCTCACCACCCAATGCATGTGGACCATTTTGAAAAATGGCGGGTTGACCACCGGAGGAGTGAATTTCGACGCCAAAGTGCGCCGGGAAAGTTTTGAGCCGGTCGATCTGTTTTACGCCCACATCGGCGGCATGGATGCTTTCGCGCGCGGGTTAAAAATCGCGGCGGCGATTCGCAAGGACGGACGCCTGACCGAGTTTATCCGCGAGCGTTACCAATCCTGGGACAGCGGCCTGGGCCGGGAAATTGAAGCCGGCAAGAGCAGCCTTGAGGCCCTCGAAGAATTCATGCTGCAGAAAGGGGAACCGGCGGCCAACACCAGCGGCCGCCAGGAATTCCTCGAGAACCTGATCAACGAATTTATTTGATCGGCTACTTGTTGGTGGCTTTGGCGGGGGCCGCCGCCGGCGCTGTGTTGGTCAACGTCAACAATTGACTGGCTGGCGCGGTCGCACTCGAGGGGGCCACCGCTGGCGTGGTGGATTGAGACATAACGGGCGCTCCCTTTTTCGCTATTTCTTCCAAGAGCGCCGCGCCGGCGGTCTTGGAGCGGCTGGACGCCATGACGGCCATCAGCAAGGCCAGGCCAAAAAAGACTCCCGCCGCGTATTTCGTCACCTTCGTCAAGACATTGCCCGAGCCCGCCCCGAAAAGGGCGTCGGTGGCCGCGCCGCCGAACGCCATGCCCGCGCCGGCCTCTTTCTTCGGCAGTTGCAGGAGGACCAGGAACACCAGAAACACGCAATCCAGAAACATCAGGACCGAGAATAAAACGTAAAAAATGCTAAATGTCATATTGAACTCATTAATTTGAGTTTTTGATTATATCAGAAAAATTCCGTACGTCCAGTGAAGCTCCGCCGACGAGCGCCCCATCGACATCCGGTTGTTCCATCAATTCGCGCGCGTTGGAGGGTTTGACGCTGCCGCCGTATTGAATGCGGACGTGGCGCGCCACGGTCGCACCGAACATTCCTTCAATCAATTTGCGGATAAAAACGTGCGCTTCCTGCGCCTGGAGCGTGGTGGCGGTTTTGCCGGTCCCGATGGCCCAAACTGGTTCGTAAGCGACGATGGTTTCGGTCATTTGTTCCGGGGTCAAACCGGCCAGACTGCCGCGCACTTGCGTGGTCAGGACGGCTTCCATTTGGCCGGATTCGCGCTCGGCCAGCAGCTCCCCAACGCAGACGATTGGTTTAAGGGAGGCGGCATGCGCGGCGCGCGCTTTCTTGGCAATCAACTCGTCGCTTTCCTTCTGGAATTGGCGCCTCTCGGAATGGCCGAGAATGACATAGCGAACGGAAAACTCCTTGAGCATTCCGGCCGCGATCTCCCCGGTGAACGCGCCATAGTTGTTCTCGCTCATATTCTGCGCGCCCAGGCGGATGTGGGAATCCAGCACCGCTTTGGAGACTTCGTCCAAGGCCGTGAAAGGCGGGCAAACGACCACGTCAATGTCCTTGATGTTGGCCAGTTCCAATTTGAGTCCCTTGACCAAAGCGAGCGCTTCGGCCACGGTTTTGTTCATCTTCCAGTTGCCCGCGATAATTAATCTTCGTTCTTTTTTCATTGGTTGTTGAGCTGTTGGGGAATGCTACTTGTCCGAAAGAGCGGCCACACCGGGAAGTACTTTGCCTTCCAAGAATTCCAGGCTGGCCCCGCCGCCGGTGCTCATGAAAGTCACTTTGTCGCCCAATTTTGCTTTGTTGAGCGCCTTGACGCTGTCGCCGCCGCCAATAATGCTTTTCGCGCCATTTTGGGCTGTCGCCGCCGCGACCGCGCGCGCCACCGTATTGGTGCCTTCCGCAAAGCGCGGATCTTCAAACATGCCCATCGGGCCGTTCCACATGATGGTCTTGGCGGTGCTGAGAATCTGACTATAGTGCTTAGCCGTTTCCGGTCCAATGTCCAATCCTTCCGTGGCTTCCGGAATGTCGCGCTCGTTATTGACGGTTGGATTCTGAATGTCGATCACCGGTTTGCCTTTTTTGTTCAGTTTGCCTGTCTCAACGGGCGTGCCGATGATGTTGTCCGTTGGCAACAAAAACTGGACACCCCGCGCCTGGGCTTTATCCAACGCGGCCTTGGCCACGTTGACTTTATCGGGTTCGCAGAGGGATTTGCCGACCTTTGCGCCTTGCGCCAATTTGAAAGTGTAGGCCATCGCGCCGCCAATCAAAATCGTGTCGGCTTTTTCCAACAGGCGATCAATGACGTTGATCTTATCCGAAACTTTTGCTCCGCCCAGGACGACGACGAACGGATGGGCTGGGTTGTCTAATTCCTGGCCGAGGAATTTCAGTTCCCGTTCCATTAATAAACCGGCGGCGCACTTCCCGCCGCGTTTGGCAATGACGCGGGCTACGCCTTCCGTGGAGGCATGGGCCCGATGGGCCGCGCCGAAGGCGTCGTTGACATAAATGTCAGCCAGACGCGCCAGCTTTTCCGCGAAAGCGGGATCGTTGGCCTCTTCTTCATTATAGTAACGGACGTTCTCCAAGAGCAGAATATCCCCCGCCTTGAGGGCAGCGACGGCTTTTTCCGCCACCTCGCCGATGCAATCGCTGGCAAAGGCCACCGGACGGTTAAGCAACTCGGAAAGTTTGACAGCCACGGGCGCAAGGGACATGGAAGCCTCGCGTTTGCCTTTGGGCCGGCCCAAATGGGCTGCCAGAATGATCTTGGCGCCATGCTCTATCAGCAGGCGCAAAGTGGGAAGGGTTTCCTGAATGCGGGTGGCATCGTTGATGACCATTTTGCCATCTTTTTCTTCCATGGGCACGTTGTAATCCACGCGCACGAGCACCCGTTGGTTGTTCACGTTCAGGCCGTTGACACTAAGTTTTTCCATAGAGCGGAAGGGTAACGGCAGCGGCCTGTCGTTTTCAACTCAAAACGCCCGCCGGTTGGACGCCGCAAGGGACTTTCACTCGAAAAAATAGCGCTTTACAATTGTGCATCGCAGGGCAACTTATGGCCGCTTTATGACCGATACCGATTTGAATTTGTGGGGACTGATTGTTGTGCCGGTAGGGCTTTTGATTTGTTTCGGCCTGGCGTTGCTGGTCTGGCTGCGCGACGAACTCAAGGCCGGCCCCGAAGACGAGTAAAACGAGCGGGGCAATCGCTGAGTCCGGCGCGGGCCGTCCGGCAGCTTGCTTATCAGGCTGTCAGCGTTTAGATTAGCCCAGTGAGTACGGCGGAATTGATTTACTCGAAGGCCAAGACGCTACCTGCTTCCTCGCAGATGGCATTGCTGCAACTCTTGGAGTTGCTGGCCGAAGCTCCCTCCGCCAAGACGTCGGCTCGTATCGAGCCTGGCAGCGCCCAGGGCTTGGTCAGTATGGCGGAAGACTTCGACGCGCCGTTGGCGGATTTTGAGGCGTACATGAAATGAGCGTGTTGCTGGACCCGCACACGTTCCTTTGGTTCATCACCAACGATCCCCGTCTTAGCAGTCAGGCGCAGGCGTTGATTCAGGCTCCAGGGAACCGACGCTTTTTGAGCATGGCTGGCTTGTGGGAGCTAGCGATCAAAGTTGGCTTGGGAAAACTCACGCTGAGGCAACCTTTCGACCAGTTTATTCCCCGCCAGCTTCAATTGAATCAGATCCAGGTGCTGGCCATTGATTTGCCACACTTGGCTGCGGTCGTAGCCATGCCCTTTCATCATAGAGACCCATTTGACCGCCTGATGGCCGCCCAATGCCAGATCGAGGATTTTCCAATTATTAGCGCCGACCCGGCCTTCGATGCTTATTCCATTCGCCGGGTCTGGGCCTAGCGGCCTTCCATTTGAAACCGGCGGGAACTGTTCGTGAAAGTATTGGAAGAGCACTGAAAGAGTAGTGGAGACGCCAGGAGGCTTCCCCGGTTGAAAAATGGCGCATCACATTCGGACTGAGAGGGCAAGTTATGGCCGCTTTATGACCGATACCGATTTGAATTTGTGGGGACTGATTGTTGTGCCGGTAGGGCTTTTGATTTGTTTCGGCCTGGCGCTGCTGGTCTGGCTGCGCGACGAACTCAAGGCCGGCCCCGAAGACGAGTAAAACGGTGACACCACGCCTGCGGCACCCAAACCGCGCGGTCGTGGGCCAAATCAACCACCAAAGCGTCCTCCGTCAAACGGACTGCCGTAGCTCTGGGGGTTGCACTGTCAATCCCAAAAGTAGTCAGGCCATTTCGCCAACAGTACCACGCGCTACTCGCAGAACAACCAGTGTCTCCATGCAAGATTACCGACTTTATGCCGTAAGGGCTGTGTGAAAAGGATACTTTGTCTTTTGCCGATCGGATTGGTGGCCGCGCTCTGCGGCTGCGGAACACCCTATAACTTCAGCCCCTACGTTGGCCAACAGCAAAACTGGGCCACTGGCCCCGGAGGCTATGTGAAGATGGTCGATCATGTGAATATCTTCCCCCCGGGCCAATTGCCACCCCAGCCCTATATTGTGCTGGGCGCGGTGAACACGGATAGCGAGGAGAATCTGGCCAAAGCCGTCAAAGAACAGCACGCCGATGCGGCCTTGCTTTGTGTCGAACAAAGCTACCGCAGCGGCACGGTGGCGGTGGCGGCGCCTGGGGTCTTTGTGGCGCAACCCTTGCGCCACACGGTCATCACGGCGAACTTGATTAAATATCGCTAATCCGCCGTGGGATTGATTGCCGTCGGCGATTCGCCTACAATCAGCCTGCGTGAATGACATCGGAGAATCTCCAGCGGCCCGAATTTTTCGAGCCACTGAGGCCGATTTGGCGGATATAGCCAACCTCGCGGGAGTCATTTGGCGGGCCTATTATCCGGGCATCATCTCCCTGGAGCAAATCGAGTACATGCTGGCGGGAATGTACTCGCTGGAGACCTTGCGGGAGGAGATTTGCCGTCGGGGCGTTTGCTACGAACGCCTGCTGGTTGATGGCTCCTTGGCCGGCTTTGCCGCGTACAGTGCGACAGAACAACCGTCGGTCTTTAAACTGCATAAGATTTACGTCCATCCAAAGTGGCATGGTCGCGGCTGGGGAAGTCTGCTTCTGCGGCATTGCGAAGAGGAGGTCCTCAAGGCCGGAGGCAAATCTTTGGTTTTGACAGTGAACAAGAAGAACAGCAAAGCGATGGCCGCTTACCGGCGGAATGGCTTCACCATCACGGATGCGGTCGTTGTGGATATTGGCGGTGGGTTTGTCATGGATGATTACATCATGAGCAAAAACCTGAGAAATCCGGCTCCCGCCCCTTGAGTTTTTCTTTAACAAGGGCATCTTAAAGCCCAAGTGAGGAACCGGGATTGCCGTTTCCTTGGGCCAATCCATGACAAAAAAGTGCGTACTCTGGAAGGACGTGTCTGCGCGACGCGTGGAGATTCTAAGCCGGTTTATCGCGGTGGTGACAACAGTTTTGCTAGTCGCGCCGGGCGCGATGGCCCAAAGGCAAATGCTGCGAGGCCATATCCCATCCGTCGCCGCCCGCTTGCAACCCATAGGTGAAGTGGCGCAAACCAACCGGATGAATCTGATTATCGGCCTGCCGTTGCGTAACCAAGCTGCCTTGAGCAATTTACTGCAACAGATTTACAACCCGGCCAGCCCCAATTTTCATCATTATCTTACCCCCGCGCGGTTCGCGGAGCAGTTTGGCCCGACGGCGGACGACTATCAGGCCGTGATGGATTTCGCCACCACTCACGGGCTGCGCGTGACCGGGATCCATTCCAATCGCACATTGATCGATGTCAGCGGCGCGGTGGCGGACATTGAAAAGACGCTCCACCTCCGATTGCGGACTTACCAGCATCCCACCGAAGCGCGGACCTTCTTTGCGCCTAATTCCGAACCTTCCGTCGATTTGGCGGTGCCGTTGCTGTCGATCAGCGGGTTAACCGATTACGTCCGGCCACATCCCCTTATTAAGAGCGCGTCCAAGAGGAATCCCCTCCTACCCCGGTCCGGTTCCGGCTCCGACGGTTCGTATTTGGGCTATGACTTTCGCGCCGCCTATGTTGCCGGCACTGCGCTGACAGGCGCGGGACAGTCCATTGGTTTGTGGGAGGGGGACGGTTATGTCGCCTCGGATATTGCCTCGTACGAAGGAGAGGCGGGGCTTCCCAATGTCCCATTGGTCAACGTGTATATTGACGGCGCGACTGGCCAGGCGGGTTCTGGCGCCTCGGAAGTTTCGCTGGATATTGAAATGGCCATTGCCATGGCCCCGGGGGTGACAAGTGTTCTTGTCTATGAAGGCCCCAATGAAGACAACATCACGGTGCCGAATGACATATTGAATCGGATGGCCACTGACAACTTGGCCAAACAGCTCAGTTGTTCATGGGGCTTTAGTATCAATTCCACGACCGACCAGATTTTCCAACAGTATGCGGCGCAGGGACAGTCCTTCTTTTTGGCCTCAGGTGATAGCGGTGCGTTTGTTGAGCCGTCCAATCCCGTCGAGCCTCCATCTGATGACCCCTATATTACCGTCGTCGGCGCGACCACCTTAAGCACCAGCGGCCCGCAAGGATCGTGGCAATCTGAAACGGTCTGGAACTGGTATAGTACCGGCGAAGGAAAAGGCTCCAGCAGTGGCGGGATCAGTACGACATACTCGATTCCGACCTGGCAAGCGCCCGTGAGCATGGCCCATAACCAGGGTTCCACCACCATGCGCAATTTACCGGACGTGGCCATGGTGGGAGATGCCGTCTGGGTGATTTATGGCGGCGGCCAAAGTGCGGCCTTTGGCGGAACGAGTTGCGCCGCGCCGCTTTGGGCCGGCCTGACAGCGCTGATTAACGAGCAAGGGTCGAACAACCTGCGCGCGCCGGTTGGATTTATTAACCCAGCCCTCTACTCCATTGGTCTCAGCGCCAATTACGGTTCGACTTTTCACGACATCACCTCCGGCAGTAGCACCAATACTTACACTCACAGCATGTTTTTTGCCGCGCCCGGTTACGATCTCTGTACAGGGTGGGGATCGCCCGCGAGCACCAATTTGATCAATTTGCTCGCTCCGCCGAGCACGACCCCGATCCTCAATGGTACGGCTACCCTTGTTTCAGAAAGTTGTTTGCCCACAAATGGTGCGGTCGATCCTGGTGAAACCGTCACCGTCAACTTGCGGTTAACGGATTTTGCGTTAGCCAGCACCACCAACCTGGTGGCGACCTTGAATTCTGGCGCCGACGTGCTGGACCCCAGCGGTCCCCAGGATTTCGGAGTCGTCACCGGCGGCGGCGCGCCCGTCAGCCGACCCTTCACTTTTACGGCTGGCGGAGTTTGCGGCGGGGTGATTTCGGCGGTCTGGCAGCTGCAAGACGGAACCGCGAACCTAGGCACGGTCACGGTCAACTTGCCCCTTGGCGCATTGATTCCAACGACAACTTTTTCGGAAGACTTTGATGGCGTAACCGCCCCGGCCTTGCCCCATGGCTGGAGCAACGTTATTTCAGGCCAACAGGTGGACTGGGTTACCACCGCAACCTTCTCCGATACCGCGCCCAACTCGGTTTTCGCCACCGATGTGACCGGCGCCGGGTTAGTTTACCTCTATGCACCGTCTTTTAATCTTATTTCCTCCAACGCGCAGTTGACCTTCCGGCAGAATTACGGCTTGGAATCCGGAACAAGCCGTCATCATGGAACGGTCGAGACTGTTTACTACGACGGCGGAGTTTTGGAAATAGCCATTGGGGGCGGTCCTTTCACGGACATCATCTCAGCCGGTGGCAGTTTTGTCGCCGGTGGCTATGTCGGCGCCATTTACGGTGAGTCTGGCAACCCCTTGGCGGGGCGGAATGCCTGGAGCGGCAATTCCGGGGGCTGGATCACGACCACCGTCAACCTGCCGCCTGAGGCGGCTGGGCAAACGGTGCAACTGCGTTGGGGCTGCGGCACGGATGAAAACAATTCAATCCCGGTGACCGGCTGGTTTGTGGACTCAATTTCGGTTGGGGACGCGCGACGCAGTTGTTGCAACGACAGCGCGAATCTTACCGTTACGCAAATGGCTGCGCCTTTGTCCTTCGCGGCCGGCCAGGCTGGAACTTACACCCTGACGGTGAGCAACGCCGGGCCTGATCTGGCGGCGGATGTAGTCGTGAACGACGCATTGCCGGCCGGCGTCTCCTTCGTCTCGGCCTCGGCGGGCGCTCTTCTCACCAACGGAAATATTGTTTACAATGCCGGCAATCTGGCTGCGGGGACGTCCGCGTCGGTTTTGGTCACAGTGACTCCCCATTCCGCCGGAACCTTGACCAATGCGGTCCAGTTGGCGTCTCTCACCAGCTTCCCTAATCCTTCCGGCGGCGCTTCAATCCTTTTGACCACCGTGACAAGCGGCGGCGTGACCGCGCCAACGCTGAGTGCCGCCAACGCGACTGTGACCGCCAATGGTTTTTCCATTTCCCTGCCAAGCGTGACCGGCGGAACGTATGTCCTGCAGTACAAGAATTCCCTGGCTGACCCAAATTGGGCCAACGTGCCTGGAGCCACCGCCACCGGCACCGGCGGAGTCATTGTCCTGCAAGACGACAGCGTTGGTAACGGTCGTTTCTATCGCGTCGCCGTTGAATGATTGACCTCGGCCGCCGCGGAGCCCACACTACGCCCGGCGATGCATCTTTTGTATTACTGGGTGGCTGCTTTCGCCACTTTAGTTGCCGCCTTGGTGCTGTTGAATATATTTGACAGTGCCATTGGAAACGATTTGATGTTGTTGAGCACCGGCAAGGAAGCGGGCGTCGCGGCGGTGGCTTCCTTGATCGAAGCAACAGGAGCCTGGCTGTTGGCCTTCTCGGCTCTGCCGAGTTACAATGCGATGATCATTCCTCTCTTAATCGTCGGAATCATATACAAAATCGCGCACTTCGAGGATTGGAGCAAAGGCGACATCGTCCTGTTGATGGTCTTCCAATACGCGATTTTCTTCACCGCCCTTTCATTCTACCACGGTCAATTTAAGGCGGCGATTATTCTCCTTGGTTTGTTCGGCGCGGTTTTGGCCTTAATGGCCAGTTTTTCCAGGGATCTCTAAACATTTTGCCGTTGACGGCCACCCGCCGGGTGACGACATGCTATAGTAATGGATATGAATTTGGACGAGACGCAGCGACAGAAGGTGGGGGCTTGGATCAATGAAGGTTTGAAACTCGCAGAGATTCAGAAACGGCTGGAAACAGAATTTGGGCTGCGCGTCACCTACCTGGATGTGCGCCTCTTGGTGGATGATTTGAAGCTCAAACCCAAGGACCCGCCGCCCGCACCCAAACCGCCCACCCCGCTGGCAGAGGCACCGGTGGACCTGTCGCCCTCACCCTCGCCAAAGCCGGGCAAGGTCAGCGTGACTGTGGACCAATTGGCCCGGCCCGGAGCGCTGGTCAGTGGGAAGGTCAAATTCAGCGATGGCAAA
>Ga0182016_10005901_pt1 | contig 13004 bp, 10 predicted proteins | sample 712S2MmetaG_FD_120491 | JGI IMG/M metagenome (GOLD analysis project Ga0182016, IMG submission 120491) | Permafrost microbial communities from Stordalen Mire, Sweden - 712S2M metaG | ecosystem: Environmental > Terrestrial > Soil > Wetlands > Permafrost | place: Sweden: Stordalen | collected...
GAGGGGATCGACCAGCCGACCGGCGCGGCTGCCGACAGCCCGCTGAGGGCGATGGAAATCCAAACGATCGCCCAAACCGGATTGGTGGTCTGGGTCGCCCCAAACACCGCCAGGCCGACCAGCATGCCGCAGATCAGGACCGTTTTGCGGACACGCGAATCGTCCATCCCTTTGGCGACGAGATGATCGATCAGCCAGCCGCCGACGACCAGATCGGCGATGGTCGCACAGACCCACGGAATGGTGGAGAAGCCCGCTGATTTCAGGATGCTCATGTGCATCGTTTGCACGAGATAACCGGGCAGCCAGGTGAGGAACAGATAGAACGTATAGCCATAGGCGGCAAAGCCGATCGTCAGCCCCCAGACCTTGCGATTGGCGAGCAGGTAGCCCAGCATGCGGCCAGCCCCGCTGTCCGACTGGCCCTCCGGCGTGGCGCCGCCCGCATGGATGTAGTCACGCTCGGCCTGGCTCAGCTTGGCGTCTTCGTTGGGATCGCGGTAGAAAATCAGGAAGGCGAGGAAGTACAGGAAGCTCAAGAACGCCGTGAAGCCGAAGCCCCAGCGCCAGCCGAAAGAGACACTGACAAGGGCGACGACTGGCACCCCGATGACGTTCGAGAACTTCGCGGCGGCGTCGAAGATCGCCGTCGACAGCGCGCGCTCCTTGCGTGGAAACCAATAGCCGGTCGCTTTCGAGTTGGCTGGAAAGGCTGGCGCTTCGGCGACGCCAAGGACCACGCGAGCGGCGAGGACGCCGCCAAATCCGCTGACGATGGTGATCAGCAGCGTCGCAGCGGCCCATAGGAACGAACCGATCCGGCCGACCAGCGTCACGCCGAAGCGGTCCAGCACAAGCCCGGTCGGGATCTGCAGCAGCGCGTAAGACCAGAAGAAGGCGCTGAACAGCAATCCCATTTCTGCGGTGGTGAGGCCGAATTCATGTTGCAGTTGAGGCCCGGAGACCGACAGATTGATGCGATCGAAATAGTTCACGAGCACGCCTGCGCCGAGGAGCACGCCAATGCCCCACCGTCGCCGTGGAATTCGCTGCGCCTGGTCTGACATGATCCCCCCTAGGCAAGCCGACGGCATTGATCGAGAATGATTGCAGAGCCTGAACCAACAATCTCATGCCTCGAGACAAATCTGCAATGACAAAAGGGTCTTGGCAAGCGGCGCGCGCCTTTACGTGACGGAGGGCCTGCCGCTGCAGAGACGGCTTGTCGCGGACGGCGGCTTCTCTTCGCCGGCGGCGGCTCGTTCATCGCCTCGCCGTCGCTGACGCCCATAGGCATGGACGCGCGCGCCGCCAACATCACCTCGACCGCGGCGTGGTTTCCCGCGCAGATTGTCACCGGCTTGACCGGCCGCGCAGGGCGCTGAAGGCCTGTCGCTGAAGGCGCTGTTCGTCATCCCAAAGACGCACTCTAGAGGCTGGATGTCGGCGTGATTGGCGCCGCCTTGGCTTTGTCGGCACTCGGCGCCGTGCCGTTCAGCAGTTGCAATGCAGGGGGTTTTGCTGGCCGCCACGCCGCGGTGTTTCCGCACATCGCGTTCTTCCTCCCTGGAACCGTGGCCGCAGAGGTCATGGCAATTGGCGAAGAAGGGGACGTCGGCCTCGACCTCGTCAACGGCAGGATTGCGTGGCTTTATGGTCGGACAGACTACGACCTCCCCCGCTTCGGCCAAGTCGCGCTTCACCTTCATCGAACACGGGCATGAAGCCTGGGCGAGTCGGGGTCTTCGACGGCCGTCGATATCGCCGATCGGCGCGCTCTGTCGCTGACAATGTTGGGTTGAGCGCGGTCAACTGTTGGCCGGCGATCGCGGCGAAAGCGTCAACGTGATCATCATTGAGGTAAATCGGAAGGAGATAGTCGCGCCCAAAGAGGCGGAGAACTTGGAGCGCTAGCACTCGCCAGCGCATGTTCCGCTTAGCGGGCGACGCGCCTCAGCCTCGGTAATGCCATGGGTGCCGCCGACCTTCAAAGAGGACCCCTGAGACAAGCTGTTCTCCTTGACGTCCACGCGCCTTCCAGTCGTGTTGTTCGCCGCGCTCACGTTTGCCCAGACCACGAGCGAAGCCTCGCAGATGTGGACCTTCTGCGTCGCCTCGGCTCCCGTCGGCAGCGAGGTATGGATCACAAATCCATTTCCTTCGTCGAGTGATCGTCGATCCGTGCGTACGTCGCCAAGGTCCACTGGCGCCCGGGCGCACTTTACCCGCGCGTCGGCTTCATCGTCACCAACATGGCGAGGCCACCCGAGAATGTCGTCGGCTTCTATAACAAGCTCAGCGTCTGGGAACAATGGATCAAAGAGGGCGCGGGCGCGATCAAATGGACGCACCTTTCATGCCAATCCTTCGCCGCCAACGCCGTCCGCCTCCAGCTTCACGCGCTCGCCTCCAATCTCGGCAACTTCTTGCGCACGCTAGCGACGCCGGAGCCGATCAAAGACCGTCGCTGACCAGCCTCAAGGAAACGCTGATCACGATCGGCGCGAAGGTCGTCAGCCACGGCCGCTATGTCGCGTTCCAGATGGCGGAGGTTGCCATTCCGAGAACTGCCTTCGCCGACATCCTGCGGCTGATCGTCGAACTGCGTCCGTCGACAGTCACGCCAACGGTATGAGGCGTTCGGTGTAACGTGTTCCATCAAATACAACGGGAGACGAGCGTCTTGATTGCGAAAGATTTGGCGCTCCAAGCGTTCGACTTGGCTTCGGCGCGCCTCGGCGCCGTCCGCCGACGAGGGGCGGCTGTCCAGCTGACGGTCGCAGCTTGCCGGAAGACCGAAGCAACCGCAGATTTCACTTGAACCGGCGGCCATTTGGTGGATGTCGGCTGAGTGCTGGCGCCTGGCCGTGAGTAGATTCCGAGGGTGGTGCAGGCTCCCGGCCAGAAGCCATATCTGAAAACATATGCATCGCAGCGGAAGGGCCGGGGAAGAGTTCATCGCTGGGGTGAGAGGACAAGAAAGCGCCATGGCCGAGGCGAACCATACGTCGTCCGACGCTTCGGAGGCACCGCCGCCGGTCCTCGAATTGCGCGGCGTCGGCAAGACCTTCAGTGGCGTTCATGTGTTGGCCGACGTCGATTTCTCCGTTCGGTCCGGCGAGGTCATGGGGCTTGTCGGCGAAAATGGCGCGGGCAAGTCCACGCTCATGCGAATCGTCACCGGCATCTACGATGCCGACTCCGGTGGAACCATCCGGTTCGATGGCGACGAAGTTCATTTCACCAGCACGAGGCAATCCATCGACGCTGGGATAGCCATGATCCACCAGGAATTGAACCTCCTGCCCGGCCTCACCGTCGGCGAGAATCTCTTCCTGGGCAGAGAGCCGCTCAATCGGCTCGGCCTGATTGATTGGCCGACTCTCATGGCGGAGTCGCGAAAGTATCTGACGGCGGTGCGTCAGACCTTCGATCCCTCCATGCTCGTCGGACGGCTGAGCGTCGGTCAGCAACAGATGGTGGAGATCGCCCGAGCGCTCTCCTTGAACGCGCGGCTCATCGTAATGGACGAACCGACAGGCGCCCTGACCGAGGTCGAAACCGACATCCTCTTCGAGGCGATTCGTCATCTGCGCGATCAGGGAAAGGCGATCGTCTACATCTCCCACCGGCTCGGCGAGATATTCCAGATCTGCAACTCGGTGACCGTCTTGCGCGACGGGCGCATGGTCTCCACCGGACCGGCGAGTGAGTTGGACGAAGGGACTCTCATTCATCACATGGTGGGTCGCACGATCACCGAAAAATACCCCTACGTGCCGAGCGCCGCGGGCCCAGTCAGCCTGCGCGTGAGCCATCTGTCGGCGACCGTCATCGAGGACATCTCATTTGACGGGCATACAGGCGAGGTAATCGGCTTCGCCGGCTTGATGGGCGCTGGAGGCAATCAGCTCGGCAAGACGCTGTATGGCGCCGTCCTGGCGCGCAGCGGATCGATCGAAGTTAAAGGCCGAGCATTGTCGCTGCGCTCGCCCGAAGTCGGCGTTCGGGCAGGAATCGCCTACCTTCCCGAGGACCGCAAGGCCGAGGGCCTCATCCAGATCCATTCGGTTCGGGTCAATATGACGCTCGCGGCTTTGCGACGCTTCTCCATTGCGCTCGGCCTTGTCTCGCGTGGGCGCGAGGAGGTGGTCGTTTTAGAATACGTCGACGCGTTCAAGATCAAGACGCCGAGCGTCGAGGCCGCCATAGGCACCTTGAGCGGAGGAAATCAGCAGAAGGTCGCGCTGGCCAAGGCGTTGATGACCGAGCCGAGTATCCTGATCTTAGACGAGCCGACGCGCGGAGTGGATGTCGGCGCCCGGCGCGACATCTACAGCCTGATCAACGAGCTCAAAGCCAAGGGACTCACCATTCTCCTCATCTCGTCGGATATGCCTGAGTTGCTCGGCATCGCCGACCGCATCCTGGTTCTCTCGCGCGGACGCCTTACAGGCGCATTCGGGCGCGGCGAGGCGACCCAGGAGGCGATCATGAAGTGCGCAGTGGCTTAGGGGGTCTGAAGATGTCTTGGTTGCTGGGTTTGCTGTCGCGCAACAAATCGCTGATCGGGTTGGTCATTCTCGTCGCCGCCGTGGCGTTCACCAGCCCGAATTTCCTCGATGTAGGCAACCTGCTCAACACGTTTCGCCAGACTTCAATCAACGCCATCATGGCGATGGGCATGACCTTCGTCATCCTGACCGGCGGGATCGATCTGTCGGTAGGCGCCGTTCTGGCTTTCTCCGGCGCCATTGCGGCCAGCCTCATTGCTGGAGGGTATGGCCTTGCCGTCGCCGTCCCGCTCGCGCTGCTGGTTGGCGCCGGCCTCGGAGCCCTGTCCGGTCTGGCAATCACCTTTGGCGCCGTGCAGCCGTTCATCGCCACCCTGGTCAGCATGACCGTGTTGCGCGGCGCCGTTCTCGTTTTCACCAACGGTACGCCGATCGACTGTAGTTCGGCGGCGTCCTCTGCAGCATTCGGCGCGCTTGGGGAAGGCTACGTGCTTGGCGTGCCGGTCCCGGTCATCGCCGCAGCGATCGTGTTCGCCGCTTGCTGGGTGACGCTGACCCAGACGCAATTTGGCCGCTATGTCTATGCTATCGGCGGCAACGAGACCGTGACCTGGCTCTCGGGCGTCAACGTAACGGCGATGAAGATCGCCGTATACGCGATATCGGGCCTTCTCGCGGCGCTCGCCGGAATCATCCTCACCGCCCGCCTCGAAAATGCCCAGCCCACGGCGGGAACCGGATACGAACTCGACGCGATCGCCGCCGCCGTGGTCGGCGGAACGAGTCTCGCAGGGGGGATCGGAACAATATTCGGCACGCTGGTCGGCGCGCTGATAATCGGCGTTCTGAATAACGCGCTCAACCTGATGGACGTGTCTTCATACTATCAGATGATCGCCAAAGGCGCCGTCATTCTGCTTGCCGTGCTGGTCGACCGGCACGCCAGGGCACGGTGACCTCATGGGTCACAATTTTAGGAAAGGAAACGCTCATGTTGCGCAAAGTCATCCCAGCGCTGCTCGCGGCCGGATTGTTATCCGGGGCCGCGGGCGCGGCTCAGGCGGCGGACAAGATCGCCCTGGTCGTCTCGACCCTCAATAACCCGTTCTTCGTGACCATGGAGGATGGCGCTAAGGCCAAGGCCAAGGAGTTGGGCTACGATCTGATCGTGCTCGACAGCCAGAACGACGCCGCCAAGGAATTGTCCAATGTGGAAGACGTGCTGGGCCAGAACATCAAGGTGCTGCTGCTCAACCCGGCGGACTCCGAAGCCTCCAAGGCTTCGGTGCGAGCTGCGGACGCAAAGAAGGTGCCGGTTATTACGCTCGACCGCGGCGTCAACGGCGTCGCGGTGACCTCACACATTGCCTCGGACAACGTGGCGGGAGGCAAGATGGCGGGCGACCTTATCGCTCAGAAACTCGGCGGCAAAGGCAATGTCGTCGAGCTTACGGGCGTGCCCGGAACCGACGCGGCGCGCGATCGCAGCAAAGGGTTCCAGGAGGCGATGGCCGCCGCGCCGGGTCTCAAGCTAGTCGCCAGCCAAACAGCCAATTTCGACCGCACTCAAGGGCTGAACGTCATGGAGAATATTCTCCAGGCGCATCCCGCTATCGACGCCGTGTTCGCGGCGAACGACGAAATGGCCTTGGGCGCCATCAAAGCCATCCAGGAGGCCAAACGCAAGATCATCGTGGTCGGTTTTGATGGAACCAAGGACGGCGTGGAGGCGGTCAAGAGCGGAGCGATGTTCGCCACTATCGCCCAGCAGCCGACGCTGATCGGCAGTCTCGGCGTCGAAGCGGCCGACAAGGTGATCAAGGGCCAGACCGTTCCGGCGAGCACGCCGGTTCCGCTGTCGGTGATCAAGCAGTAAGCAGCCTGATCGCCGCGATCCTGTCGGACGACGGCGCAGCTCAATCCACGCGGTTCAGATTGAGGCGCCGCCGCTCCTGGAACACGAGAGCGGGGAGGCCGCGTTACTCCGGAGCGGAAAGCGTCCATGGCGAACTCAACGCCTCAAGCGGCCATAGCGACATTTGGCAGTGTCAACGTCGACGTTTGCGGGTTCTGTACCCGTCTGCCTAAGCCAGGCGAGACCGCGCCGGGGCAGCGTTACACCATCGCGCTGGGAGGCAAAGGCGCCAATCAGGCCGCGGCAGTGGCTCGATTGGGCGGCCAATCGCAAATGATTGGCCGCGCCGGAAACGATATGTTCGGGGCGATGATCCGCGATCGTCTCGATGCGCTCGCGGTTGGGCGCGATCACTTGATATTCGCCGACAATGCCTCCACCGGTATCGCTCTGATTAGCGTCGACGCGCACGGGGAAAACTGCATCGTCGTCATAGGCGGCGCCAACATGATCGTCGATCAAGCCTTGGTAGATCATTCCGCCGCTACGTTACGCCTGGCGCCCGTGCTCCTGACGCAGCTCGAAGTGCCGCTGGCGCCGGTCCTCGCCGCCGCCGCCCTGACTAGGGCCGGTGGCGGGCTGGTGATCCTGGATCCGGCTCCCGCGCCATCGGACGGATTGTCCTCCGACGTCCTTCGCGGAGTGGACATAGTAACGCCCAATGAGACCGAGACCGAGACGCTGGTCGGGATCAGACCGCAGACCACTTCCGACGCCGAGAAAGCGGCCCGTCTTTTGGCCGCTCGTGGAGCGCCGATCGTGATCATAAAAATGGGAAGTCGTGGCGCATATTTTCACAGCAGGAACATTCAGGGGTTCGTACCGCCGTTCGCGGTCAAGGCGGTCAATAGTGTCGGGGCCGGCGACTGTTTCAACGGAGCGCTCGCGGTGGCGCTGGCGCGCGGAGATGAATTGCCGAGGGCGGTTCGCTTCGCGGCGGCGTGCGGGGCGTTAGCCACTTTGGGGCCTGGCGGCGCGGGCTCGGCGCCTACCCTCGCGGCCGTAGAGGACCTTCTCCAAATCCAACCGAGCTAACACAACCTGGTGGCGACAAATCGGGCGGGCCCAATGTAGGCGAGCAATTCGCCTAGCCAACCACAAATGGTTCCGCAACCTCGCAGTGTCGCAAATCATCGCCGACACGGTGGAAGAAATCGGATTGAAGCTGCCGCCGGCCCGAATATACCTCGCCGAGATGCGGCGCAAATACTACGCGGCCGAGGCTGCGCAGCACAACGATCGCCCGGACGATCGTGCAGGATCGCGCCACCGCAAGACATGACGGCGCGCTTCGAGGTCGAGGCCGACGGCGGCGCCGGCGACCCGGTCCTACGCCGTCGCCAAATGACCAAGCGGGATCGCCACGTCTCAGGGGCGCCGCAGCCCCTCTGTGTCCACGGCGCGAAGGGGGGTCGCTGCCTGACCCGGCTCGCCCTTTGTCTTCGCGTCGGCTATGTACGGCTGAAGGCGGCAACGCCCCGCGGAGGCGCATCGGCCGGCCAAAGGTGACGATGAGCCCGCAATTCGACCTCACGATCTATGCCGCCTCGACCTGGGTGATCCCGTTGTTGCTGGCGATAACGCTGCACGAGGCGGCGCACGGCTATGTCGCGCATCTCTTCGGCGACGACACCGCCTGGCGGCTCGGGCGCGTGTCGTTCAATCCCTTGGTCCACGTCGACCCGATGGGCACGGTGTTGCTGCCAGCGCTCCTGCTGCTGTTCCACGCGCCGTTTCTCTTCGGCTACGCCAAGCCGGTGCCGGTCGACTTCCGTCGCCTGCGCAATCCGCGGCGCGACATGATCTGGGTGGCCGCGGCAGGTCCCGCCATGAACCTGACGCTCGCGACTGCGGCAGCGCTGCTGGTCCACGCCGTCGTCTTTCTGCCCGCCGGCGCCGGCCAGTGGGCGCTGTCGAATCTCGTCAACGCCATCAACGTCAACGTCATTCTCGCGGTGTTCAACATGATCCCGCTGCCACCGCTGGACGGCGGCCGGGTCGCCGTCGGGATATTGCCGAACGCGCTCGCGGCGCCGCTGGGGGCGCTGGAGCCCTACGGCATGCTGATCGTGCTCGGCGTCTTCTTCCTTCTGCCGTCGCTCGAGGCGCAGTTGGGGGTAAGCGTCGACCTATTCTCTCAGGTTGTGACCCGGCCTGCCGACGCGATCATTCAACTCATATTGCGCCTTACGGGTTTAGGTTGACGGCCGCAGTGAAGGACGAAGCTTGTGATGCTCACAGCGGAGACGGACCACTACGCGCGCGTACGCGGCGATATCGCCGCGGCGAGTTCCTTCGACCTGCCGTTCGTCGTGATGAACGTCCTCGCCGCAGTCGTCGCCAGCTATGGCCTGCTGCTGGACAGTGCGGCGGTCGTGATCGGCGCGATGATTCTGGCCATGCTGCTCGGGCCGATTTCCGGGGTCGCACTGGCGCTGGTTGGCGGCGACGCCCGCCTCTTGCGCAGGGCCTCAGTGGCCGTGATCAGCGGCGTGTTGATCGTTCTGGCGACGGCGATCGTCCTGGGCTTCGTGCACAAGGACGTCCCGACCACGCACCAGATGCTTGAGCGAACCTCGCCCAACTTCTTTGAACTGATGATCGCCTTAGCCGGCGGCGCCGCCGGCGCCTATGCGTCGATCTCGCCGCGACTGAGCGTCGCTTTCGTCGGCGTCGCGATCGCGACCGCCCTGGTGCCGCCTCTGGCGAGTTGCGGCCTGCTCCTCGCTCGCGGCGACTTCGACTTGGCGGAGGGGGCGTTCCTGCTTGCCGTCATGAACATCGTCGCGATCCAGAGCAGCGCATCGTTCGTGATGTGGGCAAGCGGAATTGCGCCAGGAAAGCTGCGCGAGCTGATCGCGCCCAATATCCTCAGCGTCGCCATTTTGTTGCTTCTGGGGGGAATTCTGGTCGTCAATATGCGGACGCTGGTTGGAGACACGCTGTTTCAGGCCAGCGTCGCGCGCGATCTCAGGCAGGGACTTGCGGGTTATCCCGGGGTGTTTCTGGCTGATCTGCGCTTTACCCGCTCTGGCGGGGGCGACGCGACGATTGTGCAGGCCGTCGTGAGGGGGCCTAAGGAACTCGACGCGGAAGACACCGGAAAATTGCAGGATCGACTGCCCCGCCCGCCCGACGGAACGCGTCTCGAGCTGCGCCTGCGCCAGGTCCACGCCGTCGTGATGACGCCGAACGGCCCGCTCTATTCTTCGGAGGACGCCGACAACGTCGATCGATAGTCGGGTCTGTCGAGTCTGCGCCAGCTACCCGCGGGCGCCCTCGATCGGCCGCCGGTCAGCGTGAAACCCGCGGCGCCCGGCGGCGCGCCAAATTTGGCGTTGCGGGTCCAATTGCTCGGCGCGATGATTGATTTGGGCCACCCGCCGGCGCACGCCTTCTGCCGCGCTCTCGCGCGCGCCGGTGTCGAGTTCGTCGCCGAAAACGGCGGCGGCGCAGACGTGCGGCTGAAAAAGGAATTGCCATGATCGAAAATGGAGCGGGTTACGCAGCCGGAATGTCGATGCAGCACCTTCTGCGGTTGCTTGAGAAAAAGGGTCTTCTTTCGTTTTTCGAAACCAAACAGATGCTTGACGGCGTCTCAGATGAGCTTCGCGAATTGCTCAAGCGCGGCTCCATTTCGCCCGAGGCCTCTACGGAGGCGGCGCGAGCCGTCGACATGATGTATTTGCCTCTTACTGAGGCGTCGAAAGCCGCGAAAGGGATCGTCGCCGCCGAGGATCTGAACGCGAGCAATGACGAGTAGGCGCCGGTGTTCGGCAAAGGGCTCCACTGGCCCGATATACACGGGTCGCCGGAATTTGAATTAGCGGCCCCTTCATTGAGTGTGACTCCATGGGAATATGTCCGGCCATGCCGAATTGACTCGCGGCCAAGAGGAGCGAGCCTCAGCCGGGGTACCAGATTGTGCGGGGATCATCCTCGCTTCGTTGGTATGCCCAGGCGGCGTCGATCAATCGTTCAAGATCGTATTGCGGCCGCCATCCCAACTCGAATCTCGCCCGGCTGTTGTCCATCCAGTTTGAATGGTACGTGCTGGGAATGTCCAGGGAGTCCAGACCCCGGGTCTCCTGGAGATACGCAGCGACGGCGCCATAGTCGACGGGCTCATCCATGCAAATGTTGTAGAGCTTGTTTCTCGCGACCGGGTTGTCGAGAGCGATGAGAATGGCGTCGACGAGATCGTCGACATGAACGAAATTCCGTTTGAGCGGATTACCGTGGGCGTCACGCAGCAGAGGCGTCACCCTTAGCGCGAGGCAGCGCTGAGCGACGGAGGGTTCCACCATGGTCTTCCAGTCGGGACCGCCGAACACGTCATCTCCAAACGATAGCGTATAGCGGAAGTCGTCCTTCTCCATGATCCACGGCGCCCGCAGGCAGCATCCGTTCACGCCGTATTGGATGCCGAACTGTGTGAGCATGACTTCCTCAAGCACCTTCGATAGCGCGTAACAGCCGGGATAGGCCATATGTGGCGTCCGCTCCGTGACCGGCCCGTCGTGTTCGTAGAAATAATGACCCACGGCCGCGTCACCACCGATGAGTACGAACTGCTGGGCGCCGGCGCTTTGGCGGAACGCCTCGAGCAACCAGAAGAACCCCTTGACGGCCACATCCATGACGATTTCGCTGACTTCCTTGCAAGTCGCCAGATGAACGACATGGGTGACGCCATCCATCGCACGGGCGACAGAGTCGCGATCAACGATGCTTCCCCTGACAACTTCGACTCGTTCCGTTTCTGCGATGGCGCGGTTGTGACAAAGCGCCCGCACCTTCACTTCGCGCCATCGAGGCTCCTGGAGCAGCTTAGCGATCAGATTTGCACCGACCTTGCCCGTGGCCCCAGTGATCAACAGCCGCATTGACTTGCCCTTTCGTAACCCCGCCCACCCCAGTTTTGTCGTTCACCGATCTGGCGCTTCCCAGAAAGGACCCTGTCCAACTGAACTGCGCTCGCCGACCGGGCATTCCACCTTCATTTGAGGCGGGCGACTTGCCGGAGACCCGCGGGGGTCGTCCACGCACGCCACTTAACTTTTGTCCGACGGCAATCAGAGCCTCCGACGGACGCAAGTTCAAGTCTTGGCACCGGCATCTAGGGGCGCGGGGCATGACCCCAGAGCAATACCGCGCGAAATGGAACCTGCCTTGCGGCGCGACAATCAGGATGAGAATCCCGCGACAATCAGGATGAGAATGCGCCGCCGCGGGGGTGACGAAGGGAGGGCGTAGCCCGACCGAAGACACCCCCGTGGCGGCGGCGAGCACCCGAGAGGCCTCGTCTGGCGGTATCGGCGGCTGGATAAGGGGTCGGCTTTCTCCTTCGAGAGGACCGACTTTTTGCCCGGCCGACACGTCACCGATTGTCAGATGAGGCTATTCATGAAGTTGCGCCGCAACCATTCGCCGGCCATTGCCGGCGCGAAGGCCGGATTCAGCACGGCCGCCGCCTATCGGTTTGAAAAGGATCCCCGACTTCCCAGCCAGAAGGAGGCGCGTCGAGAACGACGCCGAGCCGATCCATTCGTCGATGTCTGGGATAACGAAGTCGTGCCGATGCTGAGGGCGGCGCCGGGGCTGAGGCCGATCGCCATCTTCGAAGAACTCTGCCGCAGGCATCCGGACCTGGGCGCCGGGACGCGGCGGACGCTCGAGCGGCGCATCAGAGCTTGGCGGGCGGTGAACGGCCCGGATCGAGAGGTGATCTTTCGCCAGGAGCATCCGCCGGGCCGGATGGGATTGTCGGACTTCACCGAAGTGGCCGATCTCGGCGTCACCATCGCCGGCCAGATCCTCGACTGCCGGCTCTATCACTTCCGCCTGCCCTTTTCCGGCTTCGAACACGCCCATGTCGTGCTCGGCGGCGAAAGCTTTGTCGCGCTGGCGGAAGGGTTGCAGAACGCCCTGTGGGCGCTGGGCGGCGTTCCCGAGCAACATCGCAGCGACAGCCTCTCGGCGGCCTTTCGTAATCTAGGCGCCGACGCCAAGGAGGATTTGACGACACGCTACGAAGCGTTCTGCGCCCATTACGGCATGACGCCGACCCGCAACAATCCCGGCGTCAGCCACGAGAACGGCTCGATCGAGAGCGCCCACGGGCACCTCAAGAGAGGGCTCGCCGACGCCTTGTTGCTGCGCGCCTCGCGCGACTTCGACGATCTCCCGGCATGGCGGGGCTTCGTCGACGAAATCGTCGGCCGTGGCAACATCCGCAACGCCAAGCGCATCGACCAAGAGCGGATGGCGCTGAACAAGCTGCCGGTTCGCAAGACTGCCGACTATGAGGAGATCAATGTCGACGTCACCACCTCCAGCGCCTTCACCTTGCGCAAGGTGTTCTACTCGGTCCCCTCGCGACTGATCGGCCATCGGCTGCGGGTGCATCTTTATGACGATCGGCTCGAATGCTTTCAGGGTTCGACAGCCATCCTTAGGACATCCGCCAAAACAATTGAATCGGTTTTTGGGTTTGCGCGCCGCGGTGATTTGACTCGGAGCGGCGGGATTCCGAGTTTTGCCCGAGGGCAGTATGCCTGTGGAGATGATCGACA
>Ga0182016_10005905_pt1 | contig 12995 bp, 9 predicted proteins | sample 712S2MmetaG_FD_120491 | JGI IMG/M metagenome (GOLD analysis project Ga0182016, IMG submission 120491) | Permafrost microbial communities from Stordalen Mire, Sweden - 712S2M metaG | ecosystem: Environmental > Terrestrial > Soil > Wetlands > Permafrost | place: Sweden: Stordalen | collected...
ATCCTAAGTCTGGTGCGTCTGCCAATTCCGCCACTTTCGCACTTCGTTCAACATATCGATTATATGGAATCAGGCATCCGGTCTGCTTGGGAACATCGAGTGTGTTAAACATGAGAACGCAATCCTTCGTTAGTTGGAGCGGGTGTGGCGTGGTTCAATGGGAACAAGGACGAGCTGGCCCAAGCCGCACACGCAAGTGCGGATTAGCTGCCTCGCAATCGCCGAGATAAAAAGGAAAAATGGCTTTCATGGCTGAAGCTGAACACTCATCCCTGCCGCAGTTGTCGCCTTTCCGCATTGAGCCCTTGTACGACCCTCGGGTCTGGGGTTATCGTGACCTGCGCCCATGGTACGACCACGTCGCCGAGGGCGATTCCATTGGAGAAGTCTGGCTCACGGGAGACCAGTGCCTGGTGGCGACCGGCCCTCACGCCGGGAAGAAGCTGGGCGACCTGTTTCACGAGGCTCCGGTACAGTTGCTGGGCCCCGGCGCACCGACCACCGATTCACCCTTGCTGATCAAGGTGCTTTTCGCGCGCGAGAAGCTGAGTGTGCAGGTGCACCCGGACGACAAAATGGCGCAGAAATACGGCGACCCGCGCGGAAAGACGGAGTGCTGGTACGCGCTGGCGGCATGGCCGGAAGCCAAGGTGGCGCTGGGACTGAGGCCGGGCGTGACGCTGGACCAGGTCAGGGCGGGAATCCACGATGGCACGCTGGAAGAGAGCCTCAATATTGTGCAGGTGGTGGCCGGGGACCTGATCTTCGTGGATGCAGGGACAGTTCACGCAATCTGGCCGGGGGCGATTCTGCTGGAGACGCAGCAGAATTGCGATCTGACTTATCGCATGTACGACTATGGGCGGCCTCGGGAATTGCACATCGAGAAGTCGCTCGAAGCTACGAAGCTGGTGACGCGCGCCGGCAAAATTGCGCCGACGGTTCTGGCGGATCGCACGGTTCTGATTGACGTGGAGTATTTTCGGGTGGAGCGGCTGGTGGTGGACGGAAAACGATCGAGTGAGACGCTGGCTAGCGGAACGGATACTGGATTGTGCTATTTGTTTGCGGCGGATGGTGCTGGACGACTGGTGGGGTCGGACTTCGAGCCGCTTGATTTGCCGGCGCGGGGGATTGTGGCGGTCCCGGCTAATTCGCCTACATTTGTGGTCGAGGACCTGGGAGGCCTTGAGTTGATTCGCATTGCTCCCAACTGGCCTGCCAAATAGCTAAAGCTGGATTCATTTCGTTACCTCTTTTCCCGCGATGAAAACGCGGGGGCGCAACGGCGCTGCGACGAAGTACGCTAGCTCGCGATAATCGGCGCACTCATGGATGAGAATATCTGCTTGCTTGCCGGGCTCCAGCGAGCCTATCTCACTGCCGATGCCAAGGCTGTGCGCGGCATTGATGGTGGCTGCCGCGAGGGCTTCAGCGGGCGTGAGGCTCATTTGCAGACAGGCAAGCGACAGCATGAAGGGCATGGACGGAACGGGCGATGAGCCGGGGTTGAAGTCTGTGGCCAGGACGATGGCCAGGCCGGCATCGACCATGGCGCGGGCAGGCGGGTACTGCGTTCGATGGAGACAGAAAACAGATCCTGGCAGCAGAACGGGCTGCACGCCGGCGGTGCGGAGTTGGGTGAGCGTTCCTTCGGTGACGGTTTCGAGATGGTCTGCGGTGACTGCGCCTAGTTCGGCTGCCAGCGCGGCGCCCGTGCCGGGGCGGAACTGCTCGGCGTGAATGCGGAGACCGAGGCCGTGGCTGCGCGCGGCGGTTAGAACGGTGCGGCACTCTTCAACGGTGAAGGCGTGGTCGTCGCAGAAGACATCGCAGTAACGCGCCAGCTTTTCTGAGGCTACTTCCGGAATCAGCTCTTCCGCGACAAAGCTGACATACTGCTCGCGGCGTCCGGTGAACTCGGGCGGGACAGTGTGCGCAGCCAGCAGGGTTGAGACAATGCGCGCGGGGCCTTCTTCGTTGAGACGTCGCAGCACGCGGAGCATCTTCATCTCCGTCGCGCGATTGAGGCCGTAGCCGGATTTGGCCTCAATCGTGGTAGTGCCGGAGCGAAGCATCCAGTCGCGGTGTTTGCGGGCGGCGGCGAGAAGGTCGTCTTCAGTGGCGGCGCGGGTTTGGGCTACGGTCGAGAGAATGCCTCCACCGGCGGCGGCGATCTGCTGGTAGGTGGCTCCGGCGATGCGCTGCTCGTATTCGGCAGCGCGGTTGCCAGCGAAGACGAGATGCGTGTGGGCGTCGACAAAGCCGGGTGTTACGGCTTTTTGATCCGCATCGATCAGGGTTGCTTTGAGCGGGATTCTCTCCTTAAGTTCGGCGTAGGTTCCGGCAGCGGCGATGCGGTCGTTTTCGATGATCAGCGCGGCGCTGGTGATGATGGAGAGGTCGCTAAGTTCCCTGCCGATGCGCGGGCGTGCGGGACCGGATAGAGTGACTAGCTGGCCGATGTTAACGATGGCGAGAGACGCTGCCAAAGCTAATCCTCCGCCATGGGCATGTGGATGCCCTTTTCTTTGGCGGTTTGTTGGGCTAGTTCGTAGCCGGCGTCCGCATGACGGACCACCCCTAAACCGGGGTCATTGTTCAGCACACGCCGAATTTTGCCTGCTGCCATTTCTGTTCCATCGGCTACGGTGACCTGGCCAGCGTGGAGCGAGTAGCCCATGCCGACGCCGCCGCCGTGATGGAAGCTGACCCAGGTTGCGCCGGAGGCAGTATTGAGCAGCGCGTTGAGAATGGGCCAGTCGGCTACTGCGTCGGAGCCGTCGAGCATCTTTTCTGTTTCGCGATAAGGGCTGGCGACGGAGCCGGTGTCGAGGTGGTCGCGGCCGATGGCTATGGGAGCGGAGATTTCGCCCTTGCGGATCAGGTCGTTCATGGCCTCGCCCATCTGAGCGCGCTCGCCGTAGCCTAGCCAGCAGATGCGTGAGGGCAGTCCCTGGAAGGCGAAGCGGCCGCGGGCCAGGCGCAACCAACGATTGAGGATTTCGTTTTCTGGAAAAAGCGCGAGCGCCAATTCATCTGTCCGGTCGATGTCTTTGGGGTCGCCCGAGAGCGCCACCCAGCGGAATGGCCCTTGCCCCGTGCAGAAGAGCGGGCGAATGTATTCAGGCACGAAGCCGGGGATGAGAAAGGCGTCGGCGCAACCTGCATCGAACGCGAATCGGCGGATGTTGTTGCCGTAGTCGAAGGCAACGGCGCCGGCCTGTTGCAAGGCAAGCATGGCATTGACGTGGACGACCATGGATGCGGTGGAGCGGCGGACGTATTCTTCAGGATCGCGGGCCCGCAGGTCAGCGGCCTGGTCGAGCGTGAGGCCTTGCGGCACGTAGCCGTTGAGGGGGTCGTGGGCGCTGGTCTGGTCGGTAACTACATCCACTACCACGCCGCGACGAACGATTTCCGGCAGCACGTCGGCGCAGTTGCCGACTAATCCGACGGACAGCGCTCGGCCTTCGCGGCGGGCGGATTCGCAGAGTGTGAGAGCTTCATCGAGGTCTTCGGTAAGCGTATCGCAGTAGCGCGTGTCTACACGGCGTTCAATGCGTGTGCGGTCAACGTCGATGGCCAGGACCACACCGTCATTGAGCGTGACGGACAATGGCTGCGCGCCGCCCATGCCGCCGACTCCGCCTGTGATTACGAATTTCCCTTTGAGACTGCCTCCGAAATGGCGGTCGGCCAGCGCGGCGAATGTCTGGAATGTTCCCTGCAGAATTCCCTGGGTTCCAATGTAGATCCAACTGCCGGCGGTCATCTGGCCGTACATCATCAGGCCTTTGCGGTCGAGCTCGTTGAAGTGGTCCCAGTTGGCCCATTTGCCGACCAGGTTGGAGTTGGCGATGATGACGCGCGGCGCGAGCTCGTGGGTGGGAAAGACGGCTACGGGCTTGCCGGATTGGACGAGGAGGGTTTGCTCGCTGCCCAGGTTTTCCAGTTCATGAACTATGGCGTGGAAGCAATCCCAGTTGCGGGCGGCGCGGCCTATTCCGCCGTAGACCACGAGGTCGGCGGGCCGCTCGGCTACTTCGGGGTCGAGGTTGTTCATTAGGCAGCGCAAGGCTGCTTCCTGCTGCCAGCCTTTGCAGCGGAGCTGGTTGCCGCGCGGGGCGCGAATGATTGGGGCAGTGACTGTCGCCATGTCTTCTCTCCCAGGCCTTTTCCGCGCCAGGTTGAACGCTGGAAAGGCTGCTAGAAGGATGGTAATTGCTGGCAGGCGCCGCCGAATGGGTTTTGGTACCGATTTTGGGTTCAGTGAATCCGTTAATTTCCACAGCACCGGACTGCGCGAACGGCTTGCTCGGCATCGAAACAGGTATGAAACGTGCGTTGTTTTGCCTCGTAACTTTTGCCCTGCTCCCTTCCATTGGCTGCACCCCAGCGCAGCGCAATCCAGACAGTATCCGCCATGAAACCGCCAAGGCGACAACGGAGGCGGCCCAGGATGCGAAGGCGGTTGTCAAGGGCGTGGAAGACAGCCTCAAAAACAAGGACGCTGCGGACAACAAAGGCGCCGTGGACATCAACAAGGCGACGCCGGAACAGCTTGAGGCTCTGCCGGGTATCGGCCCGGCGCAGGCGCGCCGGATTGCCGCGGGGCGGCCGTATGCGAGTGCCGACGAGTTGGTGAAGCGGCATCTGGTCTCGAAGGCGGAGTATGACCGGATCTCCGGGCAGGTTCAGGCGCAATAGCTTGCCGGGCCTATCAGGGTTCAGGCTGGACAGCGATGTTCCGCGGATGGCTGATTGTGTAAGGCGAGCCAGGAGCTTCGCTATAGTGGGTCGGAGTTACCGTGAAGACATAAAGCTTTTCGGCGCTTCGGCTGATGGCATAAAGGTGGTTCTCATTGTCCCAGAACATCTGATCGATCTCATGCTGGGCAATGTTATCGGTGTAGTGTGTAACCGGGTCGCTTCCATTGAAATGAAAGACCTCCAGTCCGCCCGTGCCCGCAACAGCTAATAACTTCCCCGAAGGAGACATCTCCAGATCTGTCACGCTGACGACGGAAGTCTTCGCCATGTTACTTTCCGTGCTCGTTGTGCTCAGATTTCCCTTGGCGTCGGCGGTATAAGTGGCGAGTTGCGGTTCGCCATCAGGATTGAACTGATCATTCACCGCCTGCATGGATAGGGCGACATGGTTGGTTGGATCGGCCGCAGCCTGCGAAGGACAGTAAAAATCATCTGCCGGCGGCTTAGGGGGAGCGGCGTTGATACTGATCTCAGTCAGCAACCCGCTGCTGCTTCGTTCAAACCCGTATATTCCCCAGTACATATTTCCAAGGCACGATGCGGTGTAAGCGAAAACGTTATTCCCTATAAAACTTATCGGGAGATACAGCCAGTCGTTCGCGCTGCTGCTACCCAAGGCCTTTAATTCTCCCGGTGACTTATCCACGGCGAAGGACATATAGGTATTATTTGCGCAGCCACTGCCGTTGAAGTCCATGTCGTACAGCGAGGCCCCGGTATGATCGAGAACGAGCGGGCCCAAAGTATTGCAATCGCCGGACTGGGCGGTATTGGTTGTTGTTGCATAATGAAGAGCGCCGTCGGACTCTATCCGATAGGAATCGATATCAAATCCATTGCTGTTAGCGGCAAACATGTACTTGCCGTTTACCACCATGTCCGTAACATTCTCCTGGAATGGCGATCCGGTCACCGGTGTGAGCGCTCCATCCGGTGCAGCGCTAAAGGCTTCTATCTCATTAGTGCTGCCGCCCGCTGGCGTAGTTGATATGTACACATAGGCAATAACAGAGGTACCTGTTGAATCTTTTGAAGTCTCATCAACATACATAGATGAGATTTGACTATGCGCTTCTAAGCACAGCCCGGCGGTCAGACACAGGACGAGCTTTAAGTGATTTTTCATCAGGCACTCCAAATTTACGATCTAGGCGCTCGAGCCAATTAGGCCCACAGGAAAGAAGTTATGGCAGGGTATTCCGAATCAAGCCCGGCCCTTCAGGCTAATCGTCAGATGCCGAGGGATGATTGCGCGGATGCCCACAAATGTATCTTGCAACCTATCTTGCCTTCTAACTGGGCATAATTGCTCAACTTGGGCAGAAGTGTTTTTCAGCATGTCAACAAAGGCAGAATTGTTTGTACGGCAAGGTGCGCGAAAAGCAGGTCCTTCGACTCCGCTGAAGAACGCTTCGCTCAGGATGACAGGGCTGTTTTCGATATGAACTTTGCATTTTCATCGTCGCCTCCGGTTTGCCGGATTCAGCCGCTGGTGGCTATGCTTTTGGCTATGGCTAGCACACTTGTGGAATGCGTCCCTAATTTCTCTGAGGGGCGCGATGCGAAGAAGGTCGATGCGATTGTTGAGGCGATGAAGATCCCTGGCGTCTACCTGTTGGACAAGGAGATGGACGGGGACCATAACCGGTGCGTGATCACCCTGATTGGGGATCGGGCGGCGATTCAAGAGGCGGCGATTCGCGGGGTCGGACGGGCGGCGGAGCTGATCGACCTGAATGCGCATATGGGGGCGCACCCGCGGATGGGCGCGGCGGATGTGGTGCCGTTCATTCCAATCGATGGGGTCACGCTGGCGGATTGCGTGGCGATGGCGAAGCATGTCGGCGCGGAGATCTGGAAGCGATTTGGGGTCCCGGTGTATCTGTATGAGGCGGCAGCGACCAGGCCGGAGCGGGCGAATCTCGAGTACATAAGGAAGGGCCAGTTCGAGGGGATTCGCGCGGAGATTGCGACGAATCCGGCGCGGATGCCGGATTTTGGCGAAGCGGCGGTCCACGCGACGGCCGGGGCTACGGTGGTGGGGGCGCGGAAGGCGCTGATCGCGTACAACGTGTTTTTGAACACGGGCGATGTGGAGATTGCGAAGAAGATCGCCAAGGCGGTGCGGTTCTCGAGTGGCGGACTGCGGTTTGTGAAGGGCGCGGGGTTCCTGGTGCGGGGGATGGCGCAGGTTTCGATGAACCTGACGGATTTCGAGCAGACGCCGGTGCATCGGGTGTTCGAGGTGGTGAAGCGGGAGGCGGCGCGGTACGGGGTTGGGGTGGTTTCAAGCGAGATTGTGGGGCTGATTCCGAAGGCGGCGCTGGAGCAGGCGGCGGAATGGTTTTTGCAGGTGGAGAACTTCGATTCTTCGCTGATTCTGGAGAACCGGCTGGCTGGGGTGATGAGCGGTAAAACCGCAGTGGGCGGATTGCGAGCCGGGGTAGAACCTTTCATAGAACAATTGGCGGCGCCTACGGCTACTCCGGGAGGGGGAAGCGCGGCGGCGGCGAGTGGGGCTATGGCTGCGGGGCTTGCGGGGATGGTGGCTTCGATGTCGCGAGGGAAGAAGGCTTATTTGCAGTATGAGGCGCAGCTTTCATCGGCGGTGGGACGGTTGGCTGTGCTGCGGGAGGAATTGGCGGCGGCTATTGATCGGGATGCTGAGAGCTACAACGAAGTCATGAAGGCTTATAAGGCGGCTCGGGAGTTGGGGGATTCCGGTAAGGCGGTGGTGAATGCGGCGCTGCGGGGGGCGGCTGGGGTTCCGCTGGGCGTGGCGGAGCGGGCGGCGGAGGTGGGGCGGATTGCTGAGCAGCTTAGAGGGGTGAGTAGCCCGATGATGGCTTCGGATTTAACTACGGCGATTGCGCTGGCGGGGGCGGCGGTGACGGGGGCGCTGGCGAATGTGGAGATTAATCTGGGGTCAATTGAGGGTGGGTCGGCGGAGGATCTGGCGTTTGTTGCAGAGGGGCGGAAAAGGGTGGCGGAGTTGGACGCGGTGCGCTGATTCGCACCGACCCTACGGGGCGGGGCCCCTGCTGGGGCATTATTCCCAGGGTTCCGTCCGCCAGTGCGGACTCCACCCTGGGCTATTCTCATGCTCTCCCTACGAGTTTGTGACTTTTTTGAATATATGCAATTTCTTGGCGCATAAGTCATTTGTTTTCAGGGTCCGTTTTTGTGAGAAAACAAAAAAGTCACAAGCTCTACGGGAGGTAAGCGCGGTTATAGTTTTGTTATGCGTCCATTTGAGATTTGGATTTCGCTTTGCGCTTCCCTTTGCTTTGCTTCGCTGGGTTCTCAGGCACAAACTGATAAACCGGCTATTACGCTGGATGAATACCTGAATACAACGGAAATTAGTGAGGCGCACTTGTCGCCGGATGGGACGGCGGCGGTGATCGCTACGGAAACTCCGGACTGGAAGGCTAATAACTTCCGCCACGACCTTTGGCTGTGGACTGCGGCGACCGGGCTGCGGCCGCTGACGCACTCGGGGAGCGAGGAGAATGCGCAGTGGAGTCCGGATGGGAAGTGGATTGCGTTTGTCAGCGATCGAGCGCTGAGCGGCGGGGCGGATGAAGAGGACGCGAAAAAGGACGATTCGGCGGACCGGCTGTGGATCATTCCGGTGAGCGGGGGCGAGGCGCTGCCGGTTTATCGCGAAAAACTTGATGTGCATGCGTTCGCGTGGTCGGCGGATGGGACTGCGATTTATTACGCGGTGACTGCGCCGCTGACGCATGAGCAGGAAGAGGCGAAGAAGGCGGATTGGAAGGATGTGGTCCGGTATCGCGAACAGCATCGCGGGGATTTGCTGCTGAAACAGGCTGTGGCTCCGGCGCTGGCAAAGGCGCTGACGGTGGAGAGCCCCGCGAAGGCGAACGCTGAGGGAAAGGCTGACGACGCCAAGAAAGCTGACGAGAGCGCTACGACGCTGCCTGCGGATGCGGAGAAGGTTGCGAAGAGCGAGCTGTCGATCTCAGAGATTGCGCCTTCGCCGGATGGGAAGAGCGTGGCGTTTGTGACCGGGCCGGTTCATAAGCGGATTGAAGACCCGGCGGATTATGAGGTATTTCTGGTGACGGCGCCGGGCGGCGAGGCTCGACAGCTGACGCATAACTTCGCGGTGGAGTCGGAGCTGAAGTGGTCGGCGGATAACAAGTGGCTGCACTTTACGGTGCAGGCAGCGGCGGGGTCGCTGGAGGGGAAGTATCGCGATGTGCAGGGACGGCTTTATCGGATGGATGTGGCGAGCGGGAAAATTGAGCGGCTGGGGGCGGGGTTTGAGGGGTCGTGGGACTCGTTTGTGCTGCTGCCGGATGGGCGCGAAGTGGCGCTGGGGCTTACGGGAACAGAGACGCAGCTTTACCTGGTCGAGGGCGAGAAGGCTACTAAGCTGCCGGGGTTGGCGGGGAGCTATGCCGGGCTGGAGGCGGCGAAAGGAGCAGGCGCGATTCTGGTACGGCATTCGACGATCAACGAGCCTACGCAGGTTTATTTGGCATCCGACCCGATGCATCCGGACAAGCTTACGGCGCTGACGGATTTCAATCCGATATTTGCGCAGCGGGCGCAGGTGGAATGGAAGCCTTACACATGGAAGGCAGACGACGGGCGCGCGGTGGAGGGGGTGCTGATTTTTCCGCCGGGGCTCACAGGCGCGAAGCATCTGCGCATGCTGACGTTGATTCATGGCGGGCCGGCGGATGCGGATGGGGACAAGTTCGGCGCGGACTGGTACGACTGGGCTACGCTGGCGGCGACGAATGGGTGGCTGGTGTTCAGGCCGAATTATCGCGGGTCGTCGGGGTATGGGGATGAATTCATGCTGGAGATTGCGCCGCACCTGGTTTCGAAGCCGGGGCGGGACATTCTGGAGGGCGTGGATGCGCTGGTGAAGGAGGGGTATGCCGATCCGGACCGGCTGACGATTGGCGGGTACAGCTACGGCGGGTACATGACGAACTGGCTGATTACGCAGACTACGCGGTTCAAGGCGGCTGTGACGGGGGCGGGTGCGGTGGAGCATGCGGCCAACTGGGGCAACGACGATGAGACGTGGGACGATGCGTGGTATCTGGGCGGGCAGCCTTGGGAGAATGCGGATCTTTATCAGAGCGAGGCGGCGCTGTTCCGGTTCGACAAGGTGAAGACGCCGGTACACCTGGTGCAGGGCGGGGCGGATGTGCGCGTAAGCTATCTGGAGGGGGTGACGATGGAGCGGGCGCTGGAGGCGTTGAAGATTCCGCACCGGTTTCTGGTTTTCCCTGGGGAAGGGCATGGATTGCCGAAGAATCCGTGGCATGGGTATATCAAGCTGAGGGAAGAGCTGAAGTGGTTGGATACCTATGTCCCGAAGTGAAGCTTCACGGTTTAGGGTTGTGGTTTCTCGTCCATTGAGCTTGTAACTTGAGATAAATGTGGAAGCCGCTGCCGGTTGAGGAGCATCTCTGAATGAGAGGCTTCCGCGAAGAGGTCCCGCAGGGGCTAAAGCCCGTGTCATTTTGGATGGGTTTTCGGCACGACTGAAGTCGTGCCCTGACACAAAGCAGCGTTCAGGCATCTACAGGACAGAATGAATCCAGTCGACCAGGCACGGCAAAACGCATTCCAACAGACGCTGCTGAGCGCGCGCCGGACCATGCTTTGGACGGAGACGCTGAAGCTGGCGCTGGATAGCTTCAGGGCGAGCAAGATGCGTTTTGCGTTGACGGCGCTGGGCATGGTGATCGGGACGGCGTCGGTAATCCTGGTGATCACGATCGGACTGACCGGGCAGGAGTTTGTGCAGCAGGAGTTGCAGAAAATCGAGACCAACGCGGTCGAACTCGAATACAAGGGCGGGGGCGCCACGGCTGCCGAGCGCGTGCTCTACAACGACCCGTTGACGCGGGACGACGAGAAGGCTGTGCGGGCCCAGTTGCCAGGGGTGGTCTATTCCTCACCCATTATCCAGATGCACGACCGCATCAGCTTTGGCGGCGGGGTGACCAAGGATACGCTGGTGCTGGGCGTGAGTCCGGATTACCAGCACATCCGCAACCTGCTGACGCCCATGGGGCGGTTCTTCGACGAGGAGGACGACGCGGCCCACATCAAATGCGCCGTGGTCACGGAGCAGTTTGCTCACGACCGGTTCGGGAGCAACGACGCAGCGGTAGGTCAAACCTTCGAAATCAGCCGCATTCCCTTTACCATCATCGGCGTATTCAAGGAGGCCGTTACCGACTTCGGGAATTCAGAGATCGAAGATCAGACAGTCTTGATTCCGCAGTCGGTGGCACGGCTGTTCACAGGATCGGAAAATGTGCAGCAGATTTATTTTTCGATGCGCTCGATGGAAGAAGTGCCGGACGCGGCCAAGGAGATCGAGCGGATTGTGCACTCGAACCCGAACCACCGGGCGGACTCGGTCTACCAGGCGCAGACGCTGAAGGAGTACATGGCGATTGCCTCCAGCATTACCGAGGCTCTCACGGCGTTGCTGGTGGCCGTGGCCTGCGTGACGCTGGCGGTGGGCGGCGTGGGTATCATGAACATCATGCTGGCCGGGGTAAGGGCGCGAGTACGCGAGATCGGTATCCGCAAGGCGCTCGGCGCCACGCGCCGCGAGATCAAGCTGCAGTTTCTTACCGAAGCAGTCATCATCTCGCTCACGGGCGGCGTAGTCGGAACCATCGTCGGTCTCGCTCTTCCTCTGTCGGTGCGCATGTTTACGGACTTTGCCATCCCCATTACTCCGTGGTCGGTCGTGATTGCGATGTCTTCCGCCATGGTGGTGGGAATCATCTTCGGCACTGTGCCAGCCACGCGCGCGGCGCAAATGGATCCAGTGGACGCGCTGAAGTATGAGTGATCGTGAGCGCGAAGAGACGAGCGATGAAGAAGATTCAGCGTCAAACGGGCCGAACCTTGTGCTGATCTACAGCTTGATTGCGCTCGCGCTGGCTGCGGCAATCGGATTTGCGTTGATGATTGTGGCTCCGTTTCATCACCGGCACTAAATTGGAGTGTCCCATGCCTACTCAAGCTGAAAAGGCTGCACTGTTTCAGGCGCTTCATCAACGACAGGAAGTTTTTGTCATCGCGAACCCATGGGATGCGGGGACGGCACGCATGTTCGTCGGTCTCGGGTTTCAGGCTCTTTCAACTACGAGCGCAGGGTTGGCATTCGCGCTGGGGCAGCGCGATGGCACGGCCAGCGTGAGCCGCGCCGAGGCGCTTGAGAATGCACGATCGATTGTGGACGCGACCACGTTGCCGGTGGCGGCAGATCTTGAGAATGGCTATGGGCACACCCCGGAGGCTGCTGCGGAAACGATTCGTCTGGCTGCGGAAACGGCTGGATTGGTGGGCGGATCGATTGAGGATGCGACGGGCGATCCGGCCAATCCGATTTACGATTTCGAACATGCGGTGGAACGGATTGCCGCTGCTGCCGCGGCCTCGCGGTCACTGCCCTTCCCTTTCATGCTGGTGGCGCGGGCTGAAAACTACTTGCATGGACGGCCGGATCTGGACGACACCGTTCGCAGGCTGCAGGCGTTTGAAGCGGCGGGCGCAGACGTGTTGTATGCGCCGGGGATTACGCGGTCGGAGGATATTCGGACTGTATGCGATTCGGTGAGCAAGCCCGTGAATGTGCTGATGGGTTTGAAGGGGGTGCCGCAGCTTTCTGTGAAGGAGCTGGGAGCGCTGGGGGTGCGGCGGATCAGCCTTGGATCCGGATTCGCACGGGCGGCGATGACGGCTTGCTTCAATGCAGCGCGCGAGGTGATGGAACAGGGGACTTTCACGTTTACCGCGGACACTCTCTATATGTCGGAGTTGGTGGACCTTTTCAAGTGAGGCCCTGATAAGCATAGAACTCAGAGGGCGCTGAGATTTTCAAACATTCAGCAAGTTAGCCCCCGCTTCGCGGAGATAGCGCGTTAGCTGGCTTCTTTGGATGTCCCAACCTCTGCAACTGCTCATCGCAAGTGTAACTTGTTGCGCAGGTCATGAGGCTCGGAATGGAGTAGTGTGGTGTCTCAGGAGTCGAAACATTGAAAGTGAATCGCAGAGAATTTCTTGCGGGCACATCCGCACTGCTTCTTTCGCGCTGCGCTGCCGGCGCTCAATCCGCACCTGCACGGCCGGCGCGCAAGGACTGCTTCTTCGGGTTGCATTTTGATTTGCATCCGAACGCGCAGGACAAAGACCTGGGCCGGGATCTG
>Ga0182016_10005906_pt1 | contig 12993 bp, 8 predicted proteins | sample 712S2MmetaG_FD_120491 | JGI IMG/M metagenome (GOLD analysis project Ga0182016, IMG submission 120491) | Permafrost microbial communities from Stordalen Mire, Sweden - 712S2M metaG | ecosystem: Environmental > Terrestrial > Soil > Wetlands > Permafrost | place: Sweden: Stordalen | collected...
CTCGTGGGCACAGTGAAAGTGCGCGCGAAGTGGCCGGTCACGTCGACATAGCGCCAGCCGGGCTTTGCCGTGGACGTGATGAACCCATAGGTGGGCGACCCCTTTGCCAGATCGGCGGGGCCGAAGGTGGCGACGCCAAGCGCGGCAATGCGTCCATGAGCCGTCTGCCACAGGTTCAATTGATCGGCCAGGCGGTGGAGCGTCGACTCCGGTTCGCTTCCCGTGGGAATGGAGACCTGCCCGCGAATGTCCCCGGGAGCGGTGCCGATGAAGCAGATGCATTTGGTCCCGCCCAGTTCGACGCCGCCGAACAACGGTCTGGGATCGGTCATGGAGCCACGGCGGCGCGGCTCTCGGCAGCCGCGCTCGCCGCAAAGAAGCTGTCGTGGCACGGAGCCGATTTGGCCGCCGCCGCCGTCTCGGCGGCCATTGAGGCCATGATCTCGCGGAGCTGGGTCACGGTGACTACATCCATCAGCGGATCGTACGCATCCGGCCGCACGCCCAGCCCCTCGAAGATGTAGAACCAGCTGAGGTCGGTGAACAATTCGCCCGCTTTGACTCGAATTCGTCCGGTGCGCCGATAGAGTTCGATGCGTTGCACGAGGCTGTCAGGCAGCATCATCGATCGGCAGTACGTCCACAGCGGCGCATCCTCGCGCTGCGTGAGGCAGTAGTGCAGCACGATGAAATCGCGGATCCGTTCGGATTCGGCGATCAGCTCCGTATTGTACGAATCGATGTTCGTCCGGTCGAAATTCCGGTCGGGAAAATGCTCGAGCAGCTTGTAAACACCGCTCATCACCATATGGATGCTGGTGGATTCCAGCGGCTCCAGAAACCCGGAGGCAAGCCCCAATGCGACGCAGTTGCGATTCCACAAGCGCTTGCGCCGGCCGGTCACGAAGCGCAGAACGCGCGGATCCGCGAGCGGCCTCTCGCGCACGGTGTGCACGAGATCATCGTGGGCCTCCTCATCGCTGCAGTGGGCGCTGCAGTAAACGTAGCCGTTACCGACACGGTGCTGCAGCGGAATGCGCCACTGCCATCCGGCGCTTCGCGCCCGGGAGTTCGTGTAGGGCGGGCGCGCCGGGGCCGATGCCGTCGGGAAGACCACGGCGCGATCACAGGGCAGCACGGCGCTCCAGTCGAGATAACCGGTGCCCAGCACCTCCTCGATCAACACTCCCCGAAATCCGCTGCAGTCGATGTACAAATCCGCCTGGAGCGCGGAGCCGTCCGAGAATTTCAGCTCGTCCAGAAACCCATCGTCCCGCAGGGTGGCGCCGACCACGGTGCGCTCCAGGCGCGCGACGCCCAGACGTTCAGCGTAGCGGCGCAGGTACCTTGCGACCAGCGTGGCATCGAAGTGCAGGGCATAGCGCAACCCCGCCGCGGGGCCCTGGCTCGCAGTGTCCGGAAAGCGGAATTTGCGCGCATCCCCCAGCGATGCACATAGGCTGAAATCATTGAAGCGGGGCGCCAGGCCATCGGCGCGCGCCTTGTGCCAGGCATGAAAGAACGGCCGCAGATTGATCATGCTGCCGAACGTCCCGAAGGGATGCCAGTAGGATTCACCGATCCGCGACCAGTCGGTGAATTTGATGCCGAGCTTGTAGGTCGATTGGGTATGCCGGACGAAATCCTGCTCGTTGACACTGAGAAAACGCAGCAAATCCATGATGGGCGGAATCGTGGCTTCGCCGACTCCCACCGTGCCGATATCCGGCGACTCGATCACGGTGATGACCGTACCGGTGCCCGGCAGCGCCCGCGCGAGGATGCTCGCGGCCATCCAGCCGGCAGTTCCCCCGCCGACGATTGCGATGCTTTTGATCTGCAAACTATTCGACATCGCCCCGCACCTCTGAACGCGAGAGTACCGGCAATCGACCGCCGCACCGCCAGAATCGGCGCGGCGGCACGCGGCTCCTAGAGCTTGCCCTTCACGCCAAGGAAGAAGCGGCGGCCCCAATTGTCATAGGTGAACGGCTGGTTCGGCCATTGTAGATAGGTATGTTGGGCCGCATCGGTGAGGTTCTGCACCGAGAAGATGATTCCGACATGCTTGTTGAAGTCGTAACTCGCCTGTGCATCGAGCTGCCCATAGGGAGCGGCAAAGATTTGGTACACCTTTCCGCCGAACGGGAAGGTCGAGCCCGTCTCCGAGTCGTTGATGGCCTTGTCGCGGTAGGAATACGAGCCGCGGATGGAGAAGCCATGGTTCTCGTAGTACAGCGTTCCGGTGACCGCGTCCCGCGAAACGCCCGGAATGGGCCCCCTGCTCCCGAAACTGGTTGGCTGCGTCGACTGGGATTGCGAGTAGGTGTAGTTGGCCGCCGCGCCGAATCCCCGCAGCCACGCCACCGCGTCGCCGAATGCATACTGCCCACCGAGCTCGATGCCGTAAATCCGGCCGTTGCCCGCATTCACGGGCTCCGTCACGTTGGCCGTGTGGCCGCCGAAGTCGTCGTTCTCGAACGTGGGGATGTTCTCGATTTCGACGAAATTGTCCACCTGCTTGTAGAAGCCGGCAATGCTGGCGAGTCCGCCCGGTGCGAAATAGTTTTCATACGACATCAAAAACTGCGTCGCGCGGTACGGGTCGAGGTTGGGGTTGCCTTCCGCACCGCCATCGAACTTGAACTGGGCCGCGCCGGTCACGGGATTGCTCGCGCCGCGCGTGAAGTTGTACGAGGGGCCCAGCCCCAGCGAATACAGATCCTGCGGTGCGACCACCCGTGCGGCGCCGAACCGGACCTTCTGGCTGTCGGTTACATCGAGCACGAAGTTGAAGGTCGGCAGCACGTCGGTATAGTTCCGCTTGGTCGTGATCGGTATCACATTCGACTGGACGCCGTTCCAGGACGCCGTGCCGTAGTAAGTCGGATGCGGGTTGGCCGCGCCGCCGTCGATCGTCAGGTCGGTGTTCACCAAACGCACGCCGAAGTTCATGTGAAAGCGGCTGCTCGGGCCGCCCATGTCGAGCATGAGATAGGGCGCCGTGGTGCGCTCGGTCACCTCGAACGAGCTCAGGTCATCCTTGAAGAACTGCTCGGTGTTGTTCGGCACCCCCGCGCCGGCCCACACTTGATTCAGATAGGTCGACGGGTGGGTCAATCCGCTGGTCGCGGGATTCTTCACGATGATGTTGCCGACCGCGAAATTGTTCACCGTCAACGCCAGGTTGGGCGCCGAGACCGCCGTGGAATACGGAATGCTCGGCGTGCCGTATCCCGGATCCTGGTAGTACAGCCAAGGGCCGAAGCCGGCGGCCGGAGTTCCGGTATTGGTGCCGGCCACCGCACCGTCGGCAAGCGTGCCGTTGATCAAATAACGGCCGAAGGTCTGATCGACGTCGCGGCCCGAATACCGCAAGCCGGCGGTAATCGTGGTCTTGACGTCCGTGATGAAAGGCGGGTCCCACTTCACCTCCCCTTTGACCGCGAAATCCTTCTGGTCGGTCAGATTCGCCCAGGCCCAATTCGATTTGAAGGTAGTGAAGGCAGGATTGCTCAGAACGTTGGCGTTCGACCCGGTGTAACTCGCGGAGGGAAGGCCGGACGTGCCGCCGTTGGCGTAGTTGAACTCATAGCCGTGATTGCCCGTGGTCGACGTGGCGCACAGCTGACCGTTATTGCAGCCCGGCGCCGTGGGCGAGGTCGCGACGCCCTCGCCGGTGTCGTACAGCCCATGCTCGACGTCGGCCTGCGCCGCCTGCAGGTTCGACGTCGCATGCGCAAACGATGCATCGAAGAGGCCGCGCAGCGGACCGCCGTCGTCGAACTTCGTGGCCCATTGAAAGTTGTTGGCCTGGGCGATGTTCTCCTGAAAGAGAGTGGCGGTTTCGGCGCCAAGGGCGTTGAAGGTGGCATTTTGCACGACGCCGTTGCCGTCGATCGAGTACGGCTGCGTCGGGTCGAGGCCGGGCACCGGCGCGGTGTTCTGGCCGTTGAACCACGCCTTGTCCGAGTAGTTGATCGTGGTCTCGTCCTCCCGCGAATAGAACCACAGCAAATTGGTGGTGATCGAATCGGTCACCTTCAGGCCGATGTCGAACGAGGCGCCCTTCTCCTTCGATTCATCCTGGATATCGCTGAAATATCCGAGTTGCGGAAGGACGTAGCTCTGGGGAATCGTGCCCACATCGGCGCCCGTCAGCGAACCTGCGTAGGGTTTCGTCGCCGAATTCGTGATCGACCATCCGTTGCGGTTGTAGTCCTCGTACTCTTCCGTGTGCGTCTTCAAATCGCTGTAGGTGAGACTCGCATTGAATGCCAGCCGATCATTGACCTTGTAGGACCCCACCACAGTGGCATCCGGCGTCTTGTCGTTTTGCCGCTGAGCGTCCGATTCGCGGAACAGGCCCCCGAGCGACAAGCCGTCGGGCGCAAGCAGCGGATCGGCGGTTTTCAGGTTGATGGTGCCCCCGAGGCCGCCTTCGGTGAGCGCTGCATTGGGATTCTTGATGACGTCGATGCCGCTGACCAATTCGCTCGGTATGGTTTCGAGCGAGCCGTACTGCGAGTTGCTGCCGGCGCCGCCGCCGGAGGCTTCGCCGGACACGTAGAACTCCTTTCCGGTGAGAAACACATCGCCGTTCAACGTCGTGAGATTTTGCCTCAACCCATCGATGAGTACTGAGTTGCCCTGCCCGTTCGCGCCGGAGCGATCGATCTGCACGCCGGGCAGGCGCTGCAACGATTCCGCGACGTTGTTGTCGGGCATCTTGCCGATGTCCTCCGGGGCAACCGACTCGATGGGCAGATCGGAACTGCGCTTGGTGTCCAAGGCGGTCTGCAGCGATTGGCGGTAGCCGGTGACCGTGATTTCCGTCAATTCGCTGTCCGGCGCGGTGGTTTGCGAGGGCGATTGCGCCTGGTCAGCGATTGCGAAATGACCCATGAGGGTGGCATCAAATGACACCGCTGTCATTAATGCCAAACGAGCAGCCTGACGAGCGCGTTTTTCCCGGCGATGCGACATGGTAGAAAGTCCCCCGATGGTTATATTAATTCGACAGCGGCGCGACCTGGTTCTGTGACCGGCGGCATGCATTTATGCTTCTGCCGAGCACTATTTTGCGCTCTATTCCCCCGTCGACCGGTCACTGACCCCGGTCGATGCAAGCGGGAGGCTAACTCCGCCGGCAGCCGGAGTCAACGAATTATTACTTCCTTTGTGTTTAATTAACGCCCGCATGAGTGTCAGCGCTGACAGATTAAAGCTGGCGACCGGAACCTTGTCTGGAAGCGCCTTGGTGCGTGGCGTTTTCGCAACATTGCGGCGAAATGGCAGGCTTTTGTTCCCCCAATGGGTGGGAGCCGCGTCGTCCCGGATGAGCGCGGGCCGCGTGGAACTCTTAAGGGCTGCAAATCGTTCTGGCAGCGCTGTCATGTCTATCAAGAAGCCTGGCGCTCGAAGCGACCGCGGCCGGCAGCGTCATTCGTTGCCCGGTTTCGCCGTTGAATTTCGAATGATGAGCTCATGGTCGAGGAGATGCCGTGGCAAGCGTTCCGGCCAGCCACGACGCCGCGGTTCATGCCGAATGATGAGATCCGCCGCGATCCGCGCCATGGCGGCGACAGGCTGGCGCACTGTGGTCAATTCGGGCCAGATCATGGTCGCGACCGGCGCATCATCGAAGCCCGTGACAGACAGTTGTCCCGGCAGCTTCAGTCCGAACTTTCGGGCCATGGAGATGGCCGCCGCCGCCATATCGTCGTTGCTCGCGAAAATGGCGGTGGGCGGCGCCGCCGACCGCAGCATCCTCTCGGCGCACACCAGCCCGTCCGAGAAGGTGAAGTTGCCCGTTTGCACGAGAGCGGCGTCCACGGACGCTTGGTGAGCGCGCATTTCATCGATGAAGCCCAGATATCGCTGCTCGGTGGCGCCATGGTCGGGCGACCCCAACATGAAGCCAATCCGCCGGTGCCCAAGATTCAGCAGGTGCGCGGTCAACTGTCTCGCCGCGGCGTAGTCGTCGATGCCGATGGACGGCGCCGCGCTCAGTTGCGTCCTTGGCGCAATTCGCACCACCGGAATGGAGGCATCCTGGAGCTTCGAGAGCACGCCCGCATGGTCGCTCAGCGGCGGCAGCAGAATCACGCCCTCCAGCCGCAGCTGTCCAAGCAGAATGTCGATTTGCTTGTCCATGGTCGGCCCGCGAGCGTCCAATGGCTCGACCATCAAGTGCAGGCTGGATTCCCGACAACGCTCGATGGCGCCCGCCTGGAATTCGCTCAGGTAGTCGCCCGGCTTGTCGCAGAACAGCCCGATGAGAAATGACCGGTTGCTCGCCAGCCCGCGCGCATTGAGATTGGGCCGGTAATTGAGCTCCTCGATGGCCTCGAGGATCCGCTTGCGCGTATCCGAGCGCACCCTCGGCTCGTCATTGATGACCCGTGAAACGGTCTTGGGCGAAACCCGCGCCAGGTCGGCGACCTCTTGAATCGTCACCGAGGTGGGGATGAGTGTCATGCGGTACCGTAAAGACTTCGGCTGGCATCCATTATCTCACAGGCGCCGCCGGCGGCGGACACGCCCCGCGCCCCTGCGCCAAATCCGGCATCAAACGGATCTCGGCGATGCTCAGCCCCAACGTCCCGGCGGTTTCGACCGAGAACGGGATCTCGACGCTGCCCAGCTTCGCGCCTGCCGCCTTCGAGCATGACATCGGAATGACCAGGCGCCGCTAAGCGCCCACCGGGCTTGCCTTGAAAGTCCGCGTCACGTCGAACATCGCTCCGCCCGAGCTGTCGCAAAGCGGTCCCGTGCACCGCATGCCGAGCAGGACGCGGCCGTTGGGCCGTCGGTCGATGCGATAGCGCATCTCCATGGCGACGCCTGCGCCCGGGCCTGCACTCAAATCCATCTCGCGCCCCGTGACTTGCAGCATACCGGTCTGCGTGCCATTCCAGAAGGCCACGGCCCCGACCGGCGCGAGCCTCACCCGCACCACGCCGTGCGGACTTGCCTGAGCCGTGGTGACGTGAACCTGCGCGTCGCCGTCGGCGGCGAACAAGGACCAGGGCGCCGTCGGGTGTCCGGCGAAGAAGAGGCTGCCGGGCGGCGCATGAAATCGCGGCGTGATCTGCGGAACTTCCGCAAGCTTATGATCATCCCCGGGTGACGTGCTCGCCGCGAGGCCACCGTGATAGTTCAGCCCAAAACTGTTTGCATACAAGGCGCCGCTCACGCGTCCCCGCGCATCGAACGTGACCGGCATGGGCGTGGCAGGCCACGAAAAGGCCAGCCGCCCCGTAAAATCGAAAGGTGCCGTGCCATCGGCCGCCTTGAACAGGACATCGGCAATCCCCTCCCCCTCGCTGCCCGGCAGCCATGCAGCCACGAAGGCGTCCGACGCGTTGATCTCAGGGTTCACCCAGAGTGGACGCCCCGATATGAAAATGCTGACCGTGGGGATGCCCGACGCGCGAAAGCGCCTCAGCATCGCCAAATGAGCCTTGTCCACGGGTGAGAATTCCAACGTCTCCCGGTCGCCCTCGAACTCTGCGTAAGGCTCCTCGCCGAACACCACCACGGCCACGTCGGGTCTGCCCGTGAATTCGCCGTCGCGACTGAGTTCGGCGGACCCGCCCGCCCGGCTGACCGCGGCTTTGATGCCGGCGTAAATCGATGTGGCTCCCGGAAAATCGGCGTTTGAATTGTGATTTCCCTGCCAATCGATGGTCCAGCCTCCGCTCTGCACGCCGATGTCGTCGGCCGCGGCGCCTGCCACCAGCACATGCGCGTGAGGACTCAAGGGCAGCAAACCTTGCGAGTTCTTCAGCAGCACGAGCGATTTGCGCACCGCTTCGCGAGCCACGGCGCGGTGCGCCGGGCTTCCTAATTCCTCGAAATGCCCGGCGTCGCCGTGCCGTTTGGGCGGCCCGCGGTCGAACAGTCCCGCCATGGCCTTGACCCGCAGGATGCGCCGCACGGCATCGTCGATTCGCGCCGGCGGGATCTCCCCCGACCTCGCCTCGGCCAAGGTATTGTCATAAAGTTCCTTCCAGCCGTCCGGCGCCATCAGCATATCCACGCCGGCGAGTATCGCGGCCGGACAATTGGATTTGGTGCAACCTGGGAGCTGCTCCTGAGCGTTCCAATCACCCACCACGAAGCCCTTGAATCCCATGCGTCCCTTCAAGAGGTCGGTGAGCAGATGGTGATTGCCGTGCATCTTGACGCCGTTCCAGCTGTTGTACGACGCCATGACGATCAAAGCGCCGGCCCGGATTCCGGCGGGATATCCCGCCGCGTGCACCCCCAGGAGTTGCTCCTCCGACGTCACCGTATCGCCCTGGTCGCGTCCCGCCAGCGTGCCGCCATCGCCCACGAAATGTTTGAGGGTCGCGAGCGTGTGGCCGGGCGCCATGAACTGCGGCGTGCAAACCTGCCCTTGGAGTCCGGTCACCATCTCAGGTGCATAAGCCGCGACCAGTTCCGGGGACTCGGAAAAGCTCTCGTAGGATCGGCCCCAACGCACGTCCCGGGCCACGGCAAGCGTGGGCGCAAACGTCCAGTTGATCCCCGTCGAGGCGACCTCCGCAGCGGTTGCCTGGCCGATGCGGCGGATCAGTTCGGGGTCGTGTGCTGCGCCCAAGCCGACGTTGTGCGGGAAAATGGTGGCTCCGGGCACTTTTGCATGCCCGTGCACGGCATCGATCCCGAACAGAATCGGAATGTTCGGATGGGTGCCCCCGCCATCGGCGAGTGATGCCTCGGAGAATTCCTCGGTCAAATCCCACCAGGCCTGCGGCGCGCTTCGAATGTGGTTGCCGGGCGCCGCGTTACCCCCGGCGAGGATGGAGCCCAATTTGTACTGACGCAGCTGTGCCGGCGTGATCGAGGCGATGTCCGCCTGGATCATCTGCCCGACTTTTTCCTCCAGGCTGAGTTGGGAAAGCAGCTGCTCCACGAACCGGTCGGTCCCGGTCGAATCCGCGCAGGGTGGCGCCGTGCTCCGCCAGTCCTTCCCGGGTACACTTTGGGCGGGAGCGGCTCGACCTTCACCAAAGGCGCCTACGCACTGCGTGGCCGCCATCACGGTGATTAACATAACGATGCACTTGAGTATCATGGCGCCTTCTAACTGCCTGTAATTCAATATCTTTATGGCAACCCCGCACTTTTGGCGTTTCGACCGACGTGCCGCGCAGCCACATACTACTCGACCTCATAATGAAATGTCAGCGCTGTCACTCCGGCCGGCTGCAATCCCGGTCGCTCGAACCCGCCCGCATGCCGGCTAACTCGCTGCCGGTGCTCCTGAGTGCGCTCGATTGGGCGGTGGTTGCCGCGTACGTGGGCGGCTTGGTGGTTCTCGGCCTGTGGGTGTCGCGACGCCAGTTTGCACCCGTCGATTTCTTCCTGGCCTCGCGCGCAACTCAGTGGCCGGTGGTCGGCCTGGCCCTGCTCGCCTCGAACATATCCTCGTGCGCGTTGGTGGGGCTCGCGGGCGGAGCCTATGCGTTGGGGATTTCGGTTTACGACTACGAGTGGACGGGCACGGTCGTCCTCGTGTTCTTCTGCCTGTTCCTGTTGCCGTTCGTGATCCGCAGCGGCACCTATACCATGCCCGAATTCCTCGAGCGGCGCTACGATGCGCGTCCTCGATTGTTATTTGCGCTTCTGACGCTGTTTCTCAACGTCTTCGTGGATTCGGCCGGGATTCTCTACAGCGGGTCGTTGGTGTGCAAACTGCTGTTGCCGGCCGAGCCGCTTTGGGTGATCGTCGCGGCATTGGCGGGCGCCGCGGGGCTGTACGCGGCGTCAGGCGGTTTGCGCGCCGTGATATACACCGAGGCCGTGCAAGGCATCGTGCTGATGGCCGGGGCGCTCGTCATCTCGCTTGGCGCATTCAGCCGCGCCGGCGGCTGGCACGCCGTCATGACCGGCGTGGACCCCGCCATGCTTTCTCTGATCCGCCCGGTAGGCGACCCCGGAGTGCCGTGGCCGGGATTGCTATTGGGGATCCCGCTTCTGGGCTTTTACTACTGGTGCACGAACCAATCCATCGTGCAGCGGCTCCTGTCGGCGAAGAACATCGACCACGCACGCTGGGGTGCGCTGTTTGCCGGATTGCTGAAGCTCCCCGTATTGTTTCTAGTCGTGCTTCCCGGCATCTGCGCTCTGCTGTTGTTTCCGAAATTGCAGCGGCCGGACATGGTATATCCAACTCTCATCCTCGAACTGCTGCCGTCCGGTCTCGCAGGGCTGGTGGTCGCGGGATTCGTCGCGGCAACCATGGTGTCGATCGCGTCCCTGCTCAACTCCGCAGCCACACTCATCACCATGGACCTCGTCCGTCCATTCAACCCGTCCCTGTCCAATACCGAGACGGTCCGCGTCGGCCGATGGGCCACCGCCGGGCTGTACCTGGTCGCGGTCGCATGGGCGCCGCAAATTCGTCTCTTTCCCTCACTCTGGCAATATCTTCAGGCCGTCCTGGCCTACGCGGTGCCGCCGGTGGTCGCGGTGTTCCTGGTCGGAATGTTCTGGCGCCGCGCAAATGCCGACGGCGCCACGGCCACGATGATCGTGGGATCGGTCTGCGGCCTGGCCCTGTTCCTCTCCAATGCGGTATTGGGATTGACGCATCTGCACTTCCTCTATGCGGCGCCGATCCTCACGCTCGTCGACGTCTTGATCCTGGTGAGCGTAAGCGCCTGTTATCCCGCCGACACCAGTGCGGCGAGCGATGCGACCATGTGGAAACTCGAATTTCGGCGGGCGGAAAGAGCCCGGCTCGCGATGACGCCCGCGTGGCAGGACTACCGGTTCCTCGCCGCCGCGTTGTTGCTGCTCACCTCCGGAATCGTATTCATCTTTCGATAGCGCCGAACGTCCAGCCGCCGTCGGTGAGAGCCACGCCTCAGTCGCGCTAAAGCCGGTTCTGCTAGGCTTTGGTGGATGGAACACGACGACCTCGAGGTTTTGCTGCGTTCGCGCATCCCGCTGATCGCCGTCGAGTCGCGGGACGAAACCGAGGTGCTGAAGGCGCTGAACCGCGCCTGCACGCGCCTGCCCGCCAACAGCAAGCTGGCCGAGGAGACCCGCGGTCTCGCATCGGCCGCGGGACTGCCTCTGTTCCAGTGGACGGTGACGGACGGCCTGAAGCGCCTCGACGTCAATGCGGCCGCGCCGCAGCGCACCCTCAACGAACCCATCGAGATCTTGAAGCACCTGCGCGCCACCGGCGTCGCGGGCGCCTATGCACTGCTGGACTTTCATCCCTATCTGCACGACCCGACCTTGGTCCGCTATCTCAAGGACATCGCCCAGGAATACGAGCGCTGCGCCCGCACTCTCGTGTTCATCAGCTACTCGGTCGAGATTCCGCGCGAGATCGAACACTTGATGGCCCGCTGCGTGCTGGCCCTGCCCGATCGCAACGAGCGGCGTCAGATCGTGGAGGATGTGGCGCGCCAATGGATGCGCGATAATTCGCGCCAATCGATCAAGGTCGACAAGCACGCGCTGGCGCTATTGGTCGAGAACATGAACGGGCTTACGGCATCGGACACCCAGCGGCTGGCCCGCAAGGCGATCTTCGACAACGGCGCGCTGCTCGCTTCCGCCGTGCCGGCGTTGATGCAAGCCAAGTACGACCTGCTCAACCACAACGGCATTCTGCGCTACGAGCACAACACGGCCCAATTCGCCGATGTCGGGGGCCTCTCGAACCTCAAGGCGTGGCTGGAAAAGCGCCGACCCGCCTTCGACGGCACCGCACCGCAGCTCGACGCACCCAAGGGCATCATGCTGTTGGGCGTGCAGGGCTGCGGCAAGAGCCTCGCCGCGCGCGCCTGCGCGGGGATCTTCAATGTTCCGCTGCTCCGGTTGGATTGCGGAGCGCTGTTCGACAAGTTCGTCGGCGAGTCGGAGCGAAACTTGCGCGAGTCGCTGGCCACCGCCGATTTGTTGGCGCCCTGCGTCCTGTGGGTCGATGAAATCGAAAAGGGGTTCGCCGCCGGCGACGCCGACGGCGGCGCGACGCGGCGCGTGCTGGGCGCATTCCTGACCTGGCTGGCCGACAAGAACAGCCGGGTTTTCGTCGTCGCCACGGCCAATGACATCTCGGCACTGCCGCCCGAACTGATCCGCAAAGGGCGCTTCGATGAGATCTTCTTCGTCGACCTGCCGGACGCCGGCACCCGCGCGGAAATTCTGCGCATCCACGCCGCCAAGCGCGGCATCGCGCTCGATTCAGGCGCGCTGGCCGCGCTCGCCGGGGCCTGCGAGGGATTTGCCGGAGCCGAAATCGAACAGGCCGTGGTGGCGACGCTCTATTCCGCCCATGCGCAAAATACGGCGCCCACCGGGGCGCTGCTCAGCGCCGAGATTGCCGCGACCCGGCCGCTCGAGGTGGTCATGGCGGAGAAAATCGCCGCGCTGCGCTCCTGGGCGGCCGGTCGCACGGTGCCTGCGGATTAGGCGATTGCGGGGTACGCCGGTATCACGCGACGCATCAGCGCAACAGAGCGAACACGAGGCAGCCGAGACCACCGACGGCGAGCAGTGCATGCAGCACCACGACCACCCAAGGATGCGGTTTGCCACGCAGATGAAAGCTGAGGAGGAAGAACCCTCCCAGTGCGGCCAGAGCCAGAACGGCCACACCGTACTTGATCGCAGCGACGCTGGTCGCCATCGCCACCAACAGCGCCAGCCCGAGCCCCGTTGCAGCGAGAACTCCATGCCCCAGCGTAAGAGGCACCCAACGCTTCGCGCCTCTGAAAATGCCCACTGCCATGACGAGCCCGCTGAGCGCAGCGTACAGAAATAGAACAATGGAAGCAGTTAGCATTTACCCAGTCCCCGTATATGGGCCGCGTGCAAGAGACGAGCCAATGACACGATTGCGCACGGTAAGCCCATTTGGCGGCCAATTGAGCGAATTGACTCATTCGACTGGCTGCGGCAGCTTCCCTAAAACACGAACAGTAAGTAGCTGTTCTACAAAGGGAATCGGGGGTCCGACACGGC
>Ga0182016_10005908_pt1 | contig 12986 bp, 13 predicted proteins | sample 712S2MmetaG_FD_120491 | JGI IMG/M metagenome (GOLD analysis project Ga0182016, IMG submission 120491) | Permafrost microbial communities from Stordalen Mire, Sweden - 712S2M metaG | ecosystem: Environmental > Terrestrial > Soil > Wetlands > Permafrost | place: Sweden: Stordalen | collected...
GACCAACGACACCCTCGTGCATCAGCCATTGCAGCGCGTCACCACCCAGCCCGATTTTCTCTTTTGCGCCGGCGATACCTACGAAGGAATTCTGGCCGTGCTGCCCTACTCCCGCACTGGAACAAGCAATTGGATCAATAATGCTTCCTGGAATGGCAATCCTTCCGGCGGCGGGCCGGGTGTGATCCAGCCGCCGATCCGAATTACTTTCGCCAAATTGGGCCGACAGTTCGCCAGCGATGCTACCTTGACCGAGAACTCAGTAGAAGATTCATCCACTTTTTGGGGAAGCTTTGACCTTTCCACCAATTCCCCGATCATCTATCCGGCTGCCCAAGCGGGGACGAATACTCTGACCGTTCGTTTGCAATTAGGCTACGGTCCTTCTTATTATTCCATTCCAACACCCGGAGACACGTTGAGTTGGACGGTTTCTGGCAAAGCCGGCGCCACGCTGCTCCTGCAAACCTCCACCAATCTTACGGATTGGATCACTCTCAGCACTGTGCAAAACGACGGCAGTATTTGCACCCTTTGGGATGCGGACCCTTCCAGCGCCCAGCGCTTTTATCGCCTGGCGCCGATGACAAGCGCGCCTCCCGTTGCGCAAGTCCCGCACCCGGGCCTTGCCCCCCCTAAACTCATTCTGAGGGGCGCGGCAGCGCCGCCCCCCACCCAAGAATTCTCGGTTGATTTTTGAGCGCAAGGCCCACCTTTTCCGTTGCTGTGGGAACGCGAAAACGTTACCCTGAGGCATGACCAAACTCCCGCAACACCTCCCGGAATCCGGGCCGGAGTCGGCGGCCCGGAAAACCACCCGTTTACATTCCGGCCTGATTCATCCCGTCATCATTTACCCCTTCCGACAACCAGATGATTACGCGGACCTGCAACAACTTTATGAGATGGTCGCGCGACTCGATGACGACAAGAAGACTTATGCCCGTCCCATCACCGTGATGGACCGCAAGACTCATTTGGCCCGGGCCCACGACGCCGAGTTCCTCGCCTTCAAGAAAAAGGTCGTCAGCCGCAGTTCGGAAGTGCTCGACGCCTGGTGCGTCGATACCTGCCAGATGTGGTATTCCGGCCTGGGCCTGGCGTACGAAAACGGCGGTCCGGATGATGTCTATTGGCTGATCCCCGGCGATTTCGACTATGGTTCCAGCATTGGGCAGCAGGTGCTTGGCCGCTTGCATGACCTGCCGGAGATCATTCTGGAATTGGACCAGGACTTTTGCGTCGGCGAAATCGAGGCGGATCACAATCATTCCAAACAACTGCTCGATGCTTACGCCACGTTTGCTTTGCTCTACAATTGGTTTCCCCGCCAGGCCAAGGAAATCCGCCAGATGACAGAACGACCGCGTTCCGAATTTTTCGCCATCCGGCACAGTTTTCTAGCGGAAATTTTGGCCCAGCGGTGGTATCCTTATGAGCAGACGATGGTGATTTTATTGCAGGCAGTGCTGGGGCGAAAGAGCATCAGCCGGTTTTCCGTCGGCAACATTTCTGATTTGCCGGGCGGGCGCGAATCGTTGACCGCTATCTGCCAGCAGGTGGAGCGCACAGAACTGGTCTTGAAATCCTTTTGGCGCGAACGTCATGCCGACCAGCGCGGGTGGACCGAGCAGTACCGCACCCTGGAGGGCCGTTCCGAGCAAGTCCGCCGCACGGCCTTGAACCTTTTAGAGAATTTGCTGACCTAAAGAATGTATCCCACTCGCCAAAAGACCCTCCGTACAGTCAATTTCATCTGCCACGCTCCGGGAGCCAAATCCGTCAGTGTCGTGGGCGATTTTAATCGCTGGCAGCCGGCGATCCATCACATGAAACAAATGCCTGATCAATCCTGGCTCATCAGCATCGACTTGAAGCATGGCCATCATCGTTATGCCTTCTTGGTCGATGGCGTGCTGACACTCGATCCGCGCGCCCAGGGCATCACCCGCAACGACAAGGGCGAACGCGTGTCGTTACTGCCGGTCAGTTGAGGTTTGCGGCGGAGGAGCGAGGCCTCCGTCCGCCTGTCCCGTTCAATCCGAAGACAGCGTGACGGTCCCCGTTTTGCCCTCGTAAACCATGGTGTAGCGCCGCAAAAAGGTCCGGCCAATCAACGCCATGTGGGGTTGCCCGCCGGCGGCGAGGTGAACTCCGGCAAAAGCTCCGTAGAGCGTGAAACCCAGCGAAGGCACGTGGACCTGGGCCAGGTGAATTCGGACCTCCTGCGTGCCGTGGATGCCGGAAACCCCTCGTTTGTCAACAATGGGTAAATTCAATTTCGCGGCCAGGAGGCTGTCAATGCAACTTTCCGTCGCGCCGGTGTCCACCAACGCCCGAATATCTCTCAATCCCGGGATCGGCAGGTTGGGCAGCCCTTTCCATTGCGGGTCAAATCCAATGCTCACCAGGAGTGTCGGCCCCACTTGCACCAGCAAGTCGCTGCCATTGGCGCCGTCCGCCACGGTGTCAAACCCGCATTTGGTTTCAGGCATAGGACAACTGAAACATGACCGCCGCGGGTAGGATGACCGGCGGAGCGCCGACCTGCCGGATGAGATAAGGACCGCGTCCAAAACGGGCCACCGCGTCCGCTGCCGCCGCCTCAAACGTTTCGTAAGTCCCCATCATTTCCTGACGGTGAAATACCACCCATTTGCCCAGATGCCGCGCTTCGAGCTCTTTTTGCCTCTGCAGATAAGCGGCCACCTCCGCGTCAATATCGCCCGCCGGATGGCCGGTATTATTCATGCACAAGTCGCATTAGTGGCTCTACCGTACTCCTCCGCGCCCCATCGCGCAACAAGCTTTCCGCGCGGCGGCCGTTGCCGGCCGCAAGGTCTTGCGGAAAATTCAAACCTTTTCAATTTCAGATTGCCCGACCAAGATTCATTTGCGGCCCTGATGGTTGTCCGGTCTGGCGAAACGGCGGCAGTATTATTATGAATGGTGGACACATCGCTCGATAGCCAATTGGTTAGCGCCTACGCGGTTCAAGGCTCGGAAACAGCCTTCGACGCGCTGGTTCGCCGCCATATCGATCTAGTCTTCGCCACGGCCCTGCGACAGACGGGCGACGCCGCGCTCTCCGAGGAAATCACCCAAAACGTGTTCATTTCCTTGGCGAGAAAGGCGCCACTACTGGCCGGGCTGGAAACACTCGCCGGCTGGCTCCATCGCGCGACAGTGTTGGAAGCAAAGGCGCGCGTCCGCTCGGAACTGCGCCGCCGGGAGCGCGAGCAAACGGCCTTCGAGTTGACCACCCTGGCGCATGAAGGCGCTTCGCCGCTGGCTGCCTTGGTCCCTTTGCTGGACGAAGCGCTCCTGAACTTGGGCGAAAGCGACCGCCTGGCCCTGGTCCTGCGCTTTTTGGAGGAACAAAGTTTGCGCGAAGTCGGCGCGAACATGGGCGTGGCCGAAGATGCCGCGCGCAAACGGGTGGCCCGCGCGTTGGAACGGTTGGCGGAATTCTTCCGCCAACGCGGCTTCACCGTGGCCGCGGGGACCGCGCCCTCCGTCTTTGCCGGCGCCTTGCACGCGGCGCCGCCTCCGCTGGCCGCTCTGTGCTGCCAGGCCCTCCCCGCTGTGGCCTCAAACGGCGGATTAGTCAAAATAATTCTGTTCCATTTTATGAAACTGACCAAAACACAGACGGTCGCCGCCTGCCTGGTGCTGGTCGCGGGCCCGCTGGTCTGGCAGTATTTCAGCCAAAGCGCGCTGGCCCGGCAATTATCCTCATTGAATGAACAGACCTCTCAAACCGAGGCCCGCGCGGCCGCCTTGGAGGCCGAGACGGAGCGCGTGCGCGGCGTGACCGCGCAAGTGCGCGCGGACTCGGCCGCGTCAACACTCCAACTGCAAGCCATGCAGGCCCAGTTAAACGGTGCCGCTGCCGTGCCTCAGTATCAATGGGACGATCACTCGCCTTACGCCCGCCTGCCGAAGAGTTTTCTTAATCATTTTGCAGCCGTGGGCACACACCGGGGCCAGCTAGCTCCGCAAATTACAGAACTGCTGCAAATGACCGGTGCGGAAAAGTCCCAAACCCAAAATGCTGTCAAACAATTTATATCCCGATATGACACCTTGGAAGCGCGCAACCTGCAACAAGTCCCGCCGCAGGCCGATGATCTTTCGGGCCACGCGGCGGACCAAACGCGCGTCTTTGAGGTCCCGTACATTGGGGCGGCGCAAATGGAGCCATTGCGGCAGGACTTCTTTGGCGAGGTGGCATCCATTTTGGGAGGAGATCGGGCCGGCATTTTCACCAATGCTCTCTCGGGATGGATGCCTGTCACCGAGAATTTTAGCGGCATCTCGTCCGTTCAAGCGATTTTTAATTCCAGCATTCGGGCGCGGCTTTACCAACCGGCCCCGGGAGCTTCCAATCTTCAGTTCAGCGTCTCCACCACCGATGGTTCCAGCATGTTCTGCACCTTGGCGCCGGACGATGTGCCGGAACTTTTTCAGCCCTACGTGCAAGATTGGCTGGTCGCGATGCAGCATCCCACGCCATGAAAAAACCCTTCCTCGTCGTCCTCATTTTCGCCGTGGCGCTCGCTTGGTGGATTCCGCGACAAGTGGAATCGCGCCGGACAGAGCAGGCCTTGCAGGACTCCGAAAACAAGCTGGCGGCCTTGCGCCACCGTTTGGCCAACGCCGAATCGGCACTCAATTCCGCGCGCCAGGAACAAGGGGCGCAAAACCGCGCGCATGCTCAAACGACCGCCGCCGTCGATGCCGCCCGTCACGCTTTGTCAATAAAAGCTCCCGAAACCCAATGGCTGGCCCCGCCAGCGTCCTTGCCAAAATGGGAAACAGACTCTCCATTCGTTTGGGTGCGAAAGGATTTTCTGCGGGAACTGAATCTGCAGGTGTTCGCCCAGGACGGTGCGATAAGGCGCGCCGCCGCGGAATTATTAGGGGTGGACAAATCCACTCAAGCGGCAATCAATGGGCAAATACAGCAGGCTCTGTCAAACTATCATGCGATTCAATTGGCCAAGGCCGAAGTTTCGAGCGCGCCGCCCGCTTCCGGCCAAGGCAACGGCCCAACGGTGACCGTGCAGATTCCCGCGATGCCCGACCAGGGCGCGGCTCTCACGGGGCAGATTACGCAGATTCTCCAGCAAAACTTGGGTGGGCAACGAGCGCAGTTGGTGGCCAGTACCGCCGAACTTTGGCTCAACGATTTCTCTTCAACGCAGGCCCTGTTGGTTTCCGTCACACCTCAAACGGACGGGAATTATCACCTGGAAATGCAGTTGCCCAACGGCAGCAGCTCCACCTACGGCGGCATTCCCGCCGCGCGCGTTCAGCAATTGGTTCCCGATTACCTGCTGCCCCTTCTGGCGGACGCCTTTCAGCAGTCCGGGGACGCTCCAAATGCGCCGTAGGAGTCTGCTTGCTCTTCTTTAAGGTTTCTACTTCGACCGCGTTGGCGCGGGAATAAGGCACCGTCGGTAAAATGGGGACAGAGAAATCCCTTTGCCGTGGCGCAAAGTGAAGGTCGAACGATGTCTTGCGAAAGCTGCCAAGACCTCTAATGATGAAACGAACTTGAAAAAGATTCAATTATCATTGGCCCGCCTCTTGGTTGCGGGGTTTTGCGTTTTTTCACTGGTTGGAATGGCGGCGGGAGGGCCTGTCTCGCCGGGGGTGTTGGAGACGAAGTTCTTGCGGTTTTCGTTCGGCGACCATTGCGAGATTCTGGACAAAGAGGCCCAGGTTGTTTGGGGCGGGGCCTCCACAGCCGCGGCCTGGGGGGAAGTCAGACTCAAGGTGGACGGGCAAACGCAAAATGTTCCTTTGCAAGCGGCGGCCGTGAAAACCGGTGCCCGCCTTTTGGTCGCTTCTTTCCATCCCGTCGCCACCCGGCCCGCCGCCACGTTGCGCGTTTCCGTCCGTCCGCTGGCCGACGATCGCACGCTCGAATTCAGCTATGAGGCTGATTCGGACTTAAGTGTGGAATCCATCTCGCTGCTGCCCGAGACGCTGGCCGTGACCGATGCCGGCCGGGGTTTCGTGGTGGTGCCGGCCCGCGAAGGGTTGCTCGTTCCGGCGGATAGCAAACTCAACTTTTCGCATTCGTTTGACACTTATGGCTACGAAGGCTGTCAGATGGAGATGTTGGGTCTCGCCCAACAGGGAGCGGCCCTATTGTTGACTTGGACCAATCCCTACGTGGCCGCGCGCGTCCACAGCGTTACCCGGAGGGACGGTGAGGCCCCACACCAGAGCGTGACGGCGTCGCTGGAACTGCGGAAATCAGCCCATTCTTTTTGCGTTCATGTTTTGGGCAAGGGGGATGAGGTGACTATCGCCAAAGCTTACCGCAATGTGGCGCTGGAGCGGGGATGGTTGGTCGGCTGGGATAAAAAGCTGAAAGGCCATCCGGAGCGGGCGAAACTTTTTGGCGCGGCCAATATCAAACTTTGGAGCGCGCTGGAACGGGAAATGAACGAGGACAGCACCAAGGAAGAACGGGTCCGCGTCCATTGGACCTTCGAGGAAGCGGCGGAAGTGGCCGAACACCTGAAAAATGACCTAAAGCTGGAGAGAGTCCTTTTTACCATCGGCGGCTGGACTCATCGCGGTTATGACAACCAGCATCCGGATATTCTACCCACGGCGCCCGAATGCGGCGGAGACATCGCCTTTTCCAACTGCGCGCGGCGGGTGGAGAACCTCGGCTACCTTTTCTGTTTGCACGACAATTACCAGGATATTTACCACGACTCGCCTTCGTGGAACGAGCGACTCATCATGAAAACGTGGGATGGCAAATTGGCCAAAGGCGGGCACTGGGCGGGCGGGACGGCTTATTTGACGTGCTCTGAAATGGCGCTGGAACTGGCCAAACGCCCGCAGAATCTGGCGGCGGTCAGGAGTCTCTGCGCCGCGAATTCCTATTTCATTGACACAACCTATGCCGCCGGCTTGCAGGAATGTTTCGATCCCGCGCATCCGCTCACGCGCTCCGACGACATGCATTGGAAGCAGGCGTTGTCCGATTACGCGCGCGAGACCTTCGGCGTTTTCGGCAGCGAGGATGGACAGGAGTGGGCCCTCCCGCACTGTGATTTTTTTGAGGGCATAACCGGCGTCAGCGGGCGTTGTTTTCACAACGAAAAGCTCCTGTCTGAATTGGGAGCGGTGGCGGTGCCGCTCTTTGACCTGGTCTATCGCGAGTGCGCCGCCATGTATGGCAAATACGGCTACGATCCGCGGCAAGCGGCCGATTATGTCCTGCGCCACATCAGCTTGGCGCGCCCGTTGAATTACCACGAGATGCCGGAGCACCTGTATTGGAGACGCCAGGGGGCGTGGGAAGAAAGGCGCGGCGCGGATCAGAGTCCCGGCGCGGCGGACCCGGCTTTATTTACCCACGGCGAAAACGGCTGGACGGCGGGAATGCATCCCATGGACCGCTTCATCAAGAACACTTATGAAATATTGTCGCCGCTCAATGAATTGACCGCCCGCAGCCAAATGACGCGTCATGAATTTCTGACGGATGATCGCCAGGTGGAGCGGACGGTTTTCGGCGAAGGAGCAAACGCCACGCAAGTCATCGTCAACCACGGGACGGAGGACTACGTCTGCCAATCGTCTTTAGGCGGCAAAGTCGTGCTGCCACGTTATGGTTTTCTGGTTGAATCGCCGACCTTCGTCGCTTTCCACGCCAAGTCCTGGGGTGGAATCGACTACGGCTCTCCTTCGATTTTCACGCTGCGCAGCCTCGACAACCGCCGGCTCTCCCGATCTCACCGCATCCGGGTTTACCACGCCAATGGCAATGCGGAAATACGTCTTGGCGGCGTTACGCGCACGGTTCCGCGCGAGGCTGAGATTGAATAGTCCGATCCGGGCAGTTACAAGACAGAGCCAAGAAAGACAAACCACGGATCACCCCGATGGCACGGATAAAACAGTCTCATCCGTGCCATCCGGGAAATCCGTGGTTCAATTCTTGATCGCGCGGCAACACCGTGCCGCGAGAGGCTCGGTTTGTGTGGGCCGCCGGGCGACAGACTGGGGGCGTTTTAACCGTCTTGGTCGCTAAGGGCAAACCTCAACGGACTTGTGGGAGATCCCGCTGTCGAACGTGGCCAGCTTTGCATCATGTTTGGCGGCGAGTTCAGCCAAATACAGGTCAGTGATTGCTGCGGATTTTTTGGCGTTCATCCGCAGGGCGGGGAGGTCATCGGGAATCCATTCGGCATGTCGTTCGTCCGCGAATTTCTTCAGCAGCTCTCTCGCTTTCTCCATTGGCGCATGGATCGCCTTTGGATGCGAACTGACCCGGAGAAAACCTAGTTCGGCAAGCGGGCAGAGCAAAACGCTTTTGCCGGCCAACCAGGCGAACGCCCTGGAGTGTTGAGGATGATTGTCCCAAATGGCGGCAAGGAGGACATTGACGTCGAGCAGGTACTTCATGGAAATTCGCTCAACGCTTCTGCCATGGCGCCTTCGCTGATTGCGTGGTCAAGAACGCCAACGGAGTAACCGTCGCGTTTTTCAATCCGCACCTTAGCCGGCCGCGTTTGCCGGATCGGTTCCAATCTCGTCAGCACGAATTTTCCCTCGGCCGCGATTTGAACGTCAAATCGATCGCCGGGCTTGGCATGGCGTATTGTCACCCGTTTCTTATCGTCGGCCACCACAGTCATGGTGGGAATCTCCAACCATTGGGTTCCATTTTCAAGTTTTTTGCTAGGCGGCGTGGGTTTGCCATTGCACGCGGTGCATGTCGCCACTTTCAAGAAAGGCCAGGTGCATTTGGAAAGCGGCCTGGAAAGTTTGCGGGGAATGAGAATGGGGGGCCAAGGCCACGTACTCGCGCAAGCGCGGACGGTAGTCGGGGTGGGCGCAATGCTCAATGATGGTGTCGGCGCGTTCCGACGGGCATTTGCCGCGCAAATCGGCGATGCCTTGCTCCGTGATGATGATCTGCACCGAGTGTTCACTGCTGTCCAGGTGGCACACCAATGGCACGATCGTGCTGATCTTGCCGCCCTTGGCCGTGGAAGGGCAGGTGAAGATGGAGAGAAAAGCATTGCGGGCAAAATCGCCCGAGCCACCAATGCCGTTCATCATGTTGCGTCCCAGGACATGCGTGCTGTTGACGTTGCCCCCGATGTCCACCTCAATGGCGGTGTTAATGGAAATGATTCCCAGCCGCCGGATGATTTCCGGACTGTTGCTGATTTCCTGCGGGCGCAAGAGCAGTTTGGAGCGGAAAAATTCGATGTTTTCGTAAATATCCCGCAAGGCGGGATTGCTCACCGTCAAAGAGCAGCCGCTGGCAAAGCGGACTTTACCCGCCTTGATCAAAGCAATGACCGCATCCTGGATCACTTCGGTGTACATTTCAAACTGCGGGATTTTGGGATGATCACCCATGGCCTTGAGGACGGCGTTGGCCGTATCGCCCACCCCGGATTGGATGGGCAGAAAGGAGGAGGGAATCAGGCCGCGACTCAGTTCCGCGGCGAGGAAATTAGCGACGTTTTCGCCGATCTTCGCCGTTGTGGCTGTCCCGCCCGCAAACGCGCCTACCTCATCTGGCCGGTCGGTTTCGACCACCCCGACAATTTTCCTGGGGTCCACTTTGACGACGGGCAAACCGATGCGGTCCGAGGGCCGCAAGACCGGGAGAGGTTTGCGATGGGGCGGGTCTTCCGGTTCAAAAATGTCATGAAAGCCGTGCAAGGCCGGTGGATGGAAACGGTTCAACTCAATGAGAATCTTGTCGGCGGTCTGGCAAAAGGTGGGGGCCGCGCCCACGGAGGAGGTCAGGGTAATTTCGCCCGTATCCGTCACCTCGCACGCCTCCGTGATGGCCCAATGGACGGGGCCGAGAAAACCGTAGCGGACCGCTTGCGGTACCTGGGAGAGGTGCATGTCAAAGAATTTTGTCCGTCCCTCGTTGATGCTCTTGCGCAAATCAGGATCGTTCTGGTACGGGGTCCGGAAGAGGACGGCGTCCGCCCGCGCCAGCTCCCCATCCAGCGAATGGCCGGTGGATGCGCCCGTAATCATGCCGATGCGGAAGGGCTGGCCGGCGTGGTGCAATTGGGCCGCGTGAGCCGCGATCGCCTTGGAAATCTCCTTGGGCGCGCCCGCGGGGGTGAAGCCGCTGAAGGCCAAGGTTTGACCGTTTTGTACCTGAACCGCAGCCTCGGCAGCGGTCAGGCGGGGGAGTGTATCTTTCATAATTCAATCTATTTCAGTGAGATGGCGGACTTGATGGGCGTGGTAGGCGGTGTGGTTGCCGTACTCATCCACCAGCAATAATTCTCCAGCATGGCCGACTCCGGCAAATGTGCCGATCCGCAGCTCGCCATCCAGGTCGAGCTCGACGCGGCGGGGCCGGCCCCATAACCGGTTGATGCGCGGGAGCAACGAGGCAAACCCGTAGTCCTGCATTTGGCGGGTGATGCCGCGCAAGTGATGCAAAATGACCTGGGCCAACTCGCGCAACTCCGGCACAGGATCAATGAGGTCGGCCAGCCGGGCGGTTTGGTTTGTTAAGTGGGCGTCGCATGTTTCGGGCTGATTAAAGACATTGATGCCAATTCCGGCCACCGCGAGTCCGGGAGCAAATTGATCAATGAGCAAGCCCGCCAGCTTGCGTTCTTGGACCAGTACATCGTTCGGCCAGCGCAGGCGGAATTGTTGGAGGCCCAAGGACTGCAAGCCATCGCCTACGGCCAGCCCGACGGCCAGGGGCAGGGCGCGCCAATCCGCCGCATCCGGCCCTGTGGGAATGACCGCGGAAAGCCAAAGGCCGCCTTCATCGGACACCCAGCTCCGCTGGAAACGCCCGCGACCGGCGCTCTGCCGGTCGGCGCGAATGGCGTCCCAAGCCGGGAGCGTGGCGGCCATGAGGTTGGTGGAGGTGGCGACGGCAACCTCATGGAGAATCCAACCATCGCACCGCACGCCACCATCTGTTAACGTCGTGCTCATAAGGTTAATTCGCTATGCGCAAGAGGATTTGGCCTTCATCGACAGCGGACCCGACAGTCGTCAGAATTTCCGCTACTTTGCCCGCTTTAGGAGCGGTGACGGCGGTGTTCATCTTCATCGCTTCGACTGTGACCACGTGATCGCCCTCTTTGACCTCCTGGCCCGGTTGGACATTGATGGCGATGATGCGTCCGGCCAGCGGGCTGCGGACTTCGCCGGGGCCGGCGCTGGTTGAGGCAGCAGGCGGCGGCGGCGGCGGCGCGGCGGGCGATGGGGACAAGGGCGGCGGTGGCGAGAGGGGAACACTGGCGGCTGGCGGAGAAACCGGAGAAGAAGCGTCGGTCTCATCCGGGACTTCGACGCTGACATCGTAGGACTTGCCATCTACCGTGACACGAAGTTTTTTGATCATACGTTAAAAGAGGTTACCGAACCCGGTGGGACATGAATTGCTCCACGCGCCCTTCCATCGCCCAAACATTCACTGGGGGCTGGGCCGGAGCTTGTTGCACGGAGAGGACGCGGTGCGGGCGGCCCAGAACTACCGCTATTGCCGCGGCAATCACCGCCACGATTTCCGGCGGCGTTGCTTCCGCCACGGGCGCGCTTTTTACTGGCGCGGAGACAGGAATGACCTGGATAACGGGCGTCGCCGGCGCGCTGGGCGCGACCGATGTCAGGGGCGCGACGGGAGCGATCAACGGCGGCGGCGTCACCACCACCGGCGGTGAAACTATGACCGGAGGCGTAGCGGCCCCGGGTTGATTCCGGCGCGCCACCAACCAGTGGTAAAGCGCCACGATGACGAGGGTAATCGCCACCTGGCTCAAAATCTCGGCAATACTCATAACAGCTAAAGCGGGATGGTCCCGTGTTTTTTCGGCGGACGCGACTCGCGTTTGGTCAGGGTGTTGCGCAAGGCGAGCGAAACGCGGGCGCGCGTCTCGGACGGCGCGATCACGTCGGTGATCATCGCCTTGCGGGCCGCCTCGTACGGCGAGCAGAACTTGTCGCGGTACGCGGCCACCAATTCCGCCTCCTTGGCTTTGGGGTCCTTGGCGGCGGCGATTTCCCGTTTGTAGAGAATCTTGGCCGCGCCTTCCGCGCCCATGACCGCGATTTCGGCGGTCGGCCAGGCGAAAACAAAATCGGCCCCCATGTCGCTGCTGCACATGGCCAGATACGCGCCGCCATAGGCTTTGCGGAGAATCACGGTGATTTTCGGCACGGTGGCGGAGGCGTAGGCAAAGAGCATTTTCGCGCCGTGCCGGATGATGCCGCCGCGCTCTTGCTGGATGCCCGGCATAAACCCGGGAATGTCCACCAATGTCAGCAGCGGAATGTTAAAGACATTGCAAAAGCGAATGAATCGCGCGCCTTTGTCCGAGGAATCAATATCGAGCGTGCCGGCCTTGACGCCGGAATTATTGGCTACGATTCCCACGACCATTCCTTGGATGCGGGCGAAACCGACAACGAGGTTGCGCGCGAATTGTTCATGGACTTCGAGCAACTCGCCGTTGTCCACAATGCGACGGATGACCTTGTGAACATCCAGGGCGTCCTTGGCCGAATCCGGGAGCAAGGCGTTCATTTCCACGTCGCTCTGCAAGTCAATGTCTTTGACGGGACGATGAGGCGGATCGAGCAGATTGTTCGGCGGCAAATAAGAAAGCAGCTTGTTGACGAGCTGGATGGCATGGGTGTCGTTGTCGGCAATGAAATGGATATTGCCGCTGACGCTGGCATTGGTCGTGGCGCTGCCGATGTCGTCCATCGTGCATTTCTGCCCCGTCACCGCCTGAATGACCTCCGGCCCGCAAATGAACATGTTGGCCGCGCCTTTGATCATGATGATGAAGTCCATCAGCGCCGGCGAATAAGCCGCGCCGCCCGCGCAGGGCCCCGCCACCACCGCAATTTGCGGCACCACGCCGGACAGGAGCACATTGCGGAAAAATACCTGGCCATAGGCCGAGAGGGAATCGAACCCCTCCTGAATACGCGCTCCC
>Ga0182016_10005910_pt1 | contig 12984 bp, 4 predicted proteins | sample 712S2MmetaG_FD_120491 | JGI IMG/M metagenome (GOLD analysis project Ga0182016, IMG submission 120491) | Permafrost microbial communities from Stordalen Mire, Sweden - 712S2M metaG | ecosystem: Environmental > Terrestrial > Soil > Wetlands > Permafrost | place: Sweden: Stordalen | collected...
CTGGGTGGATTTTTCCGTCGGCGGCCTGATGGTTAATGGCAACACGGCGCAGGCGCAGCAGCAATACCAGTTGAGCAAAGACCCCTTCGGTGGCATCAGCGACCTGCACCTGCAGCAGGATGTGGCGAAAAACACCACGCTGACTATGGACGGCCACGCGTTGTTCGACCAGAACGACTACAAGCTGACCCTCGATTTGCGCCGCGAAGATTTCGGTTACGTCAAGGTCAACGCCACCGACTTTCGCACTTGGTATAACGGCGCAGGCGGCTATTTCCCGCCCACCGGCGTCCAGTATCAGCTGCCGGGTGATGACCTCTATCTCGATCGCGGCGACTTCTCGATTGAGGCGGGACTGACCCCGAAGGATCTGCCCCAGGTTGTTTTCAAATACGACCACAGCTACCGCGACGGCAACAAAAGTTCCACCATCTGGGGACCTGTGCATCCCGATCAGACAACTGCCGTGCGCGGATTATATCCTTCCCTTTACGACATCAACGAGAAGGTGGACACCTACACGCTGGATGTGACGCATAAGATCAAGGACACGGACTTCGGTGTCGGCGTGCTTTACCAGACCGCGAAACTGAACGACAACCTTCAGGAAACCTACTGGCAGGGCGAACCGGTGCAGCAGGATGTCTCGAACAAGCAGGGAACCTCGTATGACATGTTCAATGCACATGCCTTCTCCGAGACGTGGTTCAAGGACGGTATTTTCTTTTCGACCGGCTACATGTTCGCCAATGTGGACGACACGTTTTCCGGCAGCCGCAACTACGGGGATGACTTCAATGTGATTTACACGCCCAACCCGTTGAACGGCCTCGGCTACGCCTCGCTCAACGGCGGCGGCCACGAGCAGGAACAGGTGGCGAACTTGAATCTGATGGCGACGCCCATGAAATATCTGACCATCGTGCCGTCGCTACGCGTGCAATCCGACACTTGGAACGCCAATTCCTCCGGCATCGGAACGCAGGGCACCGACACGGCTCCCTACGCCAGCACGAGTGACGGGGAATCGCTGGACGTGATGGAATGCCTGGATGTGCGTTACACCGGCGTGACCAACTGGGTGTATTACGCCGGTGCCCAGTTGACCGAGGGCGACGGGAATTTGAGCCAAAACGGCGGGCTTACCCAGGCAAACGGTTTTGGCCCCGCGCCCGTTCTCGAAATCAGCGATGAGACCCGCTGGTTCCAGAAATATTTCCTGGGCGCCCGCTGGTATCCCGCCCGCCGCACCAGCATTGACTTTGGTGGTTACTTCAAGAACAACCAATATAACTACAACTACCCCTTTGATAGCACCTATAATGGAGCTTCCAGTTTTGATCGTTATCCGGATTATCTGGTCATGCAGAGTTTTCAGACCTACGACGGCAGCGTGCGCCTGAATTACCGGCCTTTTAACAACGTCATTCTGGTTACCCGTTACGAATATCAGCATTCGATCATCAACACCACGCCTGATGCCATTTCGGGACTGGGCGAATCCCAGTCGTCCACCATGGAAAGCCAAATCATCGCCCAGAATGTCACCTGGACGCCGCTGGCCCGGTTGAGCTTGCAGGGCGGGTTTAACTACGTCCTGAGCCGGACCGACACACCGACCGACGCCTACACCCAGTCCGTGCTCAATTCCGAGAATAACTACTGGACCCTGACGTTCAACTCCATGGTGGTGGTGGACGACAAGACCGATTTGAACCTTGGCTTCCTCTACTATCACGCTGGAGATTTCAACAACAACGCCTCCTCCGGCGTGCCGCTGGGCACCGGGGCCGAGCAATACACCGCGACAGCCGGCATCACTCGGAGGATCACCGACCATCTACGCGTGAACCTCAAATACGCCTACACCCAATACAACGACTGGGCCTCCGGCGGGAACAACAACTACTACGCCCAGATGGTTTATTCCACGCTTCAATACCGCTTCTGAACCAAGTTTTCGGACTGGCAAATTATCACCACATCTGCCGGTCCAGCGACAAGGAGCCTGCGACCTTGGGCCAGCGCCTCAAGGTGAAACGGTTCCAAGCCGGGCTCCGGCGGGCTCAAATTGCCCGTAAATTGAAGATTTCCTGCCGAACCATCAGCCTGTGGGAATGTGACCGGATTTATCCGGCCTGGGCTTCCAGCCGTGTATCATCGCCTGTCCGGTCAGCTGTTGGCGGTTGAGGCAAACGTCCATGCTTTTTCTTACTCACCGCTGGACTCAAGCCAATGTCTGGATTAATCTTTCCCGCCCCTATTAATTTCGTTTAACATCAATATGACTCACAGGAATGCGTATCGCGTCGGGATGGCATTGGCCCTGCTCGGCCTTCTCCTCGTATCCACCACCGGCCGCGCTGCCGTCACGCTGGCAACCCGGGGTGCGACCGCCCCGACGCCGGGGTCGAGCGACGTAGCGCAGTTAAGCATTGCCGGACAGGCCAACAATCCTGACGGCTTGAATTATTATACGGACAACCAGACCGCCTACGGCAGCGGTGAGCCGGGCCAAAGCTTCTTAACCCCGGCTGGTTCGACGGGGTATACGCTGACCTCGCTCGCCATCAAAACCGGCGGCGGCTCCACTTTCGGAACCACCACGCCCCAGAATTATATGCTGCACATTTATTCGGTGAACAACGGCACGGTAACCCTGATCGCGACATACAACGCGACCAATTTTGTTTTCAACGACGGTGATTGGTTGCAGTGGAGCAATCTCAGCGTTTCGCTGGCCGCCAATTCACTTTATGCGTATTCGTTTGGCAAAATGTCCGGGGCCGTTTCTGGTTATGAGGCCATGGCCAATGCGTCGGGCAATCCCTATTCCGGCGGCGAGATCGGCCTGTTTCCCGTTGCGGGCGGAAGCATCACCGTTGGCTCAAGCCACAACTACGACGCGGCCTTTGACGTCGGACTCGTTCCCAGCGGGCCAGTCGTCACGCTGGCGACCCTGGGTTCGACCGCACCAACGCCGGGGTTGAGCGACGTGTCGCAGTTGAGCATTGCCGGACAGGCCAATAATCCCGACGGCTTGAATTATTATACGGACAACCAGGTCTCCTTCGGCAGCGGCGAGCCTGGCCAAAGCTTCCTGACGCCAAGCGGCTCGGCTGGGTTTACGCTGACCTCGCTCGCCATCAGAACCGGTGGCGGCACAACCTCCGGGACCACCACGCCCCAAAGTTATGTGTTGCACATCTATTCGGTAAACAATGGCGTTGCGACGCTGATCACGAATTACAACGTGAGCAATTTTGTTTTCAACGACGGTGATTGGTTGCAGTGGAGCAATCTCAGCGTTTCGCTGGCCGCCAATTCACTTTACGCGTATTCGTTTGGCAAAATGTCCGGGACCGTTGCCGGTTGGGAGGCCATGGCCAATGCGGCGAATAATCTCTATGCCGGGGGCGAACTCGGCCTGTTTCCCGTTGCGGGCGGAAGCATCACCGTTGGCTCAAGCCACAACTACGACGCGGCCTTTGACGTCGGACTCGTTCCCAGCGGGCCGCCAACGGCACCCATCGTCACCAATCTGCCCGCGTCCGCCATTCAGGCGGTCGGCGCGGCGCTCAATGGAAAAATCGTTTCCAGCGGCGGCAGCCAGCCTTACGTCACGATTTTTTACGGAACGAACGACGGTTCCGCGAACGTCCTGGCTTGGTCCAACAACGCAACGCTCGGCGCGCAAACCGGAAATTTTTCGGCCAGCGTTACGGGACTCCAGCCGAACACGACGTATTACTTTGCGGCGCAGGCGTCCAATGCCGTCGGCATCGCCTGGGCGCAGCCGTCATTGAGTTTTACCACCCCCACGGCCGCTCCGCCGTCGGTCACGAACCAGCCGGCGAGCGGCATTTCCGCCACCTTTGCCACGGTCAACGGACTGGTGTTGAACACCGGCAATGAATATCCGACCGCCCGGATTTATTACGGCCCGACCGACGGCGGCTCCAACCCGTCCGCTTGGGCGAACCAGTTTTCCGCCGGCCCGCAAACCGGCGCCATCGCGGTCCAGGTCGGCGGCCTGACCGCCAGCACGGCTTATTATTTTACGATTTCCGTCTCCAACTCGGCGGCCGTCGCATGGGGCGGGCCGTCGCAATCCTTCACCACGCTGGCCGGTCCGCAAAAAATCTCCGTGTTGACCTATCATTATGACAACACGCGCCAGGGTTTGAACCCCAACGAAACGCTGCTTACGCCCGCAAACGTCAACACGGCCAGCTTCGGCAAACTGTTCAGCTACGCGGTGGATGGCTACGTGTATGCGCAGCCGCTCATCCTGACGAACCTGGCCATTCCCGGCAAAGGCGTGCGCAATGTTCTCTTCGTCTCCACCATGCACGACTCCGTCTATGCGTTTGACGCAGACAGCAACGGTGATGTAAACGGCGGGCTGCTCTGGAAAACCAACCTGGGCACTTCGGTGAATTCACCGACGCCCGAATATGGCACGCGCTACCATGGCGTGGGCAATCTCGACGTCGTTCCGGAGGAAGGCACGGTGGGCACGCCGGTGATTGACCCGGCCAGCGGCACGATCTACATGGATGCCTTCACCCGTGAGGTGGTGGCCGGAGTTTCCACGAACTATTATCACCGGATCCACGCGCTTGATATAACGACAGGCAATGAACGCTCCTACAGCCCGGTGGTGGTGGCCGGATCCGTGACCGGCACCGGCGTCAATGGCAGCGGCGGCGTGGCTGGCGGCGGCAGCGGAACGACGATCATCGACGGCGGTCCGACGGTGACGTTCTCGGCCATCCAATCGTGCGGGCGGCCGGCGCTGACACTGGCCGGCGGCATTTTATACGCCGCGTTTGGCAGTCACGATGACACCGATCCTTACCATGGTTGGGTGTTCGGCTACAATGTTACCAATCTTTCGCAGGTGTCCATTTACTGCACCACGCCCAATGCGCGGCTTTCCCCGTTTGGCTCCAACGCTGGCGAAGGCGCCATCTGGCAGGGCGGCAACGGACTGCTGGTGGATGCCAACACCAATCTCTATTTCGAAACCGGCAACGGCTCGTTCAGCGCCAACACCAACGGCGGGGATTACGCCGACAGCTTCGTGAAGCTCTCGACCGTTTCCAACAAGCTCGCCGTCGCGGATTATTTCACGCCCTACAATCAGGCCTCGCTGCAATCGAGCGATGCCGATCTCGGCTCGGGCGGTCCGCTGCTGTTGCCGGACTCCGTCGGCAGCGTGGCTCATCCGCATCTGCTGGTCGGTTGCGGCAAGGAAGGAAAAATTTATCTTGTGGACCGGGACAACATGGGCCGGTTCAATTCCGGCAGCGACACCAATGTGCAGGAATTGCCCGGCGCGGTTGGCGGCACCTGGAGTTCGCCGGCCTATTTCAACGGCCAGATTTATTACCACGGCAACGGCGACGTGCTGAAGGCGTTCACGATCAGCAATGGCGCCCTGGTTTCCACGCCGGCCTCGAAATCGTCCACCGGCTTCGGTTTTCCCGGCGCCACGCCGACGGTTTCCGCCAATGGCACGAATGATGGCATTGTGTGGGACATTGATCCGACGCCGTATTTGAGCAGCGGCCCGGCGGTGTTGCACGCTTACAACGCCACGAATGTCGCGATCGAATTATACAACTCCAGCCAGAACCTTTCGCGCGACAATCCCGGTCCGGCGGTGAAAATGGTCCCGCCCGTCATCGCCGGCGGCAAAGTGTATGTCGGCGCGCAATATGCCGTCTCCGTTTTTGGCACTGCGATTTTCCTGGCCACGCCGGTCATCAGCCCGGCCGGCGGAAATTTCACCAACGCCACCACCGTCACGCTGTCCGACACCACGGCCGGCGTTTCGATCTATTACACGTTGAACGGCACCGCGCCCTCCACCGCCTCGACGCTTTACACGGGCCCGTTTGTCCTGACCAGCAGCGCGGTCGTCCAGGCCATGGTGGTGGCCAATGGCGCGATCAACAGCGCGATCGCGAGCGCGTCGTTCATCAACACGGCGGCCGTCGGCAACGGCACCGGCCTGCGCGCGGAATATTTCACCAACGCCTCCAGCGGCAGTCCGTTTACCGGTTCACCGGTGCTGGTGACGACCAACGCGACCGTGAATTTCTCGTCGGCCACCAACTGGCCGGGCGTGGTCGTCGGCAGCAACCATTTCGCCGTGCGTTGGACCGGCTCCGTGCAGCCGCAATTCAGTGAGACTTACAATTTCATCACCACCGCCGACGACGGCGTGCGCTTGTTCATCAATGGGCAATTGTTGATCAATGACTGGGTGGACAAGACCAACGCGACGTCGCGGACCAATTCCATTTCCCTGGCCGCCCAGCAGTTCTATACCATTGAACTGGATTACTATCAAGCCACCAACAACGCCAGCGTGACCCTCGCTTGGAGCAGCCTTTCCGCGCCATTCAGCGTCGTGCCGCAAACGCAGTTGTATCCGTTCACAAATCCGCCTCCGACGGTCGCCATCGCCGCGCCGTTGGCCGGCGCCAGCTACACCGCAGCCGCCAGCGTCACCATCAGTGCCGATGCCGATGCGCCGAATAATCCAATCAACGGCGTGAGTTTTTATGCCAACAACATTTTCCTGGGCAGCGTGGGCGCCGTGCCTTACACGCTCACGGTCACGGGGCTGGCGGCCGGCAGTTACGCTTTGACTGCCGTCGCCACGGATGGAAGCGGTTTGAGCAGCACTTCCGCGGTGGTCAACATCACCGTAAACGCCGGCAGCGGCCTGGCCTACGGCCTTTCAAACAACGCGCCGGTCAGGACGTTCTTGAACATGCCCACGACCTTTGCCGGCGGCCCCATCCCCGCGCAGTTGTCGCTCACCGGCGTTTTCAGCAACACGCCCGCCATGATTCCGACCAACGGCCTGATCCCCTACACCGTCAACACGCCGCTTTGGTCCGACGGCGCTCTCAAAACGCGTTACCTCGCCATCCCGAACAATGGCGGCACTCTGACGCCCGACCAGCAGATCGGGTTCGATCCGAACAATCCCTGGACGTTTCCCGCCGGCAGCGTGTTTGTGAAAACCTTTGAGTTAAACACCGACACCACGAACCCCAACATCAGGCACCGCCTCGAAACCCGCCTCCTCGTGCGCGATATCAACGGTGGCGTTTACGGCGTCACCTACAAATGGCGCGCCGACAACAGCGATGCCGACCTGCTCTCGGGCAGTTTGACCGAGGCTATCACGATTACGAACACCGGCAGCACGACTATTCAGTCATGGTATTATCCGAGCCCGGCCGACTGCCTGACCTGCCACACTCCCGTGAGCGGCTATGTTCTCGGTGTGAAGACGCGGCAGTTGAACCTGAATCAAACCTATGCCGCCACCGGCGTCACCGACAATCAATTGCGCGCCTTGAACCGCCTCGGCTTCTTCAATCCCGCGTTTGATGAATCCGCGATCGCCAGCTTCCAGCAGCTTGCCGCGATCACCAATCTTTCTGCGTCCCTGGAATGGCGCGCCCGTTCCTATCTTGACGCCAACTGCTCGCAATGCCACCAGCCGGGCGGCACCGGGCCGACCTTTGACGCACGTTTTACCACGCCGCTGGCCAGCCAAAACCTCATTAACGGCGGATTGGATTCCGATGGTTTCGCCATGATCGTGCCGAAGGACATCTGGCGCTCCGAAATTCCGCCGCGCATGAACACCAACACTCCTGCCGTCCGCATGCCACCGCTCGCCCGCAATCTCATTGACACCAACGCCGTCCAAGTGATGTTCGATTGGATCAACAGCCTGGACGGCACGCCCGCCGAAGCGCCGCCCAACATCGCTCCCTACGGCGGCAATTACTTCAATTCCGTTGCCGTCGTTTTGGCGGCCCCGGACACCAACGCCGTGATCTATTACACGCTCGACGGCACCGCGCCGACAACGAACTCGCTGCTGTATGCCGGTCCGTTCAATGTGACCGTCAACGCCACCCTCGCCGCCAGCGCGTTCCGGACAAACTACAACAACAGCGTGGCCGCAACCGCGCTGTTCTTCATCACGCCGGTGCAATTCATCGCCGCGAACTTTGCCACGAACGGCCAGTTCCAACTAGGCTTCCTGGGCATCACCGCAAGTAATTATGTGTTACAAGCCAGCACGAACCTGATGAATTGGACGGCGATCAGCACGAACACCGCGCCGACGAACGTCTTCTACCTGTTCGATCCGAAAGCGACCAATTTTCCAGAGCGTTTTTATCGTGTGTTACAACAGTAAGCATCGCCGGAAGATTGTCTCAGCCTTCACGTTGATCGAGTTGTTGGTGGTCATCGCCATCATCGCGATTATCGCGGCGATGCTGCTGCCCGCGCTGGCCGCTGCGAAAAAGAAGGGGCAACAGGCGGTCTGTCTTTCCAATCTCAAACAAATCGGCCTCGCGTTTGCCGTTTATCTGAATGACAACAACAGCCATTTCCCCGACCGGCGCGATTTGAAATCCGTGCTGCCCGGCGGCTACCGCCCATGGACAAGCTGGCCGCCGTCCGATCCACGCGGCGGTTGGGCGGCAATCGTGTTCAAGGATTCCGGCACGAGCGATGCCCTGTGGTCCTGTCCGGCGGCGGTCAATTCCACCACCGGCAACGCCATTCAATCGCTGCAAGCCGGTTCAACCAATGCCAATCCGCCAAACGTGCGCTACTGGCTTTGGCGTTTTGACCGTCCGGACAACCCGGTGGGCCAGGAGGATTTCTGGGGTAAGACTGACACGCAAGCGGTTGCCGATTTGGTGTCAGCCGCTGTCACGGATGCCACGCTTGGAACGGTGAACGGCGCGAGCGACGTGGAACTCGTCGTGGATCCCTATTTTCCGAAGACCATCGGCACCGTTGATCCCGCACTGAAGGGCCGCACCATTCACGCGGGCGGACGCTGCCGTGTTTTTCTCGACAACCACGTGCAGTTCATCAAGGATGCGCGCACGCCGCTGCCTTAAGCTGGAACCATGCAGAAGACCCTTACATTTTGTCTCGCGATTCTGTTTGCTGCCTTGGAATTCCTGGCTTACGCGAATGATTTTTCCGCCACCAATTCTCCCGCCGCGAGGTCCCAAAGCACCGAACAGGTTCGCGCCGAATGTCTGGACGGCCGCCGGATGATCTGCGGAAAAATCCTGCGCATATTGCCGGACGGCCTCGTAGTCGAGAGCGGCTACACCGATTTGCTGCGGCCACCGCTGACGGATTCATGGCTCGTGCCCGGCACGGTCACCGCCGCGCCCATGCCCAACCTCGTGGAGAGCCGCGAACCCGGATCGGTTTGTGTCGGCACCGTTTTTTTGACTGACCTGCCAAAAGCGCGCGGCAAAAAACCGAAACCTTTCGACTATGTCATTCTGCTGGCGTATCCGGCCGGTGAAGCGACTTACACCTCCGTCGGCACACTGCAAAAGAGCGCCCGCCGTTTTACCGGCACGCTCGCGACCGCAGTCAGGTTTAAGATTGCCCAAACGCGCTGGACGGCCGTGCCATTACGAATGCCGCCCGAGGCGACCGGCGCAATCCCAAAGCTGCTTTCACAAACCGGCGCGTTTGTTGATGTCACCAATCTCACGCCTTCGCGGTTTCTGGTGCCCTACGATTTGAATGTTCCCTTCTGGTCTGACGGCGCGGAAAAGACGCGCTGGGCATGCGTGCCGCCGGGCGAAGTGGTTCATTTTTCACCCACCGGCGAATGGGTTTTCCCGCCAGGCACCATCTTCGTGAAGCATTTTGAAATCGTCACCAACGAAACCAATCCCTCCGCCAGACGCCGCCTCGAAACCCGGCTGCTCGTGTGTGACGACCTGGGCGGTGTCTATGGTGTCACTTACAAATGGCGCGCCGACAACAGCGACGCTGACCTGCTGGAAACCAACCTTTCTGAAGATATCGTCATCAAAACCGCAACCGGGTCGCGCACACAACCGTGGTATTTTCCCAGCCGCGCTGATTGCCAGACCTGTCATACGCCGAATGCCGGGTTCGTCCTGGGCGTGAAGACCCGGCAGTTGAATCGCGATTTTAAATACCCCGATGGACATGTGGAAAACGAGATCGTCGCCTGGGACAAGCTGGGCCTGCTGGATACGGAAGTTTCCCGCGCCGACGCCAAACAACTACCGAGCCTCGCGCGCTCCGACGACCGATCACGCAATCTTGAGGATCGTGCGCGTTCGTATCTGGACGCGAACTGCGCGAATTGCCACCGGCCGGAAGGCACCGTGGCCGGCTTCGACGCCCGTTACGACACGCCTCTTGCCGAGCAAAACATTCTTGGTGGCCACGTGCTCATTGACCAGCGCATTGACGGCGCGCGCGTCGTTGCGCCAAACGACGTCTGGCGCTCGATTCTGCTGATGCGCGTGAACACGTCCGACGGTTACAAGATGCCGCCGCTGGCGCGCAACACGATTGACGCCGCCGGCGCGGAATTGTTGCGCGATTGGATCGAAAACCTGCCCGGGCCGCACGTGTTGCCACCGCCGGAGATTTCGCCGCCCGGAGGAGATTTCTCCAAACCGGTTGTCGTCAGCCTGAAAAGCGAACCCGGGGCAACGATTTATTATACGCTGGATGGAACCGTGCCGACCACGGATGATATGCTTTATCAACAACCTTACACCGTGAAAAATCCGACGATTGTCCGCGCCAAGGCGTTTAAGGAAGGCTCCACCATGAGCATCACGGCCAAGGAATTCTTCCTGTTCAACCAGCATTGGCGACCGGTTTCACTTCGCTCCCGGCACCGCCACGACGCCCCACGGACTGCCGGGTGATTTCACACGGGCGACTTCCTTTTCCGTGGCCAGGTCCACAACCGATACGTCATCCGACGGGCCATTGGCGGTGAACAGAAATTTTCCGTTTGGCGAAAATGTCATCCCCCAAGGGCGTTTGCCCACCGGAATCACATTCAGCAACTCATACGTGTTGGCATCCAGCACCACGACGGTGCCGGCGCGGCCGGTGGTGGCATAGACCTTTTTGCCATTCGGCGAGACCTTCACCGTCATGGGCCGCGAGCCTTTGGGCAGCGTAATGACTTTCACCACGCTCTGGCTCGCCGTGTCCACGACGTTTAGTTCGCCAACGGATTCCGACGGAATGAACGCGCGCGAACCGTCCGGCAAAAAGGCCACGCTGCGCGGACGCGGATGCACCGAAATATGCGCAAAAACTTTGTAAGATTTCGTATCGATCGCATAAACATCCCCGGCCGTTTCGCAGGTGACGTAGAAGAATTTCCCGTCCGGACTCAGTCCCACCCCCTCCGGTTCGCGGCTGACGGGGATGAACGTGATGGCCTGGCCATTGGTGGCGTTCAGGACGGTTGCCGCGCCGACGTCTTCATTGGCGATATAAATGCGCGAGCCATCGGCGTTCAGGGCGAAATTCTCCGGATCAGATCCGGCGGCAATCTTGCGGAGCAATTTTTTCTGGGCTACATCCACCAAGCCAATGCCGTCGGCGCTTTTGTCGGCCTCGGCCTTCTCCTCATCGGTGGCGGAATTTTTTTGGAGGAGGGGATTGCCATGCGCGTCCAGTTGCGGTGGCGGCTCAACCGGGGTGCCGCTCAGGGCCACGTAAACGGTCTGGCCGTCCGGACTGACCCGGATGCCGCGCGGTCGTTTGCCTACCGGGATATGGGTCACCACCCGATAATCCGCGCCGCTGATGACCGTGAGGTCGCCGGATTTTTCGTTGGAGACAAAAACCTGATAATCCTCCGCCGCCCGCCCGGCAAAAAGGAGTGACCCGCAAAACACGCACAGCGGTAAAATAGCCTTCATGCGCTCCATCCTAGCGGGCGGCGGCAGGCAAGGCGATCCCAGATTGGCGCGGCATCAAAAGCCATGCGATCCACATCTGCCAAAACCTTTGGTGCGATGTTCCGCTTTGATCTCCCGCACTGGCGGGCAAAATCCGAACGTTGAAACAGAGAGAGAACTTGGCTAAATAAACTGCCGGTGGAATTCATTTGGATCTCCGCTGAAGATGGGTTATGGCTTCAATCTCACCCTCATCAAAAGCAGATACGCCATTTCGATTCATCCCCACAACTGGCGGTCGAGGGAGCGATATTGGATTGCTTCACTAATGTGCTCGACGGTGATCTTTTCAGAAGCCTCTAAATCGGCAATGGTCCGCGCCACTTTCAAAATCCGGTCATAAGCGCGGGCGCTCAAATTGTATTCTGTCATCGCGTGCTTGAGCAGATCACTCGTCGATTCATCCAGTTCGCAAAATGATTTCAACTCGCGCGCGCCCATCCGCGCATTGCATGTCACCTTCGGTTTATGGGCGAATCTCGCGGTTTGCAATTTCCGCGCGGCGACAACCCGTTCGCGAATTTGTGCGGAAGTGTCTCCGGTTTGCGCCGCAGACATCTCCCGAAACTTCACCTGCGGCACTTCGATATGTAGATCAATTCGATCCAGCAACGGCCCAGAAATTCGGCCGAGATAATTTTGAATTTCGCGCGGTGAACTCCGCGATTCGCTGGCCATTTTTCCATCCGGCGTCGGGTTCGTCGGTTTGAGCGTGCGCATGATGACGATGCGCCGTTCCCGGCTCCAGCCTTGCAACCGCACCGTCGTCTCGGCGAACTGCTGGCAGCCCACCGTGGGTGATCCTGCCCACAACGGCCAGGGCACGCGCGCGATCGCCCGCCGCACGTTGTTCGTCAACTTGAGTTTGAAGAGGTATTTCGGGCGTTGTTGACCCTCAGCTTCATGCCACGCCATGATCGCCTCCTGACCAAAGCCCACATCGCCGCGATTGAGCCAGAGTCGTTCCCGGATGGTCGGGTGCGACCAGAGTTTTTCCATCGCCGGTTGCCAGTCGGTGGCGCTGACGGTATCGCCCGGCCGCCATTCCAGATGCAGGCACAGCCGCGTGCGCGCCGCCACGCAGATCAGCGGATGATGACTCTTGCGCCCCCGTTTGTGCGGGTTGTAACCCACAGCCGCGTCTTCCTGATGA
>Ga0182016_10005911_pt1 | contig 12982 bp, 12 predicted proteins | sample 712S2MmetaG_FD_120491 | JGI IMG/M metagenome (GOLD analysis project Ga0182016, IMG submission 120491) | Permafrost microbial communities from Stordalen Mire, Sweden - 712S2M metaG | ecosystem: Environmental > Terrestrial > Soil > Wetlands > Permafrost | place: Sweden: Stordalen | collected...
TATATCAATTATATGTATTTTCAACCTTTGGTGGTATTCCGTATATTAAAATATTCAAATTTTCTGGTCTAAAAATATCTCTAATTACTACATTGACTTCATCAAGAGTGATAGAATTATACTCTTCGATTCGTTCTTTGATGTAAATTTTGTATTCACGATCAATCGGTATTGGTTCCACCATATAGTACAATTCTTGTGAACCATAATATGTCATATAATCTGCTGGTGATTGTAATGACAAAGAAAATGCTGTCGTTTTAATTCGTTTTGCTTTTTTAACATCACCTTCATTAATTGATGTGATATCACCATGTGTTTTATTATTTGATGCACTTTCACGAATAGAACTTATGACATGTAAAATATTTTTAATAGCTTCATCAACACGTTTATGATCAACACCAATATGAATAACAAATACACCTTCATAAGCATACGAAATATTATATGCACTTACATTATAGACAATACCTAATTTGTTCCTTAATAGATTAAAAAGAATTGAGCTTAATCCGGAACCCAATATACTTGCAATAAGTTCATACACAGCCGTATTTTCAGAATACATACTTTGTGATCTAAAAGTTATCATAATATTTGTTTGACCTATCTCTTTCGATTTCCTGATCATAATTCCAGGTTTTGTTTGTATGATAGGATTGGAAGCAATAAATCCATCAAACATAATGTCTTTTTGACATCTTATTGTTCCGTGTGAATTAGGTATTTTATTTTTCTTCATTTTTCTTGATATATCTTTAAAAATATGTTCTTTATCGAACTTACCGAAATTTCCACAAATAGCCATTACAGTTCGTTCTGGTACATAATATTTTCTTCTAAATTTTATTAAATCATCTCTTGTAAATGACATTATATTTTTCTTTGTTCCAAGTATTGACATTTTAAGTGATGAATTCGAAAATACCATTTCGTGTAACATGTCCATTATAACATCTAATGGATCGTCTTTATACATATTTAATTCTTCATTTACAACGCTCCTTTCCGTTATTATATCGTCCTCTCTGAACAACGGGTTATTATATATTTCACACATTATATCAATAAATAATTCAATATCATTTTTATGTCCATATATATGATAATTCGTTGATTCATAACCTGTTTCGGCGTTATACATTGCTCCTACATTATCCAGTTTTTCTGATAGTGATGTTCCCGGAAATTTTTTTGTACCTTTAAACATCATATGTTCGAGAAAATGAGATATACCATTATTTTTTTCGGTTTCATATCGCGCGCCTACTTTCACAAACATGCCAATGGCTACCGTGTCTGTATATTCCATTGGTATTAGTAATAATCTCATTTTATTAGGTAATATTTTTCTATAAACTCGATGATCCATTAATTATTCGTATTTCTTCTATTATAAACCTATTTATAAAAATAATTTATAATTATTTATAAAAATAATTCACAAAATAAATAAAAATTGATATTTAATCTAATAATCACATAAAAAGTTATTATATATATTAACAAATTCAAATAACTTACTCTAAATGCCGGATCAAGATATTAAAGTGGATGTAAATGATATAATAGATAAAGTTCAAGCGATGGAAAATGATGTCGTTAATGCAGCAACAGGAGCGTTTGAACTTCATGAAGCTAATGGAACATCTGAGGTTAGAGAAGCAATAGTTCCCCAACTTCTTCCAATCGAAAAAAATAATGAAACACGTCGTAGTACAGTTTTGACAAATATCGTAAAGATGTTAACCGAACGTAAACTTCTTGATGCTAAAAAATTAGACCAAAATATTAAAAAAATTCTTACAATGACAAGTGATGACTATGTATATAAGATTCCTCTTGATTATCCAGATGTTACTAAATCACAACATTTTATAGTTAAATTAATATATCAAAAAATTACAAGTATTTCCAAATCATCTGGTATAGCAGATTTTTTGAATCAATTTAAAACAGATCCAAAAATTATTGTTGTCGGTGTTATCAATATGAAATTATTATATGGTATTAAAAATGATTCTACCTATCCAAATACTGAAATATTTTTAGAAAAAGAACTAATGATCAATATTGTTGACCATGTTGCCGTACCAAAACATTATTTACTATCTGAAGCAGAATTAAAAAGTGTATTGGAAAATTATCATGCTAAGCGACGTGAAATACCAGAAATATTAATTACTGATCCAATTACGCGTTATTACAATGCAAAAGTAGGTGAAATGTTCAGAATTATCAGACCAAGTGAAACAGCAGGTGAAGCCCCCTATTACCGTCTAGTCGTTCGTGGTATGATTAAAGAATAATAATTATTTAATTTAATGTCATAATTTTTTTGTTTTTAGCTTTTTTACTTTTAACTGATTTGTCAATAAAATCAGCATTCATGTCCGATCCAGATTCTGAACTTATATCCAAATCTGAATCTGAATCTGAATCTAATTCAGTATCCGAATCTGAATCTGAATCAAGATCAAATTCTTCCTCTAATTCATTTATAATGCTGCCGTGTTCTTCATCAACTATATGTTCTAACCCTTCGCCAGCAATTGGTTCAACATTATCATCGTCATAATAATCATAATTTTCGTAATAATTATTTTTTGTAATTGCATTTTCCTTGCATTCCGCTATATTAATAATTTCTTCTTCCAATATTTTATGATCGACAACTTCATACGATTCAAAGTCAAAATAATGATATTGTGATATTTTGCGTATTCTTCTGAATCCATTTTCTTTTAACATTCGTTTTTTGTGAACATCATTCACAATTATATTATATGCTAAATGGTCTGTTGCGATATGATTATTTAGTATATCTTTTGTTTTCTGTGTTATTTTTTCAGTACATTTTCCTAATATGTATTTTATTATATCACCTCTATAATTGTATCCATCGACAGATGATATATATATTTCTAGTGAATATGGGGTCAAGTCTAAATTATATTTATCTACAATGTATTTTAGAATAGATAATTGGTTTGAGGGCATTACGTATAAGTGTATGTTGTGCAAATTTATATATTTTTTATAATCATGTCCTTTATTCATTAAATATGTTATATATGCATTAACATGATATTCAAAGCAACCGTATAATAATATAGATTTGGTCAAATGATCGATGTCAATTTCCGTCTCATCGTATTTTTCCATAAAGTAGTCAAATAGTTTTAATTCGCGAGATTGTAATATTGAATTAAGATTATCAACTGTAAATTTATATTGATTTTTTTCAATTAATTTAAACAGTAAGCTTGTTACTTTTTCCATTCTCTCGATATTATATGCATTATTCAATAAAAAACTTTTACTAAGTATCAATTTTATCGTTTTATTCATGAATTCGTCATTGATTTTTGTATCTAATTTAAGTTTTTCAGAATTATCAACAATAAAAAATAATAAGTCAAATTCATATCTATATATATTTCTTAAATTTACTAAAGGTTCGACATCTATGTCTATATTTTCAAATGTTAGTCCAATGTTTGCAAGATATTTTATTAAATCAACATCTTTAAATATATATGCATACTCGAGGGATTTATTTGTTACTGTGGCATCATATTTTTTCATTAAATAACTAATCGTATTAGTATTAAGTATCTGACTTTTACAATTTCTGTAACTATATCTTCGTCCAAATCCATATACTCGTCGTCTGTGTCCATCATCTCCGAATTTTGCAGCTTCTTTTTCTAATATTTTATCTATAGAATATTTACTCTTCGATTTTTTTGAACTCTGTGATAATTTTGACGATTTTGACAATTTTGATGTTTGTGGATTTAATTTATCTATTTTTTTCAATAAAGCTGTATTATTTTGGCTAATCAATCTATTTACCATTTTTTTATTATTGATGAAACTATTGTTATTTTTATATTTTTCAAGATATAAATCTATTATATCATTACGTTTGTATTTGATAGCTTCTTCTAAATAATCTTTTTTTAAAGGAAATTCCATTTTAGCTAATTCTTCTAATAATTTTTCAAAACTTATTTTTTTATCACCAACAGAACTTGTATATTTTCTATACAAGTATGATCGACTATACCAATTAGATAAATATTTTGTTACAATTATTTTTGAACATTTCATATTCATTTTATTAACAAAATAATCTTTTACTTTATCACAATCGTATATGATTGACAAATCTACCAGTTGTGAATCTTTTACTAAATCAGTCGGCTTAATAATTTTATTTTCAATATATTTTTCTAACGTTTCCGCGTCGTTTTTGATAACCGCTTTTTTAATATTTGTACAAACAAGATCGCTATCAAACAACGGTTTATTTCCCAAATTAATTAATTTTGTAATAGTTTTAATACAATTATTTTTTAGTAAATTATTCCATACCGTTCTCAAGCCAGTAAGTTTCAATGAATTGCTTTCAGTAATTTTTGTCAATATTTTTACCATATTGTCATCGTACAATTCCGGATCATCGAAACTTGCATATTTTCGTGCTCTGTATCTCCATCTTCTTTCTTTTTTGTATGTTTTCTTTTTTTTACCAAACAATAAATAAATATCGTCCTTCGATAGTTTAACGCCATGATCTAGAGCACAAAGTACTGCGTCAGTGTTCATTATCGAACATATTTCTGTAAGAGTTTCTTTATTAAACACAATTACTCCTATTTCAACTAAATATTTAATGAAATCATATTTATAATTACCCAATATATGAGCCATATTTTTTGGTTCTAACAGAATTTCTTTATTTATTTTTTTTAATTGTTTCAATGTGATTATTTCGTCATTTAAAATTCTTTTAGTATCAATCGCATTATTAATGTTGTAGCCAAAATGTGTCAAATCTCCGTATTTTTCTTTTGGATAATTCTTTAATAATCCGATAACATTTTCAGTCCTGTGACCCAATACGTGTATATAGTCAACAAGCGCAAACACATTATATTTTGCAAATATATCTATCAGTTTAGCATATTCTATCGCTGTGAATTGTCTGTACAAAATCAGATCAAAAAATAATTTTACGTATGTATTATGGTTTTCTTTTTTAGAAAATTTATTAAAAAACGGCATAAGTTGCATTAATGTCAATGTACTTACTTTATTTTCGAATAACCATAAAAGTATTTTACCTTTATTGGAACTCAAAATTGTTGTCGTCATATTATCTCTTCTTGAATAACTTGCCGTTGTTAACACCTCGTTATAAAATTTTTCATAATCATCATTTTTAATAATAGTTCTTCTTTCTCTATAACCCACCATGTATTTATTTTAATTTTACTAATCATCATATATTTTTTATTTCTTTATCTCATTATTTTTATTAATTCAAATTTTTCCAATATATTTTATGATTTATAAAATATTCTATCGTGTATATATAAAATGGAAGGTATTTTCGTAAATGGTCCCATAAATGCAGCCCGTTTAGAGGGAACTGTATACGGAACTAAAAAAGTATTATATATATTCATGGATTTTCATATGAATGTCATGCATCAGTCGCAATGCGATAATATAGATAGTATTGATTTAAATAAATATATATTAAAAGAACTAAAAGAATCTGATAAAAATAAAACGTATGATTTATTTTTAGAGATATCCGGCACAACTGCGTCACAAAATTTAACACAATCGTTCAGAGGTCGTTATATTGATGAAGTAATGAGATTTTTTTCAATCGAATCAAATATTGAATCAACCCAAAGAGCTTTAAAAAATGTACGTTATCATTTTATTGATATTAGAGATTTTCTAAAATCAAATATTAATGACATATTTTACAATCTAACTAATACAATTAAAACATGTGTTTGTAATGAACATATGACAAGATCTGATTACGATTTTATAATGTCATCACTACATAATTTAGACGGTGCATTACATATGACATATGATATATTATTCACAAGTAATGAAACAAATTCGAGAATGAAACCATCAAAAGTGGACAATTCAAAGAAAAGAAATGTAGGAAGGTCAAAAATAGATATTCTAACTAATGAACCAAAAAAAAATTATTCCATCGTACAAAAATTTTTGAATAAAATAAGATCTAAATATGAACATAAAGATATCCCACAAAAATTAGACGAATTATTTGAAAAAATAAGATCATATTTTGTGGAAATTTTCGATTCAGAAGAAAAAATAATGCAACTGATGAAACAAGCAGAAATTACATTGTCAAAAAATCCAATCGAATTAAATAAAGTGACAACAGGGCATACAGAGATGTATATATATGGAAAAGATTTATCTCGTATAATAGATTTTATGAGTAAACTTAATATCCTCGTCTACGAAATGGAAATGATGACTGTTCATGTTTATGCTCTTATTGTTGATTTATTTTTTTTGAGAAGATTTTTAGATAAAGATTATGTACAAAATGGTATTGTTTATGCTGGTATTGCACATTCAATGTCATACATTTATATGTTAATAAAATATTATGATTTTAAAATTACTAACGTGTCTTATCTCAAAGAAGGCGAAACAATCGAATCAGCTACAAAAAAAATAAAAGACCAAACAGTATCAAATCCAAATATAGATGAATTATTCTATCCACCCAGTCTATATCAATGTTCCAATTTATCTGATTTCCCAAAAAATTTTAATTAATTATTAATTACATAAATTTTTAACTTATTCATATTTATAATCAAATTATAAATATAATATGATAGTTCTATTTACAATAATTGTAATGGCAATAATAATTGTTTTGTTATATAGTTATTTTTTGTACCAGGACAATAAATTATGTAAACACATTTCAAGTGAAAATAAACTTGAACATCTCACAAATTTAAGCAATGAAGCAATACAAGATATTGCAACTGTATATAATAAAAATAATATGATCGTAACCGATTTAACTGTAACAGGAAATTTTAATGTTATACCAAAAGGTGTCATAGTTATGTGGAATGGTGCATCAATAACAGTTCCAGCTGGGTGGGCTTTATGTGATGGCAATAATGGAACCCCAAATTTGTCCAATAAATTTATTCTAGCAATGGGTAATAAAAGTTTAGGAACCACTGGAGGAGCAGAGACAACAACAGTTACATTGACAGCCAATAATTTACCTGCACATGCACATAATTATGATAAATATAATGCCGATGATAATAGAAAATTAAATACCGGTGTTAGTACACCGAGTCAAATTCATACAAATGGTAATTTATTCAATACTACCAGTACAAGTAATACAGGTGGAGGACAACCATTTTCCTTCTCAATAATGCCACCATATTATGTTTTGGCATATATCATGAAGCTTTAATTTATTTTTCCTTTGCAAGTTCTGAAGGCCATAATTCTGGTGGTTCATATACTTTCTTCATATTATTAATTTCCTGTTCTGATTTCCATGATTTTGTCAATTCATAAGAATTCATTGCCCATTTTTTTGGAATATATGGCGGTCGTATTGGTGACATTGGTGTTTTGTACGGAATTATTGGATCTGATGGAAATAATGGAATTGATTGCTCGAGTTCCAATAAATTATCGACACATTTTAAGCACAAATCTTTACTCTCATAACCTATACATGCCTTAAGATTTTGTTTATTACATCTGTCACATACAACATTTGTTTTTTGTCCGTAATGTTTATATGCAGGACAAAAATACATTCCTTTTTTAGCTACAGTTAATAAGTCCATTTTATATATATTGATATATATTGATATATATTGTATAAAATGAAATAGTTTTATTTATTATAAACGGATGATAAATAAATTGATTTTAATAGTTCAAATCTCTTGTATTCGTTGTTATTCTCATTTTAATATTTACTTTGTCTTGATTTTTGACCTCTCTCAATTTATTCTTAATTTCTTCAGAAATATTATCATAAATTTCAAAATAATCTTTTATCATTTCGAAATAATCAATGCAGTAAGTAATAAAATTCATGTTGTTTGATTTGTTTGATCCATTTTTGTCTAAAATATCCAGATCAAAAATGATTTTCAAAACTTCTTTTTGCATTTTTGAAAATGCTTCTGTTGCTTTTTTATCAAAGAAATTGACATCGGGTAATGTTACAAATGCATCTATTTTGTAGGTGATGTCCAATGTTTTCGAGGACGTACCATTCATCGTCTTATGAAGAATAGGACGAATATCGTGACTTTCTCGGAGTAATTTATCTAGTTCCAAATGTCTTTTTAGGCAAAATGAAATTGAATCACAAACATTGGTAGCTTCGGATGGATTTTTTTGTATGTGATTGAATTAGCCTTTATACCCAATGTATTTTTTACATTACCTTCATCGAAAAATTGATCTAGATCTATAAGGGTGAACTTTTCCTTCAATGATTTCCTCACTTCAACATCTAATTTACTGACGTCATATGAGACAACGAAGCTATATTCTCTTTCTTCCTTCTTAATATCCATTTTTACAATTAAAAATATCAATAAATACTAATAAATATTCAATAACTGAAATTGATGTGTTGCACCGGTAAAAATCAATTGGTTAATTCAGTTTGTTCAATTATCAATTTTTTTATATAAATAAATCATACTAACATTTTTGAAGAAATCTAATGCTCGTACTTACATCGATACTTATATGTATAGAATCTTCTTTTTTATTTTCCTTGAGTTTATTCATTGTTTTTTCAGACATTTTATTTTGAACTTTTACATATTCTTTTATTGTCTCGAATGTATCAACGCAATGAGAAATAAAATTGATGTTGTCAGTTTTTTCAACCGCAGGATAATACTCCGTTTCATAAGTATTTACATCATCAAGCTCAGAAATAATTTTTAACGTGTCTCTTTGTAATTTAGTGAAAATGGAATTAATTTCTCTACTAAAATCTGCTTTGGGTTCAGGTGTTGTGACAGTCATTTTTATTACATATTTTATATCCAGGATATGTACAAGAAATTGTCTCTGTACCGGATAACTTATATCGTTTGATGTTTTATAAACAGATGGACATATACCATATGTTTTACGTAGTAGTTTATCAATTTCTAAATGTTTTTTTGGATTTTTAACAGTTAAAATTGGATCATCACAAGTATTAAATCCCTGCCATGTCAATCCTGATGTATCAAAAGATTTGTTTACAGTATCCAATTTTTTATCTAACGATTGTCTTATATTTTGATCCAATTTACTAATATCATATGAAACAGTTATGTTATATTCACGTGTCTTTTTTTCAATTGACATCTTGAATTTTTACATTAAATATAAATAATTAATTTAAATAGTAACAATCAGTTTGTTTGTTTATCAATTTTTATTCTACAAAGCTATTTATATTAATATGCAATCTATAAATATCGAAGTTGATAATAATAATAAAATAAATAATAGCATTAATGGATCAACTATTTTACCATGTGCATCATATATATTCAGTATGTTGGGATTAATATATGACCATGTGTATCAAGACCAAATGATATTATTAAAAGAAGTTGTATTTAGGAGAATGATGTATGTAAATGATAAAAATATAAGTACGAATACAAATAAGGTAGTAAATTTCAATTTGGATTTTACAAATGAATCTATAACAATATCTAATAATGAAAAAAAATATTTTTCTACTGACTATGCTCTATTGGACCCAGAAATATTAGTAACTTCTGAATTTTCTAAATTAATGACAAATTCATTAACCACAATCAATTCATCTTCAACAGAATCATTTGAAATTTCAGACGTTTCAATCAGTAATAACATCAGAAATTGTAAAATATCTCCAAGCAATCAAGAAAAAAATAAATATATTAAAACGACAATAAAAGGTAATGAAATAAGTATTGATGTAGTTCTACAAATTTGTTTTATGCTAATGTCGAAGTATATTAACCATCTGAATGATGAAACTGAATCTGAATCTGAATCTGATGACATGTACATTTATACACCTTATAAAATCTCTGAATTACTGTTTACAGGAATTGGATCGCTGAGTAATAAAAATATTTATCATATGTATTCCGAATTAATTGATACAAATGTTTATAGATTGTATTTATGTAATGATCGCGGCGAACTTGTTTTATCATTAAATAATTGTCTTGTTACGAAAATTTCTTCAGAAATAACTAACACAAATACAAATTTGGATAAATTAGAATTATGTACCCCAAGTATTGACGAAATAGCAAAATTTATTGATGAATATTATTATAGTGCACTCGAACAAAAATTTCAACCAGATTATACGAAGCAATTTATTGAATGGTATTTAAATAAGTCAGTATATTGGTCCGTTGGCATTAAATTATCTGGTAAAAATAATTCCCAATTATTAGGAGTAATTTGTGCAGTAAAGTCAAGTATTCAAATAAAATCTGATATTATTGAAACCTCTGCTGAAATATTATTGCTATGTGTTCATCCCGATTATAGAAAAAATGTATTAAATTCAGACGGTAAAAACAAACAAAACTTATCAGATCTTTTAATAAATTCTATAGCGAAAACGTTACAAAAAGATGGTGTTGAAGAAGTAATTTATACCAGAAGTTCAATTTCTAATAGCCTCATACCACTAACAAATGCATCGTATTACCACAAATTAATTAATATTGATAAGCTTACTAATTACGGATTTTGTTCTTCGGATAAAACGGAACAGGGATTAACACACCTTGTAAAATCAACTAATTTAGAATCATTTATTATAAACGATGAATCGATGAAACAATTATATTCTTTGTACTCTAATTCTAATAATATTATTATTAAACATGTCATGTCGTATGAGGAATTTCGTCATATATTCGATAGTTCGTTTGTAAAAGTTTATGTCATTAAATCTGATGGCAATATAACGGATTTCATAAGTATATATAATTTAAATAGAAAAATAAGAAATATTTCTAATCAAAATATAAAAGAGGGTTATCTTTATTATTCATCGATCAATACTGTTAAAGAAATAGATGTTGTCAATGATCTAATTATAATGATGGAAATAGATTCATATGATTTATTAACTTTATTGAGCACCAATTTACTGAACGTCAGCGAAATAGTCAATATATCTAATTCCATTGGACTAATAAATGGATCCTTAGACATGTACTATTATTTGATATTTAATAATTACCTACAAACCGATAAAATTAAATATATCGTTCCATAAATTATTCAACAGTATTATTCGTTTCAGACGTACATGACATATATTTCACTAAAAAATTTTTAATATCATTTATTTTATTTGACTTATTTAATTTAGGTTTTCCAGATAATAACGGTTCTCTTAAATCTTGTTGATTCTTTTTTTTTAAGTCTTTCATTAGTATATTTTCATCATAATCTTCATACATATCATCCGAATCATATACGTCCTCGATATCTATTTTCTCTATATTACCCCTACTCGTCATAATTAATCTGACTATGTCGACTAACATTTCGTGTAAATTAATGCCTGTTTTTACACTAACTTCCATATAACATAATTTATTCCTGAATGCAAAATTTTTAGCTTCGTTGATGTCAACAACTCTATGATTTTCATCATCTATTTTATTTCCCACTAACAAAATAGGAACATTTAAATTTTTAAATGACGTCAAAAATTTTGGAACCAGCTCAAAACTATCACGATCACATACATCAAACATAAGAATAAACCCGTCAACACGATCACGATATGTCTCAGTGAGTGCTAAATATTTATCGTCGCCGGATAATCCCCATAAGTGTAATTGCATGGCGCCCCCCTCGTACCAAACAGATTTTGTGTTAAAATCTACTCCAGCTGTGGGAGTGTACTCTTCAATAAATTTATTACTACATGTTTTTTGCAACAAGCATGTTTTGCCGCTACCCAATGGTCCCGTTATTCTTATTTGTAGTGCCATAATTATATTTTATTATTATTTACTTATTTATTACTTATATAATATATTTGGTTTTGTAACAATTAAATATATTATTCGGTTTGTAATTTTTTTGTCAATTTTTATTTTGAACTACAAAAATTTCGTATTAAATATATAAAAGGCCTAATATATAAATCTATAAATATATAATTCTACGAGTATGCCGATATACTATATCATATTTGTTATCACTTGTCTGATTCTATTATGCTCAATAATTTATATTAATAATCATGATAACAAACGATATAATGAATTTATGACAAATAAACCTGCTGAGAACGAATCTGAAGATTCAATTAAAGGGGTTATTATAACATCTAACAATGTTACAAATACAAATATGCAAAAATTTCTAATGGGATTTGTGCAAACATCGACTGATTCTATTATCGATTTTAATATATTTAGTGATGATGTTCCGCAAAATGATCTTTATCTTCCCTCTATGCATGGTTCACAATTTCAAAATGATATTATAACAAGTAATAGTAATATATTCGTCATTGTACATAATCAGAATTACAATTTATTTCATGTAGGTGAGTACGCAACTAACGGTATTATTTCAATGATCAATACAGGGAGTCCACAGAAACTCATTGATGAACTCTCAATACAACAAGGTAACTATCTTAATTACTATGTTGGAACTCCGAATCAAAAAGACTATACAATTTTCGGTACAAAAGAATATCCCCTCATGTCACTTATAAAAATTATAAAACCATCTAATGTAAATAGTTCTAACGGTTGGTTTATTGGAATCGATTCATTTAATATAATGAATATCGGTACGGTTCAAACAATTCCAGTTTTTGCATACGATGCCAACTTACCTCCAATTCCCTATGATAAATTTGATGCATCTAACAGCCTCATAAAAGCTACAAACAAATCATACGGAACTCCAATAACAAGACCGATTATGTATATCAATACTAACCAATCAACTCCCGTTGAACCATATTATTTGAGTCAAAGTGTGCCTGATGAGCCCGTTGAATCAATTCAAATTATGAAAATTTTAAATTAATAAGTATATTCATATATATATATAAATATAAACA
>Ga0182016_10005915_pt1 | contig 12979 bp, 12 predicted proteins | sample 712S2MmetaG_FD_120491 | JGI IMG/M metagenome (GOLD analysis project Ga0182016, IMG submission 120491) | Permafrost microbial communities from Stordalen Mire, Sweden - 712S2M metaG | ecosystem: Environmental > Terrestrial > Soil > Wetlands > Permafrost | place: Sweden: Stordalen | collected...
GTCGACTACGAGCAGACCGTGCTCAAGGGCAGCACGCTCGGCGACGCCATCGAATACCTCACGCCGAATCTCCAGATCAAGGTCAGCTACCACGACGGTAACGCTGTCGGCATCGACCTGCCTGCATCGGTGGAGCTTGAGGTGATCGAGACCGAGCCGGGCCTCAAGTCCGCCACCGCCTCCAGCGTGACCAAGCCCGCGAAGACCGAAACCGGCCTGGTGGTGCAGGTGCCATCTTTCATCAATGAAGGCGAAAAAATCCGCGTGGACACCAGCGAAGGGGCGTACCTCAGCAGAGCGTAGTCAGTCTATTCCATCGTTTGTCTTTGTTCGATCGCCCGGCGGGAATCGAGAATTCCGTGAAGTGGCTTCTCTTGCTCGTTCCATTTCTGTTCCCGCCGGAGGCTCGGCCTTTAGCGCAGACGACCCCAATCCCCGCAAGCGACCAGGCGAAGGTCGTCGAGGGCAACAACGCCTTCGCTATCGATCTCTACGGTCAACTTCGCAAGCAGGATGGCAACCTTTTCTTCTCCCCTGTCGGCGTTTCTACCGCTCTGGCCATGACTTATGCCGGAGCGCGCGGCGACACCGCTTCCGAGATCGCAAAGACGTTGCATTTCACGCTGCCGCCGGATCGCCTCCATCCGGCTATGGGCGCGCTGTTGACCGAATTCAACGGCACGCATGCAACAGGCCAGCTCCGAGTGGCAAACGCTCTATGGGAGCAACAGAATTACGGAGTACTCGAAGACTTCCTCAAGCTGAACAAGGCGCGCTACGGCACGTCGTTCTTTCGGGTGAATTTCAATGGCGCTGACGAGGCCGCGCGGTCGACGATCAACCGATGGGCCGAACGAGAGACCGAGGGCAAGATCAAGGATCTGATACAACCGGGTGCGTTCGACTCGGATACGAGGCTCCTGCTGACCGATGCGATCTACTTCAAGAGTGACTGGCAGACCCAGTTCAAAGAGACAGAAACCACGGACGATGAGTTCCACCTATCTCCGCTTCGCCGTGTAACGACGCCAATGATGCATGAATCGGGAGGATTCAACTATCTGAAAGGGGATGCCTTCCGCGCCTTGGAGATCCCATACCAAGGGTCGGATGCATCGCTGATTGTTTTTCTTCCCGATGAGTATAACGGCCTCCTTGATTTCGAACGATCTTTGAATGGTTCCAGTGTGAATGAATGGCTCAGCCGTTTGCGCCCGGTTCCCAAAGTTGTTTTGGCGCTGCCCAAGTTCAAGGTCAATCAGAAATTCGAATTGCAGGAAACTCTGGCGGGGATGGGAATGCCGGGAGCATTTGAACGGGGTGTCGCCGATTTCTCAGGCATCTCGGGTGACCACAAACTGTTCGTCGCAGGCATGATCCAGAAGACTTACGTTGAAGTCGATGAAGAAGGAACCGAAGCATCAGCCGCTTTTGCAGGGTTCGGCGTTGCAGGCATGATGTGGCTCGGCGGCCGTCCGGAACCCCCACCGATTTATTTCACCGTCGACCACCCTTTCATCTTCCTGATTCGCGACAATCGCTCTGGAAGCATTCTTTTCATGGGCAGGGTGATTGATCCGACGAAGTGAGAATGATTTCAAAGGGTGTTCTCTAAGAAAGCGGACTGCGGTCGTGCCGAGTCTGAAGGAGGCCTGAATGAAACCGCTGCTTCTCTTGCTTGTTCCTCTTCTGTTCCTGCCGGAGTCCTTCACCATGGCTCAGACACCCGCATCTCCGCCCCCCGATCAAACCGCCGTCGCCGCAGGCAACAACGCTTTCGCAGTCGATCTCTACGGCCAGCTCCGCAAGCAGGACGGCAATCTCTTTTTCTCGCCTGAAAGCATCTCCACCGCGTTCGCCATGGCTTACGCCGGAGCGCGCGGCAGCACCGCGTCGCAAATGGCAAAGACGCTTCATTTCACACTGCCGCCCGATAGCCTTCACCCAGCCATGGGCGCGCTGCTCGCCAGCCTCAACGCCGAGCATCCCGGCTACCAGCTTTATGTTGCCGACGCCCTCTGGGCCGAGAAAGATTTCCCCTTCCTCGATGCTTACCTGAAGCTGACAAGCAGCGACTATGGCGCCGGTTTCAATCGTGTCGATTTCAAAGCCGCGCCAGAAGCAGCCCGCCAGACAATCAATCAATGGGTCGAGCAGAAGACCGAAAACAAAATCAAAGACCTGATCCCGCCGCGCGCAATTACCCCGGCAACGCGCCTCGTGCTCACCAACGCGATCTACTTCAAAGGCGACTGGGAGACGAAATTCGATAAGGCGCAAACGCAGGACGAAGATTTTCATCTCGATGCGGCACAAACCGTCAAAGCGCCGCTCATGCATATCGAGTCGAAATTCGGCTACTTCAGCGGCGGCACATTTCAAGCCCTCAGCATTCCCTACAAAACCAGCGAACTCTCCCTGGTCGTCTTGCTGCCCAACGACACCACCGGCCTTCCCGCTCTGGAGCAATCGCTGACAGCCGCCAATGTAAAGCAATGGCTCAACCAGTTGAACAGCGTCCGCAAGGTCATCCTCACATTGCCTAAATTCAAGATGACCAACCAATTTGAGCTTTCGAATGCGCTTGGGTCGCTGGGCATGACTCAGGCGTTTCAACCCGGCAACGCTGACTTCTCCGGCATGACCGGCAAGCGCGACTTCTGGATTTCGTCCGCCATTCACAAAGCTTTCATCGACGTGAACGAAGAAGGGACCGAAGCCGCGGCTGCTACGGCAATCGTGATGAGGTCCAACGCAGCAGCGCGAGACCAAGTGCCCATAGTCTTCCGCGCCGACCGCCCGTTCGTCTTCCTCATCCGTGACAACCGCTCCGGCGCCATTCTCTTCCTGGGCCGCGTCACCAACCCAACGAAGTAACCCAGTCTCAGCCGTAGGCATTAGTCTCCCGCGCCGAAGTTCCTGAAGTAGTCCTCAGAGCGGCTTGTTCCTGGATGGTGGAGCTTGCGGGTTCGTCTGGCTCGACGGAACGACTTGACCTTGGAGAAAAGTCACTACCCCGCCTGGGCCAACGAAATCCATTTGCGCCTGCGCAAACGGGAAGGTGCAGGTCAGAAACAAATAAGCCCGGTCTCCGCTGTTCGCCAGGCTAAGACCGATTGCCGTGCCGATCGTAGCCTCAGTAATCGTAGTAGTCGTGCCGGCGTCAAAGGTACCGAGTGAGCCCGGTCCATAATGGGTGCCATTGGTGTAAGCGTCCGCGGTGCAGGTTCCGTTCACCCCGGCGCCTCCGAAGGGATCCATGCTCGTATTCTGGATACTCACGAGAGTCGTGTATCCCGCATCGCTGCCGGTGATCCACGGGATCAGGATCTTGGTTGTGGTCGCGGATTGGGCCGAGATCCTTTTGGCCCAGAAGTGTTGGTACAGCGCCAAGGCAAGTGCAGCCCCAAGGAGGCAGGCAAATGCAGTTCTCCAAACAGAAACTTCTCTCATGTTTTGAGCTCCTTTGACAGCGGGGAAATTTCGGATTGCGTTTTGGCTCGTTCAGTCGCCAGGGAAATATCAAATTGAATTGCCGCGTTTCGGCTGTGTTTAGGGGAAGGGTCCTGCAAGAACAATAAAAAAGGCAAACCCCGATCCTGTCAATTGAAATCGGGATTTGCCTTTGCCCATCGCGAGCTTAGTTTGCGCTAGAACTTCGCCTCCGGTAAACTCACCGGCCGCGCCTCAATCATAGCCTCAATCTTCACCAGATCCTCCAGCACAGCCGACAGTACTGGCGCATCCACCTGCACCACCGCCAGCGCGGTAACCGGCTTCGCTCCAGAGCGCTCGCGTCCCAATGCGAAGTTGGCAATGTTCACGCCGTGCTCTCCTAGAATCGAGCCAATTTTGCCGATCACGCCCGGTACATCCAAATTCCGGCACACCAGCAGATTCCCCTCAAGCGGCGTTTCAATGTCGATGCCGTCAAACTCCAGCAACCGCGGCTGCTCGCCATGAATTACCGTCGCACTTGCTCGGCTTGAGCCGGAGCCTGTGTGCAGTTCGACTGTGAGCACGCTGGCAGCGCCGCCGCGGTGGCTCTCAGTCTTTTCCTCGTGCACGCGAATGCCGCGTTCCTGCGCCACGGCAGCCGCATTGATGCGGTTCACATTCTCCGACCCCTGCAGCAGTCCCTCGATGACGGCATTACGCACCAGATCGGTTTTTGCCTCGGACAAGCCGCCGCCATACGTCAGATGAATCGCCTCAATCCCACGCTTGCCGGCCTGCGCCAGAAACGATCCCACCCTGCCTGCAAGATCGATGTACGGCGCCAGCACCACGTATTCTTCGTGGCTAAGCGAGGGCAGGTTCACCGCATTCTGTACCACGCCAAGCTTCAGATACTCACGTACCTGACGGGCGATTTGAATCCCTACAGCCTCCTGCGCCTCGCCTGTCGATCCGGCGATGTGCGGAGTCAAAATCACATTCTCCAACTCGAAGTAGGGCGAGTCCTTCAACGGCTCTACGGCAAATACGTCCAGTGCAGCGCCGGCCACGTGCCCACTCTTCAACGCAGCCACCAGCGCCGCGTCTTCAATCAATTCTCCGCGTGCGCAATTGACGATGCGCACACCCTTCTTCATCGCCGCCAGCGACTTCGCATTCACGACCCCTGCCGTCTGTGCTGTCAACCCCACATGCAGCGTGATGTAGTCCGATCCCGCAATCAACTCATCCAGCGTCACCAGCTTGATGCCGTTTTCGCGTGCAACCGCGGCCGATACAAACGGATCGCTGCCCATAATCTCCAGGCCAAAACCTTTGGCGCGCTTCACCACTTCCAACCCGATCCGGCCCAGGCCCAGAATGCCCAGCGTCTTGCCGCGCAACTCCGCGCCTTGCAGGCTCTTCTTCTCCCACTTGCCCGCGTGCATCGAGCTGTTCGCCACGGGCAGCTTGCGCGCCAGCGCGAGCATCAATCCAATCGTTAACTCCGCCACAGCCACTGCATTCGCGCCCGGTGTATTCATCACCACCACGCCGCGCCTCGTCGCCGCATCGGCGTCAATGTTATCCACGCCCACGCCGGCTCTACCCACAACGCGCAACTTCGGCGCATGCTCCATCAACGCATCGTCGACTTGAACCGCGGACCGCACCACCAACGCATCCGCATCCGCGAGAGCAGCCGGCAACCCATCCGGCAACTGGTCGTGCGACAGAACTTCCCACCCCGGCTCGGCCGCAAACACGGCCAGCGTTGCCGGAGAAACCTTCTCCGCCAGAACGATCTTCATCTTCTCTCCCTTGGCTGTTTCCGAAGCTTGATACGCATCAAAGCGAATGCCCTGCTGTTCGCACAACAGATCGAACATCCGCACGACAGCGGCATGCGGCTTGCCCTCGCCCCGCTCATAGTTAGTGATCGAATTGGGATGAACGCCCAGTCGCTCTGCCATCTCGTATTGATAGAGGTCGAGCTGCTTGCGCGCAATCAGCAGCTTTTCCCCGAAAGTGAGTCCTGACATGGATGCCTTTCACGACACGGTGAAGAAGTGAACGAGTGAAGAAGTGAACGAGTGAATCAGTGAAAAATTCGAAGAAGTAAAATCAACTAGGGAACGGCGCGAATAGATAGCGAATCGCCAGCAAAACTACTTCACTTTCTCACTCATTCACTTCTTCACGGCCTCCGCATACACTTCCTGCGCTGCCGCTACCGCGGACCCATACACCACCGGCAGCCCCAGCGTGTCCTTGGCGATATGTTCCATTGCACCCAGAAACGCAATCGCATCCAGATAGTCGAAGAAGCCAAGGTGCGCCACACGGAAGATCTTCCCTTGCATCGAGCCTTGTCCGTTGGCCGTCACCAGACTGAACCTCGACTTCAAGGCCTTGACCACAGCGCCCGAATCCATGCCCTCGGGCACAGCCACGGCAGTAGCGGCTCCAGAAGGCGAAACAGGCGCAAACAGCTTGAATCCCAGCGCCACCAAACCGGCCCTAGTGGCTGCCGCGTTCACCTGCGCATTGTCGATCAGCGCAATGCGGCCCTTTTCCAGGTCCCCACCCGCTTGCCCTGCAATGTAATCCAGCGACGCTCCCAACCCCGCAATCAAAGCGACTGCCGGAGTGTATGCGCTCTCGCCTTTCACCGCGTTCTTGCGTTCCTTGCGCAGATCAAAGTAGTAGCGTGGATTCTTCGAAGCCTCCATCGCTTTCCACGCCTTCTCGCTCACGCTTAGATAAGCCAGCCCTGGCGGAATCATCACTGCCTTCTGCGACCCGCCAATGAGAATGTCTACGCCCCACCCATCCACGTCAAATGTCTGCGTACCGAGTCCAGTGATGCCGTCCACAATCAGCAGCGTGTCCGTCCCCTTGACAAGTTTGGCGATACCTTCCACATCGTGGCTTACCGCCGTCGAAGTCTCCGAAGCTTGCATGTAGATGGCCTTGTGTTCCGGCTTCAACGCAACTCTGACTTCGTCCAGATCGAAGGTTTGCCCATAAGGCTTCTCCACCACGTCCACCACGCAGCCAAACGCTTTCGCCAGGTCCACCCAGCGCTCGCCAAACTTGCCCGCCGTCAGCACTAGCACCCGGTCGCCCGGAGAAGTAAGATTCGAGACCGAAGCTTCCATCGCACCAGTGCCCGAGGACGAAAGCAGCAGCACATCGTTCTGCGTCCCCACAAAGACTTTCAGCTGAGCCAGCACCTTTAGAAACAGTGCACGAAACTCCGGCGTGCGGTGATGGATATCCGCCGCCGCCATGGCAAACTGAGCCGCCGGCAACAGTGGCGTCGGACCGGGTGTAAACAAGCGCGTTTTGCGAATCATGGGATCTCCTCCTCGAAAACCGGCAAGCATAAACACAGAATACACAAGTTTGTGACTTTTGTGTCTATTTTATTTGGGCAAGTATATAGGCGTCCCCAAAAAAGGCTAAATGCTGCTCAAAGGTCAAAATCGGTACAATTCATTTGAGTCTGCCTTGGGGATTCGAACCTGCCAATTCACGGTTGGGTGCCCCATTTCTCGAATTTGAGACGTGGGGAATTAGGGACCCATATCAGATCGGATTCTAAGAAAGGTACTAAATGACCGACGCAGGCGCACTCGAAGCCCAAATCACGCAACAAGTCGTAACCGCCATGAAGGCCCACGACGCAGTCCGCACCACCACGCTGCGCCTCATCAAGAATGCGCTCAAGAACAAGGCCATCGAGAAGCGCGAACCGCTGACTCCTGCCGAAGAGCAACAGGCACTCGCCACCATGATCAAGCAGCGTCGCGACTCCATCGAGCAGTTCACCAAGGGCAACCGGCCCGAACTGGCTGCCGCTGAAGCAGCCGAGATCGTTGTCATCGAGGAGTTCCTGCCCAAGGCGCTCGACGATTCTGCATTGCAGGCTTTGGTCACCGAAGCCGTCGCCGAAGTCACTGCAGCCTCCGGCCAGAAGCCCACTCCCAAGGACATGGGCACAGTGATGAAGGCTGTCCAGGCAAAGCTGCAAGCTGCCAGCCTCCGCGCCGAAGGCCGGACGGTCAGCGAGTTGGTCAAGAAGGTACTGGCATCCTGATCCTCCCGAATCTTTGCCTAGCAATTCCAATAAGATGAGGGGAATCCCTATCTCTCCGAGGTTCCCCTGGCGTTGACCCAATCCGCACCGAGAGCGCATGGCCTTGACACGTTACGCAGTCTGGCCATCCTCTCCGTCGTCGCGTACCACCTCAGCGTCTTCCATGGCGACGGAACATTGCCGACGTTCCTTGATCCCGCTGTCCAAATGGGCTGGATGGGCGTCGATCTCTTCTTCGTCCTCAGCGGGTATCTGATCGCCGCGCAATTCCTGCGCCCGTACCGCACAGGCCTCCGCCCTCATTTGTGGCCGTTCTATCGCAACCGCCTCTTCCGCATCCTGCCTGCATTCGGCGCTGTCCTCACACTCTATCTAGCGGTCCCTGGGTGGCGCGAGAGTCCATCTCTCCCACCTCTCTGGGAATTCCTCACCTTTACGCAAAACCTTTTCATCGACCCCGCACACCACGCCTTCTCCCACGTTTGGTCGCTCTGCGTCGAGGAGCATTTCTATCTTTTCTTCCCGCTGATTGTGCTGGCGGCCATGCGCAAACGCTCCATACACATAACTGTTGCCATCCTGGCCAGCCTAGTGGTCAGCGGCATCCTCACCCGGAGCTACTTTCTCTTTCACTTGCTAAAGCCTATTGCCGCCTCCGGAGGATTCATCGGGCGCGCCTTCATTGAGCACATCTATTACCCCACCTACAGCCACTTAGACGGGCTGCTGGCCGGCGTTAGCCTGGCCTTGATCCGCACCTTTCGCGTGGACGCATGGAGCGCCCTGGCGCGCCGCGGCCATGCCATGTTCTTTGCGGGCACGGGCCTGTTCGCGTTGGGGGTTTATCTAACCAAGGACTTTTGGGACTCGGTTACCGGTGCCGCCGCTATTGGCGACATCATCGGCTTTCCCGTGCTCTCGCTTGGCCTAGGACTTCTGGTCGCATCGGCAGTCAGCAACAATGGATGGCTGCGCTTCAAAATCCCTGGCGCAAAACTCATCGCCACGCTCGCCTATAGCGTCTATCTCACCCACAAAGAGATCATCCACCTGGTGGATAGGTGGTTCCCTTCGATCGCCGAAGGCCACATGCTCAAATGGCTAGCCGTGTACGCGGTGTGCAGTTTTATGGTCGCATCCGCTCTCTATCTATGCGTAGAACGCCCGTTCCTCATCCTGCGCGATAAGCGCTTCTTTGGCTGAATCACACAATCCAAGCGATGAATTATGCAACACATTGACGCGCTCAAGCGCGGTGGTGGAGTGCGCGAGGGGCCGAGATCTGGATCGGCAACGGACGGGCGCTCGCCCGTCCGCCCGAATCGGCTTCTAGTTCTGAGGAGCAGGGGCGGCTGGGGTAGCAGCAGCGGGTGCCGGAGCGGAAGGCTGGCCTTTTGAGAATGAGCGAATGTAAGTGATCAGACCCCACACATCGTCATTCTTGGCGCGGCCGGCGTCTTCGGCCGGCATTTTGTCGCCTTTGCCCTTGCGGATGATGTCGAAGATTTGCTGATCGGACATGGGAGCAAATGTCTTCGGATCGCTCCAATCGGCGAGCGTCACGTTCATGCTCTTGGCAATATCGGTTTTTCCGTCCCCGGTATCCCCATGGCAAAGCGCGCAATCCATCGCATAGAGCTTCTTCGCTTTTTCCTGCGATGCGGCGGTCGGCTTAACGGGATTGGTGGACGCGGGGGTGTCCTGGGCTGCGTGCCCGGCGGCGAGGGTGGGAGTCGGGGTAGGTGCGATCACAAAAAGGACCGCGGCGGAGAGGAGCAGGAACGGCTTCAGCATGGCGCCCTCCTCGGTTGCGTGTGCCGTTGACAGGCATCTTGCAACCGATTCTTTTTCACGCCGAATTATATGCCTGTTTGGTGGACCTGCGGATGTGAGCCTGCTCACAGGATTAGAAAAGCCCCAAATCACCCTCGGGCACGGGGGCGTGCTTTAGCAGGCCCAGTTCACCAGCCAGCCGTTCCAATTTGGCGCGGACCGCCGCTGAGGGAGCAACCAGCGGGAGCCGGACATGGTCCGAGGCGCGGCCCATCAGGTTGAGCACCGTCTTGACCGGGGTGGGATTGGAGTCCCAGAAATTGGCGTCTATCAGACGTGCGTAGCGGCGTTCGAGTTCGCGCGCCTCGGCCCAGTTGTTACCCAGTGCCGCGCGGATCATCCGGCCCATCTCCGTCGGAATCTCGTTGGCGGCAACGCTGATCAGACCATGCGCGCCTACGCCGATCGAAGCCAGCGCCATATTGTCGTCGCCCGAAAAAATCTTGAAACCACGGGGCAGAATATGAACCAGCGCGGAAATTTGCGGCAGCTTGCCGCTCGATTCTTTGATGGCCTGAATATTGGGCGCGGCCTCGGCCAGGCGCAGCACGGTTTCCGGGTCGAGGTTCACCCCGGTTCTCCCGGGAATGTTATAGAGCGTCACTGGCAGAGGGTGAACCGCCTGTGCCAGCGCCTGAAAGTGCTGAAACTGCCCCTCTTGCGAAGGCTTATTGTAGTAAGGATTCGCGGAAAGCACAGCGTCAACGCCGCGAATCTGCCGCAATCGCCCAGCCTGTCGCACCAGCGTCCGCGTTGAGTTGTGCGTGCATCCGGCCCACACCGGGACTCGGCCCGCCGCAACTTCGGCCACGATGCATACGGCCATCAGCCACTCGTCTTCGTCCAGAGTGGCCGCCTCGCCCGTCGAGCCGCAGGCCACAATAAGGTCGATCCCAGAGTCGATCTGCCAGTCCACCAGCGCCCTGAGCGCCGCTTCATCAATAGACCCATCCGCCTTGAAAGGCGTAACAATAGCCGTGCCGCAACCCGTCGTTTCCATCACAGGAAAGTCTATAACGCGGGGCTGGGTGAGTGCTCAAATGGAGTGATAAGTGGTCGAGTTCGCTGTTTTCGAGATGCTTGCTCAATGCGCTGTCGCGCGACTATCGGCTTCGGTGCGCCGTCCAGTTGGCAATTCTCAAATAATCTGGCCTAACTTTGTCGAAAACAGACTTTCCCATTCGACTATCAGCAGAACAGGCAAGAGGAGGCCTGGAAACCATGCAATATCTTCTACTGATCTACAACGCGGAATCCAATTTCGACAACATGAGCGAAGCCGAAGGCGCCAAAATGCTCCAGGAATTCGGTGCATTCACGCAGTCCATCATTGCCAGCAAAAACTACATCGGTGGAAACCGGCTGCATAACACAAGCAAAGCCACAACCGTGCGGGTACAGGACGGCAAGACGCTCGTGACTGACGGGCCCTTCGCCGAAACCAAGGAGCAGCTTGGCGGCTACTACCTGATCGAAGCTGCCGACCTGGATCAGGCAACAGCCATCGCCGCCCGCATTCCCGCCGCGCGGATCGGGTCCATCGAAGTGCGGCCCATTGTCGCCATGGGGTGACGGGTCGATTTTGGTTGCCACATTAATCGATGCGCCATGCAGTAGCCCGATTGGTCGGAATCGGGCTACGCTGGTTTTGAGGCGACTCGATTGTCCAACGAGCAGGAATCTCTTGAACAGATCTATCGCGACGAGTGGGGCAGAATTGTCGCCACGCTCATCCGCCTGTTAGGCAGTTTCGACCTGGCCGAAGAATCGGCGCAAGAGGCCTTCGCCGTCGCGCTTGAACAGTGGTCGCGGCAGGGCATCCCTGCGAACCCGCGTGCCTGGTTGATCTCGACCGCGCGCCATAGGGCCCTGGATGCACTGCGGCGAAAGACGCGCTGGGAAGATAGCGGCGATCCCGAGGCAACACTCGCGGGGTTGGTTCGGGAGTCCGCCGCGGAGACCGAGGAGGACGGAGTGGTAGAGGACGATCGATTGCGGTTGATCTTCACCTGCTGCCACCCGGCGCTGAACTCGGATGCCCAGGTAGCGCTCACACTGCGCACACTCTGCGGTCTGACCACGGAGCAGATCGCCAAGGCTTTTCTGGTTCCTTTGCCAACCATGGCGCAGCGCCTGGTACGCGCCAAGCAGAAGATTCGCGACGCAGGAATTCCATACCGCAAGCCTCCGCGTACTGCGCTCGCCGAGCGGCTGCAGGCTGTGCTGCTTGTTGTGTATCTCGTATTCAATGAAGGCTACAGCACCGCGAGCGAGGGTCGTTCGTTGAGTGAAGAGGCGATTCGCCTGGGGCGCGTGTTGTGTGAGTTGTTGCCTGCGGAGGCCGAGGTGCGCGGATTGCTGGCACTGATGCTGCTGCACGATTCGCGTCGCGATGCGCGCAACAGCCGCAGCGGTGACCTGATTCTCCTTGAAGATCAGGATCGAGAATCTTGGAATCGCCCTGCAATCGCAGAGGGGCTCAACCTTGCCGAGTCGGCATTGCGCAGCGGGCCGGGACCCTACTCTGTGCAGGCTGCGATTGCGGCTGTACATGCTCAAGCCGCAACCGCGGAGCAAACAGACTGGCCGCAGATTGTGGCTCTCTACAATGTGCTTCTGCGCATGAATCCCTCGCCTGTGATCGAATTGAATCGTGCAGCGGCGATTGCTATGGCGGAAGGCTGCGCGGCCGGGTTGCAAATACTGAATGAACTGGAAAGCCGCGGGGGGTTGAGTGGATATTACCTGCTGCCCTCGGCGCGTGCGGATCTGCTGAGGCGCATGGGCGATTGGGGCGCGGCGGCCGATGCGTATCGGTCGGCATTGGCCATGGCAGAACACGATGCGGAGCGCAGATTCCTTGCCCGGCGATTGGCGGAAGTGGAAGCGGCGGCTCGATCAGAGCACTGAGACTGCAACTACAGTTGCTCGAATATATCCCGGAAATCCCAGGCGCCTTCTTTGCCCGCTAGCCACTCGGCCGCACGTACAGCACCAAGCGCAAAGCCACGACGGCTGAAGGCATCGTGGCGCAGTTCAATTACGTCGTCGGGGCCGGTCGCGGTAACGATGTGCTCGCCCTTTGCATCTCCAACCCTGTGGCTAATGACTTCTACAGAAACGCCGGGCCGGGTCCCTTCCACAATCTCCTGCAGCGTGATCGCTGTGCCGGAAGGCGCGTCGACCTTGGACTCATGATGAGTCTCCGCAATGGTGAAGGTGTAACCTTCAAGCTTGGCTAGCTCCGCGGTGAGACGGAAAAGCTTTTGCACGCCGATCGAAAAGTTTGTGCCGTAGAGCAGCCCGCCACCGCGCTTGATGGCCAGGGCTTTCATCTCGTTGAGTTGCGCGTACCAGCCGGTGGTGCCGACGACGATGCGTGCGCCCACAGCCAGCACCGCCCGCATGTTCTTGATAGCTGCTTCCGGCGCCGTAAAGTCAATCACCACGTCGATGCCCGCCAGCGCAGGTGCGGTCAGGGCCGAGGCATCGCGGTTTTCCGCGAGATCCAATACGCGCACTCCGTGGCCGCGCTCGCGAGCCACCTGCGCAACGAGCGAGCCGGTTTTACCTTTGCCAAGAACCAGGAAGAGCATGGGCACCTCA
>Ga0182016_10005916_pt1 | contig 12974 bp, 5 predicted proteins | sample 712S2MmetaG_FD_120491 | JGI IMG/M metagenome (GOLD analysis project Ga0182016, IMG submission 120491) | Permafrost microbial communities from Stordalen Mire, Sweden - 712S2M metaG | ecosystem: Environmental > Terrestrial > Soil > Wetlands > Permafrost | place: Sweden: Stordalen | collected...
CTCTTCAAGCAATCCGTCACGACCCTGCCGCCGACGATTTCCGACCGCAGCACCAACGACACCGTGAGCCTCAGCAACCTGGCCAGCCACCAGATGGTTTACACCGTGGACGGCAGCGCGCCGGCGACCAACTCGGCGATTTACACCGCGCCCATCGCGTTGCCGGCGGACCGCAGCGTCACGGTGCGCGCCGCGAGTTTGCTACCCAACGGCCAGCTCGGCATCGAGAGTTCGAGAATCTTCGCCGGCCTCATGCCCATCGGCTGGAAAGTGGTCAGCGTGGACAGCGAGGAATTGGTCGGGGAAAACAACAGTGGTGCGAATGCGATTGACGGCAATGCCTCCACCATCTGGCACACGCGCTGGAATGCCGACCAGCATCAGCCGCACATGATCACCGTGGACATGGGGAAGACGAACCACATCGGCGGGTTCACTTATCTGCCGCGCCAGGATGGCTTGCTCAACGGCGTGGTTGAAAAATATCGTTTTGAAACGAGCGTAGATGGCGCGACCTGGACAACGAACATCGCCGATGGTTCCTTCGCCAACATCCAAAACAATCCATCGCTCCAGGAGGTGAGCTTCGCGCCGGTGGACGCCCGTTACTTCCGCTTTACCTCGTTGCAGGCCATCTGGAACAGCGGCTGGACGAGCGCGGCCGAAATTTCCGTCATGCCTGCCAGCGAAAGCAGGAACTGAAAATTGTGCAGCCATAGCAGGCTCGCAACGATCCCGATTTCATGGAACGAAGTGAAACACATCGGCAGACGCTCCGGCAAATTTCCCGGCATGTTGAAGGAACGCACGTTCCGCATCGTCTGGGTTTCGCAAAATCACGGTGCGGGAAATTCCGCCACGGAAAAGCCGGACGCGGTCGTTCATTACCACGGCGCGCCGGTGAAAATGTTCGGGCCGCAATGATTTCAGTGCCAGCTTCGGTCAACGCCGCGCCCCGGCCACAGTGTTTTTGAAAGCGCGCTGGTTTTTGTCAACGAGCCTTCAGCCTGATGACGACAATGCTGGTGGGCGGCAGCGTGCAAGTGAAACCGGGCTTCACGCCATGCAACGTCGTGGTGACGGGCACGACGTTTCTCGGATGGCTGGTGGAATTGGTGTCCTCCGGATTTCCCGCGAGCGTGATCACCGTGGCCTTCGATGCGAGCGTGATGACGCCCTTGATCTCCATCATCAGCGCTTGCGGTGTCACCTCTGGGTTCACCAGCTTGACGATGATCTCGCCCGTCCGGCTGTCGCGCGTGACGCAGCCTTGAACGGAAGTTCCCGAAAAAGTGACCGACAGGATTTCATCGCCGATGTTCCGGCTGAACATTTGGATGGCGTAATAACTCGGCGAACCGTAGGCCGAAAGCGCATCGTAGCCGATCAAGTCCGGCCGCCACTGGCGCGCGCCGGGATTCACGTTCACCAACAGCGGCGCGTAGCAATTCATTTTGATGATGTCTGAATTTCGCTCCATTGCCGCCATGAACACTCCGTCGCCAATCGCGGCCATCATCGTGGGCGTGGGCGGCAGTTTTTGAGACGCCGCATCCCACGGCCGGGCATTCGTTTCTTCATGTGCCGCCCATTCGCCGACGAATATTTCCGGACCGTTGCGTTTTAAGTCAGAACCGTAGTTGCGCGATTTTTTGAGAAACTCGGCCGTGGCGCTGTAGTCGTGCATGTCCACCATGTCGGCTTTGCGGCCGTTTAACTTTGCCCCCGCAATGGTCGAAATCAGTTTGAGCTGCGGATATTGGGCCCGGATGGCGTCGGTAATTTGCGCATAACGGGCGTCGTAGGTTTTCGCCTGTTCGAAATAATCCTCGTTGCCGATCTCGACGTAGGTCAGGTTGAACGGCGCGGGATGACCGTCCTTCGCGCGGCGCGCGCCCCAGGTCGTGTTGGTGTCGCCGATCACGTATTCGATTTCGTCCACCGCTTCCTTCACGAACGGTTCAAGGTCGGGGCCGGCCTTGACGTGTTCACCGTAAAGCGAATAACCGGCATAGACCGCGAGAACCGGTTCGGCTTTCATGTCTTCGCACCATTCCAGAAACTCCAGCAAGCCCATGCCATCGCTCGAACGATAGCCCCAGCAGCACGCATGGCCGGGACGCTCTTCAATCGGGCCAAGCGTCTTGGCCCACGGGAAACGATCCGCAATCTTGCCACCCTCGACATAATTGCCGCCGGGGAAGCGCAGGAATTTCGGATTCAAATCCACCAGCATCTGCATGAGATCCTTGCGCAGGCCGTTGGGGCGGTCGTTCCAGGTGGGTGGAAACAATGAAACCAGGCCGAGCCGAACCGTTCCCGGTTGGTCCAGAGTGATGGCAAAACGCGCCTGGCTGGTGGGAGCGACGGCGCCCGTCTTGAGCGTCACTTCGAACTTCTGCCACCCGGCGGTGAGGCCGGAAATTCTTTCGGACGCGTAAACGGTGCCGCCATCGTTGCTTATGATGGAAACTGTCAGCGGGCCGGAGAAACCGGCTTTGGCTCGCGCCCACAGTGAAGCGCGATATTGGGTTTTGGGATGCACGGGAATGCCCCAATAGCCGCCGTTGGCGACTCCTGCCGGATGCGCCTTCGTCGCCTGCGTCACTGTGAGGCGCAAGCTCGTGGGGATTTTATCATTCAACGGAGCTGCCGGATCGAGCGCCATGGTCGCGGCGGACGAATCGTCTTTTACCACGGACCAGTTTGCCGGCGCTTTGGCGTCGTCGAGGAAGGCGCGGTTTTGAATCAGTTCCGCGTAAAGGCCACCATCGTAAGAATGGTTGATCTCCTCGGTCATCAGCCCATAGAGCTTCGGGCTGACTTTGCCCGCCGGGCGGCTCGCATCAATGGTGAAGGAGGGGCTGGCCATCAGGCAGGACGCGGAGGCGATGAGAATTGCGAATGTGGAAAAAGAGCGCATGGCTTGTTTCGTTTTTCGGTTTATGGGTGCGGCAGCATACTGAAACCGCGTCGGTTGTCATGTCATTTGAATCCACGATGCGTGTCATGGAAACTGATGACTGGCTTTAGTTGGCGGTTTTCCGGTATTCAATACGAATGTCCATCAGCAAATTTAGTCTCTCAATGAAGTTCCGTCCCGTTCTGCGGAGCCTGGCCGCGTTGCCATTGGTCGCCGGCTGGTTGTTCTCCGGCGGAATTATCACGCCGGTTTCTGCCGCCGAGTCGCCGCGCGAACGGCTTTCGCTCGACGCCAACTGGAAATTTCATCTCGGTGATGATTGGCCCAAGATGCTGCGCCTGGACAAGGCGGGCGCAAACGCCGGACCGGCTTCGGAAAAAGCGTTCAGCGACGCCGCGTGGCGCACGGTGAACTTGCCGCACGATTGGGCGATTGAATTGCCCTTCGACAAAAATGCCGACATGAACCACGGCTACCGGGCGGTCGGCCCGGGCTTCGAGACGAACAGCATCGGCTGGTATCGCCGCGCGTTCGAGCTGTCGAAGGCGGATGAAGGCAAGCGCATCTACCTCACGTTCGACGGGGTCTATCGCGACGCGACAGTTTTCGTCAACGGCTGGATCGTGCGGCGTCACGAGGGCGGCTATTATCCGTTCCGCGAGGACATCACGGACGTGGTGAAGTATGGCGAGCGCAACGTCATCGCCGTGAGGGTGGACGCGACGAAGTTTGAGGGCTGGTTTTACGAAGGCGCGGGCATTTATCGCCACGCGTGGCTGGAGAAGACCGCGCCGGTGGCCATCGCGCCGGACGGGATTTTCGTCTATTCCCAATTCAAAAACAATGTGCCGGAGGGCGCGGCGGCAATTCATGTCGAAGCCGATGTTCTCAACACACTCACCAACGCGGTCAAGGCGGTGGTGAACTGCGAAATCATTTCGCCGGACGGAAAATCGGTTGCGAAATTCAAGGGAACGCAAAAGGTGGGCGGCGAATTGCAGGCCACGCTGAAGCTGCATTCCAAGGTTTCCGCGCCGGTGCTTTGGTCGCCGGAATCGCCCAGGCTCTACAAACTCATCACCACGGTTTCGGTGGACGGAAAAACGGTTGACCAGACGGAAACCAGCTTCGGCATTCGCACCGCCGTCTTCGACCCGGACAAAGGTTTCGTTTTGAACGGCAAGCCATATTTGATTTACGGCACGTGCAATCACCAGGACGCAGCCGGTGTCGGCGCGGCCATTCCCGATGCGTTACAGGAATTTCGCATCAATCAATTGAAGAAATTCGGCTGCAACGGCATTCGCACTTCGCACAATCCGCCCACGGCGGAGTTGCTCGACGCAGCCGACCGGCTCGGCATGATGATCATGGACGAGAACCGGCTGCTCGGCAGCGATTCGGACAATATGCGAAAGTGGGACGTCATGATCCGCCGCGACCGCAATCATCCGAGCATCATCATCTGGAGCGTTTGCAACGAGGAGGGCAGCGTGGAATGGAACGATCAGGGCCGCAACGCCGCGCGCTCAATGCAGAACTATGTCAAACGCCTCGATCCCACGAGGCCCGTGACCTATCCCGCGCCGCAGGGCGACACCGTGGGCGGCATCAATAGCGTCATCGAGGTGCGCGGCTGGAATTATCATCCCGGCCCGGACATGGACAAGTATCACGCCAAGCATCCACAACAGGCGAACGTCGGCACGGAACAAGCCAGCGCCACCAGCACACGCGGCATTTACGAAAGCAGCCGGGAGACCGGCCACGTGGCGGCCTACGACGCAGCGCCGAACCAGTGGGTGACGAGCTCCGAGACGTGGTGGAGCTGGTTCGGCGACCGCCCGTGGCTTTCCGGCGGTTTTGTGTGGACGGGTTTTGATTATCGCGGCGAGCCGTCGCCGTTTGGCTGGCCATGCATCAATTCGCACTTCGGCGTTCTTGATACCTGCGGTTTCCCCAAGGACAACTTCTATTACTACCAGGCCTGGTGGACGACGAACACCGTGCTGCACCTGTTGCCGCATTGGAACTGGCCGGGGCGCGAAGGCCACGAATTCCGCGTGGACGCGATGAGCAACTGCAAGGAAGTCGAACTGTTCCTGAATGGCGAATCGCTCGGCCGGAAGACAATGAAGCGGAACTCCAAGCTGACGTGGATGGTGAAATACGCGCCGGGAACATTGAGCGCAAAAGGCTTTGATGCCGCAGGCAAGGTCATTGCCGATACCAAAGTTGAGACGACCGGCGATGCAACCAGAATTGAACTCACACCGGATCGCAAAACGATCAACGCCGACGGCACAGACATAGCTGTATTCTCGGTGACCGCGTTCGATGCGCAAGGCCGGTTCGTGCCCGTGGCGACGAACATGATCAACTTCGCCCTCGAAGGCGCGGGCAAGATCATCGGTGTGGGCAACGGCGATCCGAGTTGCCATGAGCCGGACACGTTTATTTCGCAATCGTCGGTGCGCAACGTTGCGTTGAACGAGTGGCGCTGGAAAATTGTGCCGTTCCCCGGCCGGGATCATGCCGCGCCGGAATACGCGCCGGCGTTTGACGACTCCTCCTGGAACGTGGTCAAAGCTGGAAACGGCGAATCCACGATCAAGAACGAAAACACCACCGCGATTTACCGCGCGCATCTCACGCTGACGGAAGAAGACCTGAGCGGCTCGGGCGTGCAGATTCATTTCGCCGGCTGCGACGACGAGGGCTGGTATTTCGTGAACGGCCAGCTTGCCGGCGAGACGCACGACTGGGACGCAAAGCCGGATTTTGACATCACCAAATTCCTCCGCGCCGGCGACAACGTCATCGCCGTCTGCTGCCGCAACGGCGGCGGCCAGGGCGGGTTGAATCCCAATGTGACTGCGGACATCATCGGCAGGCCCAGCCCCGCGCCATGGTCGCGCAGCCTGTTCAACGGCCTCGCCCAGATCATCGTGCAATCCACGAATGACGCAGGTGAAATCAAATTGACGGCAACTGCCGACGGTCTCGCGCCCGCGATAACGACGGTGAATACGCAGCCCTGCACGCCGCGTCCATTCGTGCCGTGAGGCGCGCAAGCTTCGGAGCGTGGTAAACTAATTTGAAATGATGCGCCGACTTCTTGCTCGCTCGTTTGTGCTGGCCGTGTGCGCCGTGCTGTTCGTTACGCAACTCGCGCCCGCCGAGTCGCCGCATGAACGGCTTTCGCTCGATGCGAACTGGAAGTTTCATCTCGGCGACGACTGGCCGGATGCGCTCCACCTTGATAAAGCTGGCACGAGTTCAGGCCCGGCGGCGTCATGGTTCAACGACAACTATTGGCGCGATGTTCAAGTGCCGCACGACTGGGCGATTGAACTGCCCTTCGACCAGAGCGCCGATCGCAATCACGGTTTCAAAGCGCTCGGCGCGCAGTTCCCCAGCAACAGCATCGCTTGGTATCGCCGCACGTTCGAGTTGCCCGCGGCTGACGCCGACAAGCGTGTCTGGCTGACGTTCGACGGCGTGTTCCGCGACACGACCGTGTGGGTCAACGGATGGCTCGTGCGTCGCCATGAAAGCGGTTACTCGCCGCTCCGCGAGGACATCACGGACGCGCTGAACTTCGGCGGCACGAACACGATCACCGTGCGCGTGGATGCCACGAAATTCGAGGGCTGGTTCTACGAAGGCGCGGGCATTTATCGCCACGTCTGGCTGGGGAAAACCGCTCCACTCGCCATCGCCCCGGACGGCATTTTCGTTTACCCGGAGTTCGCCCACAATGTGCCCGAAGGCCCTGCCACGATCCAATTGCGAACCACGCTGCTGAACAAATATCGGGTTTCCACCAATGCCGAAGTCCGTTGGAGCATCATCGAGCCGGATGGCCACGAGCTGAAAGGGAGCGCCGGACACCAGCGTTTGGAAGTCGCGGCTGCCGCGATTGTGGAATTTAGCGGTCAAACCAGGATTCCGTCGCCCGTTCTTTGGTCTCCCGAAAACCCGCGGCTCTACAAACTCATTACCACGGTTGCTTCCGCCGGCAAGATTGTTGACCGGGAGGAAACCGCGTTCGGCATCCGCACCGTTGGTTTTGATCCTAACATCGGCTTTTTGCTCAACGGCAAACGCTTTGAGATCCACGGCACCTGCAACCATCAGGACCACGCCGGCGTCGGCGTCGCCATTCCCGATGCCCTGCAGGAATTCCGGGTGAAGAAGCTGCAGGAATTCGGCTGCAACGCCATTCGCACGTCGCACAACCCGCCCACGCCCGAACTCCTCGAGATCTGCGACCGGCTCGGCATGCTGGTCATGGATGAGAGCCGGTTGCTCGGCAGCGACTCCGAAAATCTCCGCAAATGGGATGAACTGATTCGACGTGATCGCAACCATCCGTCGGTGGTCATCTGGAGCATCGCAAATGAGGAGCTGGCTGTGCATGATACACCCCAGGCGCGCCGCGCCGCGCTCGCCATGCAGGATCTGGTCAAACGCCTTGATCCGACGCGGCCTGTCACGTATGCGGCGAACGAAGATAATGTTTTTCTCGGCATCACCTCGGTCATCGAAGTGCGCGGCTGGAATTATCACCTCAAGGAAGTGGATGATTATCACGCGCAGCATCCGACCCAGCCGAACGTCGGCACCGAGCAGGCGAGCGTGGTCGGTACGCGCGGGATTTATACCAATGATTATAACCGCGGTTTCGTGAGCGCGTATGATCTCGTCTGGCCGGGATGGTCCGACACCGCCGAAAGCTGGTGGACGTTCTTCGCCGAGCGTCCGTGGCTCTCCGGCGCGTTTGTGTGGACGGGTTTCGATTATCGCGGCGAACCGGCCCCGTGCAACTGGCCCAGCATCAGTTCGCATTTCGGAATTCTCGACACATGCGGTTTTCCGAAAGACTCATTTTACTATTACCAATCGTGGTGGACCACGAAACCCGTTTTGCATCTGGCGCCGCACTGGAACTGGGCCGGCAAGGAAGGTCAGGAAATCCTGGTCCAGGCCCTCGGCAATTGCGCCGAGGTGGAGCTTTTCCTGAACGGCGTTTCGCAAGGCAAACAGGCGATGAAGCGATACTCGAAATTGTTTTGGCGGGTGAAGTATGCGCCGGGAACTCTGAGCGCGAAAGGCTACGCCGCGGACGGAAAGGTCATCGCGGAAACCAAAGTGGAGACGACCGGCGCAGCCGCAAAAATCCTGCTCACACCCGACCGAACGACAATCAACGCCGATGGCGAAGACGTCGCCGTGTTCACCGTGGAGGCGGTCGACGCCCAGGGTCGGAACGTGCCGATCGCCCAGGACAAAGTGCAGTTCGCCGCCGCCGGACCGGGCAAGATCATTGGCGTTGGCAACGGCGACCCGACCTGCCACGAGCCGGACACTTTTATTCCGACGCTGCCGGTCCGCAACCGGTCGGTCGGTGAGTGGCGCTGGAAGCTCGCGCCCATTCCGCATAACAGCAGCACCGTGCCCGAATACGCGAACGAGTTCGATGATTCCACCTGGGCCAAAAACACCGCCGACGGGCTGACGATTGAGCAGGCAAACACGACCGCAATCTTCCGCGCGCATTTCATGCTGACCGAGGAAGATTTAAGCGGCCGCGGCGTGCAGATTCGTTTCACGTTCTGTGACGACGACGGTTGGTATTTCGTCAACAATCAGTTCGTGGGCGAGTCGCACGACTGGACGTCGAAACCATCGTTCAACATCAAAAAATATCTCCACATCGGAGACAACGTCATCGCCGTCGGCGTGCACAACGACGGCAGTACCGGCGGGCTCAATCCCAACGTGACCCTCGACCTCGTCGGCCAGCCGACGACCGTGCAATGGTCGCGCAGCCTGTTCAACGGCCTCGCCCAGATCATCGTCCAATCGACACGCGACGCGGGCGAAATCAAATTGACGGCAACTGCCGACACGCTCACGTCGTCGTCGGCCATAGTGAAAACGCAACCCTGCACGCCGCGGCCATTCGTGCCGTGAGGTGCGGTGAAGACTAATTTGAAATATTTGATATGATACACAAAGCATCCCTTCGTTCGCTCATTGCCGGCGTGTGCGCCGCACTGTTTGTCACGCAAGTTACGGCCGCCGAGTCGCCGCGTGAACAGCTTTCGCTCGACGCGAATTGGAAATTTCATCTCGGGGATATTCCGCTCGATTCGTTTCCCGGCGGCGAGGGCGTCCGGCTTTACGGCGCGAACCTCACGGACAGCGGCGGAAAGGCCGGACACGTCTGGGGCGCGGCGGCGCGCGGGTTTAATGACCGCAACTGGCAGGCGGTCAACCTGCCGCACGATTGGGCGGTGGCACAACCGTTCGACCCCAAGGCGGAAAAGCAGGAAGGCTACCGGCAACGTGGTATCGGATGGTATCGCCGGACGTTCAAGCTCGATCCCGCCGATCGCGGCCAGAACCTTGAGTTGCAATTCGACGGCGTAGCCACGCGTTGCACCGTGTATTTTAACGGAACCGAGGTCGCCCACAATTTCTGCGGCTACACGTCCATCTACATTGATGTCACATCCATGGCGCGATACGGCAATGACGTGAACACGATCGCCGTCCGGGTGGATGCGGACGCGATGGAAGGCTGGTGGTATGAAGGTGCTGGCATTTACCGCCATGCCTGGCTCGTGAAGCGCAGTCCGGTGCATGTCGTCACGGATGGCGTTTATGCGAACCCGGTGCGCGGCACGGATGGGAAGTGGACGATCCCGGTCGAGGTCACATTGGGCAACACAGGAACAAACGCAGCCTCGCCATCGGTGGAAGTCGGCGTGTTTGATTCCACCGGAAAGAAGATCGCCGGCGGACAGTCTGCGCCCGTGAACATTGTTCCCATGGATCAGGCCCTCGCGACCCTTTCGATTCCGGTGAAATCGCCGCAACTCTGGTCCGTGGACCGACCGAATTTGTATGAAGTGCGGACGACGGTTCTGAGCGACAACAAGCAGGTAGATGCTGTCAGCACGATGTGCGGTTTCCGCACGATTCGTTTCGATGCGAAGGAAGGGTTTTTTCTCAACGACCAGCCGCTCAAGTTGCAGGGCACGTGCAATCACCAGGATCACGCGGGCGTCGGCGTCGCCGTGCCGGATTCCATCCAGGAGTTCCGCATCCGCAAGTTGAAGGAGATGGGCGCAAATGCCTATCGCACCTCGCACAATCCGCCGTCGCGGGAGTTGCTCGAAATTTGCGATCGCCTGGGAATGTTGGTGATGGATGAGAATCGCCACTTCGACACGTCGCCGGAATACCTGCAGCAATTGGAATGGCTGGTGCGCCGCGACCGCAATCATCCCAGCGTGATCCTGTGGTCCCTGTTCAACGAGGAAGCGCTTGAAATCAACGAGGAAGGCATGGAGATGACGCGCACCATGAACGCCCTGGTGAAGCGCCTCGACAAAACGCGGCCCACCACCGGCGCGCAGAACAAGGGGCAGTTGGGCTGGGACGGCAAAGCCAACCCGAAAAACGCGGCGTGGACCATGGACGTGGTCGGCATCAATTATCAGAATTCTGATTACGACAAGATTCGCGCGGCGTATCCGGACAAGCCGATGATCAGCACGGAAGACACGTCCCAGGTCATGACGCGCGGAGAATATGCCACCGATTATTCCAAGAATATCGTGGGCGCTTACGACGACGTTTATCCGGGTTGGGACAAGTTCAGCAGCGCCCGCAATTCGTGGGAAGAGACCGTCCGGCAGCGGTCCTTTGCCGGCGGCTTTTTCTGGACGGGCTTTGATTATCGTGGCGAACCGACACCCTTTGGCTGGCCCTCCGCGAGTTCCTTCTTTGGCGCGATGGACCTCTGTGGTTTTCCGAAGACCGAGTTTTATATCCGGCAGGCGCTCTGGGTGAAAAACAAGCCGGTGCTGACGCTCGTGCCGCATTGGAACTGGCCGGGCAAGGAAGGCCAGCCGATCAAGGTGATGGCGTTGTGCAATGCCGACCGCGTGGCGCTTTCGTTGAACGGCAAGCTCATCGAGGAAAAGCCGGTGCATCCGTTCCAGATGGTGTCCTGGCAAGTCCCTTACGCTCCGGGCCGCCTGGAGGCAGTCGCGAAGAAAGATGGCCGCGAAGTCGCGCGTTACGTCGTGGAAACAACGGGTCAACCGGTGGCGTTGCGGCTCACGCCGGATCGCACCACGCTAGCCGGCGATGGCTGCGATGCCATGCCGGTGACCGTGGAAGCGCTGGACGCGGAGGGGCGGCCCGTGCCGCTGGCGCAGAACAAAGTGAACTTCACCATCGAAGGTGCGGGGAAAATTATTGGCGTCGGCAATGGTGACCCAAACTGTCACGAGCCGGAGGTGTTTCTCCCGCCGGCGCCGCGCTCAATTCCAGTGAACGGCTGGCGCTGGAAGCTGGCGAATGTTCCGGGTGACCGCAGCGTGTTGCCCGAATACGCGATTGCTTTCGACGACTCCGCCTGGAAGGAATTGAAACCCACCGACGGCAACACGATCGACAAGGAGCAAACCACGGCGATCTATCGCGCGCATGTGACGCTCACGGAGGACGACCTCAAAAACGCTGAATTGCGGCTGCGCTTTGCCGGTTGCGACGACGACGGCTGGTTCTTCGTGAACAATCAGTTCGTCGGTGAATCGCACGATTGGAGTTCGCAGCCCGTTTTCAATGCGAAGCCATTTCTCCACGTCGGCGACAACGTCATTGCCGTGGGCGTGAAAAACTCCATGGGGCAGGGCGGCCTGAAGCCTGAAGTGAACCTGGACCTCGTCGCCGAACCGAAGCCGTTGGCGTGGTCGCGCAGTCTGTTCAACGGACTGGCGCAGATTATTGTGCAATCCACCAAGGATGCGGGTGAAATCAAATTAACCGCCAGCGCCGTCGGTCTTTCATCCGCCACCATCACGGTGCAAACGCAGCCGTGCGCGCCGCGTCCAGCCGTCCCGTAAACTGGAGCCAGTCCGGTGGTGCGGGTTCAATCGTTAAAACTGACGACACGCTTTCCAAGTATACTTAGGTTATTATTTATTATGAAGCCGATTTTTCGCAGTCTGATTTTGTCATTCGTTTCCGCCGCCGCCGGTGGGCATTTATGGGCGCAAACGCTTACGGACATTGGAACTGCGGCGCCAACCCCTGGAACGAACGACATCTCCCAACTCTCGACCCAGGGCAACCAGACCTTTCCTGACGGGAAAAATTACTACACCGACAACAATCCGCCCCCCGGTCAGACCTTTACCACCGGAACCAACGCAATGAATCTCGTGTCGGTTGCCCTCAAGACGGCGGGATTGGACTCCGGCGGCGGTTACGGCACGCCCGCGAGCACGCCGACGTATTATTTGAGCATTTACTCGATGAGCGGCAGCACGGCGACATTGCTCGTAACAGTCAGCGCGCCGAATCCCGGATTCACGGACGGCGACTGGCTCCAATGGAGCGGGCTGAGCGTGCAATTGGCCACAAACACTACCTACGCGTTTTCTTTCGGCAGACAGCCATCATCTAGCGGTGGCTATGCGGCGATGGCCGTGGCCACGAACGCCTACGCCGGCGGCGAAATGGCGCTCGTTCCCATCAGCGGCGGCACGATCACCACCGGCAGCAGCCACATGTTTGACGCGGTGTTCGATCTTGGTCTGCAACCGGCGGGTACCAATATCCTCACGGACATCGGCACGGCCAATCCGGCTTCGGGACCCAATGACATATCGCAGTTGAGCACCAGCGGTAACACGCAACTGACCGGCTCCTTCAATTATTTCACCGACAATGCCACTCCGCCGGGGCAGACTTTTACCACGGGAACCAAGCCGGTCGTTTTGAATGCTCTCTCCCTCCGAACCGGCAGTTCGCCGCTGAATTCAGGCAATAGTGGTTTGGGACCGCAAGCGTATCAGCTTCGAATCTTCTCCGTGTCCGGCAGCACAGCCACCTTGGTGACCACTTACACCAGTCCGTCCACGTTTAGTTACACGGATGGCGACTGGCTGCGGTGGGCCAATCTGGCGGTGCCTTTGGCGGCCAATGCGACTTATGCCTATACTTTTTGTCGTGTCAGCAGCGGCTA
>Ga0182016_10005920_pt1 | contig 12969 bp, 11 predicted proteins | sample 712S2MmetaG_FD_120491 | JGI IMG/M metagenome (GOLD analysis project Ga0182016, IMG submission 120491) | Permafrost microbial communities from Stordalen Mire, Sweden - 712S2M metaG | ecosystem: Environmental > Terrestrial > Soil > Wetlands > Permafrost | place: Sweden: Stordalen | collected...
CAGGTCCGTCGACTGGCCGCCAATCTGAAATCCAAACGAGCCGCCCGCCATGCGGATGAAAACCGGTGCGCTCCAGCCGTGCCCGGTGCGGCAAGTGACAACGCCCTGGCCATATTGAGCGCCCACGATAAAGGCCCCCTTGATCAGCCCCGGAACTACCCCGACGCAGGTTGCCTGCTGAAGAATATTCAAGGGAATGGTGGAGTCCTTGGCGGCCATGATCTGGTCCAGGACTGTCTTGGCGGCGTCGACACGGGCCTGCAAATCCTCGCGGGAGGAAGCGGCCGAAGCAGTGCAGCTGAGCGTGAAACCGATGCAGAGGGAGGCTAGGAATTTCTTCATGTCGTGGTCCTTTCCAGTCCGCCGACCTGTTGGAGGCGCGGATGGTCTATTTACCAAAAAGTCGATGTAGATCTCGATGCCAGCAGGCACCCAGAAACAGCCTACAGCATCCGCGTCAAGACAGGGTGGCTTGCGCGCAGCTGGAGTTTGCGCCGCACTGCTGCTAACCCGCTGTCGAGGGATCAGTTGCTGAGATAGTGGCCGATGAAGACTGGATCGAACCGCGCCGAATGCGCCGCTCGGTGGGGAAGGAAAAAAGGGGGGATACCTGGCAGCACGAAGAACATGCCGCCGGGGATCCCCCTCCCCAGATCTGCGATGGTTCTAAAAAGAATTTTGCGGTGAATTGCCCAGGCGCGCTGTTCAATACTGCACAGTTTAGGGTGAAAGGGACAAATATTTAAGTTTCAAGTAAATTTAGTGCCCAAGAAGTTCGTTTCCAAGCAAAGAATTTCAGGATAATGCAGCAGCATTAGCTTTGGTTGGTGTCAACCGTACCCAGACCGTGGAGTCCGGCTCGATGTTCTTCATGTGGGGTGATAGTGGCTGCCTCAAACATTCGGATCGGTTCGCGAAAGGATGAGGGGAGACGTGTAGGGGGGATTCGCGGTCTTCGCTGAAAAGGTAAAAAAAGAGGAGTTCCCAGGCTTCATGGAAAACATGCTGCCTGGGAACTCCTTTCCCCAGATCTGCGTTGTTTCTGTAAATGAGTGTGTGGGAAAGAGGGATTTATCACAAGAGCACTTAAGGAGTGGTACACAAAGTAACCAGTTTTATTAACTAACAAGTAAATAGCCCCCGAGCTCAGTTTCCCCCTTTAACCTCCAGTTTGGAGCCAGGAGCGGCAAGGCGCCTGGTATGACTCTGCGCATCGGGAGGATCATGGGGTGTCAGCGGACGGTTCATGGCGCGCATGGTGAGTTCAATACGGTTGTCGGCGCCGGTCTTCCGCATGAGGCGGCTGATATGGGCCTTTACCGTACGCTCCTCAATGCCCAGCTGGCGCGCTATCTCACGATTCGAATGCGCCTCCATGATTAGCTCCAACACTTCCTTCTCGCGGTCGGTAAGGTGGAGCGGAGCGTTGGCGATAGCGCCATCCGGAACCTTGAGGAGACGGTCAATGAGTTTGGAGAGAATGCGGCTTGGCGCCCAGATGGAACCCGCTGCTACCACACCGATGGCCTGGCGCACCATGTCAACGTCGGCTGCCATGTCGAGATACCCCCTGGCTCCGGCGACGATCGACTCCAGGACCAGCTCGTCGTTGCCTTCTGGCCCGATCACGATGAGCCGGATTGCAGGACGTTCGCGGCGAATGGAATCCAGCAGGGCCAAGCCGGCGGCGGACGCATGCATATCGATCACCAGGCATTCGAGCTCTGCCAGGCTGAGCATCTCCTGCAAGGTTCCGCGGACAGGAACGAGGAGAGCGCTGTCATCCTCTGCCGGCTGGTCAAAGACGCTGAGCAGGCCCTCAAGCCGCATGGGCTGATCGGACACCAGACCGACATGAATTGGCTTCAGAGGACGCGCCTGCGGCATGAGCCTTCCACAACGTGCGGGTGGGAACGCTGCGCAGCGTCTGGCGTCCAGGGGCAAACATCTGCCGATGGCATCGCCTGTATTCTCGCGCCTGTTGAACCAATTCAACCCAGGTACAGCAACATGCGCCCTACAGTTTGGGCAGCACAATTCCCTGCTGGTTCTGATACTTGCCCTTGCGGTCGGCATAGCTGACTTCGCAGGGTTCGTTGGAGCGGAAGAACAGAATCTGGCACAGCCCTTCGTTGGCGTAAACCTTGGCCGGTAGGGGGGTGGTGTTGGAGATTTCGAGAGTTACAAATCCCTCCCACTCCGGCTCGAATGGCGTCACGTTCACAATGATTCCGCAACGCGCATAGGTCGATTTTCCAACGCAGATCGTAAGTACATCCCTGGGAATACGAAAATATTCAATGGAACGGGCCAATGCAAACGAATTGGGCGGCACAATCACCGAGTCAGCCTGGACCGAGACAAAAGACCGCTCGTCGAAGGCTTTCGGATCGATAATGGCGCTGTTGACATTGGTAAAAATCTTGAATTCGTCGGAGACCCTGAGGTCATAGCCATACGAGGAGAGGCCGTAAGAGATAACGCCTTCGCGCACCTGTTTTTCGCTGAAGGGCTCGATCATGCGGTGGTTGATCGCCTGCTCCCTGATCCAACGGTCACTCTGAATCGACATGCAACTCCTGAGCTGGACATATTCTTCCCGTCCAGCCAAAAACTATTCTTGATGGCGGAAGCTTTTCTTCATGATTTTACGAAACGCCGCCGGACTATGACAATGGCGCCTGTGGAATTCGAAGTGAAAAGTGGCCTTTGTCCCAAGCGAGATCAAGGAATGTTCGATTGATGAACAGAAAAAAGCGTAAAATGCCCCATCCTTTATTCCCTAATTGCGGCAAAACCTGTAGCATCAACGACGTAAGAGTGGTAGATTCTTCTCAAGTCGCCCCAGCGAGGTTACTCCTTTGATTAAACAGGACATCGTCCATCACGTAATCGAGCGCACCGGCCTGCCGCGCACCAAGGCGGAGGCTGCGGTGGATACGGTCTTTGAGGGTCTGAAGCAGGCCCTGGCCGCCGGCGAGCGCATCGAACTGCGCGGATTTGGCGTATTCAGCGTTCGCGCCCGCAAAACCGGTATCGGCCGCAATCCCCGCACCGGAACCGAAGTCAGCATAACCCCAGGCAAGGCCGTCCGTTTCAAACCGGGCAAGGAGCTCCATGCGCTGGACAACGGCACCGCGCCGCACAGTTGAACAGGAACCAAGTGATACTTCCTGATCATTCGGCCTTTCAGGCCCCCGGATGAGCGCGGGGCGATATGAGCAGTCTGGGCTCAGTTCTTCCGGGATGGCTCAGGCTGCCACAGCCTCCCAAAAGCTTAAGTCGACCGAAAAGCTTTTATCGAGAGGTCCGGTGCGCTCAACCTTCCGGGAGTATGGCCTTCCATTGCTTCTGCTGTGCGCCAGCGTAGTCACTACGACCGCCAACGGCGCGCGGTTCATGCAGAATTTTGTCGATGGGATGCCCCCCGTGGTCCGTGACAGCGACCTGTGGCCCTGGGGATGGCTTGCGGACCATCCTGAAATGTTCAAAACAGGGTGGGCCTTCTCTGCTTCCCTGCTTGGCATTCTCCTCATCCACGAGTTCGGCCACTACTTCGCCTGTCGTTGGCACAAGATTCGTTCCACTCTGCCTTGGGTGCTCCCCGCGCCTACGCTCAGCGGTACAGCCGGGGCAATCATCCAGATCCGCAATCGCATACCCAACCGCGACGCTCTCATGGATGTCGGCATTTACGGCCCGCTCGCGGGGTACATAGCCTCCGCAGTGACTGTGGCCATGGGTTTCGCGCTCAGCTTCCATGCCGCCGCGAATTCTCCCGACGCCATCGTCGTATTTGGCGCCGAGCCGCTCTCCATCAGGCTGATCCACGCTCTTCTCGTCCTATGGGACCCGGGGACGCCGTCGTTCGAGCATATCGCGCCCCACCCGGTTCTCGTTGCAGGCTGGATCGGCCTGTTCATTACTTCGCTGAACCTGATTCCCGGAGGGCAACTCGACGGGGGGCATATTCTCTACGCCATTTCCCCCAAAGCGCACAATATTTTTACGAATTTCCTGCCCATCGCGCTCTTCCTCATGGGAACGGTTTACTGGGTCGGATGGCTGCTATGGGGAATCATCCTGATGGTCCCAGCCATGCGCCATCCCAAGGTTGCAGTCGAGCAGGAGCTGAGCCGCGGACGCCTGGTTCTGGGTGTCATCGGGTTGGCAATATTTCTGCTAACGTTCACACCGACGCCGTTCTACGACAACTCGCTGATGCACTTCTTCCAGCACGATCCGTTCCGGACGGCGCAGTAGAAAAGGCAAGGGGGGAATTCGCGATAAGGCATTCAAAACAATTGTGGCTCAAATGGAATACGATACGGACATGGCCGCCAGTGCGGTTGCGCGCGCCCGTTTCAGCGGTTTAGAAGGAGGGTTTCTCGATGAGCGAGATGGCCCTTTTCGAAGAACGTCCGGTGCGCAGGGTTTTTCACCATGAGGAATGGTGGTTTGTACTCTCCGATATTGTCAGCGCACTGACGAACTCACCCGCGCCCTCCGATTACCTGAAAAAGCTGCGCCGCCGCGACCCCTCGCTAGCCGACGCGTTGAAAGGGGGGGGACAGTTTGTCCCCCCCCTGGCGCTTCCCTTTGAAACAGAGGGGGGAGTGCAAAAGCTCCAGTGCTGGAACGTCGCTGGAATTCTCCGGCTGATCCAGTCCATTCCATCCCCCAAGGCGGAGCCGTTCAAGCTTTGGCTTGCGAAGGTTGGCTACGAGCGCCTCCAAGAGATCGCCGATCCGGCCCTGGGGCTGGAGCGAACCAGGGAAAACTGGCGTAAGCTAGGCCGCAGCGACAAGTGGATTACTCAACGCATGACCGGACAGGAAACGCGTAACAAGCTGACGGACTATTGGGCCAGTCACGAGATAAAGCGGGGAGAGGAATTCGCCATTCTCACAAATCTCATTCACGAGGAATGGTCCGGCGTTTCGGTTAAAGAGCATAAAGACCTGAAAGGGCTTGAAAGCCAGAATCTTCGCGATCCCATGAGCGAGGCCGAACTGATCTTCACGGCACTGGCCGAGCTTTCCACCCGTCAAATCGCGGAGACGAAGACGGCGGCCGGCCTGCCTGCCAACAAGAAGGCCGCAAAGGCGGGTGGCGGGATTGCCCATCGCGCTCGAGTCGAGTTGGAGAGCAAGACCGGCCGCAAAGTCGTCACTGGCGAGAATTATCTTGCGCCGTCGAAATCGAAAAAGGAACTCAAGCCAGCGCGATGATCGCTACTTCTTTTTCCAATCCACTCCGGGACGAGCCACAGCGTACATTTCGGCGCCTATCTGGTCGAACAGAGCGCGCGGGTCTTTGTCGACCAGGTAGAGATCGAAGTGGGTGCGATCGGGAATGTAGGTGAAGTGCGGCTCCGCACCCAGGCGGTTGAGAACGGCTTCGAATTTGTGGGCCGCACCGTCGAGATAGAAGGTATCGGCTGTCCCGACAAAGAGGTGAATGCGTCCCTTGAGGCTGGCTCCGCGCTCCGCCCAGCGGGATTCAACAATGTGCGCGAGGTCGTAGCGATCGTGCCAGTAGGCGACAACTTCCGGATGAACATCGCCGGTCTGGTGGTCGAACATTTGTTCCGGCGCACCGCTGTTGCCCTTGGGAGAAAAGACCCAGTCGAACGACGATACCTGTCCGCCGTACGGACCCAAAACATCTTCCATGCGGGTGAACTCTTCGAAAGTCGCAATCACCTTTCCCTTATCGCGAAAGATGGGAACTGGCGAGCCATCGGCATGGCGGAACATGTTTGCGTTGGCGGCGTAGAGGTCGGGGCCAGTGAAGTCGTGGAAGTCGCTGGGATCGGGCGATGTGGACCACGTGCCGCCGAAGATGTTGGGGTAATTCACTTGCAGTTGCAACGTTGCCCATCCGCCGCTGGAGTGGCCATTGAGCAGGCGCCCTGAGGGGCGCGCGTCCATGCGGTACTTCTTTTCCAGATGGGGAATGAACTCGGTTGTGAGCGCGGCGCCCCACGGACCGTTGTTGGGCGAGTCGGCGAACTCGTGCGTACCTTGAGCGCAGGATTCGTCGAGCATGACCCAGATCATGGGTGGCATTTTGCCGGTTTGCATACGGTCTCGAATCGACATGCCGGACACCAGGGCGCCGTCAATATCGCCGCCAAACCCATGCGTCCAGTAGGCGGTGGGATATTTCTCGGAGCCATGCTCGTCGTACCCCGGGGGCAGGACAACGACAGCCTTGATGCTCACCGGATGCCCCCAGAAGCGGGTGAGGATGGGGCTCTCAAACTCTTCGAGTTCCGCAATCCCGGGTTTGAGTTGCGCCTTCGCAGCGGCGACCATCGCTACGCGCCTGGGGTTTGCCTCCGCATGGTGATCGAGCGTGAGAACAGGCTCTGCGCCGCTGCCGGGAGTCCATGCGGCAAGGGTGAGAACTGGGCTTATCCAGTCCTGCGGCGCGCGACCGCCGTAGTTGTAGGTATGGTCCACGTCGAGCACTGCCTGGGCTTCGTAGTTGCCGGCGGGCAATGCGGAAAATGGTTTTGGGAATGCCAATTCATCGGCGTCGAATTCGATGGCTGCGCCGGGAGCGAGATCATGCACTTCACGCGCGGCTACCCAGGTCTCCGATGGGCGAAATTCGCTGGTCTCGACCTCCTTGTCGCCCGAGCCCTGCTTCAGGAAGACGATGAGGCGTCCACTGACAGGCGCGGAGAGGGACGGAGCAACCTGAACGTGAAAGAAGACGTGGACTGGAGGCGCGTTTTGCCCGTACAACTGTGCCGCCGCGGCAACCGCGGAGATGAGCAAGATAAATATCGAAAATCGGAGAGGTCTTTTGATCGGTGAAAACTGCATTCAATGCCCTCCTCGGCAAACAGTCTGTTGATTGGAAGAACTTTTCGAGTCTATCCGGGGCGCGCTGGGCCGCGCCAGAAAAAAGTTGATTTGCCGGTTGAAAGGATGCCGGCATTCACATCAGCCTTAGTGCGTCCACATCGACCACGAGATTGCGGCGCGGGATGTTGGCCGTATCCGCGTGCGCCAGCATCGCCCGCAACGCCGCATTCAGCGCTTTACGCGAGCCTGCCTTCAGAATGAGGTGAAAGCGGTATGTGCCCTTGATGCGTGCAATAGGCGCAGTGCATGGCCCGAGCACGCGAACGCCTTCAGGTGCATTCTTCTGAAACCACTTACCAATCTCGCTCGACCAGGCCACAGCTTCTTCCAGCTTTTGCGATTGCACCAGCACATTGGCCAGCACGCCAAAGGGCGGATAATGCATCCATCGCCGGAACTTCAGCTCGCGATCGACGAAGCTGGTGTAGTCATGCTTGCTCGCGGCAAGAATCGCGTAGTGGTCGGGATAATACGTCTGCACGACGACGCGCCCTTGCAGATCGCCGCGGCCAGCGCGCCCTGAAACCTGCGTCATCAGTTGAAATACCCGCTCTGCCGCGCGAAAGTCTGGCATCGACAGCGAGTGATCGCAACCCACAACGCCGACCAACGTGATGCCATGGATATCGTGTCCCTTGGCGATCATCTGCGTGCCAACGAGTAGATTGATTTCACCGGAATGCAGCCGCGCCAGAAGCCGTTCGAGGTCGTATCGTCCGCGCACAGTATCGCGATCCATGCGGCCTATGCGCGCGCCGGGAAAGATTTCTCCCAATCGTTCTTCGCCTTGTTGCGAGCCGGCGCCGAGGTAGTAAAGATGCTCGCTGTCGCACTTTGGGCAGCGAGCGGGAACTGTACGCCGATAGCCGCAATAGTGGCACTCGAGCCGTTGGCCTTCCTTGGCCTGGCCGGCATCTTCCGCCGGTGGCTTATGGTGCGTGAGGGAGATGGCGCAGTTCTGGCATTCGAGCTTTTCTCCGCAAGCGCGGCAGATGACTGCGAACGAATATCCGCGGCGGTTTAACAGAATCAAAGCCTGCTCGCCGCGATCCAATGCCTGCTGGGTTTGTTCTATCAATGCGCGCGAGAAGAGCTGATCCCGGCCTGTCTCCTGAAACTCCCTGCGCATGTCGATGAGCTCGACTTCAGGCAGCGGCCGATTCATCACGCGGTCGCGGATTTCGATGCGCGCGTACTTGCCTTGCTTCCCGTTTTGCGAAATGGTGTTCTGCCAGCTTTCCAGCGAAGGTGTGGCGGAACCCAGGACAACTACCGCGCCCTCCAGTTTGGCGCGCACCACGGCCACATCGCGAGCGTTGTAGCGCGGCGTTTCTTCCTGCTTGTAACTTTGGTCGTGTTCCTCATCGACAAGAATCAAACCGAGATTCGGCGCAGGCGCAAAGATTGCCGACCGCGTTCCCACTACGATAGGCGCGTCGCCACAGCGAATCCGCCGCCACTGCTCGCTGCGCTCCTCGGGTGTCAGCGCGGAGTGCAGCAGAGCTACCCTTTGTCCGAAGGCCTGGTCCAGCAGTCCCGCCGTTTGTGGTGTCAGCCCGATCTCCGGCACCAGCAAAATGGACGACAGCCCACGATCTAATGCCCTCTGCATCGCCGCCAGATACACTGCGGTCTTCCCTGAGCCTGTCACCCCGTGGAGCAAGAATGTGTGGAAGGCTCCGAGCGCGGTAGCAATCGAAGCCAGCGCCTCCGTCTGCGGCTCGTTCAACCTAATGACTGCGGCATCGGGAACAATTCCCCCCAGCCGAAATGCCGCCGGACGATCGTCGATGCGCACCAGCCCCCGTCGCACAAGGGTTTGCAGCGTCGATGACGGCAGATCGCGCGCCCTCAATTCAACCAGCGGCAATTCTCCGCCGCATGCCGCGAGCTCGGCCAGAATCGCCTGCTGCTTTGGCGTCAATGCCGGGAGCCGTGCCTCCGGAATCAGCACCGCGAACCTCTCTGTTCGTCGCGCATCTCTCTCGACCGCTGTCGTCTCTCGGGCGATCCATTTTTTGCGGACGAGCGCGGCCAACACTTGCAACGTGGCCGACGTCGATGTCCGGAGTGTGGAGACTTTCACCGGCTCGCCTGAAGCCAACCGCGCAAGGACCCGGTGCTCCAAGTCCTGCTCTTCCGGCGATAATTTCGCACGCCGCTTTGTGCCGGACTTCTGCGCCGGCGTCCTTCCTGCGGGGTTTCCGGGTTCCCTGTCGAGGCAATCCGCGAGAACATCGCGCCCGAGATCGGTAATCCGGTAATAAACCGTTCGCCGCACCTCGGCCATGAGCGGCAACATTCCCCGAAGCACTTCGCCCAGAGGAGCCAGGTAGTACTGCGCCATCCACTCGGCCAAACTGAGCAACTGCTCACTCAATAAAGGTCGATCGTCCAGAACGGCCTCAAGAAAGCGCACTTCAAACTCCGTCGGAGAGGGCACGCCCACAGCAGTGACTACTCCGATGAGCTTCTCTTTATTGAACGGAACAACCACCCGCGCGCCTCGCTGCGGAAGCTGGCCCTCGTGAAACGCGTAGGTGAACACGCGGTCCAGCGGAACAGGCAACGCGACCTCGCAGCAATCTGGCATGGCAGGCAACATTCAGTGTAGGGGATGGGGCAAACCGTGGGTTGCCTGTGAATATCCTCGAATATCGATTTACCAAGCAGGTCAGAGGCAGGCCAAACGCATTACAATTCATTGCTGATGACACCCAAAGCCGATTCCACCAATCCTCCCGTTCCGCTTGCACCGATAACCGCTTCTTCTCACCCGATCACCATGACCATCGACATTGGCGGCTCCGGCCTGAAAGCCATGCTGCTGGATGCCAAGGGCAGACCCGTAAGCGAACGCCAGCGCGTGGTGACACCCGAGGTGCCAACTCCCGACGCCGTGCTCAAGAGCCTGGATGAATTGCGCAAATTAATGGGCCAATTCGATCGGGTCTCGGTTGGTTTTCCGGGAGTAGTCAAGCATGGCTGCACATTTGGCGCATTTAACCTTCATCCCTTGTGGGCGGGTGGATTTCCTCTGCAGGAGGAGCTGGAAAAGCGCTGGAAGAAGCCGGCACGCGTGGGTAACGACGCCGATGTTGCCGGCTACGGCGCCATCAAGGGGCACGGTGTGGAACTGGTGTTGACGCTGGGAACAGGTCTGGGCGGGGCACTATTCACCAACGGCCATCTCTGCCCTGGGCTCGAAATCGGCCACGCTATCTGGCGCAAGAAGGGCATGACCTACGAGGACTACATCGGCCGCCGCGGCCTGGACAAGTTCGGGAAGAAAGAGTGGAACAAGTTTGTTCAGGAGGCCATAAAGGATACCGAAGCCCTCTTTAATTGGGATCACCTCTATCTTGGCGGCGGGAATACCAAGAAGCTCGATTTTTTGCCGCCGAAGAATGTGGAGATTGTGTCCAACGAGAGTGGGCTTCTGGGTGGCGTCTACCTTTGGAAGGACCAGGCGTAGCGAACCGCCCCAAAATGCTCCGTGCCCCATCCATTCGCCTTTTTTCCAGCGAATGGGTGGGAGACCACGACACTCAACCAGCGCGTTCTCAGTGATGAAACCCAGCCCCCTCGGGCGACGCCTTGAAGCCAGGCTGTGTAGCAAACCAGTCGAGATGACGCCGGATATCGCGGACCATCATTCCGGCTAAATCATGCGTGAAACCGTTGCGGATGACTGCACGCTGAAGGATCAGATCTCCGCGATTGGCAGGCATTCTGTAGGACGGCACCTGCCAGCCGCGATCCCGCAGCCTGTCAGACAGATCGTAAAGCGACCAGTTGGATGCCGATGGGTCCTTCAAGGTCCACGCAATCACAGGCAGATCATGTCCTGTCGAAAGCATCTCGAATGGACCTAACGCAGCAATCTCCCTGGCAAGCTCGATTGCCACTTCACGGCAGGCTTCGTGGATGGCGCGATAGCCGGAGCGGCCGAGACGGATTAGGTTGTAATACTGGGCAACAATCTGGCTCGCGGGGCGGGAGAAATTAATGGCCAGGGTGGGCATGGCGCCGCCGAGATAATCAACGTTGAAGATCAGGTCGGGATCGAGATCGGAAAGCTCGCGCCAGACGATCCAGCCGACACCCGGATAGACGAGACCGTATTTGTGACCGGACGTGTTGATGGATTTCACGCGTGGCAGGCGAAAGTCCCAGAGTAATTCCGGCTGCAAAAATGGGGCGACAAAACCGCCGCTGGCGCCATCCACGTGGATGGGAATGTCGAGGCCGGTTTTCTCCTGAATCTGGTCAAGGGCGTTGCTGAGTCCCAAAACATCTTCGTAGTGGCCGGTAAACGTACTACCCAGGACGGACACTACGCCTATGGTATTTTCGTCGCAAGCTGCGGCGGCGCGCTCCGGGCTGGTGACGACTTCGTCCCCTTCCAGCGGCACTTCACGGGCCTCGACATCCCAATAGCGGCAGAACTTGTGCCAGCAAACCTGCGTGTTGCTGCCCATGACGAGGTTCGGCTTGTCAGTCGATTTGCTCAGTTTGCGCATTTTCTGACGCCAACGCCACTTGAGGGCCAGACCGCCCAGCATGCAGGCCTCGCTCGATCCAATCGTCGAGGTGCCGATGGTGGTCTCCGGGCTGGGCGCGTTCCACAATTGAGCCAGCATGTGAACGCAGCGCATCTCGAGTTCGGCGGTCTGTGGGTACTCATCCTTGTCGATCATGTTCTTGTCGAACGTTTCGGCCATCAGGCGGTGCGCCTCGGGCTCCATCCACGTGCTGCAAAATGTAGCGAGATTGAAGCGCGAACTGCCGTCGAGGATCAACTCATCGTGGATGAGGTTGTAGGCCGTGTTGGGCGCCATACCCTGCTCGGGGATAGCGTGGCGCGGCGTAGGCCCGAGCAGCGAGTGGCGCGCGTACATGGGGCGAACCTGGTCGGCGCTGTAATGCTTGCGGCCGGGCTTGAGGGTGGGGACATTGGCGCTCATGGGTGAGGATTCCTCCGGAGTCACCATGGTAGCCGGGGAAGCCAGATCCGTAAATCAACAGATTGAGAAGCGTGACACTAAGGAGACCAAATGCGACAAAGGCACCATTAAAGACGATGTTTTGAAAGGGCACGGCTTGAGCCGTGCCACCACCGCCCGAAAAAGACCGTGGGCTTTAGCCCCTGAGGGAATCCCTCTCAATCTGAAGCACCTCTCTGAACCAAAGCCGCTTATCGACGCCTTCTTTTTGTGAGATGATCTTGGCATGTCTCCAGAGAACGAGGCCAGCAATATCGCGTCATGGGGATTAGCCCTTGGATTCATCGAGGAGTACCCAGAGAATTCCCACTGGTCTCCTTGGAAGAAGCTCGCCCGACGTCTTATTCATGAAGGCGTTGTGCTTGGCCTGAACCGATATTTCCGAGCGGGAATGAGCATGTCCCACATTATCTTTTCAACTCTCGACCACAATGGCCTCCGAGGCGAGCACCGCGTGACCATTGAGATTCGTTCAGAGGGCAAATTTCGCGTCGCCTACGGCACGACAAATCTTTGGTTTGGCTCTCCCGAGCTCGAGTACACGCTCCAGTATGAAGATGCGTTCCCCACCTTTCGCCGCTTTCTAAACCAGCTTTGGACCGAAACAGTCGCAGAAGCTCTTCCCGACGAACTACGCGGGTTCTCCGCGCCGGTGCTGACACGAATGACGGAATAGGCAAAGCCGCTCAGCCCTTTGTCGGCGCCTTCAGCCCCAACTCCCGCATAGCAATCTGCAAGTCGGCCCAGGCTTCTTTCTTCTGCCTCGGATCGCGAAGTAGATACGCGGGGTGATAGGTAACGATCAGTTGCATGCCTCGGTAGGCATGTACACGGCCTCGAAGGCCGGCCAATGGCTGCCGCTGGCCTAACAGATAAGTCGCCGCAGTAGCACCCAACGCAACAAGCACCTGCGGCCTCACCACATCGATCTGGCGGAAGAGAAACGGCGAGCATGTGTTGCCCTCGTCCGGCTCCGGTGTGCGATTGCCCGGCGGCCTGCACTTCACCACGTTGGCGATATAGACTTCCTCGCGCTTCAGTCCCATCGCAGTAATCATGTTGTTGAGCAACTGCCCCGCCTTGCC
>Ga0182016_10005923_pt1 | contig 12967 bp, 7 predicted proteins | sample 712S2MmetaG_FD_120491 | JGI IMG/M metagenome (GOLD analysis project Ga0182016, IMG submission 120491) | Permafrost microbial communities from Stordalen Mire, Sweden - 712S2M metaG | ecosystem: Environmental > Terrestrial > Soil > Wetlands > Permafrost | place: Sweden: Stordalen | collected...
CGATCATCAACCAGATCAACGACATCTCCAACAGCATCGCTTCGGCAGTCGAAGAGCAAACTGCGACTACCAATGAAATCGGCCACAGCGTTGCCGAAGCAGCCAAGGGAGTGGGCGACATCTCCAAGAACATTGGCGGTGTAGCCCTGGCGGCGAAGAACACCACCCAGGGTGCCAGCGATACGCAGAAGGCATCGCTGGAGTTGAGCCACATGGCGGCCCAGCTTCAGAAGGTCGTTTCGAGGTTCACATTCTGATCGACTCCAATGCATGGACGCGGCCGGGGGAATGGTAGGAATCTCCCCGGCCGCGTCCCATTGTTCAACTAACGATTGCGGGTGAATCGATGGCCAAAGCACTTGTAGTGGATGACTCAAAGACCATTCGAACAATTCTCGCCAGGACCTTGAAAGAAATTGGGTTCGAGGTTCTCGAGGCGGCCAACGGAAGAGAGGCCCTGGAGGTGATCGAAGCCGAGAAGACAACCGTGCCTCTGATTCTTCTGGATTGGGACATGCCCGAGATGAATGGGCTGGATCTGCTCAAGCGGTTGCGCGAGACTCCGGAATTTTCCTCGATGGTGGTTGTCATGGTCACCGCTCAAAACGATCTGGACCACATCGGAGAGGCCCTGGAGGCGGGTGCCAACGAGTACGTAATGAAGCCGTTCACCAAGGACGTGCTCGTGGGAAAACTTGAGCTTACAGGAATCCAGCTTTGAGGAGTGCGACATGGCCGGGGTAAACAGGCGCTTGCTGCAAACAGGAGAGCGGATTCGTGTGTTGGTTGTGGACGACTCGGTCGTCATTCGCCGCCTGGTCACGCACGCTCTGGAGCATGATCCGGATCTTGAGGTTGTCGGGGCGGCGGCAAACGGCTCGATCGCACTGCAACGGATTCCACAGTTCAATCCCGACGTTCTCACGTTGGATATAGAGATGCCGGAGATGGATGGCCTGGAGACGTTACGGCGCGTTCGGCGCGACTTTCCCCATGTGCGAGTCATCATGTTCAGCACGCTCACCGAGCGCGGCGCGGCAGTAACTCTGGAAGCGTTGGCTCTGGGGGCCGATGACTATGTGACCAAGGCCTCCAATCAAGGGTCGCTCGATGTGTCGATGAACCACCTGCGAGAAGAGCTGATCCCGAAGATCAAACAGTTCTTCCACTTGCCGGGAAAGAGCCGCGCCGCAACCTGGCTGGAAGCAGCGCAGGCCCCAGTTGTAGTGCCGCTCTTGCAAGCGATACCCGCCGCGCCCATCACGAAGATGCGCCCCAAAGTAGTGGTGATCGGAGTTTCGACGGGGGGACCCACCGCCCTGGCTACGATTTTGCCGCATCTCCCTGCAGGGTTTCCCCTGCCTATTCTAGTGGTGCAGCACATGCCAGCTCTCTTCACCCGCTTACTCGCCGAGCGTCTCTGCACTACCTGTCGGTTGCCTGTGAAAGAGGCGAGCCAGGGCGACCGGGTGGATGCCGGCAGGATTTTGATTGCCCCCGGGGACTTTCACCTGAGGGTGGCTTCAAGAGGCGGCGAAGTGCAAGCGAATCTGGATCAGTCGCCGCCTCAGAACTTCTGTCGCCCCGCTGTCGATGCGCTCTTTTCCTCAATCGCCGATGTGTATGGCGGCGCAGTCATCGCCGTCATTCTGACTGGCATGGGACATGACGGATTACGCGGAGTGGAGCTCTTGAAGGCACGGGGAGCGAGCATCCTGGCACAGAATGAGGCTTCAAGTGTTGTCTGGGGTATGCCCGGTGCGGTGGTGAATGCGGGTCTCGCGGACTGTGTGTTGCCACTCGATCTGGTGGTGCCGGAGATAGTACGCAGAGCGGACTGAATTTTGGGGTGAATTGAGTGCAAAGTCAGGCGTCAGTCGCGGAGATCCGCCCGGAGAACTACAGGTTTCTTCAGGAGCACGTCTATTCCCAGGTGGGCATCGTGCTCGAAGAGGACAAACACTACCTCTTCGAATGCCGCCTTGCGCCGATCGTCCGGCAACTTGGCCTCAACACCATTGACGACTTGTGTACTTTCCTCAAGGGCAATTGCCAGACAGAAGTTGGCCGCCAGGTGGTAGAGGCGATGACGACCAACGAAACGTACTTCTTCCGCGATCCCGCGCAGTATGAAGCCATACGGAGCGTCCTGCTGCCGAGGTTAATGGAAGAGCGCCAGCAAACGAAGAAATTACGTTTTTGGTCCGCTGCGGCATCTACTGGGCAAGAAGCTTACAGCTTAGCCATGCTTCTCATTGCCCAGGGGTTGAGCGACTGGGACGTTCGGATCCTGGGCACTGACTTTTCCTCTCAGGTCTTAGAGCGAGCCCGGTCCGGAAAATATCAGCAGATCGAAGTGAACAGAGGTCTGCCGGCGAGTCTGCTGGTGAAGCACTTCCGCCAGTCGGGCACGGAGTGGCAGTTGAGCGAACCGGTGCGCCGGATGGTGAGCTTTGAAACCATTGATCTTCGCAACAGCATGCATGGTCTGGGGCCTTTCGACCTGGTATTCTGTCGCAATGTCATGATCTATTTCGACGCCGGAACAAAGAAAAGCATCCTCGAGGAACTCCACCGCACCATGTTTGGAGGCGCATGGCTCCTGCTTGGGGGTGTTGAGACCGCATTCGGCGTAGACGAGTGGTTCGAAAGACAAACAGTGCAGAATGCAACCGTCTATGTGGCTCGCTGATGCGAGGAAAGGCGTCTGCTCGCGATTTGATTTGGCGGGAACGGAGGGCGGCGCCGGGAGGTACTTAGGGCGTAAACCACGTGATCCGAACATTCGTTGTGAAATCGCTTTGCGCTCCGAGCTTGTACAGCGGAGCCTTCCAGCTTTCGTATTGAGCCATACCTTGTATCTCGAAGTCCTTCATGATCCGTTTCCGCAAGAAGAGTTCGTACGCGTTCTGAGTAGTACCTCCCGGAATGAACTTATTAGATGCCTTCGCATTCCGATATGTCAGACTAACCTCTTCCAGCGGGGATAAGTGGTATGTTAACCAAGCCTGCCCGCCCTTGCCCTGCCGTCCCACCCAGTCACCAACTAAGAATCCCTTATTCGTCGGACCTTGCCGTTGAATGGTCTCGAAATAAAGAAATTTACCCCCGTCAATAGACGAACTGACAGTGTCAGTGCTTGCTCCCTCCAATCTCAGGTCAACGTGTTCGATGGCGGGCAAGTGCGACAGATAGATTCCGGGATGGACCCCTGAGCGACGAGGCGCGCTGATTGGGCTTACATCGTCGTGCACCAGTGAATCCGTATAAAGAGTTATCCAGTGACGCAGAAAGGGAAGCCGATAGCTGAAATCGAAAGTGCCGAAACGCGCCCCAGGGTCATTGGAAGAGGACTTTTCGGCGGCTGAAACGTTCTGAAAACTGAAGAAGCTTTTCAGAAACGTGTGGATCGTAATCGGTTCGTGTCCCTCTCCGCCCCATATTATCAATCGATCAAATCCGAACTCCAGGTCTTTCGTCGGCTTAAAACTAATCTTCTCCATATGGACCCATGGATCATTGGGGTAGGTGTGCCCCTTAAGGCTGCCTACAAAAAAGTCATAGCGAAAAGGGCCTGTAATTCGCGAAAGCAACGGAATACGGAACGGCTCAACTTTGTCGATCTGGAATGCGTAGATGTTCTCCGCGTTGTTGCTCCAAAGCATGGAGGCGCCTCGATCCGGGGCGAGCCAATGATCGTTCTTTCCGAAGGAAAACTCATGCCCCGCGAGGTGATACGAGAGACTCGCCTCTACAACGCGGAAGAAGTTTGCTGAATCAATCGGCCCTTCAGGAATTGTGTCCTGCAATGGATTGGTGGCAAACGGAATGCCATCGATGTTATTCGACAGAAATGCCGCCAGTGTCGGGGAGTAACCTGCAGCTGTCGGCGCATTCTGATATTCACCGCGAAAGTACAGTGAAAAACGTCCCGCCTCGGCACGGGTACTCGCACCCGTGTAACTGTTGAAGCCATTTTCGTACGGGCGGCCGTAGTCATTGATAATGGATTGGCCCAGATGAAAGCTGTCTCGCAAAGGTACTCCACCAATGCCTCGCAGATCGGTGTACACACTCTCCAGACGAACCTTCGGTTGAAATTGTGGGCTGGTCTGATCGAGATCTAATTGCAATTCCCGAAGTACTGCAGAATAGATGGCGCGAGCCTCGTCATTGTTACTGTCAGTCTCGATTTGTTCTGCGCTGCGCTCGAGAATATGCGCGATGCTAAGCCGGGTCCACGGACGGATGCCGAAGAACGCGCTGTCCGCGTAGCCCAATGCGTACAGCCTGTCCATCGCTGGGTAGATCCAGCTATCCATAGGCACGTAGGTTGAACCACGCGGGTCGGCGCCGACTTCGATAGTATCGGTGTCAACGTCAAGCCGAGGGCTCTGCGGGCTGTTTTTCTGTGCGTGAAGTGCGCACCAAAACCCGCTGTACATCAACAACGTGAAGACGACAAGAGAATATTTCATCCGTAGGTGGACTCCCTCAAGAATATGCCTTGAGTTACTTCGAGCGCTAACTCTGCGAATCACTCCGTAAAGCCAGACTCGTTCTGCATCGTCAGGCGAAATCCGTGTTGGTTTTGGCTGTGTTCGGCCTTGGTACGTAGCGCCCCATTATACCCCCCTGCTGAGACCTCGCCGGCAACTTCGCCGTGCACTCACCGCATGTCTTCGAGCGGCTCCAAAGATAGAATTATCAAAAAAACCGCCCGACGATGAAGCCAGAATCCATTCCAGGCAAATTGGATCTACCAAGAGGCTACGACGGGCAATGAAAGCTTTTAAATCTCGCCATAGAAATGCTAAGCATTCATGGCCGAACTTAACTTGCTGGCAGACAAGCTGTTTGACGACGGCCGACAGGGAGGCAGATCAGCTGGAAATCGGAGTCGATCGTGTGCCTCCCGAATCAGCCTAGCGCACCCGCACGCACGTCAAGACGGAACCGCTGGGAGTAATTATCGGATGAATGAGCGGTAGTTGTGATTCTATTGCCTCGCCGCCCTTCTTCGAGTAAACTGGACCCTAGTCGCGTGAGCGTGCCTGGCTTCGGCCCTTGCGCGTTTGCTCTTCTGCGACGACAGTGCTCTCTCGGTAAATCCGAGCTCCACTTCTAGAAAGAACGGTTCTTTGAAAAGCCAAGCTCGCCAACAGGTCAGAATGGCCCGTACAAATTTCAGGTATCAGTTTTACTAGCTTGAAACTGAACTTCCCCTTTACTCTAGGTTTTATGAATGGAAAACATTGTGATAATGGTCACACCGAGGTATACCGTCGCATATCCCGTGTCTGGATGATGAAGAGCAATTGTGAATCTCGTCGTGCTCCGCGTCCTTGCGGGTTACTCTGGGTAGCCTTGACTTTAGCTATTGCTTCATCTACGTGTGCTCTTTATGCTCAATGTCCTGCCGTGGGTGTCTCCGATTTGGTTGGCCGCTCCGGTCTTTCTGTTACTTCTTCGCAGTCGAAAGTCTTTCCTGGGTCGGAAGACATGGAGGAATACCCACATCAGGAATCGCCGAACTCGGGCAACTTCAACGAAGGTCGGACCGGCGAGGGCTGTCCTACTGTCGGAGATTTCAACCATACACGAAGAGCCCAGCATCCCTCCGTGTTGACTCATGCTTTAGCTTGGACTCAGGCTCTCTGAGACGTCGATACCCGCCGGTAGAAGCTACCGTGCTTACGCATTAGGAAATGAGAACACAGAAGTTATCACAGGTGGCGTGCATGACTAAAATCTGAAGTGTCGTCGCTGTAATTGTATGCGCGAGACTTAGAGGTGAGGCGGCGATAAGCGGTTAGCGCTGCGGAAAGGAGCTATATTGTTGAATGCTCTTGATGGTAGCCTCTTAAGCGAAGATAGGCTCAATTCTCGCCTTAGTCACACCACAGCATTTGCCTACAGCGGATAGCTGGCTAACAGGCGTTGGCGATATCAAGCCCATTTACTGAGGACTGGTGTGACCTATCTGCAGATGTGACTGCGGCTCGATCTTAGTAGAGTTGGAACAGAAAAAGTTCCACAGTTTTCTAACTGTTTAGGAGAGAGTTCCAAAATGGAAGGTTGTGCTCCTGCGTTGACCTAATCTGATCTTCATGGTTGTCGTCCAACGTGAAATGGCTTTTTTGACTACGAAGTCTATTGACTCTATACTGCTTGCAATACGAAAATCTGAGGGTCCCAGTATTGGCGTGGGGGGGGAAGGTTTCTGTTGGAACACGAATCCTGTCTTTCTGATATTGTTCATCTCAGTGATTTGTCTTCTTACGTTTCTCCTTGTGAATGCACTTGGCCAGCTTCGTTTGAAGTGTGCCTAAACGCCCCTCCTGCGAGCCGGTGGATCGTCTCCCGTACCAGGCGCATTTTTGATATTGTCGTCGCCGTGTCTGTTTTGCTCGTGTTTGGGTTGCCGATGTTGCTCATTGCCCTGGGCGTTCGGATTACCTCGAAAGGGAAGGCGGTTTTTTCCCAAGATCGAGTGGGCTTGGGCGGTCGGCTCTTCCGGATCTACAAATTTCGGAGCATGACCGAAGATCGCGGAGTGACTGTGGGTCCAGGCCTCACAAAGGACGGCGACCTGCGTGTAACGCCCTTTGGGCGATTCCTGCGGAAATTCAAGCTCGATGAACTCCCGCAATTCTACAATGTGCTCCGCGGGGATATGAGCTTGGTTGGCCCTCGACCCAAGTTGCCTCAATATGCTGAGCTAAGGAACATGCCCTATCGGCCCGGCATTACTGGAGTGGCTACGATCGCATTTCGCTGTGAGGGAGAAATCCTGCGGAATGTCGATGCCGACAGTATTGATCTGTTTTATGCAGAACGGATCAAGCCTCTGAAGGCACGGATGGATGCCTGCTACATGTGTAAAGCCACCCTTTCCTCCGACATGCAAATTGTTGCATCGACATTTCTTTTCTGCGTATTGCCCGCAAAAGGCCCGACTGTCGAACATACCCGTCCAACCATTCCAATCTATATAAGCGCGGGAGACATGGTGAGCCCCAAATCGCCGCAGGTGCGTAGTTCTGCGGAAGGCTAGAGTCCACCATAGATGCCTGCAATCTCGTTAAACGCGGCTCTCCAGAAAGGAGCCGTCTCTTCCTGCGGGCAAAAGAGGTGCACTGGTGTAAAGTGCGTGCAAGTTTCGCTGACATGACGGCCTCCTCTGGCTATAATGAGGAGCGAAGCGGGAGTAGTTCAGTGGCAGAACGTCAGCTTCCTTGGGCGCTATTTGAGGCAAGGCCTTAGTTTTACAGGGTTCTTGTGTAAATTATTTAAAATAGAGTGGATATGTTCGTTTGCAGATGTGAATAGGTCTGAGCATACATTCTCCATTCCAGCAGTTTTGGCGGTCATGGATAGTAAATATGGAAAGTAGGGAACATGTGTAGTTTGGTCTAGCCTCAGCCGATTCGTCCCCTCATGCGGAATGGAACGCGAGCAAGCAAAGAATATCTGTTAACGTAAAGATCTTGCAAAGCAAGAGAATGCGTGGGCGGTTGATGGCCCTTTCTCGAGGACTAGTCAAAACAGGAGGATTATTTCCCTTATGTCAATTTCGCGTGGAGCGCCAGGGGTACTGTCGGAACTGTGCAGCGGCCTGCGAGGAATTCTTGGAGTGGGGCTCCTTCTGGCGGCCGGCAATCTGATGCATGCGCAGTTGAGTGTGACTACCTGGCACAACGATATCGCGCGCACGGGGCAGAACCTCAACGAGACGATCCTTAATACCTCGGATGTGAACCCGACGCATTTCGGCAAGCTCTTCTCGCAGGCTGTGGACGGATACGTCTATGCTCAGCCGCTCTATCTTCAAAACGTAACGATTGGTGGGGTGTCGCACAATGTGGTGTTTGTGGCAACCGAGCACGACAGCATGTACGCATTCGATGCCGACAGCAACGGAGGCGCAAATGCGAACCCCCTGTGGTTTGCGTCGATGCTCACTTCGGCCCACGGAGCAGCGGCAGGCGCAACAACAGTGTCGTCGAACGATGTGGGAACCGACATCATCCCCGAGGTGGGCATTACCGGCACTCCGGTGATCGATCCGTCGTCCGGAACGCTTTACGTGGTGAGCGCGACCAACGAGGGTACCGCCTTCGTGCAGCGTTTGCACGCGCTGGATATAACCTCGGGAGCGGAGAAGTTCGGCGGCCCAGTGGTGATTACCGCGACAGTTTCGGGAACAGGAAGCGGCAGTTCCGGCGGCACATTGACCTTTGACGCGGAATGGGAGAATCAACGGCCTGGTCTATTGCTGCTCAATGGTATCGTCTATATCGCATTCGCTTCTCACGGCGATGCCGGCCCATGGCACGGGTGGATTATGGGCTATCACGCGCAGACTCTGAAACAGACAGGGGTATTCTGCACCTCTGCGAATGGTGTCGGCTCTGGGGTTTGGATGGGAGGCTCCGGTCTAGCTGCGGAGGTAGTCGATCCGGTGAATCATCCGTACGGCCGGATGTTTGTTGCGACGGGTAACGGCGATTACACGGCGACAACGCCCTACGCGGCCGGCATGGACTATGGGGACAGTGTGTTGGATCTGGATCTGACCAACGGCGTGCCGACAATCAGGGATGAATTCACTCCTTCGAATCAGGCCTCGCTGGACGCTAACGATGGAGACCTGGGATCCGGCGGAGTCTTGATTGTTCCCAATCAGACCACTGGGAGTTATCCCCATTTGCTGGTGCAGGCAGGAAAATGGGGTGAAGTGTACCTGCTTAACCGCGAGAATCTAGGTGGATATAACACCGCGGGCGATCAGGTGGTGCAGGGGCTTCCCTACACGGTTGGGCAGTTTGGCACCTGGACCTCGCCTGCATATTGGAACGGGACTGTCTATTACTGGGGCCAGATTGACACTCTCAAGGCATTTCCGCTCGTCAATGGGCAACTCACAGGTCCCACCGCCACATCCTCAGAAACGTACGGTTTTCCAGGAGCGAACCCATCTATCTCGGCGAACGGAGATACGCAGGGGATTGTCTGGACCATCGACTCTGAAGCCTACAAGACACAAGGTCCATCCGTTCTTCAGGCCCACGATGCCAGTAATCCAAGCACAACCCTCTATTCGAGCAGCACAAATGCCACACGAGATAATCCCGGTCCCGCGGTCAAGTTCACAGTGCCGACGGTGGTAAATGGGAAAGTGTATGTGGGAGCGCAAGGACAGCTGAGCGTGTATGGGCTGCTGAATGGGGAGCAATTGGCAGCGACTCCGACACTAAGCCCAGGTGCTGGATCTTTTAGTGGCAGTCTTGCCGTCACTATCAGCGATGCGACCACGGGCGCAACCATCTATTACACGTTGGATGGCAGTATGCCAACTGTTGCGTCTGCGGTTTACTCAACCCCGATTACGATCACGGCTACAACCACGATCCGGGCCATAGCCAGTGCGGCGGGCTACCTGCAGAGTGCGGTGACCTCTGCAACGTATGTCGACTCTGTGCAGGCTGCAACGCCGACCTTCAGTCCAGGCGGCGGTACTTTTGCACAACCTCTTTCAGTAACTATCAGCGATTCCACCGCGGGAGCAACGATTTATTACACTACCGACGGAACCACGCCGACGACCGCTTCAACACAGTACACTGTGCCTGTATTAGTTAGCACCACCGAGACTCTGAAAGCAATTGCCGTGGCATCCGGCCTGATCAATAGCTCGGTGGCAAGCGCGGCCTACACACTGAACATAGGACAAACAGACATCAACTTTCCGGTCGGATTTGCAGGAACTGCGGGAATCATGATTTTGAACGGCAGCACCGACCTGGATGATACCCGTCTGCAACTGACGAATGGAGGACTGGGTGAAGCGGGATCCGCATGGTACTACCAGCAGGTGAACGTTCAAGCATTCACATCGAGCTTCAGTTTTCAATTATCCAATCCGGCTGGCGACGGTATTACTTTCGCGATCCAGGGAAATAACGTCTATGCGCTTGGCAACCCGGGATCAGGTTTGGGATATCAGGGAATTGCCAATAGCGTCGGGATAAAGTTCGATCTATATGACAATGCCGGCGAGGGACCGGATTCAACCGGCCTTTATATCAACGGGGCCAGCCCGACGGTTCCGGCCATTGATCTAAGCACAACAGGGATCAACCTGCACAGCGACGATACGATGGAGATTGACCTGGCTTACAACGGTACCGTCCTTTCGATGACGATCACAGACATGGTGACCGGAGCGGCGTATTCCACGAATTGGACGGTGAATATCCCCTCTATTGTCGGCGGCAGTACGGCATACGTAGGATTCACAGGCGGCACCGGAGGACTTACTTCCAGCCAAAAGGTTCTGAACTGGGTCTATACGACCGGATCAAGCGCTCCGCCGGTCTTGATGTCACCTTTGTTCAGCCCTTCCGGTGGAGCATATAGCACGGCGCAATCGGTGAGTATCACCAGCGGATCCGTAGGCGCAACCATCTATTACACGACGGACGGAACCACTCCAACCACGTCGTCGGCAGTGTACTCGAGTGCGATCAACGTGAGGACGGCAGAGACGCTGCAGGCCGTTGCGGTCGAAGCGGGTTACACAAGCAGCGCGGTAGCCGCAGCGGCTTACACGATCAGCGCGACGCTGCCTGCCCCAATATTCTCGCCAGCAGCCGGGACGTACACAACGTCGCAGTCGGTGGCCATCAATGACGCAACGGCGGGCACAACTATTTACTACACCACCAACGGAACGACTCCGACGACTTCCTCCACGGTGTATAGCGGCCCGATTACGGTGAGCGCAACAGAGACGCTGGAAGCCATCGCAGCAGAGACGGGCTACACCAACAGTCCGGTGGGCACGGCTACTTATACCATCGCTCCCGTGCTTCCGACGCCGACGTTCACTCCAGGGGCCGGAACGTACACGAGTGCGCAGTCGGTGACCATCAGCGACGCGACAGCGGGAACGACCATCTACTACACCACCAACGGGACAACGCCTACAACCTCATCAATGGAGTACAGCGGGCCGATCACGGTGAGCGCGACCGAGACGTTGGAGGCCATTGCAGTCGAAAAGGTCTATACCAACAGTCCGGTGGGCTCGGCTGCTTACACCATCGTACCGGTGCTGCCAACGCCGACGTTCTCGCCGCCGGGCGGGACGTACACCGCGTCGCAGTCGGTAACCATCAGCGACTCGACCGGCGGAACCACGATTTACTACACCACCAACGGGACAACGCCGACTACGTCGTCAGCCAAGTACACGGGCGCGATCACGGTAAGCGCGACGGAGACGCTGGAGGCCATCGCGGTAGAGACAGGGTACACCAATAGCGCGGTGGACACAGCCGCTTACACGGTCAACCTGCCAGCTAAAATCACTCCGGTGGTGAAGGTGACGCCGTCTTCATCCAGCATCCGCACAGATCAGACCTTGCAAGTGACGGTGGCAGTCAGCGGTGGCGCAGGCAATCCCATACCCACCGGCTCGGTAATCGTGGTAAGCGGCAACTATAGCTCTACTGCCACGCCGCTGAGCGGCGGCGTTGCGAAGATCGACGTTCCCGCTGGCTCTCTAAGTACTGGTAGTGACACTCTGACTGCCAGCTACACACCGGATGCAACCGGTTCATCGATCTACAACGGCACATCGAACACGGCTACGGTGACCGTGACAACGGCCGACTATTCCCTGGCTGCAACTGCGTTAACTGTGGCGCCCGGTGCACCAGGCACTTCCACCATAACGGTAAGCTCAAGCACGGGATATGCGGGAACCGTCACGTTGACATGCGCGGTAACCTCAAGTCCCGCCGGTGCGACAGACCTGCCCACCTGCCTCGGCGGCCAGACGGTGACGCTCACTTCCGGTACACAGAGCGGAACTTCAACCGTGACGGTAAATACGACGGCGGCTATCAGCAACTCGCTGCCCGGGCCCCGACCGGGCAGGGGATGGGATGGTACGGGCACCGGTGTAGCCTTAGCTTTGCTTGTCTTCCTGTGGATTCCGGCACGGCAGCGCAAATGGCAGTCGGTGTTGGGTCTTCTGGCTGTGATTGTAGTGCTGGGGAGTCTGGCAGGATGCGGTGGCATTAGCAGCTCAAACACCACGACAAACCCGCGAACAACCGCCGGTAGCTACACAATCACAGTAACCGGAACCGGCAACGACACGGCCAGCACAAAGGCAACGACGACATTTACGTTAACCGTGAACTAGATTTTCAAGCCTATCCGGCCGTGGGCCTCCTCGGCCGGCCGGAGAGAGCCCCTGTGTTCAGGCTGGCTATGGCGTGGCATTAGTCTGGCGGATGGATGGCGCGGTGTGACCTCGCTCGACGGAGTACTTGGCGATCAAGGCACCAAGTCTGGACTCGGAAGACTACTGCCTCGGCCCAGGGCGCATAGTGGGCCATCCAGACAGAACACTCTCTTAGTCGGGTTCTGTGCGGTCAGTCTGTCAATCGGGTGTAATAAGCTGGATAACACCCGGATCATCGATTCGATGAGGCAGCCACATCGCACAGACTCAGTTCATAAGAATGCCCTTTTTTGCCGGCAGACCACTGTAATCGCTGCCTACGTTCCCCGCTACCGACACGTCGGCTGCAAGGTTGCTCAAAGGCTATGCCTTGAAGAGAGAATTGGCCGTTCAGACAAAAAGCGCCGGGACCGGCAGAGCGCCACCGTTCACCGGGTCGTCCACCACGAATGGCCCGCCACCAGCACTGTTCCAAAAGGGCTCTGAAAACACGTCCCCTAAATCAAAGAAAACAAACAGCCAGATCTCCCCGAACCAGCCGTTCCAAAAGGTGCGGGTTGAGAAACAGGTAGGACGCCGAGAACTGTGAGTTTTCGGCAAGGATGCGTGACGCGATTTAGCTGACCTTGTTACGTTGAATCAGCCGGCGAGGACGGTTGGTATTGAGGCACAAGAGCGCATCTTCTATTCCCGAACCGATTGTTCAAC